>Ga0058701_10000076_pt1 | contig 76707 bp, 51 predicted proteins | sample AgamicOrMae_FD_97039 | JGI IMG/M metagenome (GOLD analysis project Ga0058701, IMG submission 97039) | Agave microbial communities from Guanajuato, Mexico - Or.Ma.e | ecosystem: Host-associated > Plants > Phyllosphere > Phylloplane/Leaf | place: Guanajuato, Mexico | collected 2012-06-04
ACATCTACGAGCATTCTGATCCAAATAAACATCAGATGCAAGAGTATTGTTACAACTCCAGCGTTGGAGAGAATGTGCGCGCTCTGAGCAAGATATTACGCAACAAAATCAACCCGCGCGATCTTATTGAAAAACATTCAACCATTTCTCAAAATTAGGACAATATATGAAATACAAAAATATGGACGATTCGAGTGAAGAATGGGAGTCCGCCATAAGCGAAACCCCCAAAGTCCCATCCAGAGAAGCCCCCGAGCCAGCCCCCGAACCGGCCATCGAGCCAGCCCCGAAGTCCCAACGAGAGAGGCCCCCGAACCGACTGCCGAACCGACTGCCGAACAGGCTGCCGAACATACCCTAATATGTTACCAGGGGGCGTGGCCGATCCGAATGCTGGAATTGCTGAGAAATGCAAGAAAACACCAAGATCGGTATCTCGAGAACGAGGCTTTTCCGCACTTTGGGACCACCGCTATCGTGTTCATCATACTCCTCCTCACCCGATAGATGTTCTCTGATTTGTTTCTTGATATTTTGCTGATCTGCAATGGTGCTCTTGAGCTCAGTCTTGGCTGAGTGCACCTCATTGACCAGTTCCTCCAGAGTTTTCAGTTTGCTGGCTAAATCGGACGCCAGACGACTGGATCTAATTGTTTGTGTGGGTTCGTACGAGCTCTTCTTGCTCTTTATCCACGTAACTCACTATTTTTTCCCATTCTTCAGGCGACTTTTCTATCAAGAATGAGAGGTGCATTCTGACCAACTTGATGAGGTCGCGCCTGTGGTGTGTCCTTAGAGTTTCCAATACACTGTCCATGTTGCTCTGTCTCTGTCTCTCTCTGTCTCTCTCTCTGGCGCTCTCCCCTCTCTTTGTGCAGAATCGGATCAACAGAAACAAAACCCCTCTCTCTTTCCCCTCTTGAAGTGGGCGAAATCCGCCCACCTCAACACTGACACTTACAACCGAAGAGTCAAACCAAGATGGGACCAAATATGTCCCGCTCTGGACAGGAGACAGGATGTAAGCCAGACATAGTTCTAGACAACCTCCTCATATTAGACAACATCCTCTCTCTGTGAAGCTGTTACATCCTGTAACAGGAATCCTAGTCATGAATTGAGAGGTTTAGACCATTCTAGAAAGAATGAGTCAATTCCTGAGCGAGTATATAACCAACTAACCGCGCCAGAGACCTCAGTCAATCCGATTAGGCTCCAAGGCTGGCAATCCACTGGAAAAATCGATCAATTTGAGTGCTGAGCGCAATCTCTGATTTGATTACGCTTTTACTTCATCTGAGAGCATAAGTTCTCCCGATGGAGCAGAATTTCGCTGGTTGTGAGCTGGCATTATTCAGTCGAATCTCGTCAATCGAGTAGTTCGAGCGAAATGAAACCTCCTTCCCATTCGCAATCGTTCATCCCCATTCAATCTCGAGCTGAAACATTTCGAAAGGCTCGAGGGTGGAAAATATACAGATTCATTGTGCAAGCTATGAGAGTTCTCAGTTTTCAAAATAGAAACGAAAAGGATCGGAAACTTCTCTCGCCGACAGGGAGAAGGAGAGAATTTTCTTCATTCTTGCCGATCATAGGCACTATGAACGTCTCGACTGCATGCAAATGAAAACGTGCCATCAGAGAATGATAAGATTTGACTCGAGCTTGAGAAGAAGATCACAGGGAAGAAAATTACCACCACTTGTGCGAAGATTGAACGTTTGTGCTCTGTCATCAGGAAGCTTCGATCACAGTTTACTGCAAGATTGGCAAGCGAGTGATCTTCAGCGCTCATGTAACGCTTTCTCTTTGAGATTTTTGCCGGTGCAACATGTCTCATCTCTAAGGCCCATCAAATAACAATTATTCATAAACAACACACAAACAAATTGCCCCCCAGCACTTCTTATTGAGCAACATCTTTCCGTTCACTCATAACTCAGGCATTAGAAATAGCTAAGACCAAATCATTCGTATCACCACTTATGCTCTCGCCAAATAACCTAATCAATGAAGACCTTTCAAGAACGGTTCGACAAGTGAATTCCATATAAGCCGATCATCGCTTCTCAAAGAAGAACGTCAGATATTACAATAATGGATAAGGATTTTGATTCAAGGAGAAAATCGCGCAATCTCAGTGAGAAGAAACGCCGAGACCAATTCAATAATCTGATCAATGAACTCAGTAACCTCATAGATCCCCAGTTCAACTTACAATTTCAGGGTGACTTCATTGATGAAAACGATGATGGACAGCGATCCACAGCCACCCCATCAACCCCTAACGCTGTCAATCATACAAAAGGCCGCAAGATGGACAAATCATCGGTCTTGAAATGTGCAATGGAATTTCTCAAGAAACACCTAAATCCACAATCATCGCATCAGCATTTGCAGGAAGATCAATTTAGATACCACGATAATTCTCAAAGTTATGACAGCGTATACCAAAATGGACAAATGCCCGCCTCTCCAGACACCTCCAGCTGGAAGCCGTCCTACATAACCGATGACGAGTTCTCCATTCAAATGCTGGAGGCTCTAGATGCCTTCATCGTCGTCTGTGAAGTGGATGACGAGGCTAGAATTATATATTCGTCGGACACATTGACAAACCTACTCAACTATACTGGAACATGTAACTCATTGCGAGATATGGATTATGTTTCGTTGTTCGATTTGATCGCCCCAGCCGACAGATTGCAGGTGAAAGAAATATTCTCAGCTTACATTGCCGGTGGAAAGTCGAATACTTCTGACGAAAGATCGAAGATTTCGGGCGATGACCATTGCGCTGGAGCAACTGATTCGAGTCAACAAAATGATGGTCGCCATGAATATGAGATGAGTAATGCACAAGTATCTCGTGACTTGTTACGCCAGGCAGCCAGAAATTTCAACTATCATGATGCACCTCAAACTATGGACAAGTCAACAAGTTCACTAGAAACGACTAATGTTGACAACGAAGACTGTATATCTCTCGCTGTCAACTTTAGACTCGGTTTAAACCTGAACGAACTCAAGCAAAAGAGATCTCGAGAAAAGACAGGTGCCATGATCAGGTCGAACATACAAAGTCATGAGAAGTCCTCACCGTCACCACCTCCTCACCTTCTGCCTATTGGGGCACAGCAAGGAGAGACGATGTCAAAACCTCGTGAGCACAATGGACTGGAGGCAATGCGCTCGATGGGAAGGATTCAAGAACAGAACAGTAGATCTGTGGTGCAGCAGACATCTGCCCAACTGAACCAAAGTATCAGACAATCGCCAAATATCTATATGATAAATATGAAGGATAATATGCAGGAGCTTGTTAAGGATTCCAACGGAGAGCCAACCGATGACAATCAAGGTTGTAGCAGCCAGCGCTCTATAGCCGAGAAGCAGCAACATCTTATGTCAGCCAATCATAAGGAGCAACAAGAACACAATCATCAGCAGCAGCAGCAACGTCAACAGGAGCAGATCCGCCAAGAAGTAGAAATGCTCCATGTAGATTGCAACAAGATCGAACCCCAGCGAGACAAGAATCAATCGGCTGAATTCTCGAGCAGTGGTAATAGCAGTTCCGATGATGTGCAGCAGCAGAGCTCAAGTTCGGGCATAAGTGCTAACAATTCAGACGAAAATGATCTTCCATCTTCTAGTATGGGCAGCGATGATGCATCTGACAGTAATGAGGCCAAAGCTATAAGAATCCCGGAGAGGCGACATCAGTATCGTCATCATCACTCTCATCATCATCAAGTGCAAAATCGTCAGCATAACAATCATAATCACAAGCACTATCAGCCTCATCATCGTGCTCACGGTGGTAGTAAGCATACAATGCAGCACCAGCTCAGGCAGAAATTGGCTAGCGGTCAGCAATATGAACTTGTTAGGTTGATGGGCACCTTTAAAGGCTTCGAGGATAGTAGATTTAACCAAGAGGATGAGTCACATGATCGTTATAAGTTTGAAGAGCCTCCCCCGAAACGAAGCTATTTCGTTTGCATAGGTAAGCTAGATGTACCGAGATTCTCGTACGATCTAAAGATGATAGTTCCACCCGTTAAGGCTGGTCTAAATCTTTTTCACAACAACCAATTTCTCAGCAAGCATACACTCAAGTGGCGCTTCCTATGGATTGACAATAGAGCGCCCTCGATCATTGGCTATTTACCCTTCGAAGTTTTGGGTACTTCTGGCTATGATTATTACCACTGGGACGATCTCGACAAGCTAGTCATCAGTCATGAAAGTTTGATGCGCGATGGTGAAGCAAGTACTGGACCTTATCGATTCTTGACCAAGGGCCAGCAGTGGATTTGGTTGCAGACAAGATATAATATAATCTTGAAGCCCCAGCCCGTCAATGACCGAAAGAGGAAGAATAAGAGGTCTTTAAGTCGAGCTAGTCTCGAAGCGCAAGATAAAGCGTGCAACATCTACACAAGTGTAGATCACTACAACAATTCTCGCATCAATTCGTCAATAGATCACTCGGAGATGTACGTTGATCGCGAGAACAGAGGAACCAATCCTACGGGATATGTTGCGGACATGGAGTACCCTTGCAATAATGAAACAGATCTCCGGATGAGCCTAGGCTCCCAATCGGATGACGTCTACATGAACTTTCAGCCTCAGTTCGAGGATGGACCACTGACCATTCAAGACGACTACCGAACTCAGAGAGATCGATACGATGACGGCAGTATAACATATACAGTATCGTCCGGTAATGCTATGAGTGTGACTAAAAGGTTCCGGTCGGAGCAGATGTTGAATGAATGCCTGCCGGTGACATACGATATGGACACCTTGGGCCAGGCGGACTCACAAGGTCAACTGTACAACGACGTTGAACAGAAGAGCGAGAAAGATCTTGTAAAACTCAAGGAAGGTATCCTCGCAGATAAAATGAATACCAAATCTAACTCTGAAAGTTTCATCTCCAGGAGCTTGGATAGATTCAAATTCATACTTTGCACTCATACTGTCATAGGATTTGACGAGGACTCAATGAGCACGCAATCAGAATCCTTTGAATGTGAGGGGCGCGCGCAGGGTATGCGAACTAGACAAGGCAGTCAAGAGTGTCAAGACATCAAAAATCAATCAACGTCCGGTTATCTCGAGCGAGCTCAGGAGGACCAACTTTTCGTGAGTTATTGATTCGGCTAAGACTTGACTGTCTTCTCTCTATCGACTAGCCTAAGAGAGAAAAACCTCTAGAGAATCCACACATGACATCACGTAAAGGCGTTGCTATATGTAGCGATCATAAAGAAGATTCCATGTAAAGGACCATCTGTCCTGATTTCCATCGCGCGTCTATCCCTGAAATTTATACTGGAACTACCTGAACCGGGTCGAACATGGGGGACTGCACATCAGTCGACCCCTTAGTCTTGTACAACAAAAAACCGAGACACGGTTGTAACATGACCAAGGTACGATAAATTCAGCAGTCCGAGGTTGGTCGAATTCAACTTGCTTGCGGCAGATACACAGGAAGAAAATGGGGAAAATGGATGTGGATTATAAGGGATTGGGCTATTGTATCGCGGTCCAATCTTCGAAACTTCAAATTTCCTTCAATAGAAATTCATGACAAAATTCTAGATCACCATTTTCCTTGAGACTCGCCATAGTCGATGCCGAAACCGGATTGGTCGCCTTCGTTGGTCTCGATCTCTAGACTCTCTTTGAGCATCCTGATTTCTGATCCAGCATCACCTCCCTGATCGGTGCCCTGTTGACTAAAAGCGCTAGGCATGATGTACTCTTCCTGTTGCTGAGATTGTTGTTGGGCCTGACTCGATGCTTGACTACTGTTGCTACTATTATTATTATTATTATTCGGATTTCCGCTGTTACTGTTATTATTAGAACTCACTCCTGAACTCGACTTGATATCCATCATCCCTGGACTATCGTTCATGAGAATTCCGTTGAACTCTTGGCTTGGCTGCCCACCATTCGCCTGATTGGGTGGCATAAAACATTGTTGCTCGGCAGGAGAGTTTACATTGAAGTTTCCATGCCATCCACCCTGAAATCCTGTTCTCGGTGCTCCGTTGATACCTTGCATCGAGTTACCTTGGGTTGGACCCTGGTTGTGCGGGGGTGGATGTTGTTGATTAGATTGCATCCCAACCATAGGTGGGCCATTTGGTCCAGGTGAACCTACAATCTGTTGTGGTGGGCCACCAATATTGCTCATCCTGTTCATTGCAGGAGAGGGTGGGACGTGATCTGAAACGGACCCGTAGGCCAGCGTTGGTGGAGGAGGTCCTCCCTGAGTTAATGGCGTTTGTTGCGTCGGTGGGCCGATGTGTTGCGCATATCGAGGGCTTGGCGATGTTATGTATCCACTCGGTGGAGGAACCACTGGATGATGATGCGGATGAGGGGTACCTTGCATACGCGGTGGTAGACCTCTAGGGTGGTGCAGTGGAGATCCTTGGTGACGCGGACCGGCGTTGATGTATTGGGGCATGTGTTGTTGTGGTGGTGATGTTTGTGTTATTGAGGGAGACATTGGTGCTCGCATAAAATCGTGAAAAGCTCTGGCATCACTGGACGATTCTGGTTGGAGATGCCTCCGCTCGGGAGTTGCACAGTATAGATCCCAGAAGACGCACCACCATTCCAGAAGAAATCCTGGACCCTCCTTGATCTCGATGTTTTTATTGTAGCCGATAGAGTCAATAAATTTATCCGCGGCCGCTTTTGCACCAGAATGGACCAGGTACTCGTACACAAAGATGATTAACTTGTCTTTGGCCTCCACCTCACTAGTGTAGATTTGCTGGTTCTTAGCTTTCATGTTAGGTTATATTTTATGGTCCCAAAGGCATTCGAGGTCAATCATAAGAGAAGTAATCTATCTCGATTATTCCTGGGTGTTTCATGATATTATTTCTGATCTAGTGTCATTTGTGTCCACGAGTAAAATCATTGTTCTCGTAAACGAGACTTCGAGGCGCCTAAGATCCAACGAGCTCGAGTCATTCGCGCGCATGGAAAGGGTAGCTCAATAGTGTTGTCACATTCTCAAGAGAGCTGTCAGCTCCGAGTCGTTCGGAGCTCCAAGCATTCCTGAGGAGCCTTTCAGCTGCGTGATCCATGTGCAAGCCCAATAAATTCGCAGTCGCCGAGCTCGAGGACTGAAGAACAATGAATTAATAAACATGCTCTCAGGCCAGTCTTGTTGGCGAGCGTGTATTTGGCCTGCGCTAAAATAAGCCAATGGACAGCAATTGTGTCGTGATCAGGTGAAAATCACCAAGACTTTTTCCTCATCGGCGGAAAGTTTGGTTGATGACCAATCACAGGCATCTTATCAACACATGAAGGAAACCACCTCTCAGCTAGTTCAGAATTTATCGAACTGCAACTATGCGACGGCTATTGGATAATCTAATGGGTGAGCATACAATCTACGGAGTATTTTAGGTCATCGACTCTGATGTATCTAACCCATGCCTTCTTTTTTGAAACTTTCTGTTTGCGCGAAATATAAGCCGATGGGTTTATTAAAAGCCATAGAGTTGAGCAAGCTATGCTCAAAGTGGATAGATCTCACTACATGAATGATTCGGATCCCTACAGGGATGCTCCCGGTGTTATTGGATACGGGGCAACTATCTCCGCACCTCATATGCACGCTTTTGCCCTGACAGTTCTCGAGGATCAGCTAGTAGACGGAGCTAAAGTTCTCGACGTTGGATCCGGCTCAGGTTATCTAACAGCCTGCTTCGCTCATATGGTCGAGCCCAATGGAAAGGTGTATGGTATCGAGCACATAGCGGAATTAGTCAAGATTTCAAGACAGAACATCCTCAGAGATTGTCCCGAACTGATTGATAATAAGAGGGTCGAAATTTTTCGTAGGTATCCACTGGAAGAAAAACCATGAGTACTTGAAAATCATGCGGCACAATCTAATCTTTACTCGTTTATCATTCAATAGAGGGTGATGGGCGCGAGGGCCTGGAAGAGTTTTCCCCCTACGATGTGATACATGTTGGTGCCGCTGCTGAGCAACTTCCCTCTAAGGTAAGTTGATGCTTGATGTCGTTCCAGACACAGTTATGCAATATTTCACAGCTAACTCAAGGACTACGCTATTTGCTTAATCAACATGCCTTTATCTTGAAGCTCATCGATCAATTGAAGACTGGTGGTAGGATGGTCCTGCCAGTCGGCGGTGTCGGAAGCCAAAAGTTCACAAGCATCGAGAAGTTGCCTGATGGAAAGTTGAAGCACAAAACACTGTTAGCTGTAACCTATGTACCTCTTACCGATGAGAAATTCCAACGAAAACTCGCTTGATACGGTATCTCTAAAGCTGTGCTTGGGGCGCCGCTGGTCGCAAGTGAGAAGAATCGATACCCGAGTTAAAAATGTTTTGAACGATCTACTCCGTTCATGCCTTGGGGCGTAGACTGGTTGCTGACTTTGTTTTCGGGTCGGTCCTATAGTGGTATACTGAGCAAACTATTAGAGAGCCTAGGATTATGACCATGATCTGACAGATAATGCTTGATGCTGTGAGAGCGGCCGCTATGCCGGCACGCAAGTCGAACATCTCCCTCAGAGCTCTTGCGCAACCGGGAGCATTTATATAGTTTCCGGCAATCGTGTAACAAGTTGCTGGTATGACCATACCCAATTTCTGGTAATCTCTGAAATCCGTGGAACCGCAACACCGGAGTTTAACTTGAACGAAGTCGAGAAACTGGGCCGTATCAACACCAGCTAGAATATCCACATCCACGCTCATTGCCCGTCTTCTAATTTGATCATACATTTCTTTTCCCATGAATCGCTCTAAAGAGATTCCAAGACCGTGCACGGTTGTGAGAACAAGGGAACAGGTGAATGCAAAGGTTAAGACTGTCATGATTATACAATAAAAGAGTAGGGGACTGATTGACTTCTTGCTTGCGGCACGGCCACCCACAATGGTCATTAGGCAGGCGAGGAAGCCTCCAAATAGCAGAATCCAGCCTGCTATTGTGAAATTTTGTGTCTCTATGTATTTGTGTAACTCGTAGACCTTGGGATCAATCCGAAACCACAGCCCCATTCCGAGCAAAGAGAGAGCAAGAATAAAGGTGAGGAAGTTGAACAGGTGAAATAGGCTGCAAAATACAGGTACGTATCTCATGGCCGGCTCCAAAGTTCTCGTTGTTCCCCAACAATTGCACAGATAGACCTCTTCCAGATCTGAGTCCCTGGTGCTGTCTTCGTCTTCCACGGAATCCTTGCGCGATCGGGAATCTTGGTCCATTCCAAATCTGTCATTAGAGTTTCGCCCATCACCATCGGTGGGCCTCGTCTTCGCTAACGTCCGATTGTCTTCGTTTCTTGTGCTCGATGGGACGATTACCCTCGCCCAATGGTTGTGGGCACTTGACGAGGGCTTGAGATCTTTCGCATCTTTCGAAGTGGGACTTGTCTCTTCGCTGTCGCCGGTGGTTGAGTCGATGAATTTGTCAACATGAGCTAAGCTTTCGATTGATCGTCTACTGTTCACTGGGGAGTATTTCTTGCGTCTTTGTGTCTCTGGTTGTGTTATGTTGATGTAGGACCTGCCTGGTTTCTGCTCCATCTTGTTGGAAAATCATTCTTACTTTCATTATAACACGATTTGATTATCCGCTTCCCTCTATGATAAAACTCGCCTCTCTCGCACTATGGCGACAATTTTGACCTTTGTATATGCATAAACAGTTGCGAAAACCTGAAGATAGACTCATCCAGCCTGGGTGCTCATTCGTTTCCCTCTTCCTCCTTCTAACTGTATGACTGTCGTCAGGAGCTGACGCTGAGTGGTCCCACTAACGCAACGGAGGCTGAGTGTACGTCCTGCTTATGACCGATGAGTAACATATGAGAGGGCCTTCCTCTATTCAAAGGAGCCTATGGCCTGCAAAGAAATAAAAAATTGAATTTGATGCAAGCCTTCGGATGGCCCTCAGCTTGGTGGCCGCTTCAGATGAGCGGTCCCATGGAGAGAAAAGCGGTCAACGACAACTGTTTCGGGTGGTCGACGGAACTCGCAATAGCCTTGTGCGCTAGCTGGACAGCAGGGAAATGAAGTTTAGGATGAAAGGCAACAGAATTTGTGTCCACTCATCACATGACGACAAGTTTGAGTGCATGGAAACTAGTCTAACCGTAACACTAAATCACCGCCATACTTGTCAAACAACCAATCTCAAATACGCCTCTCTCAGTTGTTCTCTTTTTTCTCTCTACGAGGTACCCTAAATGAATCACATGGGAGAATATCGTGCTGGCTGTTCAACAATAACAAGCTGATCAAGCTTAAAAGAGAAACCAGAACTCTAAGAGAAATTCGTAATAGCACACATGCTTGTTCCAGTGGTAGCACACTTGTTTGAGCCTCCAAAATGTCGTATGAAAAAGACCGTCAACAATAACAATTTTTCACTTTCCCTCTCGCTCTTTGTCTCTGTCTGCCTGTCTACCCATCCATGCTTTGGCACGCTCATACCTATCCCACTTTCCGCTCAATCGACCGGAAAGTGGCACTGACTGAAAGCACAAACTAGCCGGGTGTTCAAACATCGAGCAAAGAAGTTAGTTAGGAATGTCGTGTAAGACAACAATTCATGAACAATCGGTTGCTGCCAGGGGGCGTACGGCCGATATGCCGCAGTTAGCTCAGAGAGATCGGAAGGAAAGGTGTGGACTTGGTGCGAGTGGTTCCCCAAGCGATACAGCTAAATCATCGGCAAAGTGTCTCGCGAAGTTATATCATCCAAGAAATACAACCGTCGATGGTTGAAGCGCTGTGGCCTGAACTAACCTCGCGACATTAAATTGGCCGATCAACCAGCAACCGTTTTTCTGTCAGGGCATTACGTAGCAATGACGTAAATTCATCGAATAACGGAACAATATCTTTGCTTCTAGAATGGAGAGTTCTGGCGAAAGCTATAAAGAAAAGTTTAATTTATGGACTGGACAAAATTATCATTCTTGATCTATGCCTCATCATCAATTTCGTTTTCGTCCGTATTTTTCAACAGGGGTTGTTCCTCGGGACTCTTACACACCTTCTTGTGCTGAAACCAGTCAACTAATTGGCATGTTCGACTACAATAATAGACATTCTTACACTTACTGCACTTTTTGCATTTATCCACCTCAGTACAGATGGAACAGCCCTCTGATGCTCGTCCGAACATATGGGGCCCATTTAGGGATTGTGTAAAGATTTGGTAGTGTTCGCTTGCCTCTTTGTTCATGGCAAATGTAGTGGTTTTAAAAATACCTAGATGTGTGTAAGGGAATTTCATTGCACAGTCCAAGATGAAGCGATTAATCTGGGGAGTAGCCGGTTGAAGATCCGATGGATTACTTCGACGAATCATCTTTCGGATATTGCTATCGACTAATTGAAAACAAGCCGTCTCCTCGAAATCGGTCTCGATGCTCTTCTGAGGCCGAAACTTTTCCTCGTACTGTTTCAAGCAGTGGTTTAGTATGTGGGCTAGATAGTAGTACTTGAGCGAAAGAGTCTCCTCTATGGTCGGAGGCTTCGAGCATTTGGAGCTTAGTGTTTCAAGCACGTAGATGAATCGAGAGCTAAATCTAATCAATTGTAAATTATCTCTTATGTGGAGCATATATCTAATAGGATGAAGGCTGGGCAGGACGATGTACTCGTGCAACAAACGGCCGAGATTTTCATTCGGTATACGGGGTTCGTCTTCAAGCTCGCGACATCTAGTAAATGGCTGGACAGATTTTTCGTATGGAATCCAGGAGTTGATTATGTGAACTATCTTAAACAATCCAATAAATGCCGCCATCTGTGATGCAGTCCTATTGACACAATTTTCCACACTTGAATCGACATTGTTCTCCAGGAGCAGTCGTACGATGTCTTGTTTATTACTTATTGCAGCAAACATCAATGCGGTATACCCATCCTTCCGACATGTAAAATTGACGTCGGCTCCACACTTGATTAACAACTTGGCTATTTGCAACTCTCCAGAATGGCAGGCATGCTGTAACGGGCTTAGCTCGTCCTTATCGGCACAATTGAGATCTAATTTAGGGTACTTTTCTAATAACTTCTTCACACCTTCAAAATCTTTCTTTTCGATTGATTTGAACAAGTCATCCTTTGGATTGGAAGAGTCCATCTTGGGAAGATAGTGTCACTGACTTAGCTTCGCCAGGAGGAAGATCAGACTGATCATCCTCGAGAGGGATTAATGAGGTCCAGGTTGTTTTGGAATTGCCAATCGAGCTCAGTGACAACCATCGTCAAGCTGGATCAAGAGGAAGATGCGTGCAAACTCGGCACTTGGTCATTACTAACACGCGAGGAGAGAGCCGGCGAAGCAGACTCTGCCTCAGAGGAAGCTGTGCCAGCTCAATGTGGGAGGGCGCTCACGTTCTGCATGCGCCCAATGGCAGGGCTCTGCTGCAATGAGAAACTTTCCTACATCAAGAATAACTCAATTGAGCCATCGGCCAGTTCTCAGCTTTGAACTTTAGCTCACCCGTCCGGCCTATACATTGCGTGTTCCATCCATCAGGGTCCTCGATGGCCTATTATGGAATTTGAGGTTAGTGGATGACATCACGCACCAGCCCAACGACAAAGCCTAGAGACTTGAACAGGGCAGTTTCTGGCAGCACAGGTGGCAGATAGATACCCCCTCTTGGCAAAGGTAGTTCGATCTGATTGATGCGGTCACTCAATTTGATACATAATGAATCACCACATCTAGGTCAGTCTGATAGATCATCAATCTTGGATGCAACAGGTACAAAACTTACATAGACATTGAGCTACAGCCCTGTGGTGCCTCCTAGAATAGGGCTCAACATCTGATTTATTCACTCATATTTTCGACAAAACATTTCAACCGTCTTGCTGCCTGGATCTTGAGCCAGTCTCACCAATTATCCATCGAACTCTTCATCATCGTCTAGATATCCTTGCCAGTCTATGTTTTCATCTTCAAGTTCATTCGGTTCCGAATCCACATGATAGGATCTGAGTGGGAATCGCATCGCCTTGATCGATTGGTTGTAGATGTCCAAACAAAATGCGATTCTCTGATGGAATGCAGCCTGTGGTTCAGGTGTGCAATACACATCGGTAGTCTCTTTCGATTGCAGGTAACCACCTTCGTGGTTTATTTTCGCTTCTATCACACCATCCCTGATGGCCTTAGCCGCGATATATTCGGCGTCCTGGTTGTCGTCGGAGTTCAGTTTCTTGGCGATATCTGCCAAGTAAATGCGCGAATACGACAAGCTTATCATTCGCATTCCGGTTTTGATGACATTGTGACGCAATCTAATGATCAGTGTAAACGTATGGTCGGCCTGGAACTTGGGCCCGTAGTTTTCAATGACAATTCCAAAACGGTTCAGATCACCACTACGAACGGCTTGGGTCAGCTGAAAGTATGGCGCTAATGAGCTACGAAGTTTGGGCTCTCTAAAAAGATTTCTATCCGGAATCTCTCCCATTAGCAGTTCTACAATGATAGCTAGCTTATGCACCGTTTGCTTGAATCCGATGGCTCCATTCTGAGGAGCTTTCCTAATGGCTTGGAGTAAATTTTTATGAGCACCCGAATATTCGAGTTGGATTGCTTTGACCCGTCCCAGATAGTACAAGAAGCGGGCCCATTCGTTGTTAGATGCCGATTCTGGGAATACTGATTTTGATACCAACTTGGAGGCCTGATCATATTGGTCGTAGTTAAGATACAGTCGCAGCAGGCAATTCAATAGCACAGCCTGGCCCTCAAAGTCGTTCCTTAGTGTTGCAGTTCTGAGACGTGAGTGAAGAAAGCTCTTGATCTGATAGAGTCTACCTGTTAGCTCATAACACCTAGTATGAAAATAATAACATTTCGCTGCCAATGCGTCGAGCGTTCTACGATTCTGTGATGTGACAATTTGCATCAGCTGGTCGGAACATTTGACAGCGTCCTCGTAGCGTCCAGAATCTATCAAATTGACTAATACTAGAAGATTGAAGTAAACGTTGAGCTCGGGAATCAGTGGCAGTGATGCTGTCTTTTTGACGCCCCTCAAAGTCTGTTCATCTAATTTTCTAAATTCTTTCATTGTTCTCAAAACCCTGAGGATATTTCTGCTATCCTTTTGGGAGACCGATTTCTCTATTTGCCTAGCCTGCTCCTTGATCAATGTTTCAGTAGATGGAGGTTGTGGAGGTTCGGGATCTTTCTTGTTCTCATTAGAATCACTGGTGTCATCGTTTATGGTACCCTTGGTGGCAGCCGCAACGGGTTGTTTCTTCTCGTTTGTTGAGGCTGTCATCTTGGAATTGTTGAGATGCCGCCTGTGCCAACCAATCCAGGTGCTAATGGACACCGAAGTTGTTCGAGTTTTGCTTAATACAGTGTCAAGAGGATAAGAGTTAGACGAGAATATTGACAATCATGAGGTAAGAAGCCTGTGATGATGCGAAAGAAATGGGGATAAAAACAGTGGTGGGGTCAGTTGAGCGAATAAGCGTGAGCGCGCGGTCGTAGCGCGTGAATTCAAACTGCGTCCATTGGGAGCACGCCAGTTGCCCGTCGGGCATGGAGAAAAGTGAGATTAGAAATTATGTCCAAAAGGACATAATTTTATCACTTCGAGAAAAAGAGGCCCCAACCAGGAATAGAAATAGGAACATGACAAGGCGATTATTAAGAAGTGTCAGCTAGAAAGAAGAGTACGATGACGCAATGAGTGGGAGAGGAGGAAAAAATATTGTCAAGAGTGGGATTTGAACCCACGCCTCCCTGGAGAGACCACGACCTGAACGTGGCGCCTTAGACCACTCGGCCATCTTGACGTGCTATCATGTGTGGCTGCAATCATCAATACAATTTAAATGTGCTTTCTGCCGAAAATGACTCACAAGTATCTCAAACGCGGCCACCCAGTGTTGAAGAGTGTCTGTCTGAATTTGCATCGTCATATCTCTCGTGACTGAAGCAATGCAGTGAACCTTGTTGGAAATGAGCACAATTGTGCCAAGAGCAAGTTTGGCAACCCTGAAACAGCGGCCAGACGATGGAGGGAACAGACACATTCCTCCGAGCGGGTGGCCATCTAGACTGAGAGCTCATCTGAATGGTTGGATTGGATTTTGAAGTGCGAATTGTACTGGTCAGATTTAGATCACACTGCTTCCAATTGGATCAACTTGCAGGTGCTTCCAGCAGAAAGCCAAAGTGATGTCCGCCTCATTTTGGGCCAGCACTTGACCTGAGCAAGCTAGTGAGCTGGTGAGTTAGTGAGTGAGCGAGAGAGTGTTAGAGTGTGAGTGTTTCTGCCGTTCGGCCAACGAGTGGTCATCGTCGTCGTCGTTTGAATCAATCAATCGGCCTTCGGAGTTGGGTGGCAGAGGCATTAAAAGGAACCGAGAAGCAGACGAGCAGTGAGTGTTAGTGTGATGGTGAGTGTTAGTGGAGGGCGTTTAGCGCGGTCCAATGGGCAGGAATTTTGTTCACGAGCTTGGCAGCTTGTGTTGTCTAATAGACTGGCTAGATTGGGCAGGAGGGAAATGATTTTGACTAGTTTTATAAGTGCGCCCAATGGCATGAGGCTGGCCGCTTCCATTGGCCAGTGGTCCATTGTGCAGAGTGCTGGTCCATTGCTTGTCATGAGCGTGCAGAGTGGCCGGCAAATCCATTGTCTTTGCAACATGTCGCAACAATGCCCACAGCCCAGAGCCACACACAAGCTCTCCTGGTGTGCCGGCTCGTGCAGTCTGTCTGTCTGTCTACCGAGCTGCTCTCTTCCACAACTTGGCCGCTTGGGAGGCAAATTGAATCTGCGAAATGGAGATAAAAATAAGAAAGCCCAGAAACCAATTGCATCCGGCGCCAAGCGAATGACATTGGAGGGCGAGCCAATTTCAAGAGCAGCCGCCTGCAGTTGGCGCCATTGAACACCGAGCGCGTCGTCTGGCCAGAGCTAAGGAGCGCCGAGCTGCAGGCTGCCCTAAGGTGGCGCCCCTCATCTCGCCGCTCGGTCCATTTGGCCGCTCGCTTGCCGACTGGCCAGCTTGTGGCAAGCTAGCGGCGAGCTAGCAGCGAGCGAGCGGCAAGCTTGCGGCCCAAAACAACATCTGGCCCAGCGGCCCAAATGGACCATGGCTGGCGAGGGAGCAGCGAGTGTGATTGCCAGTGCAATTTGGCGCCACCGGCGAGCGAGAAAATATTCCCCAGCCAACTGGCCAGTGTCCAGCGGCCGGGGCTAAGGGCTGGAGGCTGGAGGCTGGAGGCTAGTGGCTGGCGGCCAGTTGCTAGTGGCCACCAGCCTGCCACTCAGCTAGACAGAGACACACTCACACTCACACTCACACTCACAAGGAGGCGGAGAAACACTGGCCGCTGGCCGCTGGAAACACGCTCTCAGCCGAGAGACAAAAGAGTTTTCAATCAATGGCTCTCGTTTGGCGGGCCGATTTTGTGGCTGCAGTTGGAGCAACGTGATTGCGGCCAGCACTTGGCGGCAAGTGTGGAAAGCTCATCTTTTGTTCATCATCAACAATTGTTAAAGACTGTCCGCCGGCGGGCCTGCAAACTGGCCGGCTTGCTGGCCCTTTTCGGCCCTTTCGGCTCGCGCTTCGAGCAAGCCAGCGCTAACAACTGGCAACCAACGAGCCCTCGTTTGTGGTAGTAGTATATAAATTTTCATATATTTTTACGCAAACTCGCGTGTGCCGAGGCGAGGGTGCCGCCGGCTGGCCGAGGGGGCGAGCTTGCCAGCTCGTTGGTGCCGCAGACTGAGTGCGGGCAGCACGCGCGGCCGCACTCTAAGCGCGCGTCTTCCATTGGCTTTGCATGGCAGCGCTTGGGTGCCGCGCGGCAAACACGCACACAATGCACGCAGTGCGAGTGTCTGTGTTGTCTTGCGGCTGGGCGGCCAGTTTGCGTCCTCCAGTTTAGTTTGGCTCTTGGATTGAAATGAGCTGCCAATAGCCAATGGCCAGAGACAACTGACGAGGAGGCAAAAGAGGGGAAATGGTAATTGGCGCCGAGCGTTGGCCGACGGAGGCGCCAAATGTGAGCATCATCAGCAAAACGGCGACTAAATAACACGCCTTCTGCCCTACTCTTCCGAGAGTGCGGCCGGCCACACTCTCACTTGGCGCCTTTCATTAGCCATTCCAGCCAGTCAGCTAGCCACCACTTGCTGGCCCCACACTCAAGTCACACTCAAGCCACACACACACAGAGACGCAGACGATCTGGCTGACAATGGTCTGGCCGCAGTGGCAGTGCAGCGCCGGCCCGGCCAGACCAACAGGTGGGCTGCCGAATCGCTTGCAAGATATCACTTTGCTCAGTCTTCGTTTTGCAGTTGAGGCTGGAAAATTCAAATTTCTCACACTCTATCCATCTTTTGGCCGAGAAGAAGGTGTGCAAATTGGCGCCACTCGCACGCACCCTCGCATTTTTGAACGGAAGGCTTGGGAGATCGCCCAAGCGAGCCGGCCGGCCAATCAGCAGAGACAGAGGGAAAAACTTTTTGGCCGAAGAAGAAGAGGAAGAAGAAGGAAAGAAGAAGAGATCTCGAATGATGTCCCTTTAATTGCACTGTCCAGCCAAACAAATGTGTCCTGATGATATTATGCAACACTCTTGTTCGAGCTTATCTCTCAAATTCAAGTGCACTTTCTCTCTCTCTCTTTCTGTTTGTGTCGCCTGCTTATATTGTCGCTCCTTATTGTGGGGCTGCCAAATGCCTGTCGGCATTTAGAGAGCTGAACTAGACTAAAAATTCAAATCCAACTCCCACAGCTCAGCCATTGGGCGGCGGATGAGTGATGATACAAATTAGCTCTCGTTCTCACCCCCTGGGCTCTCACGCGTTCATGTCACGTGCTGGCGCTGTTGGCTAGCTCGTTGGCTAGCTCGAGAGAGTGTCCCTTGTGGGCGCATGTTTATTTAAAACAAGCTCACCTTTGGAAGGGCCGCCCAAGAGTCCAGCCAGCTTGGTGGTGTGCCAGTTTGTCTTGCCGGGAGAAGCTTGCCAAGAAGAAGCTGGCCAACCGCACCAGTGGATCGAGGGCCGAGTTGGGCGCTAGCAGGAAAACAACTAGAACACAATGAGGAGCGCGAATTGGAGAGAACAAATTGGAGAGGAGCTCTCTTTTCTCTTTTTTGACTTAAACTTGGCACACAGAGAACACGAGGGAGATAATTATCGCCCATCTCGCCCAAGCTCAGCCTTTGGATGACACCAAGCTGCCTGCTCGTGCACCTTGTATCTGGCCACGACTTGACCAAAGGATAGTCACAGGCAAAGTTGGCAAAGTCGGAGGCTTCTTCTCCTTCTTCTTCTTCCTTTCGTTCTCGAGGGCCACCCAAACGAGTTTGCCCTCCACCTTAGCTTGGGCGCCGGACATTCTCGGCCCAAATGTTCGGATTCTAAATTTAAATCTCGCTCGCCATCTTTCCACTTTCGCCCCCTCCAGTTTTCCAGTCCATTATGTTCGCTCGCCGTTTCCTCCCTCTCGCCCTCAGCAGCCCACCAACAAAGCCACTTTCAGGCGACTTTCGAGCCACTTTCAGGCGACTCTCAGGCGACTTTCGGCCGACTTTCCAACGAGCTTCGCAGTGGACCCGCGGCCAGAGCTTAGCCTTGGAATGGGCGCTCGTTTTTTCTCGCCTCTTTTCTGGCTTCTTTTACTCGCCCCTTTTTCCTGTTCCAAAAGACGCTCTTTCTCTGCCCGATCAGCCGACTTTTTGATTTAAGGAGGTTCTCCCAATCGAGGCTTCTAGCTTGGCGACGATAATCAGCCGATATGAAGCCGCCGAGACGAACACAAACAACCCTTTGGAGCTTGTTTCAATTCTGCACGCGAGATACACTTGGCTCAGACGCACACGCCCACAGACTAGATGATTTTGGTGGCCATTTGGGCTGCTCTGTGGCACTTGTTTACAGTGTAAACACTTTGCACTTGCACTCGGCGGGCAATGAGCAGCCGCTAATTGATTGCCAAGCGCAGGAGTGTCTGTGGGCGAGACAGTCCCGCGAAACAGTCTGACAGACTCAAGGCCGTTTTGTTTACCTCGCAGCGGATCAGTCTTGGCGCACGTGGTCGCTTTGGAGTGCTCCTTTGGGCATACTGCCAGTGCCCAAAGGAGCCGCGGACTGACTCTAGTTGGTGGCACTCGAGTGGACTTCTCTTTGTTCTGCTTCAATCGCCGAAACTTTTCCACTTTGAGGTACTCCCAAAGAGAAGAGCTCGCAATCAGTTGGCCCATTGCCACGCAGGCGCATCGCAGCTCCACGCTTGCAAGCTCGAGCTCTGGCCGCACCTAAGCCGCCGGGACACTTCCACCTCCGCCACCTCCGCGTCTGTAGTCTGCATTCTTGCAGCCTCAAGGGCGCAAAAAAACATTTTAAAGGGCGGCTGATGGAAGAGTTTTGCAGTATAAATATGGCCAGAGACTGGCAACAGTTTGCAGAAATTCGCTGAGCTGAAGGAAGGAAAAATTTTTCAGAAAACCTCACCGGAAAAGAGCAATAAATCACCCAAATCAATCCAGCTAATTCGATCCACCGAGACCCAATCTCACCGAGCGACTGAAAGCAAAATGGGAAAAGGAAGCGGAAACACTGGCGGACAGAACTTTGCCTCGGCAAACAGGACCAACCAGTGCAATCCGACGCACACTCCAAGCGGGCCAGGCAGAGACTCGGGCTACCATGGAGCTGGCACTCGTTCGGACCTGTCGAACCACTCGAACCAGATGAACCCCAACAACCAGGCCTACTCTTCGAGCCGCAAGTGAGGGCCAGCTTAGGCTAAGTTGCCCCAAAAAGCCGCCCCTAAGCTTGCGAAAAGAGCGCCCAAAAGGGCGCCAAAATGGACTGGCTCAGGCTGACCGGAAGTGGACAATGCGGCGTGGCAATGGAGACAGAGAGCGGTGGATTGGGCGCACCATGTGGAGGGAGTGTCAGTTGCGTGTTTGAGGAAGGCTTGAAAGCGAAAGAAGGCGATTAAACGAGCGATTAAAGTTTATTGCGATTAAGAAATTCGCACAAAACAAGTGACGGCCGTTTGTGCTGCTCTCGAGTGGCTCCTCTTTGGTTCCATCTTGTCGTTTGGAAGCTAGTCGCTGACTTCCGTCCAGTTGTTCTGCCGAAAAGTTCTGCTGAAAAGTTCTGCTGAAGTTCTGCTTTTTGCACATTTGCATTGGACGCTCGATAAGTTGTTGTTTTTGTCCAAGTTGCCACTCCTCAAACAAAAGTTTCCCGAGAAAACTGGATGAGGAAAAGTTCACTTTTCTCCAAAGAGAAGCTCCAGAGGCGCTCCAGCTGCTTAAAGTGCGGGCCAACCTCAGGTGTCACTGGCGAGCGAGCTCCAGTTAGCGGCGCATTCCACTGGCTATCTTTTGGGAGACTCTTTAAGAGAAAATTTTGCAAAGTTTTGCAGACTTTTGCAGAAGTTTTGCAGAATTTTGCAATTCTTAAAAATTTTCTCCAAGAGCGCCGAAATTGCCCATCAAACAATTGTGACTGTGTGCGGCTCGCGGCCTGTTCTGTGGCGCTCGATGTGGAGAAATTGCAGCTCCGCGTCTGTTGACTTTGCCTCGCAACGCCTTGCGCTTAGCCACTGGGTCTGGGCCAATGCTCATCATCAAAGAGAGACAGACAGGAGAAGGGGTGAAAAAAGGGCGACAGAGAGCGAGAAAGTGGCCGCCATTCTTGGAGGGGGCGCAACGAGTGGCTTGGCCGCCCCTAAGGATGGACAAAAGTGTTTGATGGAAGGCGAGCAGCTGCGCTCTTCGTGTCTCTTCGTGTCAAGCGGCAACTAATAACGGCAACAAAGGTCTGCTTGTTTACAGGCTTGTGTGCCAGCGAAGCCGGATCGGTCAACAATTGGCTGCCGCTTGGCCGAGCTTAGCTGAGCTTGGCCAAGCTTAGCCGAGAGACGAGCAAGAGCAAGAGCAAGCGAGCGAGCGAGAGACCTAAGTGACCAAGGCGACCAAAGTGAGCAAGGCGGCGGCAACAACAAAACAAGCCGGCCCGAAGTGAGCGGACGAGTGTGTATAATGAGCCGGCCCTTAGCTCTCTTTCTATCTGGCCGGGCTGCTTGGCGTGGCTCTCGTGCTTTGGGGCTCAGTTTTGGGCACGAGAAGAGCGACAACGAGCTCGGATGGGAACAGGCTGCTCATTGTGCGCTCTGTGTGCTCTGTTTGGCCGGCCAGACTGGACGCGCGAGAGAGCAGAAGATCGGCTTCTTCTTCTTCTTCTTCTTTATTAATGGCGTGTCATTGGATTTCGACGGCGTACTCTTGCGAGGGGCAACAGTGTGCCGCAGCTTAGGGGCGGCCGCCAGCCAAGCGGCGAACTCGAACTGGCCACTCGAACACACGAGCACAATGGCCGCCGGTGGGCCGTCAAAATTGGCCGCCAGCGTGTCGCGCTTTGTGTGTGGCCCCAGCGCGTGTCTTGCCACGAAGCGGCAGTCTGTGTGTGCCAGTGGGCCAGCTCGACTCTGGCAAGCTCGCCAGCTCGACTCTGGCAAGCTCGAGAGGTTGACTTTGGCGAGCTCGATGGCTTGACTTTGGCGAGCTCGTGCGGCGCGCAGACACCTGAAGGCAGAAGGCGCGCGCAACTCGGCCAAAGTGAGCGTGTAATTGGGCACGCTGAGCTCGTCTGAGCGGCGAGTGGCCAGCCGCAAACAAGCGCCAAGACACGCACAATTTGGGCCGCCCAAACGGCGCCAGCTCGCCGCCTGTTGCTCCTCTTTGGACGCCTCTTTTTGCGCGCTCTTCTCGTGGGCCGAAACTCGATTAGAGGCAGACTTTCAGCCAGAATTAGAGCCGCCCAATCGATTGGCCGCCAACGAGCGACTCTGCCCGACGATTGGCCGCCAAACGCCGCCCAACTAACCCTCAGAGGAGGCGCACTTTGAAGGTTAACAAACTTTCTGGAAGAACTTTCAGGAAAAAGTATGGCCAAAAAGTTTCACGAAAAAGCTTCTCGAAAAATGTTCCAAAACTCTGGCAAGAAGAAGCTCTTGGAAACTTGTCTCCCACTCAAACCGAATCAACCTAAACTCTGATCAGGCTTTTTCCAAACTTCCAGAGCTTCCAGCTCCAGTCTGCAGTTGGCCAAGTTGGACCAACTTGAGCCAACTAGACACAGTCTGCCAGGGCGCAAAGTGCACTCGCTCGGCCTGCAGCTCAGCCTGCGAGCAAGCGGCAACAGTTGCGACCAAGAAACGTCGCCCGAAATAATAATAATAATATTGAGCTCGCCCATGGTGACGATCCAGAAGTTAGTTATTCAGATTAGCTCTTAGGATCGGCGCTGGGCAGACAGATGGACGGACGAGCAGACAGACAAACAAACGAGCAGGTAATTGAGTTGGAGCTAAGGCATAGCGCGGAGGGCAAACTGCGGCCAGCGCATACAGTTTGGCGCTGTTCTTTGCTGCGCGCAAGCACACGAAGCGCGCCGCTTTGGATATCTCTCAATCATCGCAAACTGGCAGCCCTAGTGTGTCGCACTGGCGGCAGCCACTCGGCCGGCCGGCAAGCCTTTCTCCTGCTCCTTGTCTCTCGCAAAGCTGCACCAACTCGAACCAAGACGAACGACTTCTTCGTCCTCTTGGAACAACGACCTTTTTTATGATTCAACTTTGGCAAACTTTCACTTTCACTTTCGAACCGAAAAGGCCCAATTTATCAGCCAGGCCGCTCGGTCGCCTAGTGACTGATTCAATTAGATTGGCTGGCCGGCTTGTCGCTTGTTGAGCATTGGTTGCGAGCTTTGGTGGCGACTTGGGAGTCTTTTCTGGTCGCTCGTGTGGAGAGCACGGACAGTGGTTAGTCTGCGGGCGCATCTCTCTGCCTCGTCGGGCGGGCACACGAGCAAAGCGTGCGCGGCTTTGCACAAAATGGGCGGAGAAAACACTGCTCCTGATTAGCAACTTGCCAGCTCGCAGCCCAGAGGTTGGCTCTCTCGCTTGGCGAGATTGCTGGCCGCCAAGAGCGGGCGGAAGAGGAGCCGCCGAGAGAGCCTGAAAGTGGAACGCGCGCCGGCCAAAGTCGTGCGGGCAGAAAATCGATTTTCGCCTCCAACTCGAGCCGCTAACTAGCCCAGTCGGGCGGCCACTGGCAAAGTCCGCCCGCGCGCTCACCTTTGCAACGGCCCAGCACACAAACAGGGCCGATTGTTTCCCGCCGGCCGATTGTGTCCCTTTGCAGCGGCTCCTGCAAAGACTGCTCGCCTTTTCCGTTTGTTTGTCTTTGCGGGGCGCTCTGCTTGCCGCAAACTGGCCGCCGGCCCCCACAAATTGCGCTCTCGGCCAGATGGGCTCGTGCCGCAATCTTCGCCGCCACCTTAGCCCAATCCATCAGGCTAATCGATTGGCGGCGATTTCGTCGCCCCTCCGGAAACGAGCGGGCTTGGCCGATTTGAGCGAGCGAGCGAGTAGCTCAAGCTCGAGCAGTTAGCTTGAGCTCGAGCTTGAGCTTGGGTGCTCAGTCGGGTGGAAGCAGCGAGCTGTGGTCGAAATTTGGGCAGAAAGAAGAGTTTAAAGAGCAAGTCAAAAGTTTGCTCTTGCGAGATTTGGCGCAATTTCCAAATTTGCAAGAAGCCGCAAGAAGCGACGCTCTTTCGCCTGTTGCGCCTGTGCGCCGCGAGAGTGCGGGCGGCGCGCGCCAGACAGTCTGCGGGCGCACTTTTGCCCTGGTCGCAGGTCGCCATTTGGCAATTTGAATTTCCGCTCGCGCTTCTTCTCCAATTTAACTATGCAAATACCAATAAAAGCAACGCTCTCTCCACAGACCAGCGCCCGGCTGGAGTGCGGCCAAAGCGCGGCCGAGCTCCAGTTCCAGTTCCAGTTCGGCGCTTCGGACGCTGCGCCTGAACTGGCGGCCAGCCTAAGGGCCGTCCCCCTTCCACCGGTCAGACACACGCGCCGGTGGGGCACACACACACACAGGCGAGAGAGTGGCAAGCCGAGAGGCGTTGTTGTGGATCTGTCAGCGGGGATTGTGTGTAGTTGGGCGCCGAGCTGGACGACGCGTCGCTGGCCAGAGAGGAGCTTCTTCTTCTTGCGTTGCTCGGGCGGCCAATTTGCAATCAGCGGCCAGCCGCCACAGACGACGAGCTGCCAGCCAGCAATGGTCTGGTGTGCAAAGGAGAGAGCCGTCAAAAAGACGACGACGCGACCAGCGAGAAGAGTAAAGAGTAAAGAGCGCTGCCTAGAGACTAGCTTGGACACGAAGAAGAAGAAGAGCGCCGAACAAGTGCAGTGTCCAGCAGGTTCACTTGTTCTTCTTCTTCTTGTCGCTGTTTGCCGCCAACTAATTCGCCTGTGTTCCATCTTCATCTCCAGAGACTGTCTCTTGTTCCTCCGCTCGTCTTCTTGTTTCAGCGGCGGCAAAGTGAGCACACACACACTTTGCGCAGTGCTCAACAGGCACGCACTGCTCTCAGTTCGCACACAGAGCACAGCCAAACGTCGGGCAGCAAAAGTGGGCCGCCCGCAAAAGTTTGCCTCCTTTCCAGCTGACGAGCTCGCCGCTCAAGCAACAAGCAGCTTTCCATCCAGCTTTCTCATCTAGCTTGCCAGCCAGCCTTCCAGTTAGCTTGCCAGTTAGCTTGCCAGTTAGTGGCTGCCAGTTGGCGGCCACAGACACAGAGAACGGGAGACTGTGGAGGGAACAACAAGCTCGAACGGCAACAACAAGTGTGAAGACGAACCTTTTCATTTTCATTTACATAAATACACACACACGGCGCGTGCTTGTGATCTATCGGGCCAGCTGAAGTGAGCAGCGAGCCCAAGTGAGCGCAAACTAGGCGAACAAACACCCGCCGAGATGGCGCCAATAAGACGGGCCAAGAGCGGGCATAAGACGCGCGGTCTTGGCGCCGCTGCTTAGCTCTGGCCCAAACCTTCTCGCTTGGCCACTTTTGCGCCTCAAAGCCGGCCTGCTGCTTCGAGCTGCAAGAAGCGTGCTCCCCCACTGGCCAGTTAGTTGTAACTCATAATAATCTATAAGCTACAAGTGTTGCCGAGCGCCGAAGTGCAATCCAAATTGCACTCCAACTTGCGCCGAGCTAGCTAGTCTCTGGCCGAGCGAGCTAGTCTCTGGCTGCAGCTGCCAGTTGGCCGAGTTTTTGCTGGTTCGCAAACTGCACTCTTCTGCAAAGAGCACGTCTTTTCCGCCTTTTGGCTCCAAAGCGGCCCAAGATCTGCACTTTATTTTCAACAAAAACCACTAATTGATTATCGGATTTTGCTCTTGTTCCTAGTCTATGGCCAGTTTTCCACTTTCAGTCTGGTTTTCTTCCACTTTCCGTTTGGTTTTACTACAATTTCCGTCCAGTTTTTTACAGTTTTCCTCCACTTTTCCTCCAGTTTCCGGCCAGTCGTTCTCCGCTCGACGAGTCGATCACGCGGCCAGACCTTAGCCGGCGAGACCTTAGCCGCGGGAGAGCCGCTCACAGTCTGCAGTTGGCAGTTTGCCGGCGCAACAAGTGGCCCGGCGGAGTGTCTGCGGGGCGCTGGCCAAGTGCAGTTTGGGCCAAAGGTCGGAAATTAAGAGCGGCCAAGTTAACTCCTTTGAAAGGGAGAGAGAGAGAGAGAGAAATTGCAATTGCCCAAATTGCGAGCCGCCGAGATGCGAGAGAGCCCATTTCTTGGCCGCCGACTCAAAAGGAGACGACTGCGTGTGTGTCTGTGTGGGATGCATTTTGCGCTCAGAAGGGCCGCACACAAGACCAGAGACAGTCTGCGAGAGGGCTGCCTTTCCGTTGCGGCCGCCGCCGAGCGAGAGAGTGACGAGCGCCTAAATGGTGGCGTCTGCCCTAAGCCCAGGCCAATGGGCGACCATTAGCGGCCATTTGAATTCCTCCTTTCATGCTGCTCCTTCTCGCAGTTCAGCCCACTGGTGTCCATTGTGTAAATATTGGCATTTGTGCACCGGCCAAGCTAAGCTCCTCTTCTTCTTCATCATCATCTTCTTCTTCTTCTTCTTCTCCTTCTCGTTGAACGAGAGACCATTGAAGAATGCGCCAAGCGAGCGCCAAGCTGGCCGAGCATTGCGCCCAATTTGCGGCCCAAATATTGGCCGCCTTTCAGCTGGCCAACTGCACAGCACACGCACACTAACAACTGGCCGCCGAGTGTGTGAAAGGGCCACCCCTTTGTATCATTGGCCGTCTCTCACTGTGTCCGGCTGGCTCCTTAGTGCTGCTCGCAGTTCCCGGCCGGCTTCGTGGTGGCCTGGCCGGGCGCTAAGGAGCCGCAGGCGACCCTAAGGAGGAGCTGCGGCGCCACAAGGCGCTCAGGATCGCCCACTTTGCATTGCAGAGACTGCAAGGCGCTCAGCCTTGTGGCGCCGGCCGGGCCACTCACGTGCCAGTGTGTCTGTGTCTGCGCGTGTCCTGAATGGTTTTATGTTTTATATTTTATGTTTTATATTCCATTTGGCCAAAGTTCATTGCTCAGCCGCCAAGGCTTATTAGTTATGGAAATTTGTGTGCTCTGTGCGGCCGAGCACACGAGAAGCGTGGCCACACAGCCGAGCTTGGCGGCGAGCTTGGCGGCCGGGCCAACTTCCGCCGTGGCTTCAGATCATGTCCGATTGTGCGCGCGTCCTGCTGGCTTGGCGGCCAGCTTAGCGGCCGCCGCCTAGTCTGCAAGTTTCTATCTGTCTGTCTGTGTGTTCTGGTCTTGGCGCCGAACTGGCTTTCAGGGCGCCCCTCACTCTGCTGGGCTCCCTCGCTGGCCGATTGCCCTTAGAGTAGGTGGGCGCTAAAAGGCGCTTCCTGTTGCCTCTTCCGGCACATCTGCGCCGCTCGTTTGGGCCGCTCTCGCTCGCCAGTTTAGACCTTTTAGAGCCCGAGGATGAGCTCGCCTCTGGCTCGCGTCTGGGCGCGGGTGGCAAGCTAGCGAGAGGCCGTCGTCTTGTCGAGCTAGCAACTAGGGCTAGCCAGTGGGAGGCGGTGGTCGCGCACGCCGGGAAACATGACGCCTGTGCTCTGGTGCAGCATGAGCGCGCGTAAAGACAAGACGTCGTGACACACTCGCTCGATACTTAGCAATTTATTTCTCTATTTGAACAACACTGAGACAGACGCCGTTTTTCTCTCGTTTTGGCTTTGGCTTTTGCTTTTGCATTCGTTTTTCCTTGGCTCACCAAAGGCCCAGTGCTAAGGATCGCCAGGGGAGAAGAGCGGAATCGAAATGATGATGATGATGATTATGATTACAATTATGATGTTGCGGTGCAGAGGCAGAGGCGAAGCAGAAGGCGCTGCTTGTTGCTTGTTTTTTCTGCTCGACTGTCTTGGCAGCTCTTCTCTGTTCTAGCTGGCTGGCTGGCTAGCTAGCTGGCAGTTGTGGGCCCACAACAGTCTGGCGGCCCGACAGACTAGGACACCTTAGTGGTGGAGAACCAATTCGAGAGTTGCCAAAGCGGAAAGACAAAACACACACACATTTGGCAGAGAAAAACGTTCACCAGCAGCTCATTATCAGGGCGGCATAATCGCGCTGCTTGCGGGCCATTTTCCGCTCCATCGAGTGGGCCATCGAGCTGGCAAGATGGCGAGCTGGCGAGCGAGCGAGCGAGCGGCGCCAAGTGGCCATCGTTAGGCGGCCATTTGGGCGGCTCTCATTTGGCAGCCATTTAAATGGCGCCAACAATTGGCCGACGGTGCCCATTTGGCTGCTCGCTGGGGGCTGCTCGTTGCGAGGGGCGCACCAAACATCAAGCACCGAGCAACAAGGATCAAACACCAAGCGAGCGAGCACCAAGCGAGCGAGCAGCTCGCCTAATGAGAGCGCCTCTCATGCGACGGGCGCCCAGCAACAGGAAGTGCCTTGGCGGTGGTCCCAGTGGATGGCTGTGTGTTTGCTGCACCAGGAGGCGCAGGCGGACGCGGGACAGCTGCTAATGGTGGCGCTCGATGGCGGCGGATCAATCACGAGAGGCGCTCCAAGACAGTCTGCAGCCGCTCGGCAAGGCTGAGGGCACACAAGCGCGCCCTCAGCTCTCGCCTGTTGCCCTCCGCTCGGCTGCAGCTGCCCTGAGCTGAAGCGGCGGCCGCCCAGCGACCAGCGAGCGGCGTCTTGCCACTTTGAGGCGCCAGCTCGCCACAGACTGTGTGCGCCAGTGTGTCTCTTTGGGCGCGAGCCAGAAGGGACAGACAGTCTTCAGCCAGTCACTTGGCCCGACAGAACTCGAGCTTAGTAAGAGCAGAGTGAAAGCCAACCAAAAGAAAGAGAAAAGGTCCAACTTGGCCTGCCAGTCACTGTCCATTCTCAGTCCTCCATTTGCAACTTCCACCTCAAGCGAAACTCTTTTCCGGCCAAATGGGCGTCCAAATGCAACCAATTCTCATCTCTTCTTCTGATTGCTCATCTTTATTCCATCTCGTCCACACTGATTTCTCCCCAACTGCCTCATTCTGAACTGGCCAAGCTGGCCCGTTGGACTAGAGACGATCATTGCTGATGCATTACCGGCCATTTTGGCGCGCTTCTCGTGCACTAGAGACTAGCTCTTGTTGCAACACGCCGGCCGACCACCAACTCGAGAAGAGGAGAGAAGAAGAGAGCCCACAACTGGCCACAACTGACAACAACGGTCTCTGCAACAAGCGCCACAACAGCAACAACAACAACAACAACAACAACGAGCGCCAACCTCTCGACCTGCAGGCGCAAATGTAAAATGGGCAAATGTATAAAGGAAATAGCATTGCACGAAGACTCACAAGCACAGACAGTTTTGTGCCTCTCTCTCACTCTTAGTCTGTGCGTGCGTCTGTCTGTCTGTCTGTGCGTCTGTGCGTCTGTCTGTCTGTGAGTCTTGGCAACCTAATGGACTGTTCGTTTTGCCTCTTTCTGCCCTCTTCTTGCTCCAAGAACCAAGAGTGTTCCGAGAGTGCAATATTGTTATTGGTTGGCCGAATGGGGAGGAGAGAAAAGTGTTGGGAAGATGATTAAAAGGAAAGGAGAAGGAGAAGAAGTGGGATCGTGACGTTGCCTCTTTAATGAGCAACACTCAATGGAGGGAAATCGGCCGGCCACTTGAGTGCCGTTTTGGCCCAGAACTGCACTCTCAAGTCTGCCAGAACTGCCACACTGGCACACAGACCGAGATTTGAATCCAGACTGAGACTGAGAGTGAGACTGAGAGTGAGGGCGAGACTGAGCGAGAGACACAGAATGCAGACTCGAACAGAGACTTGAACAGAGACAGAGACTGGGGCTGAGATTTGGACAGACAAGTGGCCGATATTTTGCACTTAATGTGGCCGCAAATCGAGATTTCTCCTCAGGCTCCTCTTCTTCAGCAGCCCTCTTCTGGCTGATCGTTGCTGCCAGATGGCGCCAAAGCTAGTCCAAGGCGGCCAATCGGGCTTCACCTAAGGCAATCCCTTTGCCTTAGGTGAAGTCCATTTTCCTCTCCAATTGTTCCCCCTTCCTCTGCAACAGTCTTCCATCATTTGGATGAAAAGTTGCCCCCAAGGACCAGTGCAGACTGTCTGGAGCTCTGATGTAACGCTTGTTTGGCGCGACCTCACGGAGGATAAGTGGAAATTAACGCGTGAAATTAGCGCTCGTTGTTGATCTTGAATGCTGCCTGTCTTGACTGCTGAAATCGGCCGGCTCGTTAGACAACAATTTGAATCAAGTTTCAGCCGGTCAAGAATTCAGCGGCGAGCTGGCCAGCTGAATTGGCCTGTTGTTGAATTGGCTCAATTTCTCGCCAAATGGCAAGCCACACAAGTGGAGCTTTGGAAGGTAGCCTGCAAGAGAGATGATACATCCTTAGGACTAGTAAGAAGTGGCGCCTCCAAATGCGCGCGGCTGGGGGAGGAAAAAGTGGTGCCAAAGTGTGGCAAGAAGTGTGCAAAAGTGAGCAAGTGTGTGTCCAAAGCTTCGGCCAAAATCGCACACAAGGACAAGTTTTAAATGTCAGTCTAATTGTTTGCAATGCGGACTCTTGGCTGCACCTGCGCGCCTTGTTGGCCGAGCATTGTCTTTTGCACTCTCATTAACTTTGGCGCCAGCTTTGCATGCATTCCTCTTTCCATCCTGCGCCCGTTTGGCCCTGCAGCTGGAGCTTGGCATTGCGAGCTTGGCAGCGCGAGCTCGGCGGATGACGCGAGCGACAAGACGAGCAGAGGAAAAGAAAGAGAGACAGTCCAGTGGAAGTGCAAGTGGAAGAGCAAGTGAGAGTGCTCGTCTCTGATAGCGAGATAGAGGCAGAGATGGAGACAGAGACTAGGTGAAGTAGAGGAGCAAAATGGCGGCAGAGGAAGGCAGAGAGTGGGGAGGAGCAGGAAAGACATGCACGCGCCTCCTGTTCCTATTAACAAGTGTCATTTATTGGCCCAGTGGGCTAAGTGGGCCGCCTAAGTGCTGTCCAGCTTGGCCGAGGGGCGACAGTGCCATTTGTTGGCCGAACTTGGCAATCATTTGGGCCGTCCAGCTCGCCTCTGGTCGCCTTCTGGTGAGCCCTCTTGTCTCGTCTAGGCAAGCATGCAAAGCAGAGGCTGCCCGTGGGCCTGGAGGAGGCGGGTCTGCGAGTTTGGGAAGCTGGGCGAGCGGCGAGCTCGGTGGAGTGAGCGGTTGGCAAGCTCGGCAGAAGCAGGCTGGCCGCTGGGCGAGAGTGGCTCTCACACACAGAGACGAGCTCTGGGCGAGATGCGCGCGCGCACTGACGCTTGTGGGCGGCGCGCACGCACAGAGAGCCAGCGGCAACGCGCGCGTCCATCCAAATCTTCTTCTCGGCTTCTTCTCCTTGGCTGCTCCTCCTCACCGCCAAGCTCAGCTAGTCGTCCGGCTCCGTTACGTCAACGCCGGTTCCTTTCTCCTATCAGACACCACGTTGCTCTCCACGTCGCGCACCTCCACCAGCAGCAGCAGCACCACCACCACAGGCCGACCGCAAGCGCCGGCCGCCAAGCAAAGGCACTAATCGGCATTATATTATATTTAATCAATTCAATTCAACGCTCTCCCGTTGGATTGGAGGACATAGCATTTGGGTTGCGGCGAGCGAGCTAGAGAAGGAGAAGGAGAAAGAGAAGAAGAAGAAGAGCGGCCAGTGGCTGGGAACAAGCGAAGAGGCAACAAGCGAACAAGCAATAAGCAACAGGCGGAAAGCAATAGGCAATAAGCAATAAGCAATCAGCAATAAGCAATCGGGCCAATCAAGTGTCCTTGTCATTAGCCGGCATCGAATTACGATCTTTTGCTTTCACATCACATTAATTAACCGGCGGTCAGTTTGTGTGCGTGCATGTGAGAGAGTGAGTGTCAAGCAGAGCGAGGAAAGTCTGCAGAGAGAAAGAGAGAGAGAGAAAGTGAGGAGAGAAAGTAAGCTAAGTGGCAGAGAGTGGAGTGTTCTCATGAGAGAGTGAAGCTAAGTAGCAAACTAGGAGCCAAAGCACGAGGAGATCAATCAGCCTCTGATCAATAACAGGCCTCCAATCAATAACAGTGGCTAGTTTGTTACACGCGCGCCCAGCAACCTGGAAGCGCCCCCAAGGCAAAGCGTGAGAGCGAGAGACTAGTTTTGGAGCCTTGGACTTGTGGGCAGTGCACAGTGGCGCTTGGAAACCGGCGAGACCAGTTTCAATGTCCAGCTCTTTCCGGTGTGCACTGGTTCGACACTGTTCGGCTGGCGAGTAAGAAGAGTTGCCGGCGAAAAGCGGAGGACAGTCTGTGGCTTGAGGCGCACTCAGTCTCTTGTTGTGAACACTTGTTGAGCGATCGATTGGATGAGACAGTCGAAGGAGTCAAAAGAGAAAGAGAGAGAGAGAGAGTTTGATTGAGTTTGGGCGAGAATAATGAGCCCAATTTGTTCGCATGTTTGGCTATGGAACAAGCGAGCGGGCCAGCAAGCAGAGCACAAGAGCAGCACAGCAACAACAGGAGACAGTCTGAAGTGGAGCAAGCAGCAAAAGAGGAGCCGCAAAACAGGCCGCAAAGTGTCGGCCAGAGCAAGAGGCAATCTTTTTCGCCCGACTTTTGTCCAATAAAGTCCATTGCGAACGTTCTGAACAAACACCACAAGGAGGTCCAGCTGAACAGCAGCAGCAAGCAGCAAAAAGGCGAGAGAAAAGAGGGGCAAAAAGTTGACACAAGCGCGCCAACTTTTTCCATAGGGCAGCCGTCAATTTGCCTGCAGCTCGACGCAAGCAGCTCTAAGGCGCCGAATTTGGCCACTCCAAAGACAGAGACTGTATGCAGCAAGGAGCCTGCACTGAAAGCGGCCGACCACAAACTGAGGCTCACCCGCTGGCAAGCTTCAGGCGAGCCGCAAGCTAAACGAGTGGCCGGCAGTCGATCGCGAGTGGCAAGCTCGCGAGTTGGGGAGAGTCTTTTTTTGTCGGACGACAAATCGGGCGGCGAGCGCGAAGAGGAACCTGCAGAAGGAGGAGGAGAGGAAAGTGTCGTGGCCAATCAAGTGGAGCAGGGCAACTGTTATCTGTACGCCAGCAACCAGCTCATTGCAGAGGCGAGCAGTGGCGGCAAACAAACAGGGTGGCCACTAGAGAGTGTCTGCAGCGGCGGCGTTGGCAGCGGCAGCGGCCACTCAATCTTGGGGCACACGAACGGGCGGCTGGCGTGCAACTGGAGCTCGGCCGAGCTGAGGCGCGAACAAGTGACCACCGGCGGCTGCGAACACTTTCGCGAACAACCACCAGCAGCAGCAGCAAAACAACAGCACAAACATCAACATCAACATCAACTTCAACTTCAACAAGAACAACAACGTCAAGAACAGCAACAAGTCAGCCTCGACAACCTTTTTCTGCCTTCCTCGGAGGAGGAGGAAGAAGTGGAGACTCTGAGTTATATATTAAATCAGCGCCAAGTTGCAGGCTGCTCGCAAGCGCAAGTGTTGCAAGCAACGCAGTGGCAGACTGGTGGCCAGTTGTCGGCGGTTTGCATTGGCGGAGCAAAAGCCGCAACAGCTAAGGGCAGCCACCAGAGACAAGCGAGCGGCGCTCAGGCCCAGCTCGAGCTTGAGTCTGAGCTTGCCGCTTGGCGAGCTCCCCAACAGCAACAGCAACTACAGCAGCAGCAGCAAGCGGCCCTGCGCGATAATCATTTGGCCAGATATTTGCAAATAGAGGAAAACTTCAACACTTTCAAGGCATCCAAAAGACAGAGACAACTGCAACAACAATTGCAACTGCAACAACAACTCCAACTGCAACAACAAGTGGCCCTTCTTCTGCAGGAAAACGGAAACCAAACTAGTGTCCAGCGGCAGCACCAGCAGCTCGTCTGGCTGGCCGCAAGTGGACGAAGAGTAGCGGCCAGCGAGAGAGACAACCAGTGGTGCGAGTGGGGAGAAAATGAACCAGTGGAATTGGGGGAGTTGTTCGAGAAAGAGATTGACACTAGAAGAAGTGGACAGTGGCAAAGTGGTTGCAGAGGAGCAGCTGCAGCAAGAGAAGGAGAAGGAGAAGAAGAGGGGGAAAAGAGTGGAGGAAAAGTATTTAATTCTTTGGAGAGTTTTTCGTTGCTGTTTCGGCAGCAACAAACAACAAATCACGCAAATCAAAATAACATTTGGAAACAAGCCCAAAGCCACCGAGCGAGACAAGGGGGACAAGAAGCAGCGGCGGTTAAGACAGAGACAGAGGAAGAGGAGCCAACTGGAGAAGAGTATAGGAAAGACAATGCAATATTCAAGCCCGAGCAGCAAAATAAGCAACAGCAAAATAAGCAGCAAAATAGTAGAAAGAGCAACAAGAAGCCAGTTGAGAAGATTGGAATTAGTGGCGGCAAAAGCGGCAACAGCAGAAGCAGAATTACAATTGGCGCCGATCTTGCGCCAGAGACAAGCCAGCGAGGAGGAGAGGCAAGTTGTGGAAATTTCCTCGTCTTTGTTCCGGCAGCAAGAGAAGAAGAAGGAGAAGAAGAAGGAGAGAGTTTGGTTGGCAAAAAAGGTGCGCCAAACAGTCGGCACGCAGCTATTCAATCAGCAGCCTCGATTCAGCAGCTTGTTGGGCCAGCAGAATTGAACAGCAGAGCTAAGGCAACGCAACTTAACACTGACCATCAGGCACGAGAGTTTTCCAGCGAGAGGCACCAGTTGAGGAGTGCGTTTGAGGAGGAAAAGCCATCAGTGTTAGTGGCCAGTGGTGGTGGTGGTGCGCCACACACAGTCTGCGGCCTCGAGCAGCAGCAGCAACAACAACAAAGAGCCGACCGAGAGCGACAACTGGCCAGACAGTTGCAGGTGGGTCCAAGGAAAGGCGGCTCGCTGGTGGCCAAGAGTTTGTTGGCCAAATTGCCGCTAATCAAGAGTTTCGGCGGCAACAGGAACAAAAAGAGGAAGTTGCCTACTCTCGGCAAGAGGGCGGCAAACTCGCGCCTCTTGCACATTGTGGACGAGCTCGGGCCCATCGGCGCCGCCACAAAGGCCGCCCCCAAGCAGTCGTACAGCAAACTGAGCTCGGCCTTCACATCGGCAACCAGCTTCAACCAGCTGGACAGCGCTGCAGTGAGCGGCTACCAGCCAGTGGCCACCATCGGCGGCTTCGTGCTCGGCCGCCCGGAAGCGCCGCTGCAAGTGGGCGCCGCCCCAAACATGTACGCGCTGAACGGCGCCCCCTCGGCCCAGGTGGGCGCCTACTATCTGGGCTCCACCTCGGCGGGCAGCGAGCCCCACTCGTCGCCCAGCGAGCAGACCGGAAGCGGCGGCTCGCAGGGGAACCAAAATCAGAATCAGAATCAGAATCACAACCAAAATCAGAATCATAGTCATAGTCTCAACCAGCAGAGTGTACTTGTACAGCAGCAGCAGCAGCAGACGGCGGCAGGTCAGTTCTACGACCAGAATCTACACCAACATGATCTTCACCTCCACCAACACCGGCTGGTGGTCAAGCAGCCGGTTGGATTAGCGGCCGGAAGTGGCGCCAATGGAGGGCCAATGGGCTTTGGAGGTGGCTCCTCGTCGGCGAGCTCGGCCGACTCGTCGCTGGGCTCGTGTGGCGCCTTCGCCTCCTCGAGTGTGGCGCCCACTTCGGCGGCGGCAGCGGCGGCCGCGGCTGCCCTCTCGAGCGCCCACCACCACCACCAGCTGGTGCAGCAACAGTTGCAGCAGCAGCTGGTGGAGCAGCAGCAGCGGATGCGCCGCCACCACTTGCACGCGCAGCAACCAAGTGCGTGGCGACGGCTTGGACGCCGGCTGGGCGCCTGCTCGTGGCTGGCAGCAGTCTGCTCCAAACGGTGCCTCTTCAGCCTGTGCGTACTTAGTCTGTTGTTCATATTTATTCGCGTCATCTCCCTCAGCGCCTACCTGAACTCGCTGATCACGGCCAGCAAGTCAAACCTGCAACCACTGAGCGGGCGCTTCCGCTTCCAGTTGGGCGCAAACTTTTCCTCCTCCTCTTCCTTCCAGCCCGAAGCTTGGGAGCCGCCCATGGAGGTGGCCCAAATGCAGGCCCTGGTGAGCAACAAGAGCTCGCCGCAATTCCTACACAAGCAGCAGCAGTTCGAGACCATCCTCAGAGGCGCCCTCGACCGCACCCAACCTCTGCTCAAGAGCTACCCCAACCATCTAGTCAAATTGGAGGTCTACTCCTTCAAGCCCGAGCACCAAGGCGAGCCCCAAGCCCAAGCACAACAAGCTCACCAGACGCAAACTCTGCACACCTTAGGGCAGCAGCAGCAACTGGGCGCCTTTCCAATGCTCTGGTGCTACTTCAGACTGTTCGTTAACAAGCGCACAATGCAACAAGATCCGTTGCTCATGAAACGCAAGTCACCAGACGAACTCTTCGACAAACAGTTTCTGCCTCGGCTCACCCAACAGTCGTTGCACTCCGGCTTCGAGCAGCTCATCTCAGTCTTCGGCAGCCGCCCTTCGTGGTCGGCCGCGCTCAGTTCCGGCGCCCAAGCGTCCGTTTCGGGCCACTTGGGCCAGCCGGCAAGACGGGCGCCCAGTGGCCAGCTGTCGAACGGCGAGCTTGGCGGCGAGCAGACTGGCCGCCGCTTGGCGCCCAGAGCAACAGGTGGACTTGGAGGAGGAGCAACAAGTGGAAGTGGAGGAGTAACAAGTGGGGGCGCGCCGTTGCGAGTTGGCGGCCAGAGTGGAGGGCAAAATAATGGGCTTCAGTTGCAGTTGCAGTCGCCGTTGCAGTCGCAGTTGCAGCAACAACAACAACAGCAACAGATCAAAAGCTTCGATGAACAAATAAGCCGTTTAATACATCTGGTTGAGGCGATTGATTTGCAATCAATTCAAGTGACGCCCGAGTTTGACATGCAGCAGTCGATTGTGGCAGCCCAACAGACTGTTGCGGCCGGGCAGCAGTTGCAACAGAGCTCGGCGGGCAGACAAGCGAACGGAAACAGCAACAACAACAACAATGAGCTGTTGGCCGAGCCCGCAATTATGAGCGATAATTTGCGAGCTCTGCAGCCAATTGTGGCCACAACAACGGCCGCCTCAACGAGCGCGCCCTCGACAAGCAGGACGAGCGGCGCCATCCAGGCAACTTCGAGTGGCGCCGCTCGCGGCTCGGCCGCCGGTGTCATGCTTGTCGGCGGACGGGGAGCTGGAGCTGGAGCTGGAGGGGCGCCCGGGCTTGAGGTGGGCGCTGAGGGCGCGCTCCTCAAGCCGCAGAGGAAACCGGCGCCGAAGAGTGAGAGTGGCCAGCTGAGCCAGACAGGCGGCAAGCTCGCTAATGACGAGCTGGCGCCAGTCTGGGCCGTGCAGCAGAATAATGGCCAGACCTTAGGGCAGCGGGCCAACAATGCGGCCAGCTCTTCGGACGCGAAGAAGTTCACGCTGCACCGCGAACACTCGCACAGCAGGCCCTCCACAACGCCAAGCTCGAACGCAAACACAGTCACGGGCGCAGTTTCCACCACAAACACTCACCTAAGCTCAAGCTCAAGCTCAAGCTCGAGCTCGAGCGCGCCCACCACTGTCACTGGCGCGCCGCCGCCGCAAATTGGCCAGCGCTCATCGAGCGCGAACGCGCCGCTTCCGGCGCCCAAGGAGTCGCTCTTTCTGGTGAACCAGCAACAAAAGAAACGACTATCAACTGTGTCCAGCGCCCAACAACAACAACAACAACAACAAGCCCAAACACGCCCCCAGTTGGAGCAGCAGCAGCAACAGGCCAACGGCAGACAGACGAGCTCCCACGCCAACAACATACTGTCCACAGGCAGCCCCACCTCCTCGCCAGGCGCCAACAACAAAGACAAGGTGGTCCGTCTGGTTTCCGGCCAGCCTGTGGTCAGCCAGAGTGGGCAGTTGAACGCGGCTTTGCTGGGCGAGCACTTGGGCCGCGCGAACCACTCGCTGGCCAGCTCGAGCTCGAACTCAAACTCAAATTCGAACATCAATTCTAACATTAATTCGAATTCGGTGAGCGTGGTCTCGAGCGCCAATGCGGGCACTCTGCTGGCCTTCGCGCCCCAGCGGGCCCCAGTCTCTGGCTCTAGCTCGAGTGCGGCGCCCACCGCAGTCTCGGGCGGGCCGGACGCGAGCTGGCCCGAGCGCGAGCTCGCCAACCGGACGCTGCAGCTGGTGGCCAGCACGGCCTCGAGCACTACGGGCTGGCCCGTGTCAAGTGGCTCGAGCACGCCGAGCAGCAGCAGCACCACAACGGCCAGTCTGCCGACGGGAAGCAGCACGGCGGCTCAGTGGCCGCAAGCTAAGGAGTCGCCGCAGAGTGGCCACAGTGAGCGGCCCGCGCAGGCCAGCTCCACGTCGAGCAGCATCGAGGAGCTGTGGAACAATGCGTTGCGGGCGCACAACTCGACGGGCGGCGCGCACAGCTCGGCGGCGGCCAACAACAAACGCCGCCTCATCACCACTGTGACCAATGGAGGCCACGCCAATGGAGGTCAACAGCAGCAGCAGCAGCAGGTGGCCAATGGTGCAAGTGAGCAGCGGCGCCAGCAGCAGCAGTCGACGCCGCAGACTAGCTCCAGCTCAAACGCCAACTTGAACCCAAACTCAAACTCAAATGGCAAACTCAACACCACCTCGAGCGGCCAAACTGCAGACGCCAGCGCCCAGGACTGGCACAAGATCAGTGTCACTCTGGACGCCAACCTTTCCGAGGCCATTCGGGCGCAGCTGGCGGCCAGCGAGCCCGCCGGAAGTGGCGCCGCGGGAACAACAAGCGGCAGTCAGCAGGCGCCAGTTAAGCCTGGCCGCGCGTCGTCCAGTGTCAGAATGGCGGCCAGCTCGCCGACGTCGCCCCCTCCCCAGTCGGCGGTGGTGCTGAACCGCGAGCTGGCGGCCAACAGCAGCGCGCCCGGCCAGAGCTCGTCCTCGCCCGCACCTCCACCAGCGAGCTCGAGCAGCTCGCCGCCCACGCAGCCCCAGCGCCGCCTCAAGAACAAGCCGGCGCGCACCCAAAGCTCGGCCGCGGCCACTCCTAAGCCCGCGCCCAAGCCCAACCAGAAGCAGCAGAAGCCGAAGAAGGCGCCCACTTCCGGCCCGGCGGCGAACTCGGCCGGCTCGAGACAAGCTTCGGAGCTCGCGGGCGCGCCCGCCGCCGCCACGCTGCCCACCACCATCGAGCTGAGTCGCGCCTCCGCCACCAGTCCGCTGCCGCCGCGCGCCTCCGACTCGGCCCCTCAAGCGCCACTTCCGGCCCGAGGAACGTCCCAGGCGGGCCAGACGGCGAGCGCGAGGCCGCCCGCGAGCAACGAGTCGAGCGACTTCGTGCTGGCCAGCCAGCAGGCGCGCCCCGGCACCACCAGCTTCAGCGGCCAGTGGCGCCCGCTGCAGCTGAACGGAACTGCGGCCGCCACTTCCGGGCCCGGCCAGGCGTCTGGTGCGCCGCCCACGCTCAGCCCGGCGCCCCCGGACGACTTCTGGCTGGAGGCGGGCCGCGCGGGCCCTCAGCTGCGGGGGGCGCGCCTAAGGCCCGCCCAGACTGGGCCCAGTCTGGCCCTGATTATGGGCGCAGAGCGGCTTCCGGCCAGCGTGAGCGCCGCCCCGCCCAGCCCACACCGCTCGCCCTTCGCCATGCCCCAGAGCTCGTCCTCTACCACCACTTCCGGCCACTTCAGCAACCGCTTTAGGGCGCAGCCGGCGGGCCCGCAACGCCTGCACCACGCCCACTCGCACCAGCACGACAACTTCGAGTCCCACCGAACGTCGAGGATGCGCCACAGACAACAGGCGGCCAACAGCCAGCTCGTGCCGCCCCCCAGTCTCGACAGGGCGCCTCTGGTGACTTCATCTTCCTCTTCAACTTCCTCCTCATCTTCGTCGAGCGCGGCCAGCACGGTGAGCACGAGCACAGTGGCGAGCACGAGCAGCAGCACCTCGTCCAGTCTGAGTGTGGAGGACGCGCTGGGGGGCAACGCGCGCCTCGTCGACGACTTCATGGTCACCACCACCAGCAGCGACTCTCTGTCGCCCGCAGACAGTCCTCCGGATGTTCCCGTGACGCCCTCGTTTCCGGCGCTGAACGTAGACTCGCCCGACGAGCCTCAGCTCGACCAGCGCCAAGCTCACCGGGCCCACTTCCACCGCCAACAACAGGCCTCCCTGAGCGCCCCCGCGCCGCCCAAGCGCACCCGCGGCCCCTTCGTCTTCGAGACCCTGCTGGGCGCCGGCGACAAGATCCAGGAGGCGGCCACCACGCTCTCGCCGGGCCGTCTGGCGCTCGAGCTAAGTGCCAGCCTCGAGCTCGGCAACTTGGAGCCGGCGGCCAGCGGAGGTCGCTCGGAGCGCTCGCCCGCCGTGGACAGACAGCGGGCCCAGCAGCAGCAACAGCAGCAGCAGGCCGTCGAGGACAAGCTGCTGGTGCGCAAGCGCCTCTTCCTGGCCACAGACAACGAGCAGCCGGAAGTGGGCGCCAGCCCGAGCGGCCAGCTCGAGGGCGACGCGCGCGGCTGGCCTGTGGCTAGCTCACCGCACGGCTCTGCGCGCGCCCACTGCGCCTACTTTGGCTGCCTAGCTAAGGGTTCGAGTGGCGGCGAGTTCACCTGCCTGAACAGGACGCAAATTTGCGACGACTTCATCGACTGCCAGGACGAGTCGGACGAGCTGGACTGCGTGTCACTAGTGCGGCCCGTCTCGCTTTCGGGCGCCCACTCGGCGCCGGGCTTGCCAAGCGCCCGGCTCGCCTTCAGCAACGGGGCGGGCATAATCTATCTGAACAGACGCGGCCAACTGGCGCCCATGTGCATCGACTACTACCACCACCACCAGCCGACTGCTGGGCCCGGCCTAAGTAGCGCCAACTCGACACCTGTTGCCGCGGACGCCCAAATGGTGGCGGCGGCGGCTCTCAGTGCGCCCGCTTCCGGCGGGCAACAAATCCACACGGAGGGCGAACAAAGTGGCCACTTGGCAGCCAGTGAGCCGGCTGTAATGGGGGCCATTAATAATAACAAGCAGCACAAGTCACACCACTTGGACTCCTTAGGTCAGGCTATGCGCAGACAGCAGGAGCTCATTAGGCAGATTAATACCATTGGCCAATACGCATGCAGTTTGCAGTCCTTTTCCAAACTAGTTTCGGTCAAGATAAATCATCACCACTTGGTTGATGGATTAAATGTCATTAAATCGTCAAAGATGTTCCATCGGCTTGGAATCCATTCGTTGGACAATCAGCGGCCAGCCAGTGAGGAGGAGGAGGAACAGCAGGAACAGGAGCTGAGGGAGAGGAAGGCAAACACAAACGATGACAAGCTAAGCCAGAGGATGGCCAACGCGACAAATGGGCGCCCAAATGGGTGAGTGCTCTCTCTTGATCTCTGATAATTTATCACTCTTCCACCACCACCGCTCACTGTTGGAGCACAGGGTGAACTGAAATGTGTCTTCGGATTAGTCCGAGCAAATTATTAATCCAAATCTCCCGCAATCCTCGCGCTTGTTTTTGTCGTTGATATCAAACAACGAAAACATCGCAACCAAACAATAACCGTCCCAAATGGCCGCCCTTAAAGCTCACACGCCGGCGCCGAGACGCAAAGCTCGTTCAAAACTGGTCTCTCTAACTACGAGGTCAAAATCTCCACCGGGCCAGACTGTCCATCGGAGCGGACTGTGTTTGTGAAGTGTGGTCAGTTCGAGTGTGGACAGGACTCGTTCAATGCTCAGGACCATTTGGCCGGCGTGCAGCAAACGGGCCAACAGTTTGTTGATAGGCAAATGTCCAGACTGGATGCGGCCAGACAGCAACAGAATGGAGCCACTGCCAACAGCAGACAGGCAGAGAGTGGAATTGTTGCGGCCGATTTTCCTTGGCTGGTTAGTAGCAGTCCCAGTCTCTTCTCCTCTCTTTCCCTCCTCGGCCTAGTATCCTAGTCTATCTCTCTGTCCGCTCAATTGATAATTTCCATTTGCGTTGAGGAAACCTCTCGTTGGGCTCACAGAGACAGAGATAAAGAGAAAGCCTAAAGGATTGCCCCAAAGGGTCTCTTTAGCCTAGCTGACTAACTAACTAACTAACTCCGCCGCTTTAATTCATCCAACCTCTGAAATCTCCACCACTGTGATCCTTAGACCAAACTTTATCGGCATGATTCTCTCGCCTGTCAGGCGTACTTGATCGATGAATCCTGGCTGCTGGCCGCAAGCGACTGTTTCGCAAGCACACCATCTCAAAGCAGCACTGAGGGCCGGGATAGAGTTGCTCAAAATAACCACCTCAAGGAGGATCCATCCGCTTGGAGTGCCGAGATTAGTTATGAGCATTATGGAAATGAAGATTACAAACACATCGAGTTGGAGAGGAGGCGAATTAAGGAGATTCACTTTTATAACAAGCAGTCGCCGAGAACCAACGCCAATTGTTCGAGGGAAACGACCACAACAACAACAACAACGGATCTTAGCCATTACATTGAGCCGTCAATTGTTTTGGCTAAATTAGAAAAACCAGTCAGATTCAGGTAGGTGAAGGAGTCCTAAATGAGCTCCGCTACTAATAATAACAATAATGCACACAGACACTCTCACTCTCGAGCCTCTTTCTCAGACAATGACCAGAGTGAGCCAGTGGCGAAAAGACAAAGAGAACCACTTTGAAACCACTCTCAATGGCTCTCAAAATAGTCTTCTCCTTCTGTCAGCGCCTGTCTAGTACTGCACCTTAGCCAGACTTTAATGCTCTTCTCGTCACTTTGAGTGCTAGATACACGTGTTAGCGAGCTCTTGACAAGAACAAGTGTTCTTCGACCAGGCACTATTGTGAGCTAGTTTTTACAAGTGAATCCGACTCGTCTAGACAGTTCAATTTGAATAGCTGATTGATCAATCAAAAAGTGGCAACAGTGTCTAAACACACTGTCTAAAGCACTCAGCATTTGGACTAAGGTGTAGTGTGTTCCCAAGTCTAGCCAGAGAAGAAGCGGAAAACTAACTAGCCCTATTCTCTTATTCTCCACCGTGTTTCTCCCACTTGGATCACCACATTTGGCCACTTCTTCTTCTTCTCAGCCCATTGACTAGGCCAATTTGTTTGCCACGAAGGATGCGAACTGCTCAAACAATCGGCCTGCCAGAACGAGATGAATCAAGTTCAACCTTTTGGGAGCTAGACAAAAGCTACAAGGATTGTGTTACAGTATCTTTGGCTACCACTTTAGGAACTAGGGATCATCGTTTCACAAATAGAAACAAACACAAACAACTGCCACCCACGCAACAAGAAGATTTTCTTTTGAACAAAGTTCGCCTCTCGACGAAGGCCTCAGATTGCCTAAGACGGACATCTGACGGCTTCGATGATGCCTCGGCGGGGGCAGACAAAGACTATGATAGTGATTCTTTCAACAAACTTTATATTTGTGCCAATCGCTTGGACCCAACAAGTGCAACAACAACAACAGCCACAACAATGACTCCAACCAGCGGAGGCGATGAAAATCTCCACAGGAAACAAAACCCATCAGATGGTTCCAGCAGAACAGATGTCCTAATTTGCTCCCTACATCAAACTGCGTCTCGATTAAGGTAAGCCTCTTAACAAGCATTCCGAGCGCGCCATTAGACTATGAATGCCGCGATCCTTTGTGCAAACAAAAGAGGATCACCGAGCTCAATGGTTACGATTAAAATTAGAATCGAGCACATGGGCTTAGCTGTTGCTGTTTCAAGCAGAGTTGAGGCGGTATCAGCAGCGGGAACAAAAGAGAAAGGGAGACAACAAAAAATGATTCTTAATACATTGTTTTCTTGGAGGAATTAGTCTCAACAAGGATGCATTTAGGTGAACTTCTTCATCTCTGGACTCATTCAAGTGGTCAACCTAAATGCTTTCTCACTCCCGGAGCATTAATGCATTTCCCAGTTGCTTTACCTTTTTCCCTTCTGATGATTCAAACATTAACTAATTGTTCCTAAACCTACATCGCACACATCTAGATGGACCATTGTGGGTGTTCAGAGTGGAAACATGCCAAAGAACTACAGATCCACCCAGGGTGGCCAACTCTTTACCAGAGTATCAAACCATATTGAATGGATTGTTGATGTTACTAGTAAGTGTGCGGCCTTTTCCTAGCCTTTTTTTAATCCATCCTAGAGACCATTAGCTCTTCTTTCGGCTCGCTAGTATCTAACTCTCTCCCAATTTGTTCGAACACATACCATTTGGCTACGCAGATCCAAAGTCAGAGTATAATCATCATGACCCCAGTGGATTATACTCTGGTCCAGTTGGTGAATCGTCATCCCGCCAATCGATCGATATGGCGGACGAGTATCCATATCACTCAACAGTGTCCATGTTCAATGAGGATGATGGAAATTCCACTTTCACAGAGGTACCCGTAAACTTGGACCACAATCCACAAGTCTCGCCCAGACAAAAAGGAGAGGCTTGTAAATGGTTCAGCTGCTCAAGTGGAGAGTGTTTGCCCTGGTCAAGGATCTGTGATGGTTTATATGATTGTTCTAGTCACGACGATGAGGAGGACTGCCACAAGTAGTTCCATGGCGGAGATTCAAGCGGATTCATCCATACACTAGCTATATTTCTCGCCCGTCCTGAATCTCATCATTGGGCGCCTTTAAAGCGCCTTGTTCGCGTCATATTTGTCGATTAAGATTCATAGCCTCAAGTCATGTAAAATAAAACCTCAAATTTTATTGTAGAAGGAATAGATTTTTTCCGTCAACGGTTCTTTTCTTTCTGTTATTGATCACAAACTCGATATCTTTTCCTTTTCCTTCCTGCCATGAGCCTCGTCCGACAGTCCTAGTACCCCGCAGGGATAGTTTATCCTCTTGCAGTCCAATAGCGATAAAGCGGATTTCACTAGTTCATCGTGGTATTCGATCCTGAGATACATCGTGAGCTTAACTCGAGAAGAGATTGGTAGCGATCGCAATGGCTGCATGTCCAGGTGGATTGCCTGAACCTAAGCTGGTTATATTCATCTTCGGTCCATAATAGTCTACTAGATAATGAGCACCACTCGCAGGCCTAAGTACGTGTGTCGCAATGAGAATGATGTCGAGAAGTTGACCGACTAGCATGAATCCAAATGTACAAAACTTCAGCAGACCTATAGCATAATAACCAAGATAAAATCTATCCGCGCCAAACATTCCAAGAAAAATTGCGAGCAATAGAGTTGTCTGGAGTGAGTGGCCCTCATTGTACTCGCAAGGGTGTTCGAGTATAAAATAAGACTGATTCAATCCGGTTCCTTCATTGCATGCTAATCCTTCGATTAGATTGCATTCAATTGGGGCACGATTTGATGGGTTGCAGCGAACAGGCTGTTGAGTATCTAAATCTATAGTTGGCAATGGACAGGTGTATTGGCCGATTCGTAGATTGGAGCAATTAACAGAAAACATCCGATCCGTCCTTGCTGGGTGATAAATGTAGAATTTAACAACAGGATATCATATCATATAGAGTTAATTTGTTGGGAAACATCGTAAAGTGGAGGTGAATGTTTTGAATTGAAAACCGCATGGTTTTGATCTGCACGCAGAGACAGTGTCAGAGCGCGGAATAAGTTGGCTCGCGTTTGTTGACATTGGCAGCATCTTGACCAATGAAAGCCAGTTCAGATAATGTTGCCAGTAGATTTCAAGAACTTCTACTTGATTCTACTCCCCGAATATCAGTTATTGTTTAAGAGCCCGCTATTAGTGTTCTAACATGATTAAGGCAATATTGGTGTTCAATAACCATGGAAAACCGAGATTATGCAAATTCTATCACCATTACCAGGAGGATTTACAGCAACAAATCATAAGAGAGATATTCCATCAAGTGTCAAGGCGTGACGACGACGTTTGCAATTTCCTGGAGGGCAGCAGTGTAATAGGCAGTGATTGTAATATAATCTATAGACATTATGCCACATTGTACTTTGTGTTTTGTGTAGATTCATCAGAGAGCGAGTTGGGCATCCTGGATTTGATTCAGGTGTTCGTGGAAACGTTGGATAAGAGCTTCGAGAATGTTTGTGAGTTAGATTTAATCTTCAACCTTGACAAGGTGCATCATATACTGAACGAGCTAGTGATGGGCGGCATGGTGTTGGAGACGAACATGAATGAAATCTTGGTTCAAGTTGCCGAGCAGTCCAAGCTGGAAAGACAGGAGAAGGGCATCATCCAGAAAGCAATACGGGGACTACCTGTGACAGCATCTCTGGCGAAGATTTCCCGCATCACGCATTGATGAGAGCACCCAGATCGATATCAATAAATGCCTCTGGCGTACAAATACATCTCAGTTGCCGGTAGAATAGTTTTTTTGTGAGTGTTGTTGGTGTTACTGCAATTTCCTGATACGTTATGGAATGCGGGTAAATTTCGATCGAGGACTGCCAGAATGGCGAATAGGTTGTAAGCATTTAGCATGCATGGAGATCTGCCAAGTATTGAATCGAAAGTAAAGAGTGGACAAACGTTTTGTCCGAGTCATTGATTTGAAGGATTGAGAGCGAACATTTGATCAGTCTTTGCTGAGTGGTAGATGGATAATTTATTAACGGGATTTTATATGATATAAAGCTAATATGTTGGGGAACAGTATTGAATTGGGCCCAGATGTTGCTGCCAGTAGATTTCGTAGAGTCCCACCCGCTTCTATTTTCCGAATGTAAGTTGTTTTGACCAGCAGCTCGCGATTAGTGTTTTATCATGATTAAGGCAATTTTGGTGTTCAATAACCATGGACTTACAGCAGCAGATCATAAGAGAGATATTCCATCAAATGTCAAGGCGCGATGACGATGTTTGCTATTTCCTGGAGGGCAGCAGTGTAATAGGCGGTGATTCTAATATAATCTCTAGATATTATCCCACATGGTGCTTTGTGTAGATCCATCAAATAGCGAGTTGGGTATCCTGGATTTGATTCAGGTGTTCGTGGAAACGTTGGATAAGAGCTTTGAGAATGTTTGTGAGTTAGATTTGATCTTCAACCTTGACAAGGTGCATCATATTGTGAACGAGCTGGTGATGGGCGGCGATATGGTGTTCTCATTGATGAGAAGGATCAAATGCAAATTAGTAAATGCCTCTGGCACACAAATACATATCAGTCGCTGGTAGAATGGATTTGGTGTAAGTGTTGCTGTGGCTGAAGTTGAAATTCTGATGATTGCGGTAGTTCTGAGAGACGCTGTGGAATCCTGGCAGATTTTGAACCTCCCACTGAGGGATATCAGTCCTGCCCCAGTCGATTGAGAGCACCCTGCCCGACATCTTGACCTCGACAGGAAGCAGGACACGTCTGGCCTTGGTGGCAGCCTCGTGGGACTGGAAGAGGACAAAGCATCGTCGGTCGCAATATCCTCTGTTGCGAGGCAACAGCTGGTCGTCCATGATGGCGCCCATAATGCCCTGCACCTCGATCTTAGTGAGTGCATTGACGAGCACTCTAGCGGTGCATGTGATTGGTAGATTGCCGAAAAAGAGCGCCTTGTTGTCCATGGAGATCTTGGCCCCGATTGGGTCGTGGTTGAAGCGGATGCAAAAGTTGTTGAGCAGTCTTAGGGCGATTTGGGCCTCATCTGGAGTGACATACTTGACAAATCCATAGCCTCGAGTGTTGCCGCTGAAGTCCATCATCCAGCGGATCTTGTACACGCGGCCAGCCTGTTGCATGCGCTGCAAGAGCTCGTCCTCGAAGGCGTCTCGAGGCAGGTGGCCCACGAAGACCTCATTGCGTTCAAGGCGCTCGATTTGCTCCGCCTGGCCGATGTACCTAAGGTTGATTGAGATGCGCTGGCCATTTAATTGGGTGGTGTGGAAGCCGGCCCGCGAAAGGGCAGTGCTCGACTGGAGGGCGCGAGTGGCCACCTTGTTCATGTGATCGTGACTCTTGGACATGGTGAGAGTGAGAGTGAGTGGTAGGCTGAGCTTGTGTAGGATACTGGACAAGGAATACTGGATTAAGGAGAGAGGCTTGCTAGATCTCGGGTGGTGTGGACACTGAGGGTGAATGGATGCGGTGTGAGAGAATGCTGAAAGTGATTGGAAATTGATTGAGATTTTTTTCTTTCTCGATTTATTCGATTATTGTGATGAGCTTGATTGAGGTGCTGACTGATTGGCTGGCTCTGGACAACTGTCACCTACTGCTGCTCTGCGCTCAGTTTTATAGGAGTGCTCGCCTTCAGTGTGCCAGTGATTAGAGTGCCTGATTGAAGGGCGAGACTCTCGCCGCGAGAGCCAACTGTCGAGAGCAGCCAGAGTCTTTGCAAGAGAGATGCAGAGGCCCAATGTAAAGCGCCGGCCGAGGGACAGTGTGCGGGGCTGCTGCAAATGGGCAGCAATTGGCAATTGGGAGAAGAATTGGGGAGAAGAGTAAACAAAGAGACTGGCTTGCGCGCCCCAATTGTGTCGCGACTGGCGACTGGCGACGCGCAACGATCGACTGGCGCCGGGGCACGTGTATTGGATTTTGATTGGCTTTGGAGAGCGCTTAAGAGAGCGCAAACAAGCGAGAACAACAAGTATCTGTCTATCACAACTGGGCTGCTTGAGTGTGCACCGGCGCGTGCGACCGGCGCCTCTCCTAAGGGTCGGGCTTAAAAGTGCTCCATTTGCCGGCGCGACTCTTCAACTGGCACTCCTGCTCCTCTCGGCGCCGCAACTCCACTCGGCCGGCCCACCAACCGCCGGATTAGACAGTATCATCAGCTGCCAGAGCTGCCGGGAGGCGACATTGAGGCGCCCCCACACTGCGCAGGGCAATCAGTGGCGCCTTCCGAAGTGGATCACCAGTGACCCTTTTGATGAGCCGCCGGACTGCGGGAAGTACTGGGGAACTGTGCAAGTCTCGCAAGTCTTTGAGCAGCAGAGAGTTGCACAAATCGGCCCTTGTGCATAAGTCGACACTTTCACTTGAACACATCGTCGCTAATCGGCGGCGCCAAGTGGTTGTTGTGGTTCAGCTGATTGTCGTGCGCGCTCCTCAGCTGTGCCGTGTGAGCGTGCGACTGACCGCCGGCTTGCGTGGCTGCCAGGAACTCCATCTGATGCTGCTGCTGTTGGTGCTGCATTTGCTGCTGTTGCTGTTGCTGCTGGTGGAAGGCGCAAGTAGTTGTCAAGTCGGCGCGACCAGCCGGCGCGCTGGCCACCCCCGAGTGCAGGCCGGCCGCGCTCAACGTCGAGTAGTACTGGCCCAGAGCTAGACTGTGGCCCATCTGCGACTGCTCGCCGGCCGGCTGGCCGCCCGTGTGCCCCTCGCACCAGTGGCCCTGGTCCGGAGCTTGGTCGCCGCGCTCGGCCGGCGGCTGGCCCAGCGCCATGGCCAGCAGGAAGTCCGAGTGGCCGAGGGGCGGCACTTGCGTGTGGGCGGCCGTGGCGGCGGACGGAGCTGCGGGGGCGCCGCCCATGTGGGCCCCGGCCGACTGGCGCTGGTGCTCCAGGCAGAGGCGCTGGTCGAGCTCGCCGTGCTGCTGCTGGCGGCGGCTGAGGGTCACGATGGGCGGCTGCAAGTGCTGGCCGGCGGCGCCCACGAAGGCGCGTCCCTGGCGGCCCAGAGTGTGCGGGTGAGCGGCGTGCGGCGCGCCCCCTCGGCCCGCCTGCTGCTCCGCGCCCGCGAACGACCACAGCTTGGGGCGCGCGGCGGGCCGCGCGTGCTCGCCCCCCTCCAAGCAGGGGGGCGTGGGCGGGTGGCTGTTGCTGTGCGCACTATGTGCAGTGTGCGGGTTGTGTGCAGAGTGTGCATTGTGTGCAGAGTGTGCAGTGTGTCCATTGTGGGCGGGCTGCTGGAAGTCGTCGAGGGAGAAGCAGGACTCGCTGCAGGAGTTGAGATGCTGCTTGGCGTAGTGGTTGGTGCTCAGACTGTTGCTCGGGTGGTTGGCCACAGTGGCCAGCGGGCCGCCCGCCGCCTTGAGGGGCGCGCCCGAGCCCGCCGAGCAGGAGGAAGTGGACGAGGAGGAGCCCGAGGAGGAGCCCCCCGACGAGGAGGAGGCCGCCGAGGAGCGCTGGCGGCCGGCGCAGGCGCGCACCAGCAGCCCGAGGGCCACCATTAGGGCCAGCGAGGCGGCCCCCAGCGCCACCAACTGCGACTGGTAGCGCAGCAGCACGAAGCGCACCCGCTGGCCCGCGCTCCACTGCGAGGGGTGCGTGCCGGCCAGCTGGGCGTCCGCGGCCAGCAGGCTCATGAGCCGCGCGTCCGGCTCGTCGGGGCGCCGCTGGGGCCCCGCCGGGGGAGGCGCCACTGCCGGTCTGGGCGCCGGCTGCTGCTGCAGGTGGCCCGGGCCGGGCGCCGTGACGAAGGGGGCGGCGTGGGCGTCAGCCTGGCGCTCCAGCTGAGCTCCAGCTGAGCCAAGGGGACCCTCCAGACCCAGGGACACCTGTTGCTGGCGCAGGAACTTGTTGGGCTCGCGCGCGGCCGGGCCGGAAGTGTTGCGGGGCGCCGCCAGCAGGTGGTCGGGCACGCAGGCGTACATGACCTTGAGGTACTCGAGAGGCGGCGGCTGGTGGGCGGCGCTGGTCAGGCAGCTGGAGCCCTCGGCCAGCCGGTCGGCGCGCACCTCAAGCCTGCACTGCGGCCGCAACAGACACTCGCCGGTTAAGAGTGCGAGCGGCGCGCCCGCAGACCAGCAGGCGCGCACAGAGGCGAGCGCGGCGCCACCTGGCGTGCTTGCGCCGCAACGCGCGTGGATCTTCTCGTCCTCAGGCCAGAAGCCGAAGGCGGCCCCTGCCACTGCCAACCGGCGGCCCTCGGGACACTCGAGCGCCAGGCGGCCGTCGCGACACGCAAACTTGCTCTTCACCTTCGAGGGCCTGCACCTGTAGACGAGCTCCACCAGTTTCCGGTTGGCCAGACACACTGGGTTGGCCATGAGCTGGGCCAGCTGCTCGCTTTCCGTCTGGTTACCATTGGCTGTTGTCTTGTTTTCACCCAACCTCGTCTGGTTACTGACCACTGAGGGCCCCAGCCTGAGGTCCAGAGTGCACGAGTTGAGCATGGTGCACTGGTTCCTGACGAGCTGGTGGAAGCTGGCCTGGCGCTCGAGCGCCGCCTGTCTGGCCTGCTGCTCGTTGCAGAGAGCGCCACTTGCGGAGCTCTGGCCACTTTGCGCCCCCGAGGACAGTCTGCGGCGCGCCCACTCGCGCTGGCTCGCCTCCAGCGGCGCGCACTGTCCCACAGGCCTCTCCTGGTTGCCAGACAACTGCCTTGGAGTTGGCGCCACACTCGCGTTCCCAGCGCCACTTCCGGCGTTGTTTGTGGCCCCGTTTCCACTCGCTGAACTGTTTCCACTCGCTGAGCTGTTCCCATTTGAGCCCAAAGAAGTGCTGAAGCTGCCGCGGACTGTCTCTGGCGGCGGCTCGTCGGCCAGAATGGTCTGCTCGGCGGTAATTATCTCAATGACATAATCCTCGTTGCATCTGATCTCCAATTGTTCCCCGTCGCAGGCGGCCACTTGGGCCGCTTTGATGAGCATCGAAATGGTGTGCGAGGCTGTTGCGTCGCGTCGTTTCAGCCATTTTGCCCAGATTTTAGCCCATTTTCCGTCGTCAGAGGCACGTTTTCATTGCATTTTAGTTGCATTTTCCGTCCAATTTTGTTGCGATTTTGTTGCGTTTTTTTCCGAGTTTCCGGTGAACAGTCGTCCATTTGCGTGGCCAATTGCAGGCCAGACGTGCCGGCAGGAAGAGGAAGGCGCAGGCGGCGAGTTGAAGGTAGAAATTAGTCAGTTTGTTGCTTCGTGGAGAAGGTTGCGTGGAAAAGGCAGAGACTGTGTGTACTACACACTGTGTAGTCTCTGGTCTGCGCACTCTGCACTCTGTTGAACACAGTCTGTTCTGCGGCTCTGTACTGCTTCACACTGCTGTGCACTAGTCTACACTGTCTTACACTGCTTCATAATGAAAGTCGCCTCGCCAGTGCGCAGCTCGCCCACAGCCCAAAGCCCAAAGCCAGTCTCAGACCGCCACTCGATTGGGACAGTCACGACACGCGCGCCCCATTGATTGATCGGGCCCCTGCGCTGAGCTGGCCCCTTCCGGCGGGCTCTCATCAGCGCCCGTTCGAGGCAGGAGCTGAGGAGACTGAAGTTGGAGGCTGGTTGCTGCTCCGCGTCCAACTCGGCCTCAACATTCATTATCTCTGCTTGTGGGGCTGGTTGTGCTCTGGGCGGAGTGATGTTTGCGATCGAGTTGCAATGCAAATGATCGATTCGGCCGACGCAATCTGAAGGGGCGCGCAGTTTCCGAGGGACACGCAACGCGCGGCCAGCCCACTGCTCCTAGTCTGCGGCGCGCACTCGAGCGCAGACACGCACAGCTGGCCCATTGCGCGAACACTACATACTGTATGCAGCAACGCACACAGTTGCCCGTCCACTGTCGCAGACTGTCTCTGGGCCGTGCAGCACAACAAGCAGTAACAGGCGCACGTGCCCACCAACAATGGTCGCCCCTTCGCGCTTCAGATGCGCCAACCGATAACCATTTTTGGGCCCAATTTTCATGCTTTGTTTGTCCAAACAAAACGGCCCGACCACCAAATTGAGCGCCCCCGAGCGCCGCTTTCAGGGCAGTCAAGGCGAACCGGGGCGACGAGGCCGCACTCGAGTGGAAGCTTGTTGCCACTCTCCTTTTCTACCATTGTGCGCCTGGTCTGTGCTGGCCAGCTCAATGGGTGCCCACAGAGCCCATTCAGCGTCCACTCGGCGCCCAGTTGTGCGCCCCTCGCGCCGAAAGACGGCAGGAAATTGCAATCTAATAGGCTTGTCTTGGGCGGCCAAGCTCGGCTGGTGCGGGCCACTTCCTGCGGGCTCGCATGGGACGCCCAAACTCCCACGAGACACTCGCTCGAGCTGCTCCGCTTGGAGGCTCCTCCAAGCCGCCAAGAAGCAACGCCAAGAAGCCGGCCCAAATGGCCTCGAAGTGCCCCGAATGGCCCGCAGACTAGGACCGGCTCGTGCAGCTCCACCTCCTCCTCCTCTTCCACTTCCGCCCACACACAAACTTCGGCCGTGTCGCCCAAAGACTGACTCATTCGGCTGGTTTAGTGAGCTGAGTGCGAACCTTGTTGAGTTCAGCAGGTTGGAGGAAATTCGGGCGCAAATTTGGCGAATTTGGGCGCAAATTTGCTCGAAATCCGGCGGAAATTCTGGCCAAAATTTGCCGAATTGTGGCCCCTCTCGAACGAGGGCGACTTGTTCCGGCGGCTGCACAATTTGTTCCTCGCAAACAGAGCGACAAAGTTGCCTCAAAGTGAATCCCGCAGCCTCAGACTGTGTGCGGCTCTTGTACTACGCCGCTCCAGTGATGCAATTTGCGCCCCTTTTCTGCTAACAACTTGCCGACAGGCCGCCCGCTGATCTGCGGCCGCTCACTGTCCAGCGTGGCCGAGCTGGAAATGCAAAATTTCAACGCGCAAAATTCAGCCCAAACAACAACACGCAGTCTCCATTGCGCCCTTCCTAATGGCCCTCTAACGAGCCTGGTCTTCACTGTGAAGCTTCGTTGTCCGAGTTTGGCTCGAGTTTGGGCCGAATTTTGGCCAATCGAGGCCTCTGGGCGGCTCACAGTTGCAAATTGGGGGCCCAAAAGTGGAAAAAGGCGGTCTCTTCGCGGCGCGCAGAAGTGGGCGTGCAAACAGACGCGCAAGTGTGATTCAATTTGCAGCCGGCGGCTCCGCTCTGCTGGTCTCGAGAGAGCGAGAGACGAGCTAGAGACGAGGGCCACTGGCAGACAGAGCGGGGCTTCAGCTGAGCAGTGAAACAAAGTGAAACGGAAGAGGAAAAATTTGATTCCGAGCGGCGCGTGTTCCAGCGGCTCGACCAATGCGAGGCCATCCAAGTGTGCGTGTGTTGTCCGGCCGCAGTCCAAAAGCGCGGCCGCAGTCCAGCACGCGCGCCCTCAGCCTTAGGGCGGCCTGTGTGCAGTCTGTCTTTGCCGCTGGCCAAAGCTCAGGATGGCCAGCCGGCCGCAGCACAGGCGTGAACGTGGACACAATTAGCGTGTCCGCCTGGCCTGCAAATGGGCCAAATGGGGCGCCTCTGCGACCAGTTGCCAGCCGCCCGCAGACAGTCCGCCCATAAAGACAGCACAATCTCTTGCCACACTCTCTTTGCTGCTCTCTGAGACTCCAGAGAGCTCCCACTCACTGGGACTGGGCAATCTCGAAATCCATGTTCCCTGTCAAGGTTTCCCAAAGCTTTCCACTGGCCGCCACGCCAATTTCCTCACAATTTCCTCACTATTTCCTCGCGCCCAAACGGAAGGGCCGCCCGCGAGATGAATGAATCAAGTTTTTTCCACAACTCGCTAGCACGTTTCCGCCGCTTATTGAGTGGCAGAGTTGGCGCTCAATAAGCGAGCAGAAACACGAGACGAGCTCAGTCCACAGAGCTAATGGTCGGCTCGACAGGGACGAGCAGGAGCAGGAGGCAGTCTGGGAGGAATGGCAAACATAAACATCCAGACAGGGAAGACAAACACGGCCAATCAATTGGGCGACTGGACGCGAGGAGAGCGCGCCCCCAGCGAGACAAATTGCCGCCCTCTCGGCGCACATTGCGGCCCCTAAGCTGCATCTCGGCCTTTGCTTGGCGCAACCAAAGCCCCAGTGAGCCGGCCTCCACTCGCGCCAGACTGAGGCGGCCCTTTTGTCTGAGTTGGCCGCGAAATGGGCCTCGAAATGGGCGAGATAAACTGGGCGAAGCAGTGGGCCAATTGCATGCAGTGTGCTGCAGACTGTGTGCAGTGCTGCACTTTGCGGGCCCAAAATGTGCGCCAGAGACTGCCTATTGCACAGTGCACAGTGCAAACTCCGCACTGCATACTGTCTCTGCTGCTCGTCTCTGTGTACTGCGCCAAATCCGAGCGGCCCAATGGGCATCGATCGGCCGCAATTGCCGCCCTACACACTGTGTATTAGTAATACAGTATTGCACAATCCGCCGCCGCAGACTGTCTCCCGTTGGGCCCAATCTCACTCCCGCCCGCAACAAACTAGCACCAAGAAGCCGACACCTGGCCCATCGGAACGCTTGGAAGCAGTGCGGCAAGGCAAAGCGTCCAAATGGAGGCTCCGATGTCGCCCCCGTCGCAATCATCTGGGCGAAACCGAGACTAAGATGGAGGAGATATAACTGGCGGAAGCTGGAAATTGGCATTATGTCGTCCAGGAGACAAAGGGCGACACTCCTCCAGCTTCCCATTGGCCAATCGCAATAAATCCCCCGCTGATCCTCGGCCGCCGCCCAATCCTAAGGGCGCCTCCACCTTGGCCTTGGTCTGCCTCGAGACTCTAAGTTTGGTGTCTTGGCAGAGACGCCAAGACGCAAAGGCGCCCACTTTTGGCCAGTCCCAAGCTCGGATAATCACCCGCTTGATTGGTGCCCGCGAGGCGTGCATTTGAGTGCGCAATTGGCGCAATTGGCCAATTCGGCGCACTGAGATCTGTGAGACTGCCTTCTGGGAGCAGCGGCGAGTGGAGAATTCTCCACTAAAGGCCGAAGATTAGGATCGATTGGGGCCCACCACTAGACTCTCGGCGCGCGAGAATAGATCATTTTCGCGCTCCACTGGGCCCCACATTGTCGCCCAGCTTGTTCCTTGCCCAATTGTTGAATTGCGCCAAGACCGCTCGGCCGAGACTGTTCGCCCGAGACTGTCTCGAGCGGCGCCACTTCCGCTCTCTGTCTTTCCGGTTGGTCTCGGCGTCTCTCCAAACGTTTGGGCGTTCTGCTCCAGAGCTCAGGCTGACCTAAGGGCGGCCAGATTTGCGGCAAAGTTGGCGCAAAGTGGCCCCAAAGCAGCGGCGAAACTGGAGCTTAGCGAGTGGGGTTAAATCTGGCCAAGTTGTGCCCCCCAAATTGCAATCCTCAGCCGCAGACACTCGCCCGCTTTGTTCTCCGCTGGCTGGAAACTTGCGCGGCTTTTTGCGCGGCTTTCCAAAGGGAGCTCGCCAAGCGCGTCCAGCTCGGCCAGAAGGAGGGCGACTTTGCTTTGAGTTGGAGCCCTTCTTGCAACTGCTTGCGGCCGAGCGGAGGACTAGGGCGCGCAACTGATGGGCCCAATCGATCGATCGGTTGGGCTTTGTGAGTTGCTGGCTGGGCCTTTTGGCTAGTGAGCGGCCGTTTCCATTCAATCAATTGGCGAGAGGAAGTGGCAAACTGGCCTCCAATGCTTCGGATTTCGGCGCTCTTGGTGCTTTTGGTGCTTGAGTGAGGCGCCAAGAAGTGGCTCTGCTTGGTCTTAGGAGGCGCCTTAGGAGGCTTTCTAAGCTGGATGGTTGTGGAGTCGAGGGGAGCCGTTTGAGTGGGGCCAAGGTGGCGTTGTTTATTCAAGCGACTTCTATTTTGCAACTGCGAGTCTCGCAAATGGCGAGCAGCGCGCAAGAGTTCTAGTGTGTCGGAGGCTCCAAGTTGCAGCCAAACAGGCGCGAGAAAGCCAAGTTCAGGGCGCACAAAAGCCGAGCGGATGAGTGTCTGCGGGCAGAAGACACTGTGTACAGTGTGTAGTGAGCCAACTGTGCGCTGTGCATTGTGCATTGTGCCGCACACAGTCTGTAGCGCAGTCTGAGAGGTTGCGCGAATCCCAAGCGCAAACAGGCGAGCGCGCCAACAACAAACACAAATGGTCGCCCCTTAGGTTGCGAGCCTGCCAGACTGCTTGGGCGGGCTCGTTTGCTTGCGCCTTCGAGTGCGTGAGAAGCAGAACAAGAGCCCGATCGGCCAGCTCGCGAGCCGTCGCACAAACAAACAAACAAACAAACTCGCCAGCCTCTCTCTCTGCTCGAGATCCAACCCACTTGGATTCCAACTCGCCCGCCCGGCTCCAGTTGCATCGCTCGGCCGATGATTAATGGTCGAGCGCGCACTTCCGGCCCGTGCTCGTGCACACTGTGGTTAGCCGAGCGGGCTTGCTGAGTCCGTCTTGCTGAGTCTATCTTGCTGAGCCGGTCTTGCTGAGGCGAGCGCAATCACTTGGACTTTGGGCGGTGCTCTCTCGAGTCGCTGGGTCCGTTGGACTGGCTGTGGGCCAGACTGGAAGTGTCGGCGCTTAGAGACTGTATCAAGCAACAGTGCTGCCACTTTTCAGCTAACTGAAGGGCCCAATTTCGCCAGCAAGCGGCCGATCGATTGGGCGCTGGCTCGTCTGCACGAGTGCAGCTTAGGGCCCGGCTTGTGTGGGGAACCAGATTTCCATCTGGTTGAAATGGGCGCAAATCAATTAGCCGATTTGGGCGACGCGGACAACAATTAGCAGCCGCGTTTGGGTGCGTTCGGGAGAGGCGCTCGCAAAACGGGCCACTGGCATTGGAGCAGTGAAGTTGGAGCAGCATTGCAGGCAGACTATGCTCGTGCTTAGAGTCCGTTGCTGCAGAGTGGGAGTGGCGCGCGCAGAGCTAAGGGCGAGCAGAACGGCGCTTAGCTCGGACAAGCTAGTCTGTGGCCGCACGGCACTGCTCACACGCATTGGATGGCCTGTGGCGCAATCAATCATTGGGTCTAATTGAGTGCTCGTTTCGAATTCGGAAACGGCCGGCCAGCGACGAGGCGCACAGAGCGGCCAAGTAAGTGATACTGAGCCTTTTCGGGCTCTCTTTTCAGCCGGCGGCTTTTTTCAACTCAAACTGCGCCCAACTTGGCCCAGTTTGAGCTCGAGGCAAACAAAGTCCGCTTTCTGTTAGTCTGCGGGGCCATTGAGCCGCCCGAGACAAGCATCGGCCGGCGAGACTCGCTCGACGAGACTCGAGGACACATTTTATGAGCGGGCGAGCTCGTCCTTCGGGCTACAGACTAGCTGCGGCGCTGCTGGGCTGCAGAAATTCGGCCAACTTGGGGCCCCTTTCGGGCGGAAATTCAAGAATTCCGGCCGCATTCGCGAGCCGCCGAGGCGCCAATGGGCCCCCAGCTTGATGGGCGGCCCACGAGCGCGCCCTAAGCTGCGGGCCAGCTCGCTCAACTCGCCCTAATGCCCAATGCAAATCCGCCCAAGACCGCAGGAAGTGCGCCGAAGGAAACGGGCGGAAATCCCCCGAGTGTTTCCCAGTGTTTCGGGCCAGACACGTGCTCGAGTGGGCCTTTAGAAGAGGCTGCAATGTGCGCCGCTTTGTGTGCGCGCCAGTGACAAGTGCTGCTCGGCCGCCTCTTGCTTATATTCTGCGTTATATTCTCGTTTCCGTCTTATTAAAATGACTGGCGCGCTCGCTCAACGGCCGCTGGCTCAAAGGGGCACCATTAGGACGCCTTTTGGGCTCCCTTTCGAGCGTCTTTTCAAGCGTCTTTTCAGGCTCCTTTTCAGGCCTCTTTTGGGCCTCTTTTGGGCGCACTTTCTAGCCAAGAGTCGCCTGTTTCGAGCGCCTCTTGGCAGCCCGAAAGTGAATTCAATCTGAAAAGTCGCCCCAAGTGAATGGAACTAAACACTTTGCGCTGCCAAATCGGCGCCCAAACTCCAGCCAGCCACACTCTTCCCTCGACCGAAAGGCAAATAATGCACTCTCCACTGCTTCCACTCCCAAACTGCTCCCAAACTGAAACGCCCATATCTGCCCCTCTCTCACTTCGCCCGATTTATTATCTCACTTCCGGCGGCCCAAAACTGCCAGTGGGCGTATCAAGGGGCCTCTTTTGGTGGCGATGGAAATGCGGATAAGCGTCGGCGGCTTGTCAGTGGGGGACGAGCAGAGGGCGGAAGTGGGAGGAGAAGAGCAGGAGAGCAGAAGAGGCAAAGAGAAGGCCCCCTGCAGGTGTCAAAAACTGCAGGCCGAGTGGGCGAGAAACAAAACAGAGATGAGCGCGTCTTGATAACAAGTGTGTGTGTGCTCAGGAAAGGGCCAAAATGGAAATCCAATGATGTGTGACGAGGATGTGAGCTGAAAACGGAATGAAATAATCATTTTTGTGCAAAAGTGTCGCAAACAAAAACAGTTGCTAGTGGAGCTTGACTCTTCAGGCTAGAGGCCAGTCAGACGGCGGCGAGTTCAAGAGGAAGAGGCGCCCGTCAGCCGTCGAGTGGCGTTTGGCGTTTGGCGTTTGGCGTTTACTGTTAGCTGTTAGCTGTTGGCTGTTGGCTGTTGGCTCTTTGGCAGTCCGTTTTGGCGGCTCGTGTCAAGTGCAAAAGGCGCAAAAGGCGCGCCACTTGCTCCGCTTGCCCTCAGGCGACTTCTGCGCCACAGCTTTCGGTGCGCAATTCTCGCTGCACTCACTCGCAGTGCAAAACTCGCGCTCTGGTGCGCGCCAATTCGCGCGAGTTTCAACCAGACGCGCAATGCCACAGACAGTCTGCGGCGCGCGACAGTCTTCAGTGCGCTCATTTGCACTTGCACTTTCACTCACAGTCTGCACTAACAGTCTGCAGTCTGCAGCACCGCACACAGTCTCCAAGTGCCGCACGAAGCTCCATTCGGTTCTGCGTTAATTCGCCCCAAGACCCCAAGTTACGCCCAACTTTTTGCCCAACTTTTCGCCGGCCAGACGCCCCGAAAGCCGCGCATGAATGTCTCGGGCCATAATCCAGGTCTCCACGCTTATCAATCATGCCGCCGAGCTGGACGGCTCGCCAAGACGCGGCCCAGCTCGAATGGGACGCCGAGACAACAATTGCAGTCCAAGTTGGCAAGACGGCAGCTCGAGAAGTGCACAGACTCACCCGCATCCAGTTCGAGTGTCACTGGAGTCTGTCTGCGAATGAGCTTGGGCCAAGCTGCTTGGCTCGACCAAAGCTCAGCGGAAACAACGAGAAACAAGCCCAAACGAAAGGCAATAAATTGGGCCGCCAGAAATGGGCCGCCGAGTCGTAAATTGCAATTATACGCGCTCGCAATTGGGGGCCCAATTGTGCCAAAATCAACTCCAGCTCATTGGTCAAGTTAATTGAATTGCGCTTTTTCCTCTTTTGCTTCTATTCTCTGGCCTTTGCTGCTCAGAGCCAGAGCCAAGCTGCGGCCAGCTGGCGACCCTAAGGTCTCCACGCTGAGGTCTGGACGCGCGCTCGCCATCCGCGAGCTTGGCGACAGCTTTCGGGGGCAAACAGGTGCCCAGCGGGCGCAGCTTAGGTGTGGCGTTAGACGCGGGACGAGCTTGGCCAACGAGCTGCTGCGTGGCGCGACCTCACGCGGCGCCGCTGTCATCAAGCCTAATGGATTCATTTCGGCCCGCTGGGCAGCGCCGATCTGCACGCGTCTGGCCAGCCCGGCGAGCTTGGGGCCAGCGAGCTCGGCGCACCCTTGGGGCCGGCCCGAAGTCTGGCTTTCGAGCGGCGAGCCTGCGAGAGTCGCCCGCGAATGCAGTCCACTTGGGCCGGCCACTTGTTTGCGCGGCGGGGCCTCAAAGTTTAATGGACAATTATTCGGCCCATTCAGATTGCCCGGGTTCTCATCTTTCTTTTGGGGGCATTTTTCACACACACAAGCTGAGGGGCAAGAGAGAGAGAAAGAAGGAGCCCAAATGGAGGCCAAAGTGAATCTGGCTCCTCGAGAGAAGCGCCTTGTGAGTGTGCGCAAGAAGTGGTCTGTGTTCTGTGTTTTCTGTGAGCCTTGTTTCACCTGAACTGTGCGGCCGAACGTGAGCACAACGCGCGCACAAAGAGCAGAAAGAGCACACGAAGCGCAGAGAGCGCACAAAGCAGCGCAGCTTAGGACCGGCAGCAGAAGAGGCTGAATGTGGGCGCACAATGCGCACCAGTGGCCAGCCCAACACACACGAGCACTTGGCCTTTCTCATCGCCCCAACAGCCTCCATTAATTATGTCACGGGCCAGCGCCGTCCGAGCGGCAGCACGGCGACAAGTGCGCCTCCTTAGCTCTGGTCTGCATCAAACTGCGCTGTTTGGCCCAACAACACGCTGCTCTGAGCTGCAGGCCGGCGCTCAGAAGGGAAAGTTTTCCACTCTCGGCCGTCTGGAGCGTCTTGGCGAGACTTGGCCGCTCGAGATAAGCGCCGACATGCTTGGCTGAAGTTGGCGCCAAACGGGCAGCTTCTCGGCCGCAGTCCAGCTGCTCTGCTCGAGACTGAGACTGAGGCTGAGGGGCCGCAGCTGGACGACAAACCAGTGGCCGCCACTGAGACGCCGCTCGAGTGTGGCCACCATGAATCAAAGAAGAAAACTTTGTCCTGAGGTTGTCCTAGTCCACCGGCGGAGAAGGTTTTTTTCCTGGAATCTGCGCTGGACAAGACCAGTGTGAGCTGAGGGAAGAGTAGGAGAACAGAAACAGAGACTTGCAGTCATGCAATATGCTCCAGACTGTCTCTGGAAGCAGACAACTGCAAGTGTTCGCCGCAGACTGTCTCCCGCTTGTTCTGGTCACTCTTCTTGAGTTTCCGGCCGAATTTGGATATTTGGGCCTCAAATGTCCAACTTTTGGCCAAAATTAAAACAAATTTGGACCAAAATTGCACCAAATTCGGCCCAAAGATTGTTCTTAAAGATCTAAAACAGCTAAAACTCGCTTTGGATAAGGTCTAGTCTCCCTTAGATTGCTCAGTAACTAGCCACTCACCTTGGTCGGCGGACACTTGAGCTTGGGTCTGGCGCACGAGCTGGCCCCAAACGGCTGCTTGAATTGCAAGAGTGGCGAAGAGAATGAGAATGGTTGAAATCTTAAAGCCTGCAGGTGAGATCGATTGCTGTTTCTTGCCGCCCAGTCTGCTTCCAATTGGGCCTCCTTCTGGCCCAATTTTCGGGCTCCTTCTGCTCGAGTCTGTCCTCAAATTTGTCCTGCTTCTCACTCTTGTCCTTGTCCTAGTTGTTCGCGTCTTCACCTTCTTCAGTCTGTAACCTTCTTGTCTAGTCCTGATCGTGTGTGACGCTTGTGTTTGGCACCAGTGTGGCGCCCACACTTCCTCCTCCTCACTCAGCTCGCTCGCCGGCGCCCCCCGGCCTGGCCCTCGTGTTTGGGGGCTGCAGGTGGGCCTCGGGGCGCCCACTCGGCGGGCGGCCTCTGTCTCGCACACTTCCATCACAAAATTACTCAACCTCGTGTCTCGCCGGCTGTCAAGCTCGCTCGTTGCATGCAGCTGAAAAGTGCACAGACGTCCCAGAGGAAGTCTAAAATGCAGTCACAACAGAAAACACAAAAGAGCGCACAGAATTTTCCCTCACTTCTTCAACACACGTTCACTCGCGCACGACCTGAGCTCGTCTGCGGGCCACAGTCTGTCCTGTGCAGTCTCTGCTTGTGTGCGAGCGGCAGAAGTGCGCGCCACACTAAGACGCGCGCATGCGTCGCGCCCCGCCCGCTCCCACGCCACTCAAGGGCGGCCCCAAGCAGGAAGAGGCGCCCAGGGCGCGCTCCTGGCGCCCACCAGCGGCCGCGCGCGCCGACTGGGCGGAACTGTGAACACGGGCGGCGCCCAAAGGGGCTCGGCGAGTCAGCGGGCGACATGCTCGGGCGCCAGTGGAGCCCCACTAAAGGCAAGTGGGCGCCCAAGAGGCCACAGAGACTCGCCAGGGCCCGTGAGTGGTCGGAGATAGAAGATTGAGATGGACAGAATAATGATGGCGAGAAGAATAATAATAATTTGATAGCCGCTCTCTGTGGGCTCTTCTCACGCAGTCTGCGCGTGCAAATCGTCCCGCAAATCGGGCCCAGAAGTGGACCAGAGAGTAGGAGGCGCAAGTGGAGGGCGCGACAAGGCCGACAAGAGAAAGTAAAATTTGACATCTCACTTTCACTTTCAGATTTCACTTCGCTCGCCCATAGCTCACACGCCGGACACACAAATCCCACAGCTGCTCAGTCATGTGGCCGCCTTTCGCTGCCAATGCTAAGGCTCCGCTTAGGCCAGACTGTCCAGCGGCTAGAGACGAGCAATCGTCAACGATTGTCGCGCCTTTTTTGCTCAGTGCGGCCCAGCCAAGAGGAAGAGGCCGCTCGGGATGCAAAACTGGAGGAGAACTGGAAACACAAACAAGCGGCGTGGAGGAAAAACATTGTAGTCAAGTTTCCACTCCACTTGACTCGCCCTAAGCTGCCACTTTCTCCCCTCGAGAAGGCGCCAGAGAGAAGCCGCACGAGAAGGCGGCCACAATCAACATGGGAGACAATTTGTGCGCCAGTTTAATTGCAAAAAGTGCCCCTCTTATGCGGAGCTGAGGCTTGGCGGCGACGCTTAGCTGTTCTTCGGCTAGTCTTCAGCTAGTCTGCTGCTGCTGTCCAGTGGGCCGCTGGCCACTGGTCAGGGTGTTGGAGCAACACGCTGGGGGAGAGAGACTGGGGCGAGCAGCGGACAGGATGAGATGAAATTAAACGAATCGGCCGCCAGATGAGAGGAGATTTCTCCTCCGGGCACTTGTGAGAGAGAGGAAGAGAGTGGGCCCAAAAGCGCTGATGGAGCCAAGTGGAGGGCAAGAGCAACAACGACAAGTCGCCGGCAACAGTCTGCAGGCAAGCAACACTCTGCACTTTGCGCTTTTTTCCATTGGGCCCAGTGGAGCGGCGCGCCCGAGCAAGCAAGTGGCCCAAGCAGAGCGCCGGCAACTGGCAACTGACTGCCGCTCGTTGCCAGATGTGCGCCCGTCTGCTGTGGCCCCACTCGTGCGTCTGCTTGTTGCTCGTCCGCCGCCACACACTCTCTTTGCTGCCCCTCCGCACACACACTTTCCAACGGCAAACTTTTTTGCGCCCACTCTCTTCTTGGCGCCTCCATCGGGCGACAAATCTCTCTCTCTCTCCCTCCACAACACGCTCGGCCCAGCTCGTAGCCCCACACAACAGCCTTCCACTTGTTCCCCAAGAGCACCGACTTACTGCCACCCAATGGCACCACAACGGCCAACTCATCTGCTCTCCAAACGAGACTGGCCATCTGGAGGCTGCAGACTGCTCTCCAACGCAGCGTCTGTCCTGCAAGTGATAATAACAATAATAGAAATAGTAATAGCAATAAATGGCCGCCTTCTGTCGCCTTCCATAAGACATCAGGAGCCCCTCTGGAGCCTTCTGGCGAGCCTCAAGTGGCGCCTCCCAATCGGAACTCGATCGATTTCTGGCGCCCAACAAACGAGAGCACCAGCAACAGGTTCTAGTCGCGTGCTATTGCTAATCTGTGCTGAGGTCTAGCTCGGTCAGACACCCAAAAAGGTCTCGAAAAGCGGCGATTTGGCCGATTTATGTTCACGAGCGGCCTCCATTGGACTGCATTCAGTGAGACAGTCTCGCGAATTAGCATTCGAGTTCGGCCGCTTCTTCGAGGCGCAAATTTTGCCACGAAATATTGCAACACGAGCGAGACCAATGCTCAAAGGCGTCACAGTTTGCAGCTAGCTGCTAGCAGGCCCCAAAGCTAGCCAGTGGCAAGCTAGTGGCGAGAAGACAGCTCATTTGCACACGCCTTTGCATCAAAGTTGCGCCTCTTTTGGATTTGCCATTGGGAGGGAGGAAAAAGAGGGAGAAAAAATATTCTTTCGGCCTGTTTTTTTCGTAATTTTTTTCATAAATAAACATAAACATCAGTTTGGAGTGGGCAGAAAATCAACCCTCAGAGGCCCTCTAGACTGGGGCTGGCCGGCCAGCCGGACGTGGAATAGAGTTTGGGGCCCATAAACACATGGCAAGGAATGATGTTGGACCTGAATTGGCTTGGCACCCTGACGAAAGGCGGCCTATTGCTCACAGTGGTGCGTCTGCTCTCGACGGCGTTCAACTGGGAGTTTGGGATCTCTCGGCAGTATTTGCATTTGCTCGAGTTGATCTTTGAGCTGGGCGAGCGGCGGATCAAGCGAGCCGAGAGCGAGAATCGGCTGGAGAAACGTCCGAAGGCGGACAATGAGGAGGAGGAAGAAGAGAAGGAGGAGGATGAGTTCCCAGAGGAGATCCACTGGATGCCGCCACAGACTAGTAATAATTCCAATTTGGGCCATTGCCAAGCCGGTCAGGGCCCAACACTCAGACGAGGCGAGAAATTAATTGATGCAGAAAAGGGCTCTGCCGATGTGGCCGCAAACTCGACTCAATTAACGAGCAACACGAACAAGAACAATGACACGCCCACTAGAGCAAATGGGCTCGAGCTTGTGGCTGGCGGGGAGACAGGCGAGCGGAGAGCTCGAGTGACTGGGTGCCGGCTGGATGGGGGCGGCGGCGGCGGAAACGGGAACAAATTAGAGCTTCGTGGTGAGGAGGAAAATTGGCAAATTGGAGAGACTAACCAATTAAACGGTTCTCGAAGGGGGCCAACTCGTTTCTTGAAGTCAAGGGCCGGCCAAACGGAAAGAGAGTCCAGCTCAAATGGATTAGATGCGGCCAATTGGCATTGTTTGCCTTCGGAGGGCGGCGGACAGTCTTCGAGAGAAGTGGACCAACAACAACAACAGCAGCAGCAGGATGGGGCTAAAAAGATGCGCCGCATTTCAACGCCCGATGGGCCGCCAGTGTTTTTGCTCGACGATTTCGACGATTTGGCTCTCCAAATGGACAATGATCACCAGAAGCTGAGAGAGCACGAGTTCCAAATGGACGACGCGGTTAGATTTGTCTCCAGGGGAGTGAGTGCAATCATTGACGACCAAGTGACCAAGAGATTCACCACTGAGGAGTTGAAAAGTTGGAATTTGCTCACGAGAACGAACGCCAAAAACTACCAGTTCATGTCGCGCTCCTTGGGGCTTTGCTGGTTTTTGGGCCTCATTTTCCGCTACTTCATCCTGATGCCAATGAGGATCCTCTTCACTCTGGCCGGTTTCGCATGGTTGAGCTGCACCATGGCTCTGGTGGGCCTGCTTCCAAGACGGTGCAGAGACAAACCCTACGAGTTGGCCTCTCTGATGGCCTTCCGAATGCTCGCCTGTGGAATTACCTCCAAGCTCAAGTTCCACAATCGCCAATTCAGGGCCAAAAGGGGCGACATTTGTGTGGCCAATCACACGTCCCCAATTGATGCCCTTCTGATGGCTTGCGACAATTGCTACGCAATGGTGGGCCAGAGACACGGCGGCCTGTTGGGTCTGCTCGAACGGGTGCTCTCACGGGCAGCCAACCATGTGTGGTTCGATAGAGACGAGATGAGAGACAGACTGCTGGTCACCGAGCGGCTCAAGCAGCATGTTAGCAAGAGCTCAAATTTGCCAGTCCTAATCTTTCCCGAGGGAACCTGTATCAACAATTCGGCTGTTATGATGTTCAGAAAGGGCAGCTTCGAGACAACTGACCGAGTTTGCCCAGTGGCCATCAAGTACGATTCAAGATTTGGAGACCCCTTTTGGAATAGCTCCAAACAGAGCTACTTGCAGTACCTGCTCATGATGATGTCATCGTGGGCCATCAAATGCGATGTCTGGTATCTGCCCCCAATGGAGAGGCTGGCGAACGAGAGTTCGGCAGAGTTTGCCAACAGAGTCAAGGCTGTCATTGCTCGCCAGGGGGGCCTGGTCGATTTGGCATGGGATGGACAGTTGAAGAGATCCTCGGTGAAACCCACATGGCGTTATCAGCAACAAGAGGACTACGTCAAACGATTGAAATTAGAATAAACACCACTCAGTGTCAATTTAATCTTCCAAATTCCTCTATAACACAAATTCTTCGACAATGCTCTGTCGAAATCCATTCGTTCATTCACTCAAATCCAGCTATATACTAGGATATACTCTCGATCTGCTTGCACAAATGAATTCCCATATACCGCCAGACCTAATGGTGCTCGGCTAGTGGGTCGTGGCCATCGATCTTGCCAGTCTTCAGATACTCATCAAGCTGACCTTTCTCCTCCAATTTTCTGTAGAACTCAATCTCGCAAAGCTCTTCCTTGGGAATCTTTTGCCAAAACTTGGGTGCGTCAACCAGCTCCATCCAGTGTCCACAATTACACCGCTTCTTGTCACCTCTATAGACGATGCTGTACCTGTGAAAATTCTGTGCCGGTTCGCATAAACAAGCGACAACACGATAGTCAGCGAATGATTCAATTGGTATCGGATTGTCCTTAGTGCCTCGACCACGTCTTTCCACAGGCAAATTGCAGTAAGGGTCGATGATTCCATTTTCGAAAGCTATCAAGAACAGCTTTGCCTCGCCAGTAGCTTGCTCGGTGACATGCGCGGGCCTAATTTCGCTCATCGGAATTGGTGGATCATCGGGGTCAGCTGGATCAAGGTTGCCACCGAAGATAGTGGCCAGGTAGGAACGAAGCGACTCTCGCTTCCTCCTGGTTACAGGTTTTTTTACGCTTGGGGATTTTTCCGATGAAGGGGGTACACTTGGAGTCGATGAAGACATGGAGGCATTCACACAAACTCTGATTGATGAACATGAAGAATTGGTGCCATTGCCGGCAGACTGCAAAACTCTGGAGGTCAATATTCTCAGAGCCATCTTCTTGAGATAACTTATGGGTTGTTTGTCCTATTGATGCGAGGTAATAGATCAACTGCAGGGTCTAAGACAAATTAAGAAAGATTTCGTGTCAAATAAACGACTGAAACGACCGATGAAAATCGCTCCAGAAGGATAACAAGATTGATTTTGAATAGAGCCTATCTCATTATATTCGGCATTACGTGTTTTTGTTGAGGATAAATACTCGACTATTTTGCAACGCGCGAAGTTTGCCTGGAGAAGCATACGCAGTTTGAAGGACGACTGTAGATAGCGCGATGCCTCACAGGAACTTCAGTGTCTAATCCATTCGTTGTCCTCGCTCTTCGGCTACCATGCGGTCCCCACGAGTTACTTTCTCAATCATGATGACAGTATGTGCCTCTATTAAAGCCAATTAGATCAACTTCCACCATGTCGACAGGGACCTCAAATCAACATCTACCCTCGGTAACAGCTGAGGCTGTCCTAAGGCCGAGCAGCAAATCTTTCTGCAAAGATCTGGACTCCGTTCATGGTTACACATTCGAGGATCCGAAGACCGGTAAACCCGATTTAGATTATGATAACTTATTGGCCAGTTTTTTGACCACGGGGTTTCAGGCAACTCATTTGGGAACTTCAATTGACATAGTTAACGACATGCTCCGAGAGAGGAGCCAACCTTTCACACCGGACGAAATGATTGAGGATGAGTTCACAAGGCCAAGAACGGGATGTACCATCTTCTTGGCCTACACTTCGAACATGATCTCAAGCGGAATTCGTGAGCATATAAGATTCCTAGTCAAATATAGGCTAGTCGATTGCTTGGTGACTACTGCTGGCGGAGTCGAGGAGGATCTGATTAAGTGTCTTGATCTTAGGCAGGGTAATCATGATAGCTCTGCCAACAAGGCTGAAACATATGTTGGCGGTTTTAGACTGCCTGGATCTAGGCTAAGGGAACATGGCATAAATAGGATAGGCAATCTCTTGGTACCAAATGATAATTATTGTCAATTTGAAGATTGGTTATTGCCAATACTTGATAAGATGCTCGAGGAGCAGAAAGCTGGAAATGGAAAACTAGTCTGGTCTCCATCGAAATTGATCGAGCGCCTCGGAATAGAGATAAATGATATCAACTCTGTATGCTACTGGGCGGCGAAGAACAAGATTCCAATATTTTGTCCGGCCATAACTGATGGTTCATTGGGCGATATGTTACATTTTCACACATTTAGGTCTCCTGGACTCATACTCGATCTAGTATCAGATATACGCCGGATAAATACATTTGCTCACAACACAGAGAGCTCAAAGACAGGTGTCATAATCTTGGGAGGAGGTGTGGCCAAGCATCACACTATGAATGCTAACCTCATGAGAAACGGTGCGAACTATACCGTTTTCATCAATACGGCATCGGAATTTGATGGTAGCGACTCCGGAGCTGAACCAGATGAGGCCGTCTCCTGGGGAAAGGTTCGAGCTGATGCTCGTTCAGTAAAAGTGAACTGTGATGCAAGTATAGCATTTCCACTGCTGGTTGCCCAGACTTTTTTAAAATTTGCCAAATCCGTCCATGAAACACATAAAGATATGCCTTAGATTCAAGTTTCCGACTCGACTATGACGTTCATGAAATTCGAAGTTGGAGCAGGCGAGTTTTATTACATGTGTAGTAGCTGGATAGTTAAACTTTTATCTTTTAGACTTCTTCGGCTCATCTTTTGTACAGAGATTCACAGATATTCATGAGCACCTCTTTTGACTCGCTCGGAGGAAATGACTCCAAATGTTTGATAGCCTTCTCGCTGTATGACTGGATAATCTTGTAAGTTTTGTCTATCGCTTGTCCATCGTCCAGAATGAATCGATGCAACTTTTCGTAATCAACCAATTCTTGGTGACGGTGCTGATGAATGAGGGGCGAGATTGAGCTCTCGTAGGATTGCCACACTGGCTGTCTTGCATGACGACTGTCTTTGTTGACATTCTTGATTTCGTTGATCAGAAGTCGGAATTTCTTGTTGTCATTCTTGTGGGATTGGCGCAAGAACAGCAAAACCGGCAAACAATTCAAATCGAACGATGGATATGGAGGCATCTCTGGCAGCTCAATTGGCTCGTAGGTTTCCTTGAGGAAAGTTTGCACCTCTGTATGGGCTTGCCAAGCTAGACCAATATTCTTGCCCAACTCCTTGGCGTCTCTCTGGAGCTGACCATTGATATTTGCAAGAATCAGACTAGCCTGACAAGTGTTGCCTTGCAAACTTCCAATCGTCGCTTGAGAGCGAGCTAACCAGCGGGAAAAGTCGCGCGAATTGTCGCTATTTAAATAGTCATTACTGCGCCAATCGTCAAGCAGCAGGAACTCTCCTTCCATGAAATCTGTGATGGCCGATGCGACCAGATCAACCACCTTGCTGCTGAAAAGGTCTCCCAGACCTCGCATCACATAGGCCAGCAGGAAGTCACCGCAAAGGATGGAAACTTTGTTGCCATAATGGAGGGCCTTCTCTTGTTGTCTGGCATGAGGATCTGATATGGTTTCTGTATTGACAGTTTCACTTGTTGATTGTTGTGCGAGTCCAAAGTCGACCGCCTCGAGGCCGTGCATTTTCAGGTCCATAACTCCGCGATGAATCATGTAGGCCGAGTAGGTCATCTCAGTCATTTCGGCCAACGAGATCTGATTCTTCAATATTTCCTTGGAGTCTTTCTCGGGCGCCGAATAGCTCACCAAAGAGTCAACAGCCTTTGCGGTCAATATGACAGTCAAACCTCGGGCCTGAGCACTACCCATTCGACCCTCGCTTATGTAGGCGCATCGTTTTGCCGTCTCGAGCATTGGGTGATTTGTTCCGACAAGTTTCTGTAGATATTTGGTAATATTGGTGAACTCGCCGCTCATCCATTGTTGCAAGTTTGAGAAATTGTTCGCGTCGCCGACAATTGTTTCTGCCCGAGCCATTGCGTCGTCCCATCGGCTGCTTGTCGTTGGGTACAGTTGCGAGGCCAATCTATACGCTTGACAAGGTCTGGTCTTAACTTTTCTCGACCAATTGAAGAGGAGGCTTCTGCTGGATGCCAACATAGTGATCTAATTGAGGATTTCTCTGCCAGGCAAACAAAACTAAACTAAAAAAAGCAAAGATTTTAGGCGCGAGGGAGACAATCTCTTTGACACAATAGGAGGGGAAATAGAATCCTAAGACATTTGTTTGATCATTTTGAAGAGAAGTTAGATTCCAGAGGATAGATTCAGTTAACTCGTTCGAAGGAGAAACCTGCAGCGCACGAGTCCGATCGTTTCAAATAGGTCATCAAGGTGAAGAGCCGAGTGAGATAACGGTCACGAGCTTAGCAATGATGACCAGTATCTTGGCGTTGCATGGGGAGACGCTGCGCAGGCAAACTCGTTTCTCCGGCTTGGTGTTCAGGCGAGAGATTGGAGAGTTGGCGAGCAAAAAATGGGCTTGCGATTAATGTGCAAGGATGCAATGTTTGCGCAGTTTAAGGGCCAAGCCGCAGAATGTGCGTCTCGGACTCTTCCTCTCAAGATGGTCCAGCATTGCAAGTAGTTAGACCTGATACGTCGGACCCTCTGGAAAGACCGTTGCGAGCTAGGCAAGGCGTTCTAGCCAGCCGGCTAATGACAAGTTTAATCCTATGAGTATCCGAGGAGAGAGGTTTGAATTATCCTTTGCCCCAATACTGAATTCTTTTACATAGTTGGCAGAGAGAGTTGTTTTGCCGCCGATTGTATATAGACTGTGGTATGCGAGAATTTATGCTCCATAAACAGAACCATAACAGGAAAATGTACGATTCGACTTGCATTGGAAGCAGTAAAAGTTAACTCTCGATGGCAGCACTTTCGAGGTGCATCACGAGGATCTCAGTCGACTCAGATTGATTGAGTTCAATCGATCTGTTTCGTTGATCAGAGCTCGTGTCATTTCCCTGATTTGCTGAGCATCTGTCATCTTCTCTTGCCTATTGCATTTCTCCAGCCACTGAGGTGAGAGCTGGCTCTCATATCCCGCTTGTGCCGCCGAGCTGTTTGGAGCCGTCGAAAAGGTCCTCCACGATGTTTGATCCGTGAATCCTGCACGGTTGGCCGAGCTATTGTGCCCCTGCCTGTGACTATTTTCACAGCAGCAAGCTCCTCCCATCGACCTAGTTCCATGCTGATGGCACTGGTGATCACTTCTGGACACTGCCACCGCTGGTAGTCTGTTGTGTGAGGTGGGAAACTTCGGGTTTATTGCTCTGCTTGAGGGGCCACAGTCGTAGTTTAGACTTTGCACATCCAATGGGGCCCCATAATAGGGCGAAATCGTGTAGGGCCCCCTGTTGGAGGCCACCGAGAAGCAGGAGTTGGCCGACTCCACGAAGAGCGACGACGGCTCCTGGTCCTCGTAGGTGGGCCAGCCGGAAGGGGAGCCTATTTTCTGAGAGCTAAACAGGCGGTTCCTCTGGCCCAGCGAGTGATTTGAACTGGGCCGCTTGTTGCTGGTGGTTCCAGTGGTGGTCACAAAGGTCGATAGAGGCGCCGCTTCGTATCGCTCGAGATGGGCTTCCGTGTGTGTGGGCTGGGCCAAATGGGCGCCCATTTTGCTCTCCTGGCTTCCTATCCTATCGGCTAACAGACTCAAACTGGTGAGCGACTTCTCCAACTCCAAGTCCAGCTGGTTCTCCTGCTGCCATATTCTCGGCTGCTCCTGGTAAACAGGCTGACTTCTGCCCGCTGGTGGCCCGTTTGCTGAAGCTGACCCGCCCCGATCAGCCTGCTGTGTGGACGAGAAGAACTCGGGAGGACTATCGAAACGGACCACCTTCGGGGCATCCCTCGCGTGCTCCACTTGCATGGAAGACAAATCTCTCTGATGCAAAGCTCCTCCATGAGGCCCACTCATCGGCGGGCACGAAGTGTCCGTGCCAAGTCCGCCTTGGCCGTCTTGGCAGTCAGTGCTCTCAGTTTCGTCGCCCGATTTTGACTTCATGTTAGCCAGCAAGCGTCTGCGCATAACTGGCGACTTTATTTGTGACAAATCCAGTTTGCCCCGATTGTTTGGATCGTTCACCTCTGGACTGTAGGCAAAGGGGCTCTTGTCGCGCCGACTGCTTGATAGGAGGGCATCTGGCAAGTGTTCTCGCTGCTTCTTCGCTTGCAGACTGATCTTCTCGTCGATGCTCAGCGGCACCTCTAAGGCGTTTTGGGCGGCAGTTAGTCGATTCTGCTTTGCAATTAGCTCCTCCTTGAAGTTTGGCTGGACATAATTCTGCTTGCTGACCTGGTTCGAGGCCCATTCGTTGTGCAAGACTGTTGGACGATGCAACAGGCCGGCCGTTGTTGGCATAATCGATCCTGCAGCAGTCTGCCTCTCATTTCCATCCAGGCCACTCAGAGGCTTGATGTAGCTCACCCTTGGCGGTTCGGCTGGTGGAATTGGGCAGCTAGAGGCCATCTGAGAGATGAGATTGGTTTCGGCGAGAAATCTATTACCAATCGTCAATAAACTGCAATTAGATGCAATATGGAAGCAATAAAACAAGACAATAGTGGACAAATCTCCGATGAGGCTCAGGTGAGTCTACTGTGAATCTACTGGCGGAAAACAAACAAGAGCGTCTTGCGTGGCCGCAAGGCACTGCCAACTGTCTTGGGGGAGAAAGTCTCGACGAAGGGAGCGCGTATTTGCGAAGCACAGGCTCTTTGGCCGAGTTCGAAGGAGCAAATAACCCCACAGCTCCACTTGGTTGCCAAGAAACTCTGGAATGTCAGTCTTGGAGCTCGCTCTCAGTGGGGCCAAGTCGTGCTCGCTCGCCTAACGTTGCAACACGAGCGCGCAACGTGAACTTGCTCTCTACGTAATCATCCAGCTCAGCTCAGGGGCCCCGCTTTGCATTCACGTTGGCATTAGATCGAGCTCGTGGGGCAGACCTCGCACAAGCTAGACGTTTCGCCCTTGACAAGATGCATGTTGAGAAGCTCGGTCGAAGTCTCGAAAATGCAAAATTCGCATTGCAAAATCACACCAACAAGCGCATATCTCGCGACACTTGAGCTCTCAAACCGATTTTTCGGTTCGATATCTTGTAACTACACAGTGTGAATCACTTCTGGCAGAATTCGACGAATTTCCTTCTCACCTGATCAGTTATGATCCATTCGAAAGCGACCAAAGAATCGTGGAGACGGACCAGCGTCTCAGGTTTGTTTGTTGCATGGGAAGCATCACGAGGATGCGGAAATTTACTTCCGCGAAGTATAATGACGAGTTAGAGCAGCAAATCCACTAGATGCTCTCATCAGATGAGCTGTTACGCCTTTGGGTGTTCCCAATGAGAAGTATCCGGTAAAAATAGCCCAATGCAGGAGACATGGTGAACTGAAATTTTGCAGAACTCTCTGGCAACGAACAGGCCACGAGTTGTGCGCTTTGATGCATAGTCCATGTGCTGCCCAGGCACTGTATCAGATGCGAGGGGAGCTGGTCTTTGTTGGGGAGCTTGCCTGTGATCGAAAGACTCATTCACTTGTTGATTGTGTCAGAGCTTCCACCCGCGTCGACTCATGTACTTGCTGCCTGCGCTTTGCGTAGAGAGCGCCAGATCCGTTCGCTGGCGTCAAGTCTAACCGATGAGGCCAAAAACTCTGTCACCAGAGGCCAAAAATAGCCTATGACGCGAGCAGCTCGGTTGGTATTTTAACTGTCTGCTTGCGTAGGGCGAGCTGGTGGGTCTCATGATCTTACTAGTCCCAAAGAGGAAAGGATCAGCTCAGTGCAGAAGGAGAAAAGTTTTCTCTAAAGCTTCTCGTTGCATATTTGCAAAGCGAAGATTAAACCAGCGCAACTATCTCGACCAACAAGCCCGATAGGCGAGAATACTTTCACTTGGATTGAGAAAGGAGATTAGGAGAAGAAAGCCACAAAACTAAGAGCAGCTTAAACGAAGCTCCATTATCTATTCCTTGTCAAGATGGCAACGTTTAATAAGAACAGACTCTCTGTGGGCATTCTAGTGGCAGCCATTGTGCTGGCCACTGTGGCAATTAGAGAGACCGAGGCCGATTTTGGCAGACTGAGAGAGAAACTGATGTCGCGCAATCGTCAGGGCGCGCACGCCAAGGCCAAGGCCCAGGCGTCAGTCTACGACAATGGCCACGTTCCGGCCTACCAGCCGGCCTACTACTCGGGCTACCCGACTCCAGTTGCCGGTGGAGCAGCCGGCGGCAGTGCAAGCGCCAGTGCCAGCGCTAGTGCCACCTCCAAGGCCAGGAACCACCACCCGCACCATGACCACTTCAGGGCCCCCTACGTGCCCACCACCTCGCCCGTGTACCACGGGGGACACGTGCACGCACCCGCCCCAGCGGTGCAGCACCACTACCAGCCGCCCACCTTCCGCTTTGGCACCCACTACAACCAGCCAGCCGTGCACCATCGCGCCGGTGCGCACCATGTGCACCCGCACCACCACCACAGCGGCGGCGCTGCTGCTGCGTCGGCCGCAGCAACTAGCGCAGGCGGCCTAGGGGGCGGGGCTGCGGCCAGTTCTGCGACCGCAAGTGGCATGGGGGGCGGAGCTGCGGCCAGTTCGGCGGCAGCGCGCGCGTCGCGGGCCGGGCACAGCAGTGTCGCGGGGGCGGCCGCGAGCGTCGCCAGCACGCCCATGAACGCGGGCTCCCATGTGGTGGAGGAGGAAAACTTTGAGGAGCACTACGAGGAGCCGGCCACTGACAACACCTACGTGGCCCAGACTGGCGCCTACGCCAACGATGGCCAGGGTCGCGAGTCCAGCTCGTACGTGAGGGCCACGGAGAATGTGGAGAAACACGAGGATGGAAGCGAGGACGACGACCACTACTACAATGCGCACAGTTTTGGCAAGACCTACGACGAGAACAAACACGAGGCCTACAACAATGCCGACGAGGATGTCCTCCATACGCCAAATGTGTTCAGGAGCAAGAAATCAAGCACAAATTATGTGAAAGATTTGTCTAAGGCGCGCCGCGAAACCGGAAGCGGAGTCCTGGCCCACGACAAACACAGTGCTTCATACAACAAGAACTCGAGGAAGTTCAAGGAAAATGTTGACCAGCATTACAACAGAGAGGGAGCCGGATTCTCAGAGTCTCAGGCCTCGGCCACTGCCCAGGCCCACGAGGACGAGGACGAGGAGCGCATGGACAGCGATGGGCTGGGAACATTTGTTGGCGTTGACGGGCGCGTCCACCAGCGACATCCCGGCTTCATGAGCCGAGTTGGGGGAGCCCACGGGGGTGGAGCAGCAGCCTCGAGCTCGGCAGCGAGCGGCTCAAACGGCCAGGGAGTGGCCAGCTCGTCGGTGGCCGCCGGAAGGGGCTCTGTGGCCAGTTCAACTGGCGTGGCCGTGTCTCACTAGACACAGGCTTAATGCCGATTTTCTAACCACTGACTGGCGCCCTCAGCTCGAGAGGGCCCCCAACGAGCGTGAGAATATTCGCGATAAACATAGCCTAGGCCATGGTGCCTATTGTTAAGTTGACACTTGGTGCAGACACTCTGAGCGTTGCTTGGTGAACTGTTGATGCTTTTGCTCTCTTCTCAAGTGTTTCGGTTGACACTGACTGTCGAGGATCAGATATTCCAGATTCCTTTTAGATATCACCAATGAAATGGATCACAATCTGACTGAGATCCAGTTTGTTTGTCTTGCCGAGGCAGCATTCTTAGCCAGTGTTTGTCCACTGCTCTGCCTTCATTGAATTGTCGTCTCGCCGAGATGGCATTCCTGCGGAGCGGTGGAATCTAGCATTCTCCTTTAAATAAATAAGTCCGGTTGTCTTAAGAATGAGAAGCGGGAGCGAAAAACTGGCTTGGAAAGTTTACGCAATGCATGCAGTACTAACAACCTTCTCCTCTGGTTCCTACCGTGCACCAAAGCTCCACCAAAGAACCGAACGGAATCTTCTCAGCGAGCTGACAATAGCGTATAAAACGCGCTTACCTGTCGCAGACGCTGGCACAACTTTCAGAGCAACACAATACTGAACCGTTAACCTCCCAGAGCCTCTCTTCAATCATCAAAGATGTCCTATGCCGATAGTAGTGAGGAGTGGGCGACGGTCTCAAGCGCCTACCCGGAAATCCTGGATGACTCCTCTAGGAACACATCACAGGTCCAGGCGAACCCCCAACCTGTGACTCCTCAAGGAAATCCTCAAGGAAATTTCGTTTTTGATTATAGAGATGTTAAGTGTTTCACAGAGCCTCTCTTCAATCCCACCAATCATCAAACATATCACAGGCCGATACTAGTCTGTGGAAAAATGTAACGATATGAGATATGAGTGGGGTGCGATTGAAGGAGAGAGAAAAAGGTATAGAGAGATAGAAAAAAGTGTATCCAGTGACTGGATTCCAGTCCTCCTGTACTGGCGTCCGATGTAGCCAGGAAACTCAATTCTCTGGAGAAACTGGTCAATGAGGTTGGCCCCATTTAGCTCATCTAAGAGGTTTCGGCGGCGAGTCATTCAGACGACTGCTCGGTACTATCATCAGCTCCGTACTCAGGTTAGAAACCTCAAGAATCAAGAAGTACCAATCTTCATTCCGAAATGAGGTTGAACTTGTCGAGAGCGAATTGAAAGGCCCGTCGGAAGTCCCACTGCTCACTAAGATAAAGGAAAAGTTGAAAAAGTGGGGAGGACTGTGGAGGCACAACCGACTCAGACGTGAAACGTCGCCGACCATGCGGCAGAGGTGTGTCTGCCCGTTGTCCCGAATCGGCTGCCTATTCAGATGGCTGTCAGCGCAGGCTACGAGGGATAGTGCGTATAGGCGTGTTAGCACGCCTTTGCCCGAAGGGATGGAATCGTGCCACCCCCTTTCCCCCACCCGCACATCGTCGAATGCATGAGATTCGGTCTGTCCGCAATCGGGACAAGCCGCAGACCAAATCCTACGTGGA
>Ga0058701_10000078_pt1 | contig 76571 bp, 52 predicted proteins | sample AgamicOrMae_FD_97039 | JGI IMG/M metagenome (GOLD analysis project Ga0058701, IMG submission 97039) | Agave microbial communities from Guanajuato, Mexico - Or.Ma.e | ecosystem: Host-associated > Plants > Phyllosphere > Phylloplane/Leaf | place: Guanajuato, Mexico | collected 2012-06-04
AATGTAGATCTGTTATTGAATCTAATAACTAAAGAAATAAGCATTTCCGCGGTGGCAGACTTCGCGAGCGGCGTTCCACCATGCATTGGGCCCCTCGCGAGCGGCGCCACTCGCACAAGCAGCAGCGTTCGTGCGTGCATTGTGCGGCACGCTCCCTGGCGCCAGTCGCACAAGCAGGGGGCTTGGTGCACTACGCGACGAAATTAAAGTGTTGGGATCACGGGCGCAGGAAAGAGGGTAAATCACCTTTCTGGGGAAAGAGGGGATGCGCGGATGGGGAGGAAAAAAAATTCTGCGTGGAACGGGGGTTCGCGCACATGCGCGGCATCGACTGCGTGAGCCCTCGCAGAAACTCCGTATCGCGGGCAATCTGCCGCACAGTGAGGCCGCGCCCCCTCAACTCCACCATCTTTACCCGCTCCCGCATATCGGTCTTTCGTGTGTGTACCATTGTGCCAAGTTTGTTGCATGGCTGCGCGCGCAAATTTTGTACACTTTAATTTTATCGCGTAGTGTGCATGCATCCACTGCTACAGCGACTGGTCACTGGCGCCAGGACAAGACCTGTAGCCGGCTCAATCTGTGATTACAGCGGGAGGCTAGCAACAAGAGTGGATTCGAAATATTGGTCTAGGCAACATAGTGACGAGCATGCGCGTGAAAACTGACCAATAAAACTAATGATGGAAACCCGTGAGCAGACTCGTCGAGAGTAGTAATCTCAGAGTGGTGAACTCTCGCGTGATATCCGACGAGGGCTGACTGGTTAGTCGTTGCACGAAGACGTAATGAATCATATGGCCGAATCACGGATGCTACAGATATCTCCTTTAAATAAATAACTGCAGAAAGTGCAAAATCGGAAAAACAAAAACAAACCCCCTCTTTCTTTCTCCCCTCTCTCTCTCTCTCTCTGTGCAGAATCGGATCAACCAAAACAAAACCCCTCTATCTCTCTTCCCCCTCTTGAGGCGGCGAAATCAACTCACACTCACACAACCGAAGAGTCAGACCGGGACAGAGTCCGGTTGCCAGCCTTGTATCCAATAAAATCTAATCGGGCAAAAAAGAAATCACAATGTTTAGAAAACTTTTGATACTAGCGATAATTCATGTGTGTTACGGCTTCTCTTTAGAGGGTCATCCCTCAAATGGAGCAAAAGATGACCATGTCGAAATCAGCGAAGAAACAGAACCACTAAAATGGAGAAGTAACATAGATTCGTCCAAGTTGGCCCCAGAAAGCCAATTGGCGCGTGTACATTTTGAATTACCCAATCTCAAGCTGAACGCTATGCTTGACAAGCTTACTTCTGTCAGCTCCCAGAATAATACAGCAAAGCAATCGCAAGACTTCGATACTCATCAGCATAACAGTAGTGTTACACCATCACCAAGTGGCACTGTGACTCTCTTGCCGGCGACAACAGAGATCAATACCAATGATACAGCCACAACTAGTAAGCCCACCGAGTCGGTTCAAGCAAACTCAACAACAGAACCACCGGGCTGGCCTGTCCAAACGTCTCCGGCCCCAACGGAAACATCTACGAGTCAAGCACCACCCACAACCACTACTCTTGCACCGCCTGAGATCGTCGGATCGAAGACTTCACGACAAGGGGCAGCAGTCTTATGTGGCGAGGCTAACTCGAATGGTAAAAGTAACAAGAAGTTGGTTTCTGATAGAATAGTTGGAGGTTACAAGACCGAACCAGGTGAATTTCCGTTCCAAGTGAGACTAAACATACGATCTCGCCGAGGTTCGGGCATATGCGGGGGCGTCATTATTGACGAATATCACATCTTGACAGCTGCCCATTGCATGACAGCATGTGTCAGCCAACAGTTGACCACGGCCACTCTGGAGAGCTACAGTGTAAAGGCTACAATTGGAGACCACTCTATTAGATCGAATGATGGAGAATCGGAGATTGATGTCGAGAAGATCACACCCCATGAGAAGTATGACGCATGCAACTTCTACGCAAACGATCATGATATTGCCTTGATAAAAACTACCGAAAGAATCGAATATCGATTCACAACCGATGGCTATGGGTCGATCAACCGCCCATGTATGCCATCAGCCGAAGGTGTTGTTTATCAAGACGGTGAGCAAGTCATTGTTTCCGGTTGGGGAGTCACAAGGGAGAACTCGGGTGTCTTATCTAACATCCTGCGCTATGTTCAGGTGCCCATAGTGAACAACTCGAGGTGTAGAGAAACATACGGGTCCCGTGTTACAGACAACCACATTTGTGCTGGCCTACAATCGGGTGGCAAGGATTCATGTCAGGGCGACTCTGGAGGCCCGCTAGTTCGGGTGGTTGATAACCGCTATGAGCTTGTTGGAATTGTATCTTTCGGGTACGGATGCGGTCAGCCGAGTGCACCGGGTGTTTACACAAGGGTTGCGAGCTATATGGATTGGATAAAGCGGAACCTATGAGTTAAGAAAGAGTTTGTATTTATTTGATTACTGTATTAAATTGCAGCTCGCTACGATTGGAGTGAATGAAAATCTATGGGTGAGGCCACCGAGCAAGTTTGAGATGAGACTAGTTTTACTGAATCAATAGATAAACCTGCGAGTTTTTTTTCCATTGATCTCGTTCAAAGACGTACTCTCACAACCGAATAAATCACAGGGGGGCTCTAAGTCTTTTCATTTCTCCTTCGGAACCTCTCCGACAGAGCCATACTTACTGGCTTGCGGCGGTCAACATCATATTCGATATCCGTTGGTGTATAATTGAGCGGTATTGTAATCGACCCATTTGGCAGCTCAACTCCCTTCATCTTGTAAAATCTTTCCAGAAATCTTTTCATCAGCGGTGGGGGCTCGAACGAACTAGGCTCAATTTGAGGTGGCTCATACAGGGGCGGGTTCTCCACCCTATACTTTGATTCTTCATGTCTCGGTATTAGTTGCCAGTCTGGATGCCAGCTTTCATCATCTACTAATACCAATCCTGGTATTCTGCTTCCTTTGAATATCCTCTCGGCATAGATGATCCCCTCCTCTAACTTCTCATCCATAACAGGCTCAACTTTCTTGACTATGTAGTAGTTCTTGTGTCCTGGATATTTGATTGACTCCTCCTGCTTAACGAGCATCCTATTGATGCCAAAGTTTCTGAGATTGGCTAGTATTTCGAACAAAGTTTTGCCCACGAAGTTCGTTTTCTTGCCATAGTAATGTATTGTCGGCATCTTGAAGGATTCTAATATCGATCATTGATTTCTGGATGAGGTTGCCGATGTCCACATGCGGGGCCATGCGGAGAAAATCTTTGGCCGTTCGCGCGAGCTATTAAAAGATAAATACTGGACTGCCTCACCATGCGAGCGTGCATCTACGGTGTGAGTTCTATTCTAGCTGCTAGTAGGAGGTTATTAGACAATATTTGTGTCAAGAAACTCGAATGGTTATAGATTATCAGGATGCCACTTCAACAGCGTGTAATCGAGCCCGTTAACATAGCCAGATCCACATTACCACTACCACCTGGAGATATAAAACCTCTGATCAAAGCTTTAGCGGCCGCCACAGGACAAGGGTTAGCAGCCAATGCGGCGGCAGCCGCTAATATAAATATTGTCAATGAGTTGGAATGCGTAACCAATGGATCGTTGGCCAACCTAATCAGGCAGCTGTCTTCATTGTCTAGGCAGGCTGAGGAGTTACTAACTGGAGTATTCGATGATGCTTCCAAGCTTCTAACTAGGACTATGAGCCTCCAGCAAAGAATGAACTCACTGGGAGTGAAGATAGAGACACTCGAACAGCCCACAGATGCACCAATCACGTTGAGGGATCCAACAAGTCAACGTGAATCTTTCTCTTCCGACATTTACTATGACCAGCAAGTTCTTTCGAAGCAAAAAATGCCATCATCGATTTCCGAGTTGTATGAAGCATGCGATAAACCTCCTCCCCTGAACAAGCTTGACCCGTATCGTGATGATGGTAAAGATGGCCTCAAATTTTACACTGACCCAACTTACTTCTTCGAATTATGGAAGAGAGACATGATGAAACAACACGGCTATCCTGCATCTGAATCTCGAAAATCAGCTAATCCATCGGTCACCTCAAACAACCATCTCGACACCATCCGACGTGATGCTCGCCCTAAGCATCAAATCGCTCAACCAATCTATGGAGTCATGCAGAACGTGCAACAACCCCAGTCACATCAACAACAATATCACCAGCAGCACATTCAACCACATAACTATCAGCAACAACACTATCAACAACAACCAAATTACCAATCCCAGTCTGTTGCTTCGAATCACCCACCGCAAGTTCAATATGTGAGTGGAGATCAATCAAGCAAGTTTGATCAGAATTCGTCAGTTTCAGACATCCAATCGAGAATTTCGTCATTGTCAGTAAGCTCGACTACGGCCTCTGTTCCCACTCCGGCAACAACACACATACGACCCTCGATACAATCCGGGCCACCTACAAATGTGGATCTCAACCAACCCACCGTTCAGGGCTCGCCACCACCCCCACCTCCACCACCAGCTTTGTCACCTATGCCACCACCAGCCATGTCGCCTCCTCCACCACCCAAGTCTCCTCCGCCTCCACCTGCCCCTCCAGCGCCACCATCGGTGTCACAACCACCCACTGTTTTGCAGCCGCCTACCGCAGCGCAACTTCAGCAAAAGCAGAAAGAGTTGAAAAAGACAGTGCCTGTTCAGCGCGATCCTAGGAGTGACCTATTAGCGGCAATCAAGCAAGGCATCACATTGAGAAAGGTTGAGGACCGGAAGAAAGAGGCCGAAGCGGAAAAGCAGAGCATGGGCAACGATGTTGCGTCCATACTGGCAAGGAGGGTTGCGTTGCAGGCCAGTGACTCTGACAGTGATCAAGAGTCTGACGGCGATGAACAGGAATGGGAAGACACCTGTAACCGTTGAGCTTTTTTAGTTCGAAAGAACTCGATCAACGTTAATTTGGAATTAAAGCAAGTCAAGATAGGGATTTCGGTAAAGAAATGATGCAGAGTTATCAGGATATCCCGATGCGACTAGATTAGGAAAATGTTGTGTTTTTGAACACAATCAACTGTGTCCCGAAGAAGTATCACATTTTAGATATTCAGAAATCACTGTCGTCGTCATCATCATCTGCACCAGTGGCAGGCATAACCTGATTTGGCTGTGGTGTGTCGTCGTCTTCGCCACTGGATGATGATGAATCCGAGGATAGGATAGCTCTGGACTTGTACCTTTTGTTTTCGGCAGGTCGTTCCTTTTCTCTGTCATACCTATCGCGTTCCCTCTCAACCCGCTCTGTTTTGTCTTTCTTTTTGGTTTTCGTCTTCTTACGCCTCGATCCATCGTCACTTCCGTCATCCGCGTGCATGTGTCCAGAGGCCTCCTCGAGCAGTTTCTGTTTGGCCTCCTCTTGACGTTTGAGCAACTCACGGCGTTTGTTCTCTAGTTCCTCCTTCTTCTGACGCTCCTCTCTAGCTTTTCTCTCCTCTTCTTCAGCTTGTCTAGCCTTCTCCAACCTAAGTTGCTCCTCATGTTCTTTACGGCGTTGTTCTTCTTCACGATCGCGTTGCTCAGCATCTACCTTGATAGATTTTTCAACCTGCAACAACAAGTCAGCACAATCTTGTTCCTCGCGTTGTATTGTGAGCAGGTCAATAAAACTTCGATCATTCTCGCTTTTAGTCTTTTCTTTCAGCTCAGCAAGATAATGAAAGTATGATTTGGCTAGCTTGAGCTCGAACTCAGCCGTAATGACAGCATGATATGTGCTCTTCCGGTCCTCAAATATGAGGCGAGCCAAGGTTTTTAGCACCTTCGCGAGGTTAAATAAAACGCTGAGATCGCACGGGGATAGGTTCCTGGCGCGGAGTAAAACTTTTTTGCAATCCAATAATTTCTCTGCCTTGAACAAGGCTCTAGCCATGTAGAGTAGAATCTCGATGTTGGAGTTGTTGTAAAATTTCTTCAAACAGTTTTCATACATCTGTACAGCGGCCGCGTATTGCTTTTGCTCTACGTAGATATGGGCGATATTTATCCAAACATCAGGAAAATCAGCAGTTGCTTCACGCACTTGGGAGAATATATCTCTTGCCTCATTCCACATCCCTTTTACTGCAAAAACGCAGCCAATACCGTTGGCAGCATATATGTTCCTAGGGTCATGTCTCAACGCTGCCTTATAGAATGTGAGAGCTCTCATACGAGATTGATTATGCTTCTCCCTATCCCTGGCTAAATACTGACTCTGTAGCCATACGTTTCCGACAGATAGCAATGAGTAGATATCGGGCGCGTGTTTTGTCTTGTCGAGAATTCTCTCAAACTTCTTCTGACATGGAGTCAATTCAAGCTTAGAGAAGTGTAGGTTGGCAATGAGTGTCCAAGCATCAAAGTTGTCTGGCTCTGTCCTAAATGTAGCTTTGAATCTATCTGACGCGTCGAACAGCAACCCTTTATCGCGCTCCATACAACCAAGTCTAAGATAGCAGTCTATATACATTGGATGAGCCACTAATATCTCTTTGTATGCTTGCTCGGCTTCAATCAATTGATGCTTCGCTTCGTATAGTCGTCCCATGTTATACTTGATAGTATATATTATACTTTCATAGTGTAGCCTATCGCGGGGCATTTCCTCCGAGCAACGTTGAAGAGCCAAGTTATAGTATTGTTCGGAATCATCAAGAGACTCTGTCGAGAATAGAAGAGCTGCTATGTTGTTGTATATTTCAGCGGGGACTGGTGTGGATTTAGATTCATATAACTTAATGCTAGTCTTATAGGCATTCAGAGCTGTCTGAGTATCATGCTGCTCGCATAGGCAGGCTAGCTCAACCCAAGCTTCAACATCTTCGGGGTGGGCTTCTGTGACCTTCTTCAAATAGGCCCTCGCTTGGTCCTTCTTGGTGTGATTCCTGGTGTACAACGATGCCAATACTTTGAGAGTCTCATAGTTGTCTGGATTCGTTTTCAAGACAGCCTCAAAGGCCTGAATAGCGGCATCGAATTCCCGCTTGTGGATGTACATCTGTCCCAATCCGTAGAAAGCTAGAAATGATTGTGGTCCACCAAATGTGGTCGCTTTATAGTAGAACTCAAAAGCTTTGTCGTATTCCCTCTGTCGATGATATGCACGTCCCAATTGGTAGCAAGCCTGGGCTTGCATCGCCTCATTCTCAGTGTTCTCTTGAGCTCTGAGAGCCAGTTTGATTGCTTTTTCGTGCTCGTTAGCATAGAAAAAGTGATCAGCCAGCAGAGTGAGGACAAGAGGGTTAGTTGACTCAATCTTGAAGGCCCTGGAAAGGTATTCTATTCCTCGTTTGATGGAATGTGCTGTTTTCCTATTCAACTCAATTATAGCCAAACCGGCCAACGCTCCAACACATCTGGGATCAAGGGTGAGTGCCCTGCTGAAAGCAGCCTCGGCTTTCTCTAGCATGCCTAGTTTGTAGAAACATATACCCAACCCGAGTCTCACATCGGCTGGACAGTTAGGACATACTTGGAGGGCCTTCTTATAAAGTGCTAGAGCAGCTCTTTTACCACTAGCTTCCTTCCGATTGAACTCGATGCAGGCTCGTCCAAGTAGTGAGGGAACATTTTCTGGTTCCCCAGATTCATGCTGCTGTTGGAGCACAAATGCAAATTGACTGTCGGCTTGATCACTTCTACCTTCAATGAGACAACAGTAGGCACGACCAACAAGATGGTATTGAAACTCAGGTCCATGCTTGTTGACCATCTCAGATTTGTCTACTTCAGTGAACTTCTGTGCCGCCCTAGCAAAATAATCTCGTTTACCTTCACGATTTTTTGTTTGATTGGCCTTGCGAACATAATAGTTAGCCAATAGATCCAATGCTCGTATGCGATCTTTATAGCTGTCAGGATAGGTGGCGGATTCCCGTTTGACTCTTGATTGGTCCCATCTTTCCAGGCATGCGCTCAGCAAGAGATCAAAGGCATCATGTTTACCTTGTCTGTAATACTCTAGTGCAAGCTGGATCCATAGGTGGATCTTACAATCCTGCTCTTGCAATATACCAACGGACTCGTGTGGCTCTGGAAGATTTGCTACTTCTAATTCTAAAACCTCGTCACCCTGTCCATAGGGAATTTCGATCTTCCTCTGATGCTGGACGGCGAGACTAGCCATCTTTCAGGTTGGAGTACCTCCGAAGAAGGTTATTCGGATAAAATGATTATATCATCTGAGGTGGAGACTTCGTTCATAAATAGGGACGTGAGGAGCAGATGCGATGGATTGTTGTTGAATGTTTGGGAATAATTGCGCGAGAGCGCGTGTTGGTTGTCCTGATCGGGTGCGCTTGCATGCCAACAAAACATGGTTTCTGGACGCTTTCATGGACATCTCATGTCCCTAAATCAGGTTTTCCAATACATATCATTTTATCCTAAGTCATTTTTACTATAGAAATCATGGTTCACACCATTGAGGAACTAGATGCCATCATATATTCGTTGGACGTCGATCATGGCGCTCAGCTCATGGAGGACGACCTATCCCACTACGAGAAAACCTTTTCAGAGTGTGCAAAATTCATTTGCGAACAAGAGAGTGAAAAATTTCAATCAATCCAGAAGATCCTGCTCAAGCACTTGTTTGACCAATCCAATGTCCGCTCCCTATTTGCGTCGGACATGTACATTTTTATTATGAGGCTGGTCAGCCCGGCGCATCAATCAGCCATGTGCCAGATTGTGATGAACATGTGTAGATTGGCCCCGCCGGAGGCCCTCGCCAAGGGAGCAGCCTTGATCAACAGGATAAAGAATCCAGTGATAAATTTCAAAAATCCAAAGTACGAACACATATTAGAGTTCTCCTGATATCATTACAATCGCCAAACATATCTCGTCAACTGACTCATGAAATTAAAGCTTTATTGTAACCCAACAGGAGTCGTGTCATTCTCGACTGCATCGTCCAATTTGTCGTTGAACAAGCTATACTCAAGCATGAAACCTTTGCCCTGGACGTGATCATTTGTATGGAACTCCACTCGAATACTGTTTGACTTGGAGACGAAGAACCCTTTCGGTAACTGTCGCCCACACCATCGACCAATCCGCCTGGGCACCAAACTTTCCGTTTGCCTGGCAAACAACTGGGCAGAGTTATTCTTCTCTATTGCTATCGGAGGCTTAGCCGTCGTGGAGGTCACTTTCTTGCCCTTTTTATCGCTTGTGGTCCTACTCTTGCCCTGTCTAGCCGGCGTGGTCGCTCTCTTGCCCGGTGCTGGTGTTGTGGTCGCGTTTAGGTATTTCAGCAGCCATTCGCTAAGTGACAGCTCCACCAGATCGCTAACCTCAACATAATCTGCCGTACAATTGTGTGATTGTTCCAGGTCGAAATAGTTGACAAATGAGAAATTGAACCTCTGCTGCTCATCATCTGCAATCAAATCCACCTGGCAGTGTACATTCTTCGGATAGAGAAAGTTGGTGCTCAATTGAGTTTGAGCATAATCTGTCTGCGGGCTGTCCTTGTTTCTGATGAAATTATAAACACTTGGCTCTCTTGGACGCTGGAGGCAAAAGTTGTCACTCTTCGAGCCATCGAGGCGCGAAATCTTCATCTCAAAGCCAAGCGATTTCTGCTGGTCGAGCTCGTATTTGTCAAACTCCTGCTGGCCCGCCGCAAGTCTCTCCAAACCGGCCACAAAGAGCACCTGCAACTCGCCGCTGGTGCGCACCTTCAGCTGGTGACTGCCGGCCAACAATGAGGCCTGATTGTGGACGCAAATGCGGGCCAAAATGGGCGATCCACTGAGCTCGTCGGAGGAGAACTCAATATAGTCAAGCTTAGGGTCCGAGTCTGGATCACATTCCGTTTGAGTCTGGCCACTTACTGTTGCATTTCTCAGACTCACACTCAATAGGTTCACCTCGTACTCGCCCGGCCTCATTCTGACGATCCATCTGCAAATACTTGGCCTATACTGCGAAACGTTAGTGCCATTGTCCAGCCTATAGGCGAGGTGCGACTTGATTCCCAGCGAGCCGCTCGGCAAACGCCTGATGGATGGACACTCGCTGGCGTAGAAGTAGCCCTTGAGGCCCCGGAACACTCTGGGCTGGCCGACGTTGTTTTGCGAGGGTCCCACTTGCGTGCCAGAGGCCGCCGTTTGATCGGCGGAAGTGAGACTGCGACCATTGGCTAGGTCGTAGTTGTCGTAGACGACCCGTTGGAGGTTCTTCGTGCGGAGGATTAGGTGCGCCGAGGGGTCGTCGAAGAAGGTCCACTTGAAGCTCTTGGTTTGGATGAAGCCGCAGGCAATGGTGGCCCGGCCGTTGTAGAAGTCGGTGAGCAGCATTCTGTTGGGGCCGCAGAGTTCGCTTGGGGCCGAGTTGCCCAATTGACTGTTTGACTTTGCATAGAAGGACCAATTTTCCACGAAGACTGAGGCATTTTGAGCCTGAGGAGGCAGCTCGATCGTTTGGAAGACCATGAAGCTGGTGCTGAAGTTGCGCTCAGGCAACTCGGGCTGGACGGGCACGCTAAGGGTAGATTTGTTTTGGCTTGAAATGGGTGCCTGCAACCACCAGTCGTCGCTGACCAGAGCGTCGAACTCGGCCGCATACAGTCCCCTATCGAGTTTGAAGGACCACTCGCACTGGACGAAGTCGTCCGAGTCGTCCATCTTCTGGCCAAACTTGGCCGACTGGATCAGATTGGCCCCGTTTGGCCCATTGGCCACCAACTCAAAGCCGCACTTCTCCTCAGGCTCCACCACTCTGTATATGGCCAAGAAGCCTTCCATTTGGGCCAAATTTTGTCCCAAATACTCCATGAGGAGCACCCTCGAGTTAGTGGTGATCCTGAGCGGCCTGCTGGGAGCTAGTGTCTTGAGTTTCTCGAACTGCTCGAGCGAGAGGCGCCCGTAGGAGTGTGGGTTTTGGAGGAGCGGCTGCTGGTCGCTCGAATTGGCCGCCAGCAAGCCGAGCACGCTTCGGTAGTTGTCCAGCGACTGGTCGTAGGAGTTGACCATTGCATAGTGTCTCAGGGAGCTGGAGCAGTTGAGCTCGCGGACGAGCTGGCGCATCAGATGTTTGCTCACCACAGACCTCAGCTCGGCCAGAGGTTCCGAGTTGTAGCGCAACGCCAGCGCCTCGTTGTCGGCCAGATACTGTATGGAGTCGAGACACTGCGAGGCGGCCGAGTTGGGCGCGCCTCGTCTCGTGGGCCTGCGCAGCTTGACGAAGGTGAGCTCGAGGGCGCGCCCTAAGGGCGCCACCAGGTTGTACTTGCAGCGCCGCTGGCCCGTGAATCCTTGGGGCCAGTTGGGCGAGCTTAGGTAGCCGAAACGCTCGTTCGGATGGAGCAACATTGAGGCTCGGGGACACGAGTAGTGCGGCTCCGAGCTGGACACGAACAGCGTCCAGCCGGCCGCCACGTTGGCCCCGTCCGTCACGAACCTTAGCTCGAGCGCCGGCCCCGGCGACTCCAGTCGCAACGAGGGCTCTCTGTCGGGCGTGCGGCCCGCGCACAGCTTGGCGAGCAGCCTGCCGCCGGAAGTGGCGCGCCAGCCGCCCGTCTGGGCCTGCGACTGAGACTGAGACTGTTGCTGCTGCAGGGGGTTGGCGGCGGCCATGAGGGGCAGGTCGCGGATTTCCAGGAAGTCGCCCACGGAGCAGTCGGCGTTTGTGGGCGTTGCCGAGAGGTTGATGTCGCTCATGGGGAAGTGGACGACGAGCACCTGGTCGAGGGAGCGGGCAAAGAGTTGGAAGGAGCAGTCGAGGTTGTTCTGGTAGGTGGCGCTGGGCCGTGGGTGCAAGGGGCGGTCCCTAAGGTAGAGCGGCCCAGTGACGTAGTGTTGGCCGCCGCACTGCGCGAGGCGCGCGCGCGCTCTGAACAGGGAGTTGGTCTGTCTGTAGGAGTGCGCGCGAGTTGCCAGTCCGGCAACTGTGGCTGGGGGCGCGCTGTGCACGTAGCGCACAAACAGGTGGCGCCCGCTCGAGCGCAGCTCCACCGGCGGCGCCGGAAGACAGTAGCGCGCCAGGAGGGGCGCCAACACGCTGGAGCCGTCGTACACGAGCACCATGTTGCGCTCGCCGCCCGGCCGCACACAGTCCGCCTGGCGGCCACTCGCACTCGCTCCGCTTCCGGTCCAGGCGCCGCCCGCCGCCCACGCGTCCAGCTCGGCCAGCGGGTCGCCGCCGGGCGGCAGGTCGCCCGGGCGCACCATGGACGAGGAGCCGGGCTCGAGCGCGAGCCTGACGTTGGTGTTGTCGCGCGTGAACACGTGCCAGTGGCACTCGAGCTCGTCCTCGTTTGGCTCGCGCGGCCAGCCCGGCGACTCGAGCACCAGCTCGTCCGTCGCGCTTCCGTTTCCGCTTCCGGCGGCCAGCCAGCTGGGCGTGAGCAACACTGAGCGCGAGCAGCTGGCACTTCCGGCGGCTTGGGGCTCCAAGTTTGAGTCTGACATTGGTGCAGAGTACTGCTCGTGGCGCGCCTGCTCGAGCGCCTCGAGCGGCCGCTCCAGCTCGTACTCGAGCTCGCCGGCGGAAGTGGAACTATTGTTTCCATTATTGGTGGAAGCATTCAAACCGGAAACACTGAAGGGCGTCTCTCTGACGGCGCAGTAGCGCAGCAGGAAGAGGCCGGGCGCCCGGAAGTTCTCGTAGAGCAGCCGGGCGACCGGCGAGCTGGAGCGGAAGCGGCGCAGCAGCACGCCGGCCGAGTGGAGGGGCAGAGTGCGGGGCGCGAGGCTGCCGTTGAAGGCGCGCGCCCAGCTCGCCAGCATCGAGCGCTCGAGCAGCCGCCGGAAGCTCAGGTGGCCGCAGAGACGCGCCAGCCGCGGGTGGCCCTCGGTGGGCCCGTCGAACAGGCTTAGGGCGTCCAGGTTGGCGCAGTGGCGCAGGTCGCCCCCATTTGCATTTGCGCCGCCGCCCAGCTGCATGCTCACCAGCTCCAGTTCGAGCAGGTGGCCAGGGCGCGTCTCCAGCGTCCAGGCGACGCTCCGGTTCGCCTGGAAGGCGGCCGGAAAGCGCGGCGAGCCCAGCAGGCCGCAGCCGCTCCTTAGGGCCGCCTGGGGCTGCTCGCCGGCCGCCGAGTTATCAGCAGGCGCCTCTTCCGGCGGCTCCACCTGCACGAGGCCGCCGTAGTCGAGCTTGTAGGAGGCGAGGAAGCCGCGCGGGTTCCCAGACGAGCCCGAGCTCGAGTTTGGAGCGGCAAACGAGCGGAACCTTAGGAGCAGCTCGTCCTGCAGCAGCCCGTCCAGTTTGGGCGCCTTCCGGCCGCAGAAACGGCCCACCAAACGCGAGCGCGCATAGTAGTCCTCCAGACTGATGGCCAAACGGGGCATGGGCGAGCGCACGAGGCTGGAGGGCGCATGCGTGAGTTCTAGGCTGCCCGGCCGACTAGCCTCCGACGTCAGTCTGTACAGCTTGCTCAGCTCGAACAGGCGCTCCAGGAAGCGTCTGCGCGACTCGAGGCTGCGCTTCAGCTCGGGGGGCATTTGTTGTTCCTTCCTGTTTGGGTCCAATTGCTGTTTCCGCTCGGACACTTGTTGCTTGTCGGCGACTGACTGTTGCTGGCCAGCAACAGTTTGGTTCTTTCCGGCTGGCATCTCGCTGGCAGGAAGCAGGTTGCGCGCGGCCAGCGTGGCGCGCAAACTGGTGAGCGGCTGCTTGGGCCAGCCGGAAGCGAGACTGCCCAGTCGGAGTTGGATGCGGCTCGCCAGAGACAGTTGTCGGAGCTCCAGGTGGTCCACGTTGTCGCAGGAGAGCTCGCCTGTGCTCGTCTGTTCTGGTTCGGCGAGCTCGAATGTGTCGAACTGGAGCGCAAATTTACTGGAGGGCGCCCCAAAGAGGAAGTAGTGGCAGTCCAGCTCGGGCGGGTAAGGTTGGGGGAAGTTTGGCGAGCCGAACTGGGCGCCCTCGAAGGCGAGCTCGCCGCCGCACTGGGTGGCCAGGGGGCCCACGCGGAACTTGGCCACCGTCGCGCCAGAGACTAGGACGAGCAGGTGGTTGCCCTGGCTGGTGTATGAGAGACTGGAGTGGGTGAGGTCGGCCTGTTTGCAGAGGCGCAACTTGGGCTGGTGGCGCGCGTCAAGCTCGCTCAGGTTGAAGGCGCTCTGGCGCAGACTCAGCTCTAGGCCCTCGTAGACGCGCAGACAGTCGTCGGGCGCGCCACCAGCCTCGAACTGGACCATCTGCAGGCGCAGCTTGTCGCCCGCCGCCCGGCCCTGCAGGGGCGCGCTCAGACGCCACACGCACACCTGCTCGCTCAGGGCGCCCAGCCTTCCGCCTGGGGGCCAGCGCGGGCGGCCCGGAAAGTTGGGCGTGGCGAACTCCTGCTCGGTCGAGAGTGGGCCCAGCGCCGAGCCGCACAGACGGTCCACCGAGACGCGCCACTTGCCGCGCGCTAAGCCGCGCGAGCTGAACGTCAGCCAGCCGCTCGACTGCTCGAGGACCACCTGCGAGCGTTGCGCCAGCTCGCTGGCCGCAGACGCGGAAGTGGCGGCGGCCAGCGCGGCGCTCCGCTCGAACTTGGCCCCGCAAAAGTGATCGAGCTCGCGCCCGCCCACCGACTGCACCAGCAGGTAGCTCTCGGCCTCCTTGCAGCGTTCGCCGCGCTTCAGGCCGAGCTCAGTATTTCCGGAGGAGGAAGCCTCACCGGAGGAGGAGCTCAAGCCGGAAGAGGCGGGCATGTCGAGCTCGTCGACGGTGAAGCGGAGGCGGCCGCTGGTTCCGGCGTGGCTCGAGGCGAAGAGGCTGGAGCAGCGGAAGGGTTTGGGCTCGTAGCGGTCGGGGTAGTTGGGGGAGGCGCGCGAGACTGCCGTCTGGAGGAAGGGCGCCTCGACGTCGTAGAAGGACTGGGAGCAGCCGTCGCGCGCGCTCGGCCAGCCCTGCAGGAGGAAGCTGCGGCCGGCGGGCTGCGAGCGGCGCAGGAAGAGGCGCACGAGCACGAGGCCGCTCGAAGCAACCAGCGTTTGGTGGGGGCGCCGCGCGCGACAGTTGCGCGCCAGCAGACCGCCCGGCGAGGCCAGGCGCCCGTCGTACACACTCAGCGAGGCCTCCGCGCAGGCCGCCCCTTCGGCGCGCGCGTCCAGCTCGTCGTCCGACTCGCCACTTGCGCTTCCGATTGCGCTCGCCGGGCGCAGGTCCGAGCTGAGCTCCAGCTCGATGCTGCGGCCCAGCTGCGCCAAGTCCACCGTCCACACACACTCCACGGGCCCCTTCAGGTGGGCGAGACTGCGCTCGTCGAAGGCGATCGTCTGCAGCGCCTGGCCGCCCAGCTGGTGGCCGCCGCACGCAGACTGCGCGCGCCACTCCAGCCGGAAGCCGCGCATCTCCGTCGCCCTGTCCGAGCGGAACTGCACCAGCGCCTCGTTGGTGTCCAGCGTGAAGGCGGCGCGCGCCGCCGGAAGCGCCGCCAGCGAGCCGCAGAACTGGCGCTCGAGCGTCGCTGTGCCGCTCGAGGCGTTGAGTCTTGCGCCCTCGGCCAGCCGCGCGCCTTGCATGGCGGCCAGCGGGAGACTGTTATTGGTACTAAGCTGCGCCAGACTGTTATTAGAGGTCAGCTGCGCCAGACTGTTATTAGAGCTTGGCTGCGCATCTGCCGGACGCAGCGCCCAGACGCGCAGCCAGTCGTAGGGGCAGAGGGCACCTGTGGCGTTTCCCCTTCCGGCCGGCTGCTCGTCCCCGCCCGCATCGAGGCCCAGCTCGGGCGGCGGCGCGAACATCATGGCCAGGAAGTCGCGCACCAGCGGGCCCGCCTTGGGCGAGTGGTCGCCCAGCGCCACGTCGCTCGGCAACTCCGCCAAGCTCGCCTCCCGGCGCTCGTCCTCCAGCTCCAGCTCGACCAGCCGGAAGTGGAGGCTGCTGCCCAGTGGGGCGCGCAGCCGCCACGCGCACTCCAGGTGGGCAGGATACTTCTCGGGGAAGCCGGGCGACTCGAGGGCGCCGGCCGAGCTCTCGATTGGCTGGTCGGCGAGCGCGCACTCCGTCCGGAAGCTGAGCGAGAAGCCGCGGCCCGCATCCTGCGCTTGGCTGCGGTAGACAATCCGCACGGTGTTGCCGCTCGAGCGCATGCGCAGCGGCGCCTTACTCTCCTCGAGACGACACAGTCGCCCGCTCAGCGAGCGCCCCTGGCCCTCAGGCGGCCCGTCCAGCACCTCGAGGTACTCAGCGTCGGGCGCGTCCGGGTCGCAGGCGCTTCCGGTTTGCATCTGGCCATTCAAAGGTGACTGGCCAGCTAGAGACTGGCTGTCCAAAGAGGAGCCGCCGAGGTCGAGCGTGTCGAGCTGGAGGGCCAGGCGGCTGCCCTGGGCGAGCTCGACGAGCCACTCGCAGTCGGCGGCCTGCGCGAAGGCGAGCGGGAAGTTGGGCGACTGGAGGTGGCCGCTGGGCGCGCGCACTAGGCCCCCGCAGCCGCTCTGGGTGGCCTCGAACTCGAGCCGGAAGCCGGCCCGGTTGATGTGCGCGTCCGAGCGGAAGCGCAGGTAGACGCTGGCCGAGTGGGAGACTAGGACGCGGCCCTGCAGTTCGCGGTTGCAGAAGCGGCCCACGAGGGGCGACTGCTCGCTCGGGCCGTTGCGGATCTCGAGGAAGTCGAAGATGCAGTTGAGCTGCGGCTCGAGCTCGAAGCGGGTGAAGTTCAGGCGGATTTGCTGTTGGCTGCCCTGAGCCTGAATGAGCCACACACAGTCCGCGCCCGCAGGATAGTTGAACGGGTGGCGCGGACTCTGCACCAGGCCCGCCGACTGGAGCAGCTTGCCGCCGCAGCCGCGCTCGGCCGGGCCCGCCTCCTGCATGGCGAAGCTGAGCACGAGGGGGCGCCCGCCGGCCAGCAGGGGCGCCCTTCCGGGCCAGAGCGGCAACGAGGAGGAGGAGCTGTTGCCGCTTTGGGCGGGGGGCTGCAGGGCGGCGAGCACGGCGCTCGAGTTGAGCAGCCGCACGTAGACTGTGTCTGAGTGCGAGCGCCAGTGGGCCGGCCGGGCCGCCTCCACCAGGTCGCTGGGACAGACGAGCCGCGTCCGGTTCACCGACGGCTCATAGAACTCCACCATCTCCTCGAAGGCCTGCGCGCAGTTGCTCACCGCCGGCAGGAAGCCGCGCGGCTCCTGCACTGAGGCGCCACTTCCTGTTTGGCTGCCGGCTTTCCTTTCAGCTTGGCCTCCTGTCGCCGCACTTCCGGTTTGGCTCCCTATAGCCGCGCTTCCGGTTTGGTTCATGGACGGAGACAGAGGCCGGCTCTTGGCGGAGGCGCGCACCCAGGCGATCCAGGCGGAGCGGCGGCGCTCAATCTCGGCCGTGGGCACCTGCTGGAACTCGATCCTAATGGGCTGGTTGGGGATCAGGTTGCGCAGGATCCACGCGCAGTTGGCTTCCTCGCCCGCGCCGGAACTCGACCCGGAGGCGCCCGACTTCCGGTGCACCAGCTGGAAGCTGCCCTGGCGGCTGGTGAGGATGCCGCCGCAGGCGCGCTGGGCCCTGTACCTGACGCGCACCTGGATCTTGGCGGGCGCCAGCCGGCTGAGCTGCTCGCTTTCTAATGGTGCACCTGCACTTCCGCCTCCACTGACACTCTCTGCTTCGGCGCCACTTCCGGTTCCAACTCCGGCTCCAAATGCGGTCCCAGAGGCACTTCCGGCGAGCCGCTCGCGCCTCAACTGGTCGACGAGCTGACTATTCAGACGGAACACGAGGCTCAGGTGGTTCCACATGGAGTCCAGCGTCACGGCGGGCCAGTGGCACACGTCGAACTCCTTGATGTCGTGCGCCTGGCTGCTGCGCGCGTACTGCCAGTACCTGGCCGCGTGCCCAGCCACTTCCGGCGCCGAGTTGTTCTTCGCATTTCCGCTTTCGCTAGCATCTCGAGCTATCTGGGCGCGACTCGCCTCCTGCGGGCCCAACAGCGAGTCCTCGGCCGTCTCCCAGGCGCTCGAAATGGGCTGTGCGCCGCCGGAAGTGCCCTGCACTGTACCGGAAGTGCCGCTCGCGGCCGGCTGCTCGTCTCTGAGGCGGAAGTCGCGCAGTTGGCGCTCGAGCTGGGCGAGCTCGAGGGGTCCGCGCGGCTTGGGGCCGTCCATGACGATGGCCTGGACGGCGCAGGAGCCGTCCGGAAGTGCCAGGGGCAGCAGGCGTTCGGGTTCGGCGTTGGCGAGCGCGTCCGCCTGGGCGTCTGCCTGCGCATTCGCAGCGAGCACGAAGCCCAGGGGCTCGATGAGCAGACTGAGCGTGTTGTTCTCGGGCAGCTCCACGTGGTAGAGACACTCGTCGATTTGGTGCGCCGGATCCAGCTCACTGACAATGGTTGCCTCTGGCTGCCGGTAGGTGGCGCTGCACACAGTCGTGTAGTGCAACTTGAAGCCGCCCGGCTGTCTAGCCGCCGAGCTTGGCAAGCTGGCTGAGCTCGCCGCCTGCGGACTGGCCGCCGCCGTCTCGTAGACCAGGAAGAGTGCGTGGCCGGGGGCAGTGATGGGCGCGGCGAGGAGGCCGCCTGGCGGTCTGGCGTCGTACTGGTCGCCGGCGCAGAAGGTGGCCAGCGGCTGCTGGCTGTCTGGCCGCTCGAGGAGGCTGAGCTTGGCGCGGTGGCAGCGGGCGCGCCTTGTCTGCAGCAGCAGCTCGGGAGGGTAGTCTGCGGCAGTTGCGGGCATTTGGAGCCACTGCAGTTGGATTTGGTGGTTGCGGGCGCGCTCGCCGGGCCTGATCTCGAACTCGCAGCGAGTCTGAGGCTGAGGCTGAGCTTGGGTCTGGCTGGAGCTCGTCTGGCCACTGCTCGCCACTTCCGCCCCCGAGGCTTGGCGCTCGGAGGCGCGCAACAGGCGGCCGTACTCGGCGGCGAGCAGCGCCTCGTCGGGCGCTTGTGGCGCCTCCGCGGGCTCGAAGTCGAAGGAGGCGAGGGTGGCGGCGCGCGCCGTGAAGAGGCCGCCGCAGCCCGGCTCTTGAGGCTCCGGCGCGAAGGTCAGCAGGAAGCCGGCGCGCTGGCCTGGGCGCATGAGGGGCGGCCGCGAGTCTGGCCGCGAGCGCAGCACCAGCTCAATGGCGGCGCTCGAGCTCACCACGGGCGCAGGCAGCTGCCCGGGGCGCTGGCTGGCCAGCTGGCCGGATGCGGGCGAGCCTAAGGCGCTGGCCGATCCTGAGGTCCCATGGGCGCCGTTCGCGCAGTGCCGGAAGAGGAGCGGCCGGTGCGAGCCGGCGGCGCCGTCCAGGATGGTGAGCGAGTCGGCGCAGACAGTCTGCGGGCCGGCCGCGCGCTCCCAAGGCTGCGGGGGCGCCAGCAGACTGAGCTCGCCGAACTGCAGCCGCAGTCTGTTGCCGGGGGGCGCCCGAACGACGAAGCGACACTCCACGCCGGCCGCGTAGAAGCGCGGAAAGTTGGGCGAGCTCAGCGAGCCGGAAGTGGCCGCCTCGAGCTCGCCGCCACACGCTGGCTCCACCGACTGCCAGTCGAGCTGGAAGCTGAGCTGCGGCTCTTCGGAGGGGCGCCCCTTGGGTGCGGGCAGCGCGAAGCTGTACTCGAGCGCGGCGCGTCCCGAGGCAACTAGAACGGTGCTGAGGCGGCCTGTCTTTTCGTGGCCCGCAGACTGTGTGTGGCCCGCAGGGTGTGGCTGGCCGGAAGCGGATGGAGGACCACCCGAAGTCACGCAGACGCGCGCCAGCCGACGGGGCAGGACGCCCTCTTCCGGCTCGCCCAGCTCGAGCACGTCCAGGTGCTCGGCGCGCTCGCAGGGCGGCGCCGCGCGGCCCGCAGTCCCGTTGAGCAGGTGCAGCTGCGTGGAGGCCCCTCGACTTCCGGCCAGGTTGAAGAAGTCCAGCTTGAGCGAGAGGTTGGCTGGCGCGGCGCGCAGCTGCCAGGTGCACGCGTGCAGCCGGCCCGCCCGGCCAGACTGCGACCGGTCGCCCGCCGCGCCGCCCTCCGTCTGGCCCGTGGCCGAGCTTCCGGTGGGGCTGCCGAGTGAAGGATTAAAGCTGGCCAGCTTGGCGAGCAGGCGCGCGAACCAGGCGGGCGCCTGCGGGTCGGCGGCGGCCGGCGGGAACCGGAACAGGCCCGCGCCCCCGCCGAGCTGGCCCCCACAGTCCAGGTCGGCCCGCAGCTCGCACAGGCGGCCCGCCCAGCCGGCGGCGCACGCGCACTCGAACGACACAGTGTCAACCCGGCGGCACGCCCCCCCGTTCAGGCACGGATTCGGGTCGCAGTCGTCGGGGGCGTAACCAGTGGGCGGGGGCGTGGCCGCCGCGGGCCGCGGCTGCAGTTCGCCCGCCGGCAGCCAGGGGGCGCGCGCGCGCGCTCCAGCCACTGCGTCGAGCCGCAGCACACACCCCTCGGGCCCCACCCCGTGGCCCTCGAAGGGGGCGTGGCACTCGCAGAGGCGCTCCAGGCCGCCGCCCGTGGCGTCGAGCGAGGCGCCGGCGAGCTCGAGGCAGCGCGCGGCGGGGTGGCAGCCGCCGTTGGGGCTCGCCTGGCAGGGGGGAAGCCGGCGGCAGAGCTGGCCGTCGCCCGCGAAGCCCGGCGGACACGGCCCGCAGCGCCGCCCCCCAGGCACATTGATGCACTCCACCAGCGGCGCCCTCGAGCAGCCCCCATTTTGGCCGTCGGCGCACTCGTCCACATCGCGGCACACGTGCCCATTTCCGGTGTAGCCCGGGGGACAGGCGGCGCACCGGAAGGAGCCCGGCAGGTTCACGCACTCCACGAAGGGCGCCTGCGAGCACGGGTAGGGCCAGGGGCTGGCTGAGATTGCCGCCGCCGTCTGGCTTCCGGTGGCGTTGCCCGCGTAGACTGGGCCGGCCAGACCGTAGTCGGCGGCGAGCTGGCGGCCGGCGGCGCACTCGTCCACGTCCACCGTGCACGCGGGCGAGTCTCCGTCCTGGGCCACCGTCCAGCCCTGGTCGCAGATGCACTGGAAGTTTGGGCGGCCCGGCTCTCTTCGGCCAACATTCACGCAGCGCCCGTGGCCGCAGAGGGCGCCTGCGGGCGCCAGCGCGCAGTCGTCGTGCCGCTCGGTGCACAACACGCCCCGGAAGTCGGCGGCGCATTTGCACCGGAAGGAGCCGGGCAGATTCTCGCATTGGGCGCCATTTTGGCAGCCTAAATCTGTGTTCGCCAGCGTGGAGCACTCATCGACGTCGAGCTCGCACCGCTCGCCTTCCCACTCCTTAGGGCAGAGACACTTGAAGCTGGCGTATAAGTCCACACAGACGCCCCCATTCAAGCACACTGGCTGCCCGCGCGCGTCCACACAGTTGTTCTCCCTAAGGGTCCGGTTCATCGCCTCCTGTTGCTCGGCCAGCCTCTTCAGCTTCCGGCCCCGCTTGGCCACCCTAGTCTTCAGCTCAGCGAGCTGCCTTCGCGCCACACTCGCCTCCTTGCGCAGCTCCCCATTGGCCGCCTCCAGCTGGCCAAGCTTGCGCCCTGACTCCAACACGCTGGCCAGCAACAGGTCGTACTGCTGCTCGAGACTGTCCTGCGTCCCATTCGCCGAGCTAGTTTCGTTCTGGAGCCCCAAAAGGGAGCCCAAACGGCGCGAGTTGCTGGCAAAGGCGCGCGCCACCCCAAACAACTGCTCCATCCGCTGCCCATTAAGCAGCACTGAGCCTCGTGCGCCGCCACTCCGGAACTCAATGTTCTTGTCCTGGCTGCTCTCTATGATCAAATGTCCATTGCGCGAGCTTATCCTTGGCCTCCCCGCGAACGGATCCTTAGCGTTGGCCAGTGGCTGATTGGTGCCCTCACTTCCGCTCTGCTGGCGCTTGGCGCGCGCCTTGCCGCGCATCTTCAGCTTGCTTGGGTCGAAGTCGCTAGATACTAGGTAGAAGACGACCAGAGTGATGAAAATGGTGGCGCCTAAGTACATGGAGAGTCGCCTCAGCTTCCACTTCCGGGGCCAAGCTGCGGGCCAGCCGCCTCTGCTTAGCTCGAGCAGTCTGGCGGCTTGCTGGCTGCCTAAGGCTCGCCAGCCGTTTGGGGCCGAGCTTTCGGCCATTTTGGTTGGTTGGTTTCTCGCTTGCTTCTTGGAGATTAAGATGAATTCTCTCTTCTCTTTTAGATATTAGAATAATTCTGAACTTTTTCCGGTGAATTTTGATCAAGATAGATCAAGTATAAATTAAGTCAAGTCTGGATCACAGTTGAGGGCAGATTTTGCAATTTTAGCAAATTTGGAAATCATTGAAACCATCGAAAGGGATATTCTTTGAGGGGATTTCTCTCTTAATGAAGAGAGATTCCAAAAGAGGAATCCCACCGAGTTTGCAGACTGGTGACGCACACAGTCTGTAAGAGAAAACCGGCCCGCAAAATCGATCGAGAAGCATCTAGGACGCTTTCAGGAGCATTTAGGAACAAATGATGCCTCTGGATCATTTCTTTTTTGCCTTTGGATGGATTTTTTGCCATTGCTCATTCCAATGCTGCCCATTGGACACGAGGAGGCACCATTTCCGCGAGCTCGCCAATCACTGTGTGTCGCGGGGGCAAACTTGGCTCCTGTTACACTGCACTCTTCGCATTGGCAGTCCAGCATACTGCGTCCAGTATTGCGTGCCTTGAATGCAGTGTACGCAGTCAGCGCACTACATTGTATGTAATAGTATGCAATTGTATGCAATTGTGTGTTATTGTATGCAATATTGCATTGCATTGCGTGGACTGAGTGCAGTGGAACTGGCGGCCAGTGTTTGGATGCGGGAAATTTTCCGATCGGATTTTCACATTGAAAATTGAAAATTTGCAAATTTGCAAATTTGCAAATTGGCGAGCGAAATTTGCAAAAACTTCCGATGCAATTACGCCGCCGGCCGTCTGAGTTGCTGCTTTCATGAGTGGCTGCGCCCACTGGCCTTGCTCTGCGGCCGCCGGGCCTCTGTTTGCCGCCGCCGACGAGCCAAAATTCAGCCATCTTTTCATTGTTGGCGACAATGAACAAGGACGAGCAACAAGGGCGCCCACTTGTCGCTCACTGTCCAAAAGAGGGCCGATTGGGCGCCCATTGTGCTGGGGGAATGCTTTTCCAGTCGTCTGGGAGGCGTGTTTGTGCATTTGTGCATTTGTCCATTGGGCGAGAAGGCGGCCGCATTCAATTGCGCCACGCGAGAGACTGTCTGCCGGCCTGGTGGACTCGCTGGATTGGGAGCCCGTTTTGTCGGCGCTTTGTCCTGCGGCGCTGGGCCAGCGCTTGCCAGCGGTCGCCCAGCCGCCTGGACAATGACTGATTTGGCGCCCGACGAGGCGGACTTGGCGCCGTTTGCGCGCCAGCTGGACGACTTGGGGCGAGCTTTCCGGCCGCAAAGACTTGCTTTGCGGGCGGACAACTTGGCCGCCCGCTGCCAGCCACTGATACAGATCAGGATTGATGAAATCCGGCTGCTGGGCGGCCGCGTGGAAGCAGCTTCTAGTTTGGCAAGCCAGAAGGGGCAGTGATGCTTGCTGGTGGCCGGCTTTTGCTGGCCGCCAGCAAAAGCGCACACGAGCAGGCGAGATTGGGAGAAAGTGGTCAGTTGGTGTGGCTGGTGGGCCAAGTGAGCGCCGTGCGAACGATTGGACGTTTCAACGTTTGGCCGCTTGGCCATCGCATTGGAGAGATGATAAGGGAAGATAAATGGAGAGCGGCGAGCAGGGCTCTCAAATAGAGGCGAGCACGCGAGTGGCCCTGTGCAGGAGTTTTGCCTTAGAGCCGGCGCTTGTTATGGAGCAACTACATACTGTATGTTGTGCTCTTGCCTATGAAAGTGTGTGCCGTACGCGAGCCCAATTTGTATGCGCGAGTGGGAAAAGTTGTCACCAAGTGGCGTCAATAATAATGGTCACGCGCGTTCCTGCGCCCAACCCAACCGATGCCGCCCGATTGGCCGCGCTGACCTGCCTTGCGGTCGCCCTTAGATACGGCGCCGTATCACACCAGTTGCGCCCGCCGACAAGAAGTCGCCCGCTTGTCTGATGTCTCTGGGCGTCCATTTGGCGGCCCGTCCAACTCCACTTCCTCGTCATCGCCAAGTGGCTTCTTCCTCGCCGTCTCGCCGTCTCGCCGTCTTGCCGTCTTGCCGTCTTGCCATCTGGCCATGCATCTTCCTTTTCCCGAATCAGACCAAAGAGTCTCCGTTTCCAGAAGGCCCGAAAAGGCGGAGGCGGCCAGAGTGGCGCCCAGCAAGACTGGTGCTGCAACCAGTGGCCGGCGGGTCAACATTGTGCAACAGACAGTCACAGTGGTCGGCGAGTGCAATTTGCGGCCGCAATTTGGCCGAATTGCCGAATTGGAAATTGGAATTAGCGGCCGGCCACTTTGCGGCAATGGCACTTGTTTGCGGCCAGCTCGCCTTTTGAGCTCGCCAGTTTGGCCAATCTGAGCGCATTTGTCGCGCTCGCTCGGCCGCCAACTGGCCAGCGAGCAGCAAAGACGAGCCGCAGACACTTGCTGACAGTTGAGGGGGAGACGAGCTAGACCGACGACGAGCTGGACCGACGACGAGCAGCTATGAATACTAATTCCACCTCATCATCTCAAGCCTAATGGTCTACGCGCCACGTTGGCCGCCCCCAAGCTAAGGGCGAGCCAAGAGAGAGAGAGCGAAAGTTGTTGCCAATCGGCCAGCAAGCCTCTCTGCTCGTCGCTCCTTGTTGCTCCTTGTCGCTCCTTGTTGCTCGCTCCTTGTCGCTTGGCCCAACTCAAATTGGCCAGACGGCCGCCAGCCGAGCGGCGCAAAGGACCACCACTCGGCGGCTTCAGTTGGCGAGCTTGTTCCTCCTTCTGCGCTCGATGAGAACGAGCTCGCCAAACGGGCGCTTTGTCTCAAGGTGCCGCTGGGCGAGAAGTGTGGCGCAAGGTAAAGTGGCTCCACTTTGGGGCAAACCTTAGTGCTTTTTTATCATATTTTCCATCCAGGTGGTTGGTGAAAGCAGCACTTCTGCCATTGGTCAGCACAGACGAGCTGCGGCGGCGGACAACAAGCAACATTTGAACGCCGAAATGGTGCGTTTTGAGCGGCTGATTTGCGGCCGCTCTTTGCCCCTTTGCTTCGGGCCGGCGTGGAAAGATCTTTACGGGAAGCTTTGAGAGAGGAAAGGAGATTGACACAAGCTGATTAGTGGCGCCAATTGCTTTGGAGATGGAGCTTCGCAGATGGAGCGCGATAGAGACTAGGGACGAGCGCAGTTTGGGGCAACTCTGCGGGCGAGCCTAAGCTGTAAGTGTGGCCTTTTGCACACTTGCATTTGCGTTTGCATTTGAGGAGCACTTTTCAGAGTTTTTTTTTGGAATTTCAGTGCGAGATTTGAGTGCACTTTTCTGAGAGCAAAACAATGCAGCTAAGGGCCAGCTAAGGGCCAGAAATCCATCCAAATTTCCGCCATTTCCGCCCAAATCAAGTGCCATTTCTCCTCAATCGGCGGCGGAAGATTAGCCGAGCGGCGAGGCGCTCGAGTGGAGGCGGAGTTGGAGTTTGTTTTGCGCCGAGATGGCGCCGAAATGATCCCCGTCCGACAAATGGAGCACGACGCGCGCGAGAAGGAGACTTGGAAAAGTTTGGAAAAATTAAATTTGGATAAACAGACTGCAGCTGGCCGAGTTGGGGATCAGCTTCAGCTTGGGATCATTATTGTGCGGCTGATATTCAATTTGCGAGCAGCGGAGAGCGCGAAATGGGGGAAAATGGCTGGCTGAGGGCAGCATTGGGCACACGGCAGAGCAGCGCAACCATTGGGCAGCATTAGAGACAGTCTCTGGCAAATTGGGCTGCACGAAAGGCTCGCGAGAGGCAAGGGCGATCCAAGCGATAGAGAGCGGCGAGCTTGCCAAATGGAGCTCTGTGAGCTCGTCAGTTTGGAGCTCTGGTTGGCGCGCCAAACTGGCTTGCGGGCGGCCGGCAAATTTGAATTTCAATCGGCCGGCCGAGAGTTGGAAGAGAGACGAGGGCTGTTTTGTTGGTCAAACAAAATGGCAACTAACTAACTCTTTCTCTCTGCCCGCTGCCCGCTTGGTGCACGCCGCCCGCCGCAGACAGTCCGCGCTGCTTGCAGGCCGCTTGCAGGCGGCCCAAGGCGACCGGCTCGCATGATTGTATCACGAGAGCCAGTTAGCGAGCGCCGCGTGCGTGCCGCCGAGCAGTCGTTTAGCGAGACCATCATGATCGGGCGGCCACTTTGCGCTGGCAAACACTTTTCCTCGCTTCTCGCTGCCCTGAGAGTTCCCGAGTTCCTTGGCAAAAGCGCCTTCTAGAGGCGCCTAGATATCTGCCAGCTAGATATTTCAGAGCTAGATGTTTGCCAGCTAGATATTTCAGAGCTAGATATTTGCCAGCAAATATCTGGCCAGCAACGGCCGGTGGGCATGGCCGAGCGGCGGCGCTCGGGGCTGTGGCGCTGCGGGCGCAGCGGCAGCTAAGGCGCGTCCAGCGCTCGCCAAGCGCCACTTCAGCTTCCTCTCGCTGCCTCGTGATTGATTGCAGTCACAAAGATTTGCGATCGCGCAAATCTCGCGGCCCGAGAAGTATCAGGCCGATGTCTTCATTAGCGTCGGCTTATGGCGACTGGCAAGCTCGGGCGGCTCCAGCGGCTGCCTCTGGCGTCCGTTGCTGCTCGCGGCTCTTCCTCGCGGGCGCTTACAACTGTTAGACTGCCTTGGTGGCGGCGCTGGCCGCTCTTCTCACTCGCCCGCGAGTGTCGCCAGAGCGCCGCGCGCAGTTGGCGGCCGCGCGCGCCCAAACAATGATCGATCGGGCCGGAGCTTAGGAGCGGCGCCCGCGAGGTGGGCGACCCGCGAAAACGACTCGAGATCACACGGACGATGAATCACCAGCTTAGCCTCCGTTCGCCCAGCTTGCGCGCTCGCCGGCGGGCCCAAAAGTGGCCAAAATCTGGCTCAATTTCTGCAAATCTGGCTCGCTTTCTCCACTTCGAGCGGCCACTTTTCGCTCCTTCCGGAAGAGCAAGATGCGCCCCCGGAACTGAGCCTTCCCGACGAAAAGGCTCAATTTCAGCGCGACCTCTTCAGTGGGCGCCTTCTGTCCGCCCAGTCGCCTGTTGCTGCGACTGGAGACTGCAATTGGGCCGCAAGGCTGCAAAGAGCCGCAGTCTAGCTGCGCGGGCGGCCGACTCCATTTGGTCCATTTGGTTTGAGTCAGCTCGACGCTTCGGACGGAAGCTGAACGGCCGTGCGGCCAAACAGTTAGCCAGTGGTGTCTGTCTCTAATCTCCTTGGACAATAATCTGGGTGTCCATTTGCGCAAACTGGCTCAGTGGCTAGTCTCAGTGGCTAGTCTGCATCAATTGCTCAAATGGCGAGAAAGTGGACGCGCTTAGGCCGGCCACTATCTCGCCAGTGCAGAGGAGCAGTGCAGAGAAGGGCCGCCAAATGGAGCCACTCGAGTAGGCGTATTAGGCAAATGGGTTGCGGAATAAAGACTGGAAGCGAGCTGGAAATTTGCAAATTGATTTGCTCGGCTCTCGTTTCTTAGCTAGAGTGCAGCTTCAGTTCAGCTTTCCATTTAGCTTTCAGTTTAGCTTCCAGTTTAGCTTTCAGTTTAGCTTTCAGTTTAGCTTTCGGTTTAGCTTTCAGTTTGGGCTGCACTTCTGTGTGTGTATAGGAAACAAGAGACTAGAGAGAATGAGCAACAGACAGTCCTCCATTTGTTGTGGGATATTTTTCATCCTTTTCTTCGCCAAAGGTCCGTGGCGCTGCCTGAAAAGCTGACGATATTCTGTCCCCTTTCGCTTGGCAGCTTCTGGCCGCCCGGGGGAGCTAATCTCTGGCGTCTCTTGGTGGCGAGTCTCGCTCTTCATCTCGAGCTCGGCGCCAGTTCGGCTCGCATCCCAAAGGCGCGTGCAAGCAGCAGGCAGCCGGCGGGAAAAGTGGAGCCTTCCCTTGAACAGGAAGTGAGAGAGACGATCTGCGATGCCGAGCGAGTGCTCTTTGTTTGTTTGGCCGCTCGGGCAACAATTAACCAAATGGTTATTCACACACACTGGCTGCTGCTAAGCCAGAAACAAGCTCCACTGGCGAGACTTTATCTCCCTCCTTTTCTCTCTCCGCTCACGTTCTCTCGCTCTCTCTTGCTTCCTCCTTTTTGCCAGCTCCACTTTTCAACCTCAAGGCAACCAGCGCCAACACTGCGCTCCAATTCATCTTGTCTTGGCGCCCACTCATCCTCGCCACTCTAATGAAGCACCTCTCTAAAAGTCGTCGTCGGATGATTAACAGAGAGGGCCAGTTGGCTCGCTCTCTGTTAGTTGGCCAAGAGAATCGGAATTAGCATAAGCGGGGCAATTTTGCTCCCTATTAGAGCCCTTAGAGCTGGCCCTTAGCGTGGCCCGCATGCATGGAGCTGCGCCAGTGCGTCATGCAAACACACTCCGCTGCTGCACTCAATGCAAAAACTGCACTCAACGCAGTCAGTGCACACGCTGCGCGCTCGCCCTAAGCCGCCGGGCGCCTTTCGGACCCTTTTCGGCGCCACCATTTCCGGCCCACCAGTTCAAGTTCGCTCGTCGAGCCCGAAAAGATGCGGCAAAAAGGCTGCCCACTTTCTGACCACCAAACGAGGAGCCATTTTTTCCCTCTCATCTTCTGGCTGCCGCCCATTTTTTCGCCAACTTGTCGCCTGCAAAGAGACGAGCGTCTCCTCGCATCTCTTTGCCGCCGCACAGAAGTGGTCCCCCAAAAGTGGTCTGGATTTTTCCCAGAGGAACAGGAAGAGCAAAGGTGGACTTTTACTTTTGCTTTTCCGACTTTCAGACGAGCTCTCCTGCTCTTCTGCCCACTGCCAAGGAGGATTCTCAAGCGACGAGACGCGAGGGAAAAGGATGCGCCCCTTCCAGCAGGTTGCACTTTCTCACCTGCTCGCCCCCAATTTGCATAAACCTCACGATCTCACGGGGAAAAAGTGACACTTGTTGGCCGGTTTGTTTGCACTGCCAGTTTATTGGGCATAGAGAGAGAGAGAGAGAGAGCTGCCCCCCACAAACAGAGACAGTCTCTTGGAGCCCGAGCCAGAACGGGCCTGCTCTCGAGTTGGCGGCTTGCAAGGCTCTGGTTGGGCCACACTTTTGGCTCGACTAATGAAAAAAGAGTAGTGGGAAAAGAAAAGCCTTGCTCAACAAGGGCAGGCAAATGTTCTGGCACGACTTGCTGGCATCTTTGGCCAGGAGTTTGTTGTGCATCACATGCTGCTGCAGCCAAGGACTGGGATGCGTTGCGCTCTTTGTGTGCGCTCTGCAGCGTGCACTCTGCACTGCGCGCTTCCCATGCAAACGAGAGGCGCTCTGTGCGCCGTGCGGCCAATCCTAAGGACTGGCCAGAATCTCTCGATCTCGCTCGCTGGCGACCAATTCCGGTCGATCTTGGCGCCGAATCACCTCCCAGCAGATTCATCAAGTTTCCAGCGGCCGATTAGCGCTCTATGTTCGTGCATGCACAACGAGTGGTCGTGATTTCTCACTGAACTCTGGCCTTTTTAGCCAGCAAAAAGAGCAAACATCCAACACTCACAGCTGGACGACAAGCGGCAACTTCTTGCCCTAAGCTTGAGCTTTTCTCGCGCCAAATGCATATCAAGAGCGCTAATTATCACTTTGTTCTCTCCAACCTTCGCAAAGAGAGAAAACCGGCCAGTTTTCTCGCTTTGGAGCTGGCCTCTGGGAGGAATTTGATGGATTTTTACACTTTTTACAACCTCACATTCAAATGCCAGACGTCTGGCCCACTGGAACTGGAACCTGGAGCGAAAGTGGCTCTCTTTTGAGAGTTGCAGAGCTCTTGGAGGGCGCCAAGTTTGCGTCCAAATGTAAATCCAAATCCAGATTCAGGTCCACATTCAAATGCAGCTCCAGAGACTGTCCCCCGAAGTGCATGTGCAATGATGCGGCTGGAGACAAAAGCGAGTGCACAGACCAGTGCAGACAGTCCGCCGCTGTGACATCCTTTTGCAGCCAGTCGTCGGCAGTTGTCCTCCTCTGCCTCTGCTGCGCTTTGGGCCGGCCAATTTTCGCCCGAGAGGAAGCGGCGAGTGGCGGCCACTTCCTGCTCTCGCCGGCGGCGTCGCGGCCGCAGCTCGAGCGCGGCGGAAGCAGCTGGAGGGCAGTCCTCGCCGCTGGCCTGCTGCTAATGACTGGCGCCGTTGCCTTGTGGCCGGCGGGAGCGAAATCCGAGAGCCTTTTTGGAGGCTTTTAAAATGAGCGCCAGTTGCAGGGGCGCGCACTTGCTGAGCGCCCATGCAAACTGGTCGCCGCGATTTCCGATAAATTGGCTTCCAATCTTTTTATTGCCATTATTGTTTGTCGCTGCTAATGACGCGCGGGAGCTCGAACTGGCTGCAATGATTTAGTCGATTATGGGCACAGGTTGCCGCCTTGGCGACTCTGCCTAGCCAGCGGGCCGGCGGATAAGCAGAGGCTGAGGGCCAGAAACGATGGACTAGGCGCGGGCCTGGCTGCGCGCGCAGCCACTTTGACACAGAAACGCGCCGAGTGGCCAGTGGCCAGTGGCAAGTGGCGGCCGAGTTAACCGGTCGGCGCGCAAGTGCACTGGCGCCTTGGGGAGCGGCCGGCCAAGTAGGAAGCCAACGGGCGCAACTAGTGCAGACCAGTGCAGCCTAATGCAGACTAGTGCAGACTAGTGCACGCGAGCGGCGCGCAGTGTGCACTAGCGGGCGGCGAGTTCTAGTGTGCTGCACACTAGCACTGGCGCTCGGAAGGCGGCCTGTTGCAAAGAAGAGCAGGAGGAAGAAGAAGAAGAAGAAAGGGGCTGGAATTATCACTATCACTTTCATCATATTCATCACGAGCTGCTGCTGCCTCCGATTCGCCGGACGCCAAATGTGCCACCTTGCGAGCCGACCAACTGAGAGCCAGTGGAGCCGAGAGTGGAAGAATGGGCTTAATGTGCCCGGGGAGACTGTCTGTGGCGGGCGGCGCTCCAATCTGGCTCCTTTCAGACTGGCTCTCCATTCACTCTGCTCCATTTCTCAGGCCCACTCTCAAGCCACACAGACAGTCTCTCGTTGATGGAAAGCGGCAAACTGGCGCCCAATCTGCCTCCATCTCGCCCCCTCTGCCAAGCTCGCTCGCTCGCTCGCCCAAGCTCGACCACCTTGCGCCTTCCCTTTCTCGCCGGCCTTCCACTCCGTTTCCAGTCTGGGCATCTGTCGCGCTCAGTAGTTCACATAATCCCGCTTCTCATCTGCATCTGCATCCGCGTCCAGCTCGGCCGTCATCATCATCATCATCGTCGTTTAGCGCCGTCTCCTCGTCTTGGTTAGGCGGCGGCTGCGCCAAGCCAGACGGCGGCCACCAAGACGGCGCACAAGTGGGAGGAAGCTTGTTCGGGCTTCAATTGGGCGGCCGGCGGGCTGAGCTTGGCGGCTGAGCTTGGCGGCAGAGCAGAAGCGCCGGCGCCAACAAGTGCCGGCAGCTAAGCAGAAGGAGCTAAGCAGAGGCAGCTAAGCAGAAGCAGCAAGGCAGCAAGGCAGAAGCTGAAGGAGAAGCAGAAGCTGAAGCGGCGCCACCACAGCCGAGCTGCAACCGCACGGGATTGCTTGTGAATTGAATTGACCAAAAACCACTTGCACTTGTTTGGAGTTGCAGAGAAAGTGATTCCAAATCATTTCATTTCATTTCGCATTTTTCCACCCCTCTTCTTCTTCTTCTTCCTCCTCTTCCTCCTCTTCTTCTTCCTCCTCTTTCGCCATCTCTCACTGGCTGCCCTTTTGGCTCTGCCTCTGCAAAGCTAGCCTTAGATTTGTACCAGTGGCCAATTGGTCAAGCGTTGGAGTAAGAACTGCGAGCGCAGCCTTAGTTGTAGAACAAACAAGACACAAACAACAGAGCACAACAAGGCTTACACTTGGGCCTTTTTTCTCAAATATATTTTCCAGCTCATTCACTTGAGTGCCTTCACAGAAGCAACACAAGCACACAAACACACACACACAACAGTCACAAATAAGTTTACTCCACAGGTAAACTTCTTTTCTCAACCATCATCATCATCACTCTCGCTCGTGTGCTCTTTATTGCACACAGTTGGTCAGTTTAGTTTTGCAAAACGCTCAGACTAGATTGACTTTTTCTCAGTTGTCAGCGAGCAGTTCACATTCACATTGAACTGAACAACAACAGTGGACAGTTCCATTACAGTTTTCTATCAGCAAGCAACTAAGAGCAAATAGCAGATATTTCACACACATTTTCCATAGTATTTTAAATCAATTGATTTGATTAGAGGATAAAGCAAATAGAAGAAGAAGAAGTGCCTGAAGAAGAGAAGTGGAAAATAAATAGAAATTCAAAATGGCAAATTACTTCAAAATGTCGGCAATGTTTTTGCTGGCCATTGTTGTCTGCGAGCTCGTGCTCGTGAACCAGTTTGGGGCCTACACCCAAGCTATGAGCAAGAAGAAGATGATCAAGAAATTGAAGGAGCTGTTGCCTTTGTTGGCCCTAATGAAGGCCAAGAAGAAGTACATTTTGTTGCCAATTCCACTTCCGGTTCAAACAAAAACACACAAAACCTACACCCAAAGCTACAGCGCCCAGCCTTCTTACCCGCAGCCATCCTATGCGCCGGAACCTAGTTATCCGGCCCCGCAGCCAGCCTATGGTGGCGGCGAGGGCGCCGCCAAGGACGCCGGCTCGTACGCGGGCGCCACTGAGCAGGGCTCCTACGGCAGCGCCATGGCCTCCATGGGCGGCGGCTACGGAAGCGGAAGCGGAGCGGGCGACTCGGGCAACAAGTACGCCGGCTCAAGCGGCTCGGGCTCGAACTCGTACGACGACGCTGGCTCAGATGCGGGCGCAGACTATGGCGCGGGCGCTTCGGCGGGCGCCTCTTCCGGCTACGGCTCTTCCGGAAGCTCGGGCTCAAGCTACGGCTCCTCGCACGCAGACTCCGGCTCCTCAGACTCGTACGGCTCCTCCGGCTCCTCCAGCCAGGCCGCCTACCCGCCAAAGGCGTCGCCCTACGCCCAGACCGCCGCCTACGGCGCGAGCTTAGCCGCCGCCAGCGGCGCCTACGGCTCCTCGTCGGGCCCCTCGAGCTACGGCTCGGCCGCCCCCTCGGGCTCCTCCTACGGCAGCTCCTACCCCTCGGGCGGCTCCAGCTACGGTAGCGCCCCATCGAGCGGCTACGGCGGCCAGCCCTCGGCCTCGAACGCCTACGCAGGCTCCTACAGCTCGGCGGCCAGCTCGGCCGGCGGCTACGGCGCCTCTTCCGGCTCAGGCTCCGGCTACGGCCAGTCCATGAGCTCGGGCTACGGGGCCGCGTCCGGTTCCGGTTCCGGCTACGGCGGCTCGTCGGCAGGTTCGGCCTACGGCGCGTCGGCGGGCGGCTCGTACGGCTCCTCGGCGCCCTACTAGACGCGCAAGAGAAGCACCCCCGAGGGAGAGAGAGAGCCACACTGAGCTCTGCACTGCTGAGTCCAATGGTGGTCTCTTTCATCGTCTCATCCAGCACATATTTCACCCATTTAATTTTGCCCATAGAGATGATTTATATACTGCGCAGAGGCAGCGATTGCTCCTCAAGAGAGTCCAAGCGATAGGAGGACCTGGGGGGACACACTGCGCTCGCAATTAATATTAAGTAATATATTTTCTGAAATTATATTGTTATTATATTGTTATATTGTTTGTGTGCCATCACACACACAGATAGAAAAAAGTCCACAACACACTCTTGGCCCCAGAGACTTAGGCCAAGGTGGTGCAGGAAAGGACGAAAGCTCAAAATAGTCAAAAAAGTTCAAAATACGTTATGCAATCACTTCGTCAGTCAGTTCATTTTATGATGCGCTATCATTGATTGAGCTCAAATGGTTGTCACTTGTCCCCTTTGGTAGTGGACAATTCTGCTTGGCCCCAGACACACGCACAAACAGGAACCGCCAAGGGCAAGCCTAGGCTCGTTGAGTCAGAAAGGATTGGTTTCTCCAATTGGTTTCCGGACACTCAACACTGTCTCGGACTGTTCCTCCTCCCAATGGAGTCTGGCCGCCCGGTGGACGTGCACTGGCAATGCAGAGACACTCTCTAACTGGAACGAGTTGGCCCTTCCTTCCTTCTGAATGGCAGCTCCTCGTCCCATTTGCAAGTCCGTTCAGTCTCAAATTGAACGGGCATTCCAGATGGAAAAAGGGGCGCCACTTTGGAGACACTTGGAGGTCGACGAAACCAACTTGGTCGCCCAGTTTCGGGTCTCTCGTGGCGCTGCTCGGCCTCACTGTTTGGGCAATGGAGTTTACTTGATGGTGACGGGCACCTGTGATCCAAAAGGCTGCACAGCCCTCGCGACTGCCAGCCTAACAGTCGCCCTCGGCGCCCAAACAGCGCTCAGCTTGTTTATTCAGAAGAAAAGTCTATCTCTAGTTCTGGTCCGTAAAGTTAGAAGGAAACAAATATCAGTTAACGATGTAAATACAACAGCAGTTCATTGCAAACAACGTTGCCCATCGGACTGGACGATTGTGTTTGATTGTAATTTGTTGATGGAAGGAAGATAAAAATGACCTAAAAATAAGCCACTCGTCTCGCGTGTATCTTTTTTTTTAATTTCAACCTCCAATTCTTTGTCCTTTTCGCTCGTTCTCTCTAACCATCACTAAGTGCTTTAGTCCAAATAGCCACTTGATATCGTCGGACTGATATCAAGCTAACCTAATGAATCAGAAAATTGGAAAATTCGAAACTTCGAGCTCCTAGAGACTAACTCTGGTGTCTCACTGTCTAATCATTCTCTCATCATCGCCTTGTCGCGTGACCAAAAGCTATCAGTCTGCACGAGCCGAGGACTCTCCTTCGGACGATCTTCCGCCCATTTTGAGTGGCGTCAATCTCGGTGAATTATGGCCCAGAAAAATGTAGTTGATGGAACAAGAAAAATCCGCAAAAATCTGCAAAAAGTATCTAGAGACTTTTCCAAAATGCACCCTCGCCTCGTCTTGGCCGCTGTGCTTGCCCAGTGCACTCTTGTTCACTTGTTGATTTGCGCCTCAGAGGCAGCGAAAAATGCCAGCTCGTCTAATGCAATTAGAATCTTCGCCCTGTTTGGGGGCACCAAAAACGATCTCGGCATTGACCATCGACTTGGGCGGCAAGTGTTGCGGCTGGCGAGCAATAGGGCGAAACAGCTGGACCGCGGCCTTGCCGGATTGCTGGAAATTGTGGTGCTCAATGAGGACTCGGATTGCGGCCAGAGTGTGGGAGTGATACCCAAAAAGTTGGCCGAGCACTTTTACTCAGATCAAGAGTTTCAGATTGGCGACGGGAAGTGTGAGGGAGAAATCAGAAAAAACTCTGCAAATACAGAAGTAAATGCACTCACGATCTTCGAAAATGCAAAAGAACAACCGAAGAATGTCAGCGAAGAAGATCGGGCCGAGTTGTTGCCCAGAAAAGGAGATGCAAGTTGGGCAAACTTCAAAGAAAATAGGCCCAAGAGTGTGGACGCCATTCTGGGCTCGGGTTGCGACTCGCTGATTGATACAGTTGCTAGAATGGCCGCCTACTGGCAGGTTCCCCTTTTCAGCACCACCTCAATTGGCGGCCAATTTGCCCGCAAGGACATCTACACAACCCTGACTCGTTTGTCCCCCTCGGTGGACCACTTGAGCATGTTCTTTGTGCGACTGCTGGAGGAGTTCAAGTGGCATCGGTTGGCGGTGTTGCTGGACGAGTCAGAGGTGGAGAACAAGATCCTGAACGCCAATCTGGAGCTCACCATCGAGCGCATGAAGTACGACTACCAAATCGAGCGGGTCCACTTTCGCCTCAATGGAAGCGACTCCTTAGAGGTGGAAAAAGGGCCACAAAAAGGCGACTTATTGCGGGAAAAAGATGCCCAATCATTAGCAGGCAATGGGACAGTAGAAACTCAGAGGTCGCACTGCAGCCCAGAGACGAGGAGGATCATCCTAGAGATCCAAAGGGTGGCCCGAGTAGTGCTGCTGCTGGTGAATGATGCGACGACGATGCGGCGTCTCTTGTTGTGTGCCCACGAGTTGCAGATGAACAACGGCGAGTACGCATTTCTGGCCATCAAACTGGGACTCAAGTCGGGCACCTTCGTGGGCCACCGAGAGGGATCTTCCAGAGGGCGCAGACAGTCGGCCGGCGGGACGAAGGCGGCCAACCTGTTGGACTGGTTCAGGCCGGACGAGGAGGCGGACAACTCGAAGGTGCGCCAAATGTTCGAGTCGCTGATGATCCTGAGCGTGGAGCTGCCCATTGGGGCCGAGTACGAGTACTTTGTCGAGCAGACACTCGAGCTCAGCCGCCAGGCGTACCCTCACTTGGCCCTGGAGAGCTCCAGCATCGGTCCCTTGGCGGTGGCCCTCCACGACGGACTCCTTCTGGCCGTCGAGTCGGTTCGCAGGGCGAGAATTGGGCCTTCGAGTGGTCAGTCCTTAAAGGCAAATGGCAGGCCAGTTTTGGGCCAGTCCGAACTCTGGTCTGGGAGCAACAGGAGACATACATTGTCCAGTGTGGGAGCTGCTGGGTCGTCTGGCCCGGACGGAGGAGATTCTGGTGAGTGCGCCACTTTCTTGGAAGAATATGATGATACGGAGGGTGAGGATTACGGGAAATTTGTGGAAAATATTAAGCCAAATAACGAGACCTATAGACTGGGAAAGGGGCCACGCGGTAGGAATAAAAAGGTAAACAAAGGCACTTTGCTGTGGGACGAGCGCGGCGCGGGCGCGCTCACGGCCGGCCTGCTGACGCGCGACCTGCACATAAACGCCAATGGGGACCAGGAGCTGGACTATATCCTGAGCGACATGGAGCCTGAATTGGGCTTGATGCGTCCAGTGGCAAGCTACTCGCGCTCGAGCCAGCGAGTCGAGTTCCTGGCCAACACTTACGTCCACTGGCCGGCCCGGCTGAACGGCCAGACTGGCCGCTACGAGAACAACGAGGAGGCGCCCCCGGACGAGCCCGAGTGCGGCTTCGAGGGCAACTCGGGCCGCTGTTTGAGCTGGCAAAACCTCTATCTGTTGCTGCTGATTGTGCTCGTCTTTGGGCTCATCCTCAGCCTGGTGGTGGCCTTCACACTGGTTCGCTACCGGAGGATCAAGTACCAGATGCAGCTGGACGACTACTGGTGGAAGATCGGCTGGGCCGAGTTGCAGTTCGTGCGCGTGTCCGACGCCAGCATGCTGGGCAGCGCCCGCTCCCAGTTGTCGGGCGGCCGTGGGCCCATTCTGCAGCCCAACACCTGCTCAGTGTCGCCCCACGTGGCGGCCCAGCTCAGTGTGTCGGGCGGGAAGCGCCAGACGGCCCCTGGGAGCCTGGTGGGCTCGCTGGCGTCGGCGAGCTCGCGCCTCACCCAGCGGAGCGCCAGCCTGGTGGGCAGGCAGCCGGCGAGTGGCGGCGAGCCGGCGGCCAAGCAGCAGGAGCCCCGCGCCCCCAAACAGCGCCGCTCGGCCCTGGTTCCGGCCATCTTGGCGCCCCACTTGGCCCCAGAGAGCTGCGAGCAGGCGGGCGCCGACGAGGATGAGGAGCGCGCCACAGTTGCGAGCAGCGCGCGCTCACTCTCGCGACTGACTGCGCCCGCGAGCTGCGGCCAGCCGGCCTCTGCCAGTCTGATGGCCGTGGACTGTGGCTCGTGCTTCGTGCGCTCCGAGTACAGCACAATGGTGCTCCACTCAACGCTGGCCCTCTACAGAGGCGAGCTGGTCATCCTGAAGAAGCTGAACAAACACTCGCTCAACGTGACCAGAGCGCTGCTCGTCGACCTGAAGGCCATCCGGGAGCTGGTCCACGAGAATTTGGCCAAATTCGTGGGCATCTGTCTCGAGCCGGGCCACCTGTACGTCGGCTACGAGTACTGCTCGCGAGGCAGTCTCCAAGATTTGCTGGCCAACGAGTCGGTGGCCATGGACTGGAATTTGCGCTACTCAATCATTGGCGACATTCTCAATGGACTCCATTTCATTCACACCAGTCTCTTCGAGTATCACGGCAGACTGAAGTCGACCAATCTGGTGCTGGACAGCCGATTCACCGTCAAGCTGACCGACTTTGGCCTGCGCAATCTCTACAACCAGGTGGACCTGATCAACGACCGCGAGCTGGACGAGCTCGAGGAGCTCGACGAGGACAAGGACTCGAGCGAGCCAGCGGCCAATCGGCCGGCCGGCTCGGAGGCGCGCGAGCTTGCCAAGACGGCCGAGCTTGGCGGCGAGCTGAGACGCATGTCCAACCTGACGCAGACCATCTACAACATGGACTCGGTGAGCATCAGAGCAGAGCGGATGGCCAGCGGCGCCCAGTGGGACGAGACAGCGGCGCAGTGGGCGACCAGTGGCGGTCGTTCGGGGGGCCCCAAGCGGAACCTGAATCTGGCCAAGCTGCGGAACGAGGGCTCCAGGCGCTTCTTCTGGACGGCGCCCGAGCACTTGCGCCAGCCGAGGCCCCATTTGGCCGGCAGCAAGCGGGGCGACATCTACGCTCTGGGCGTGCTTCTCTTCGAGCTCTTCACCAGACGCCAGCCCTACCACTATGGAACCACCGCCCGCCCTCACTGGGCGCAGATCAGGCGCGAGCGGGCGTGGCGCCAGACGGAGGTGGGCGTGGCGCAGCGTTGTCCGCAGACGCAGGAGTGGGCGGCGGGCCGTGCGGGCAGGCGCGCGCGCGGCCCACGGCGAACGCGACCCGCGCAGGTGGCGCCCGAGGACGCGGGCAGCGGCAGCCAGGCGAGCGGGCACTCGGGCGGCTCGTCGGGCGAGTTCCGCCCACCCACGGGCCGCCTCTCGCAGGCCATCTCGATCAACGTAAGTCCGGCCAGCCCCATCCAGGAGGCGGCCAACGAGCAGGGTGAGCCCTTCGCCGACCACGCCGAGCCTGCCGACACGCCAGACACTGTCTGTGGGCAGCGGCGCGCGCCCCTCTCGAGCGCGGGCCCCACAGAGCCCGGGGGCGTGTCCGCGTCCGACTGCGGCCAGCGGGCGCGCAACAGACACGAGCAGCCCAGCTCGCCCGCCGAGGTGCTGGACCAGCTAAGGATGGGCCTGCAACCGGAACCGGTGCGCCCCTACGTGCCGAAGCAGCTGATGCGCGAGGTGTCCCCCCAGCTGGTGGAGCTGATGCAGTGGTGTTGGAGCGAGGCGCCTGGCGAGCGGCCCACCGTTGGCCAGCTGCGGGCCAGTTTCAAGCGCCTAACCAATGGGGCGACGGCCAAAAACTACCTCGACAATCTGCTCGAGCGGCTGCAATCCTATGCGGGCCAACTGGAGCACATGGTGGACACGAAGAGCGCGGCCATAATGGCCGAGAAGCGGCGCACCGAGGAGCTACTGTATCAGCTGTTGCCCAGATGTGTGGCCGACAAATTGAAACACGGCCAACCAATTGTGCCCCAACTCTTCGACGGAGTGACCATCTTCTTCTCAGACATTGTGGGCTTCGAGAAGTACGCCGCCTTCATGTCGCCCCGCGACCAAGTGGACCTCCTGAACAACATCTACTCCTCCTTCGACTCAATCATAAGCTCCTTCGACGTGACCAAAATCGAGGTCATCCTCGACCAGTTCCTCGTCGCGGGCGGCCTCAAGCTCGAGCCGGAAACGGGCGCCTCCTGGCACGAAGCAGAGCTCGCCCACGAGCTGCCCACCGCCGACCCTAAGGTGTCGGCAAGCGGCGAACGGAAGCCACTCAGCGAGACCAGCAGAGACGAGCAGGAGCGCGCCAAGAAGTCCATCTTCCGGCGGGCCGCCTTCCGCTTCTCGGGCAGCAAGTCGTCGGAGGAGACGTCGAGCAGGCGGCCCAACAGGAAGCAACAGTCTCTAGACGAGCCCCAAAGAGAAGCCCAGACTGAGTCTTCGGAGTACTTCCGGCGTGCCAGCGCCGAGCAGGTGGCCCGCATGGCGCTGTGCATCAGAGACCTGGTGAAGTCGTTCCACTTCCGTCAAAACTTGGGCCAAAGTCTGGCCGGAAGTGGGCAAAGTGAGCAGCAGCAGCAAATTGCGAGGCAAGAGAGCGGGGAATCGAGGCCGGAAGTGGAGCAGGAAGATGCGGGCAAGCCTGAGGGTGGGCAAAAGGAGTGCAACTTAATAGAGAGCACGTTCAACATTAGGATTGGCATTCATTCGGGCAAGGTTTGCGCCGGAATTGTTGGTCTGCGGAGGCCAAAGTTTTGCCTGATTGGCGACACGGTGAATGTGGCCTCGAGGATGCACACAAACAGCAAGGCAAATCGGATCCAAGTTTCGCCCACAACGCGCGAGCTGCTCAAACAAGTTCCCGGCTTCAAACTGGAGCCGCGCGGACGCATCGAGGTGAAGGGCAAGGGCGCCATGGAGACCTTCTGGCTGGAGTCTTCCTACTGACAATCTGCCTCCCATTTGGATTAATTAATGCCAAATAATGCGCAGAAGGTTGCCTCAAAAAGAAGATTTGCCTCAAAAACACATCTAAGCTCAGATGTGCTTTCGCCGAAGACACGCGAGTGCTCTCATGACGCGAATGACGTAACAGCTAGTCTCTGGCCAGATTGGCGCCCACTGCTTCCTTTTCACGGCTTTCTAGCAGCTGAAGAGGCTCGAGGGCGAGTGCAGCACTCTGGTAAATGGAGATAAGCGCTGAGATTGAAAGTTGTAAGCCTCGCCCATTCCAGAGACAACATTGTCTCGTGCAAGCTGCAATTAATTACGCAACCGACTGAGGAAGGGCGCTAATTGACGCGCCTTTCTGGCGCTTGTTTTGATTTCGATTTTATCTTTTTTTATAACAATTTTCATTTCCATTTGTTGGAGCCAAACACCAATGCTCACTCGAGGCTGAGGAATGCTTGCACGACACACACTGGAGACTGTATCGAGCACTGGATGTGCATCCGCCCAGAAAAGCCGTGAAAGTGCTGCCAAGATTGCAAGCGAACCGAAGTCGAAGTGCAGAAGCTTGCGAGATTGGGGCAACTTTTTATGACAATTCCCACTCGCCTATGCATCAGGTGCACGCAACAGTGATCCGCTCGAGCGGGACACGCGAAAGGAACTCGGCCCGCCTCACTCATTCCGCTTCATTAGCAAGCCCTTTAGGCCAGTTGTCGAGGCAGCACTTCAATGCAACTTCCCTTTTTCCGCATCTAGTCCACCGCCAAAGTACAAAGTGCAAACTGCACTGCTGCTGCGCCTCGATCGTCGCCTCTGCGGCCGCTCAGCTCGAACGGCTCGCAAACCTGATTGGAACCAAAGCACCGGCGCGGCCACCCAAGCCGCTCGGGTGACCTTGGGGCCAAGAAGCCGAGAAGGCGAGAAGGCTCGAGAGGGAAAAATGGCCGCCCGAAAGGCTGAAATAAGATAACTTTACTCTCTGGCGTCAGATGTCGATAGTTCTTAGACTAAACTCCTGCCTCGGGGAGCGAAGTTCGAAGTTCAGTCGAGGAGAACAGCGGCAAAAAAGTCAACCGAGAGAAAGCAGAACGACAGAAAGTCAACTATTCGAACAAACACAAAAAAGTTGTATCAGAGACAAGTCATAACAGAAGCAAGTCGTAACAGAGGCAAGTCGTAAGTGAAGTGAGTTGTAATAAAACTCGCGCTTATCACAAACTGTTATTTGTTTCAAGTTTCCGAGCAGATTTGCAAATTTGCAGATTTTCGATCTTTGACTTTCGGCTCGAGAGCAGCAGTGTGGAAAAAAGGTGAAAAAAAGGTGGAAAAAACACATTCACTTGTTGCAGAAAACATTACACCTTAGGGTGGCCACCATGCAGTTGCCGGCGCCCAAGCTGCACCTCTACCTCGGCGCCTGTTTAATCTCAATTCTAGTCACCTGTTGCTGCCCGTCCAGCTGCTTCCACTCGTCCTGGGGGGCCGCCTTTCCATCAGAAGACAAATCCTGCCTCGCGTCCTCCTGGACAGTCTCGCCCGTGAGCAGACCCGCCGAGCTCTGTCTGCGCTGGTTGTGGGCCCGCTGGTTCTCGAACTTGGTGGCAAGACCGCCCGATTTGGCCGCCCTCCAACGACCATCTTCCTCCTCCTCTTCCTCCTCTTCCCAATCGGAGCTCGTCTGGCCCCCCGAGTGGGCGCCCTGCCGCTGGATCAGCGCCTGGTCCGCCGTCCAGCCCAGGCCGGCCGCCTGCAACTTGCCGCCCGCCGCAAAGCTCGAACTGGAACCGTCCGAAGCGACGGCGCCACAGTCGACCGGAAGCGAGTTGGAACCCTTTCCGGCGAGCTTCAGGCGGCGCCAGTAGCGCGTGCCAAGCATGAGGCGCAGGTCCACGGCAAGCAGGGCCACCGAGGCGAGAAAGATGCTCATGAGCACCAGATTTATCAGCCGCACACGATCTGTGTAGAGCGACTTGAACTTGCGCGCCGCCTCTTCCGGTATTTGTGCCGACTCCTCGAACCAGACGATGGGCAGCAGCATGTCGTTGATGTTCTCAAAGCCGCTGGAGGATCAAGATTAAGGCATTTGGTTGGATTAGGTCAAAGTTATCAGTTAGCTGCGTGGTCTAGTTTTGATAATTTTAGCAATTTCAGCCGCCCATTTGGGCGCAATCGGGCGCATTTGAGCGCATTTGAGCGCATTTTTCCACAAAAACAGGCGACAAATAGGAACCAAATTTGCCTTGCGAGATAGTGCAAGTTATGTCAAGTTATGCGGCCAAGTTGCTGGTGCACATTGCAGCCAGACTGCAGTGGAAGTGACTAGCAGAAGTGGCTGGCTGGCAGTGACTAGCTGCAGCCACTCGTCCACTTTGGATACTCACTCAATTTCATTGTTTCTTTTCACAATCAGATTCAACTGTACTCGTCGTTTGCCTCCAAGCACAAGGCCGGTGTTCTGTTGGTTTGCTCGTAAATAGTTTGTTCAGATAATTGGACAAGCAGGAAGCGAGAGTTAGTCTTTGGTGTTGCTCAGTAGAAGTTTAGTAGAAGTGAGTGCCTTTTGGTGTTTAGTGTTTAGTGCAAGTAGTCTCGCTGAGTGTCTGTAGTACTGTCTATCTGTCTGGGTAGCTAGCTGTCTATGTAACTAGCTGTCTTAGTGAATTCTCTCGGTTCGCAACTCTCGTTTCGCTCGCCTCCAAGTTCTCGTCTCAACTGTTCCACTTAGTTCGGACAAGTGTTGGCGACAGATCGGCGGCCAAGTTAAGCTGGGCTAACCTTAGGCTTAGGCGAGCAGTGGGAGAGTTATTTTGTGGCGAGAGAGGAAGAAATTAGGCGTCCATTGGTGCAATTGGATTGGAAAAGAATGTGGCCCATTTTCTTGGCCAAAAGCATAATGAGAAGCTCAATATCACGAGCGCAATTTGTTCGAATTATCTCAATGTGTTTCCTTGTTTTACCACTTTGAGCTCGTTCCTTCTCGTCGCATTGTGTTCAGAGGGCCGCCAAACTGGCCATGATTCTGGTTGCCATTTATATAACAAGCTCGCCCAAGAACAACACACTGTCTCTCCCATCTGGCACAGGTTCCATTGCCAGTGTAGAGTGTCTGTAATACAGACTGTCTCCAAGGCGCAAGTGGAGCTCATTTTAGTTTGCCCATACGCTTTGCTTGCAGTGACCTGGCGGCAACAAGTGGCCGCGCTGCAGCTAGTCTGTGGCCGCAGTGTGAGCGCAACAAGTGAAAATTGGCCCAACAAAGACTGGCTGAGATGGAAAGCGAGCTAGAGCCAAAGAGCCGAAGAGAGACAGTAACTGGCTCGCTCGACGACCATTCAACAATTGGCTTGCCGCTCTGCCTCCCAAAGCCGGAACGCATTTTTCTCGGCCCATTTCAAGCTCAATGCGGGCCGCTTCTTGTGCAACTTGTCGCTCGCATCCGCTACACTCCTGACCTTGTCTATCGTGCTATCTGAGAGAGACTCTCTCTCTCTCTCATTCAAGCTGCCAGTCGCTTGTCCGAATCGAGATTGTCGCCCAAATCGAGCCGATCAGATTGGCAATAATTAATCCGAAATCCTTGCTGTGCCTGTGCCGCAACAGAGAAAGCGGGCAGAAAAAAGGAACACTCTCTGGCGGTGATCTATCCGAACAACTAGCGTTGGCCAACTAATTAGCTGTAACGAGCAAAAGGACAGCCTTTCAGCTCTCAGATGCAGTCCAGAAGCACTGCAATTGGCCAAGTTTCGGCCAAGTTTTGATCGGAAAAAATGGACACGTGAGCTCGGGATTGGAAGTAGTGCTGATTGATATTGTGATCACGCTTTCGAGCGTCGAAAATTGCAACAATTGCCGAAACTGCCATGCCAAAAATTGCAAAAATTGCAAGAGTTGCCATTGCAGAAATTGCAAAAGCTGCAAACTTGAGGCCAACTGGACCTGAATCAGCAGGGACTGGGTGCAATATGGAGTCGTAAATGCGGCAAGAAGATCAAAACGGAAGGAGGAGACGAGAATTAGGGACACTTACCGGCTCGATGTCGAGGTATGTGGTGTGTTTGCTGGCGTTCGGCTGCATGCCCACCACTTGGCGCTGGAGACGCGGGTCGCTGTTGAAGAAGTGGGGCATCGAGCCGAAGATAACCTGCGCCTGTTTGCTGCACTTGGACAGGTCGATCAGTCCGTCAAACTCGCAAACATTGACCCCATTCAAATTGGTGCTCTTTCTATCACAGAAACAGGTGTGCGGATTCACGGGACTGAGACGCTGCTCGTTGAGCTGCACCTCGCGGACCAGTTTCTCCTGCTCGCTCGTGTGCATCAGGTTGCTCACTTGAAGCGGGGCCAGTCTGTGCAAAGGTGGTGGCGCCACTTCGCCTCTTCCGCCGCCGCCACCTCCAAGGACAGTCGCTGGACCCGTTGGACTGTCGTTGGGGGCGCGCCGCTGGTTGGAGCTGGCGGCCGCCCGCATCGGATCGGCCGTCTGCTGCTGAGCTCTGGCGCTCGGCGGCATCCTCGCCGTGGCTGCACTGCTGCCGCCCGCTGGCCGCCCATTGGAGGGCGCCCCTTCCGGCTGGACTGCCGTCTGGTGCAACAGTTTCGGCTGCAGCTCTTTATGGGGCTGAATCTGCGGGCTGGTGGCCGACGAGCTGCCCGGCGGCGGGCCCAAAGGAGCCAGAGGAACCAGAGGAGCCAGAGGAGCCAGAGGAGTGGCCTGGCTGTGGGCGTGGGCGTGGGCGTGCGTGTGGCGCTGGGGGGCGGACGACTGTGTGCCGAGGCCGCCCGGGGGAGCCACTGTGTGGGCGAAGTTGAGCGGGTTGAGCACGAAGCGGTAGGCCTGGATGGAGCGGATGTCGCTTGGTCTGTCGAAGACCAGGTTCACGGTGCGACACAGTTCCTGGTTGAAGATGTAGAGCGGCTCCGAGCGTTTGATTGGGGGCGGAAAGAGCGTCCCGTCGGAGCCATTGATCACGTTGCACTGTGGGGCTGGCCAGAAGGGCAACTTCCGGTAGGAGTTCCACGAGGAGACGCGCCCGAAGAGGTGGCGCTCGCGTTGACCAGTGTTGATGGCCCACACGCCGTCCTGTTCGGGGCGCCAAGTGTCGTTGCGGCCCTTGAGGATGGCGAAGCGTTGGCTCTGTTGGGGCAGTCCCACCAGGGAGCCAATGCGCGAAACCATCCTAAGTAGTTCAACGTCGTAGCCATCGAACAGGATCTCGCCCACCTGTTTTCTGACAAACATTGGCTCGCGCAACGTCTGGATGGCACGATTGATTAGGCGCGGAATGAAGCGACCAACGAGGGGCAAATTGTAGCTTAGGGCCCGGTCCACTACGGCCACCAGGGGAATGTTTGGAATGGTTACGCTGGTGTTTATGGCACAGCATGAAAGCTCTCGGTTGAATTTGTAAATCTTCCTCTCGGTGTAGTAGAGATTGTCTCCCGCAAACGATATCACATCCTTTTGGCGCCTCAAATTGAACACAAAGGGGCCCACCTCCTCCAGTTGGGGTTTAACTCCCCGTTTGCCAATCAACTCTTGGGCATTTTTCACATTGTACATCCAAACCTTGAAGAACATTGGCACGTTTGGCTTGGACCAGCGCTCGAGCAGCATCGAGTTGTTCTTGAGCACCAACTTGCGACTTATTTGCTGACTTATAAAGGTGGGCAACAGCAACAGACACACGAGAGAAGTGAGACAAATTATGAGGCCAATTAGGAAGAGGGCCAAAATGAGACTGTTCCTAAGCTGGTTCCCCGTCCTTAGGTGGCCCCTTTTCGTCGTCGTCGTCGTGTCGCCCATTTTGCCACTCTTGCCCAGCCGGCCGCCCCTAAGCGCCAACCTCTGCTCCTCCTGCTTTGTCTCCGCGCTCGCCGGCCAGCCCCCCGCCGACTTCCGGTCGAGCTGGAGCTCATGGAGGGGCCGCATGTGGTCTGGGGGCGAGCTGGCGGCTTCGGGCGAGCCTGGTGACTTGTGGTGCTTGTCTTGGGCGTCGCTGAGTGGCGCCTCTGGCTGGTGGTCGTGGAAGTAGTGGTAGAAGGAGGCTGCCTGTTCGCCGCCCGCTGGCTCTGTGTAGGCTGCTGAGGAGGAGCACGAGAGAGTGTCCTCGAGAGTGCCGCTCGACCGACTTGGCGACTGGCTCTGCTCGCCCACACTGCTCCCACCCTTAGCTCTTCTCCCCTGCGCTCTCCTCTGCCTCTCCTCTTGGGGTGCAGTTTCGTCCGCTGACTGTCCCTCGTTCGTTGGCGAACTCGTGCCACTTCCGGCCCCAAGGGGCAACATCCAGCGGGGGGAGTGCTCTGTCTTGTCTTGTGGCGGCGGCTTGTCGGCCTGGCCGGGCTTGGTCCGCGACGAGCTTGACGAGCTTGATGGGCTTGAGGAGCGCGCCGATGAGCCCAGAATGTGCTCTTGACTTCCGCTGGCAGTCATTTTACTGTGCCTTTCACTCGGGGCGATTTCTTTAGTGTCTTTTCGAGCACCCTCACAACTCTTCTCGGCAGAACTGCTCTGCCTTTCCGGCGCTCAAGACTCTCTAGACTCTAGACTATCTGGACTTCCTCAACTCTCTAGACTCTCCAGATTCTCTAGACTGTCTAGACTCTCCTGACTGAGCTAAGGTGTCGCCACAGAAAATGTGCTAATTGAATCTAATTGACTGTATCTAACAGACGACAGACAATCTCGCGCTCTGGACGCGGGCCGACTGCTTGTCGCGTGGGGCGCCCAAGCGTCGAGGCTCCAGGCTGAAAGGCGGGCGGCCAGTTCGAATGGATTTCTCGCTCGCTCGCTCAGTCACTTGCTCGCTCGCTTGCTCACTTGAGCTTGGCCACAGCTCGAAGAAGCCGGCCCGACAAGCCGAGGAGTGGCTGCGAAGAATGGAAGCTCCGCGAGATCAACAACCAGCCACTTCGGGCACAGGAAGCGCCGGCCCACTGCCTTCGCCTCTGCCTCTGGCTCTGCCAATGCGGCGCACGGGCGGCCCGGGCCACTGTCTCGCCGAGAGGCCGCGCACGAGCATCAAAAGGGCTGCTTGGCCGTGGCGCCAAGCTGGCCGCCGAGGCGCCACTCTGGCTTGCGTCTAGCTTGTTTGCCTCCTCCTTCTCGCGCAATCCTCGCGAACCGCCTCAAGCCTTCCTCTTCTCGATCCGATTCTTGGTTTCTTTCTTTCTTCTCTCGATTCTCGGCTGCTCGCCAGCCTCTTTCTCTCTCTCTCAACTTCTTGTTCCAGACACTCTTCGGCGTTCTCTTGACTCGTGTTTCCAGCCCAAGAATTCAGCCGCCAATTGAGAGTCACACACACAAGCAGAGCTGAATTGCAATCTGCAAGTCAGTCTGCGCATGGCAGCCAGTCGCAGAGGCGCCACTCGAACACACACACATGGAAGCACTTGGCCCTCAGCTAAGGCAAACTGCAAACGGCGCCAAACAGTCGGCCAGCCCCCAGCTCAGCCGCCAAGACGCCAGCCGAGGGGGCAAAAATGGTCGCTAATTGTGTCCCTAGCTGAGCCGCACATAACAGACTCTAGTAGCTGCCTCGCTCAAGGCATCCAACAATAGCACAACAAGTAAAACATAACAACAGCAACAACAGCAACAGCAACAGCAACATGCACAGCTCATGCGCTCGAGACTGAGTGAAACGGGCGCCTTTCGGGCCTGTCGGGCCTTTCTGGCGCCTTTCTGGCGCCTTTCTGGCCGCACACAGAGAGCGCGAAAGTGGTGGAACCACTGCGCCTTGCAGATCCGGCCAAGACAAGCTCCACCTTGTCGCCCGTCGGCCGAAAGTGGCTTACAATCGGAAGCTGGCGAGCAAGGCGGCTGCATTGGACTGCATTTGACTGCATTGGATTGCATTGGACTGCTGGAAGGCATTGCAGTTTGGCTTGCATTGAGCGCAAAATAGTCGCTGCAAACAATGCCAAAGGCGAGCTCTGGTCTCGCTTCAATGTTAACCTCTCAAGTGGCTGGAGGCGAGTTGGCGCCAGTGCACTTGAAAATAAAAAGTCACCTACACACAGAGAGAGAGAGAGAGCCACCAGTTGAACGGGGAATATTGTTATTGTTAAAGAGTGTGTGAAGTGCTGCTCAGACGCCAACTCGGCCGGCCGGCAACAGTCTAAAGCTCTACTGGCTCGTCATCCGATTCCCGAGGACGGCCAACATGGGTTGCGATTGGCCGTCTGCTTGCAGGCCAAAATGGAAACTAGTTTCCTCTAATGCTCCTCTACTTCAATGCTCTGGCTTTGGACCCACCATTGGGCTGAACTTGAAATTGGCCCACTCTCATTCTTATGACTGCCAAGAGGTGGCCGAATGGGCGCGTCTGGGGCGCGAATAATTATTACGACGATGAGCACCATCATCACTGCAATGCGCTGGCCAATCCCCTCTCTTAGGACATCACTCTGCTGCCAGTAGGACATCACTTTCATGCAAACTGTCGCTCGTTTGTTGCGCCTACACGCTAATTGTGAAAACAAGCCTCCACTTAGACACTCTCCGCCGAGGCGAGCTTATGCTTAAGTCGCCTGCACATCTAGCACCTCGCGCCACAGACACTCTGGAGAGAGAGTCTCTCCCTCGTCACAACTCTGCTCTTCCGAGTTCACAATCAGGATCAAATGGAGCCACAACTCTGCACTCCAAAGCGCCTCCTTTGGACACTTGTTGCTCAGCCACCTGTTGCTCGAACTGCAGACACTGCCTGAATCGAGGCCCGCCCATTTCGTGTGTCTGGCGGCCGAGCGAGACCGCAATTGGGGGCCTAATTGAAGCTCAAGCTGCCCTTGACTATGGCGAGCGACTGAGGCCGCTTGATGGGGGCCAAATTGATGCACAAACTGATGCAGAAACTGATGGAGTTAATGCGTTGGCCACCTGTTTGGACGGCCAGTGAAGAGCCTTCAGGCGGAGGGAGGTTGAGAGTGCGCCCCCAAAGTGGAGCCCGACCACAATGAGCCGCGGGCGATCTCTGGCGTCCGGCTCTCATCAGTTCGGCCTCTCGTCTTGCTGCCCGAATTGCAGTTGCACAATTGCAGCAACAAGCCCCAATTGGCGAGCACAAGTTTCAGGAAAACATCACTTAAATGGCCACCAGACGCCTGACCCCCACGCAACCGGTCTCAGTCCTCGGCGGCGCCTGGCTGCTGGTCGTGTGGGCGCTGGTGGCGCCCATCCGGTGCCAGTTGCCGCCGCCCCAGCCGCCTCCACCGCCGCCGCCGCCGCCCCAGCCGCACGCCGTGGTGCCAGGCCCGCCCAGCGGCGTCCAGAGTTCGGGGCCGGCGCTCTCGATGCCCAAGCAAGCCTCCTCCAGCGCTTCCGGCGGCCTCTTCGGCCTGTCGCTGCCGGTGGCGCACGGAGGACAGTTGCCGCCCGTCTTGGCGCCCCCGCCGCCCGGCGCGGACGAAGGTGAGTTGAGCGAGAGGAATTTATAGAAAATTTACAGACACTTATAGACAGTTATGAACAACAAATAATTAATAGACACTTGCGAGAACAAAAAAATTACTCGGCCTTCCGCTAACACAAACCAATCGAAAAATATCCAAAATATACACAGTCTGCGGCCTCAACATGAAGGAGCTGAGACATGAGCGCATTGTGGGTGGTCGCAGTGCCAGCTACGCCGAAGTTCCATTCATCATCCACCTCAGAGAGTCGCACCTCTTCCGGGTTCTGGGCTACAACAAATGCGGCGGCGTGCTCATCAACCACCGTTGGGCCCTCACGGCGGCCCACTGCAAGCCGGCCTTCTTCTCCTCGCTCGAGATCATCCTGGGCAAGCACAAAACTTTCGAAGATGCCCCGCCGCCCGAGGGCAGCGCCATGGCCTCGATCGTCAAGCTGACCGGAAAGACTCTGGGCTCAAGTGGCGCCACTGCGGCCAACGAGATCGACTTGGATATGCCGCCCAATTGGCGCAAGAATCCAGTCTTGCAAGTGCTCGCCGACACAGTGATTGTGCACCCAAATTACGACTCAAAGACGCTGGAAAACGATCTGGCTCTCATCAAACTCCGGAGGCCTGTTCCCTATCGGGAGGACATCCAGCCTATCTGTTTGCCAGCAGTTGATGAGGACTTCACCGGTCTCGATGGATATGCGACCGGTTGGGGACTCACCGATTTTGACAAGCGCCAACTTCCAGACACACTCCAGATTGTTCGTCTGCCAATCATATCCAACAAACGGTGCCAGTCAATGTACAAGAAGGCCGGCCATGACAAACAGATCACCGAGATGGACTTGTGCGCCGGCTATGCAAAGGGAGGTATGGACGCCTGCGAAGGCGACTCGGGGGGTCCATTGATCGTGAGGCGACCCAATGATCACCGCTGGACACTGGCAGGAATCGTCTCCAACGGAGTGAAATGTGGCGAGCCCCTGTTGCCGGGAGTGTACACAAGGGTTTCCAGATTTGTCCCATGGATTATGGAACAAATGAGGGTTCACGCTTAGCTTGATGGCTACATATGTTAATGTTGATCATAGTGTTCTAGTTTAATCTTAGGATAACAAACGTGCAAGTCTGCAAGGCTACCAAATCATTATTTACCGAACCTGGTGCTGTTTACTGAGCCATCTATTTTGAATCCAGCATTTGGACAACGTTTCTTTTTGCCTTTCTCTTTCTTGAACTTTTTACCCTTCACGTTGGGGCCCCAAGATTCTCGCGACGCTGGGGTCTGATACCTTTTGTTCGGATCCACAGCTATCCTTGTGAAAGAATGTCTAGGCTTCTTTCCGAAACCGCTGAAAGTTTTCTCTTGAGGCGCCGAATTGTCCTGTTGGAACTTTATGTGCTTCGGTTGCTTGTGGAATTTTTCGGGATTGTGAACTTCCGAGCTTGCTTGTTGGTTACTCTTGAATTTGTTGGACTTTTCTTTCCTCTTCTTGGCCTTCTTCTCAAAGTGAACCTTGTTACTATCTTCCTGAGGGGATTGGTCCTCATCGATCGGAGTCTCGTCCTGATTATTGTTCTGCTCCTCACTATTGTCCTCAGTCATCTCTGGCTCTTCGGGTGGATGTTCCTCGTTGATAACCTCGGCCGGTTCCTCGGTGGGCTCCATTGGAGCCTCCGACTGATTCTCCTCTGAGCACTCATCTTGGGACGGTGCAGACCTATTCTTCTTGCTCTTGGACTTTCCCATGGTTTCAAAATTAGCTCTCACAGTTTTGAAAATGTGTCAACAGCGACAAATCAATCAATCCTGTGAATGGTCTAGGCCTTTAACAACCTGTGCTGGCCGCATGTAAACACTTCTGGGAAATAAGCACGTGGTCGAGCGCGCATGCAGAGTGGATGCACTGCTCAAGCGTGTAATCATCTCGTCCGTTGGCGGATTCCACCGACAAGTGAGTGGGTCAATCATCCTGAATCTTTTGCGACAATTATATATCCCTCTCAGGCTAACTGGTCCAGGTAACCATCCTAGTGATCTTCTCTGAACTAATCATGGGTCTTAAGACGAAGCACTCCAAACAATTGAAGAAAGTTAGGGCCCGGAGGGAGGCTGAGAAAAAGAGGCGTGAACCTGAGATTGACTTCGACACTTCGGCATATGTCATCTATAACCGTCTCGACATGACCTATCCATGTTTAAGCTTCGATATTGTGAAAGATGATCAGCCACAAGATATAACGAAGTTTCCCATATCAGTGAGACTTATTGCAGGAGCGCAGACACCACCTCATGTAGAAAATAACTACATATATGTAATGAAAGCTGACAATATCAGGGCGCTGAAACAAGAGGACGAGGAGCAAGACGACGAAGAGAATGAGACCGAGGATCCAGAAGAGGAAGAGAAAGGCTTGCCAAACCTTACTTCAGTTCGTGTTCCTCATAAAGGCTGTGTGAACAGACTTAGGGTTAAACAGGTCGGAGGTAAAATTTTTACGGCCTCTTGGTCCGACCAAGGGAAAGTGTACATTTACAATCTCACCACACCTGTCCAAGCAGTCGCCGATCAACGCTCCATTAGAACCTACACTGCTCAGAAAGTTGAGCCAAAGCCCGCTTATACCTTCAGTGGGCATTTGATTGAGGGTTATGCACTCGATTGGTCACCATCTCGTGTAGGCTCTTTGGCTACTGGCGATTGTAAAAAGAACATACATATATGGACCATGAGAGCCAGTGACTGGCTCGTCGACCAGCAACCTCTCGTAGGCCATGAAAACTCTGTCGAGGATATCAGATGGAGTCCAGATGAGCAGGACGTTTTAGCCTCATGTTCCGTAGACAAATCTATCCGCTTGTGGGATCTTAGGCAACCGAGCATCTCCAGGTGCGTCGCCAAGGTCCTGGATAGTCATAAGTCGGATGTTAATGTCATCGATTGGAACTCCAAATCTCGCAATATGTTGGCTTCAGGAGGTGACGATGGAGTTGTCAAGGTCTGGGATGTGCGATTCCTTCTCAAAAACGAGAATCTGTTTCCGGTGGCACAGTTCGATTATCACAAGAAACCGATCACATCATTACAGTGGAACCCGCACGACGATACAGTCCTAGCTGTGTCTTCAGACGATGATCGTCTTACACTTTGGGATCTCGCGGTTGAGAGAGACATTGAACAGGAGCAAGCCGATGAGATGGAGGTAGATGCGTCTAAGGATGAGGGCTCATCGTCGACAGAGTCATCCTCTGAGTCTGAGGATGATGACCAAGACGAAGAGGACGATAATGAAGGAGAGGACGAAGAGATTGAGGATGAGGAAAATGAAAAAGAGATCGAGGATATAGATGGTGTTGATTACAGCGAGTTGGATATCAAAAAGATTCCCGAGCAAATGCTATTCTTGCACCAAGGTCAGACAGAAATCAAGGAGCTGCATTGGCATCCGCAGCTCAATGGACTTATAGTGAGCACGGCTCTGAACGGAATAAATATCTTCAAGACGATCAGTGCCTGATCAGAGGCGTGAATCATATGTGACGATATGTCTTGGAGCGAGTTTAATTGTCGTTCATGTTTGGATTATTGTCAATACTTGTCTTCCAATTTGCTAGTTAAGAGAACTTGAGCTTAACTTCGATATCTTTTCCACAATGCGGGCAGTTTGATGCGAACGAGTTTGCGACCGATTTCTTAGACTCAACACGGGCGTACACCTCATCTCCAGAGACTGGTGGAGCGGAGCTGTGCACCGAAGATGGCTTGGGTGTTGGGGGAGCAATCTCACTTGGTTGCTGAGATTTATTCGACCCGACCGATGAGCTGGCCGGTTTGCTAGCCACATGTGGCTTAATCGGCGGTGTCGGCTTACTAGGCTGAGGGGTCGGCGCTTTAGAGTTGTTCGCCTTATTGTTGGCGATTGGTTTTGGTGTGGGCTGTGGAGTTTCCTTTGCCTCAACTGCCTGCTTTTTGTTCTTGTTGACCGTGGTAGGAGGCTCTGAATCAGAACTGGAGTCAGAGTCGGAATCGCTGGAGGATGAGACCTTCCTCTTCGGGAATTTATTGGCGGGAACGGGCTTAGCCGGAGTGTTAGCACCGGCCTTGGGAGTTGCTACTTTTGGCGTAGCTGCTTGTTGCTTTGGTGTTGCGGTGGAAGCAGCCGAGGCTCGCGTTGTTGTCGACGATTTGGCTGATGATTGAGAGTTCTGAGATCCGGCCACCGATGCCTTGGATGGAGATGATTGGGTCACAGCCTTGCTTTTCACGGCTATCTCCTCGTCAGATGAGGAATCGGATGAGGAATCCGACGATGACGACGGGACAGGTTTTTTCTTCGACTCGGACTTGGCCATTTTTTTTTTTTGAGGAACAATTGCTTCTACAACTAGAAATAGGTAATAAGTTAACCGGGAATAAGTATTTGAGCACCGAAAAGTTGATACCAGAGTCGAGCCTAGAACACGTGGGTGAATGCTTTCGCTCGCGAATCGAACAACTCGCTGAACTGTTTTGCGACGCTTCGGAATAGCGCAGGCGCATTTGAACTCGCCTTTTTTTGGCTCTAAATTTCAAAACAAATGACAAAACAGCGGTCATTATCAGAAATTTCTTCAACCTAGAGAAATTACAGTTCTTAAATATTGGATGCCACTCAAACAACATGTCAAGGATCTGATATCCCATCAAAATCATGGCATACAATCAGGGTAACCGTCCCGATTCAACGGGAACCTTGAAGACGACCATCAGTCTCGGGAGAACACCTGCAATCAAACATTCTGGACCCTTCTACTTGATGAGAGAACCTCCAGAGCCTAGTGAGCTGACCGGGGCTACTAATCTCCTAGCGCACTACCGTTTGGCCAAATTGTTTGTTAAGAAGAAAAATGATCTCGACATCAACTTTCCATTCGCGAAGGCAGATCCTGGAGGGACATTGAAATCTCTACTCGAGACTAGGATCATTGGAAACAAGGAGATATTGCCACTAAATGCGACACAACAAATTGGATTTCGTTTGATGCCCGGACAATTACCGGCCCAATATAGGTTTTTCAATCAAGTCGTACATAAGAAGCACAAGAAGCATAAAAAGAAGCATAAAAATCAGACACATGACTTTCACCCTCCCGGTGACGCCCCCGGGCCCTCAGATTCAGCCATTGATCCCACCAACATTGTAGAGCGTAAGAAGAAGGATAAAAAGAAAGAGAAGAAGAAGGAGAAAAAGGACAAAAAGGAGAAGAAGAGAAAAATTCAAGCGAACAGTAATGATTAAACAGAACACTCAAGTGCTCACCCCTAACGTTTACATTTTATTGATATTACATCATTTGCCTCTGCGTTTCTCGAGCCACTCTATGTAACTACCCTCCTCGAGTGGTGGAACCCCGAGCTCTTCGTCTGTCCAAAGTGCGGGATTTGGGGGGTGAAAATGACCAAGTATAACACCAGGGTCATCATACAGTTGAAAGGAGAACCACGCCCAGAAAAAGGTCATCACCATCTTACCGATTTTAATATCTTGCAGATGGCGGGGGCGCACATAGAAGTTCTCCCTGTAGACGGCTTGGGGTTTGAAATGGATCTCATCTAAGTATTGTTTCGGGTGAGGATATATATGATCGGTGCAGAGGGTTCGACGAGGGGCTCGAACCCTCGAACGGCGACAAGCCGATGTGGTAAGGATACCAATCCGACCAATCATGATGGCTTAGATTTCAACCATATGTTGATTTAAATATATAGTTTTCGCCGACCTGATCGGTCCAGAAAATGTTCGGAATAGGGACTAGATGCGGTAACAGAGAGTTGTGAACTATGGACAAGGGCGCAGAGGAGACTTGTTTTTCTGATTTACAAAACATCGCCAACTCTTTTGCGAGGCTTCACTGCAGCATCGAAGGCCTGGGGTGGTTCAGCTTCAGCCGCGCGGGCCTAACTTGCCTCTGCAGCTGAACTACCTAGGCGAACTGCCCATAGAATGAGGGCTGGTGCAGCCGCAGTCAGCTGGCAGTCGCGGACGCATATAACAGACAACGCCAGCACGACTGCTGGTCCACGAGCGAGACTGACTGCGAGAGCCAGTCTAGACATGAAAACTAGCCATGAAGATGGACTATCAGCACCCAGTGTCTACGCGGCCAGCTGATCACATGAAACTCTCATCACCATAAGAACCAAGGCCGCACTCAGATTTTAACCAGCCTCTGATAATCTCTAGACAAGCTAAATTCAGGATGTTCAGCCGATTTGTTTCCAGCATTCTCACCAGAAGCTCGACTCATCGAACTAGTTGTTTAACCACTAGTCTTCGCCATGGGTCAACGGACTACTCTGTGAAAAGCGATGGGATTTTGCTAGAACCTAAAGAACAAGTGCTCTGGATAAGACTGAACCGCCCAGAAAAGTACAATGCACTACTGGGCCAGATGTACGAGGACCTAACTAGTATATTCACTAAGGTCAACAAGGATGACTCCATAAAAGCACTCGTACTGACCGGCAATGGAGAGTATTATTCTAGCGGGAACGACTTATCAAATCTATCCAGTGTCATGAAAGACCCAGAGGGTTTCATGTCGGGCATGACAAGATCCAAGGAAATACTCATCGATTTCGTTGACAGCCTAATCTGTTTGGAAAAATTTTCGGTAGCAGCCGTGAATGGACCCGCCGTGGGCATACCTGTAACTACGCTACCGCTTTTCGACTATGTGATAGCCAGTGATAAGGCAACTTTTCAGACCCCATTTACGTCCCTTGGCCAATGCCCCGAGGCATGCTCATCCCATACATTTCCGCAACTCCTTGGCCGAGCTAAGGCTAGTGAACTATTGATGCTCAATATGAAATGGGACGCCCAAACTGCAATGAAAAACGGACTCATTGCTGATGTCATCTCTCATGACAAGTTCCATCAACACTTGGAAAAACTTGTCAAGTCCATAGAAAAAAGCTGCTATCCCACTGCCTTGAAAGTCGGCAAGTCTTTGGTCATGGATAACAAAATGAAGCAACAGTTGATGGAAGTGAATAGACGTGAATCCGAAGCGCTCTTCGGATGTTGGCTCGGAAGTGAGTGCATGGATGCAGTCCAAAAATTTTTCAAACGCAAATAGAGTATAGCGTTCGAGACGAGGAGATTGACTTTAATTTTCAACTCACACTTGAAGAGTGTTGAGTTGCTCGTTATCGGATATCGGACCTCATCCAGTGGTCGATGTATTAATGAGCGTGGCGTCTTGATAAGTCCATGTTGGTTTTTTTTAATGGGCCCCAACCACAAAACTTTTCTTCATGCTGTAAAAGTAGATAGATCTGCAGGCAAAGTATAAGCTGAGTGAGTACAATATTAGATATGCAGCTATCAACCCTTTCTTGCCACCCATGAGCTGTTCTAATGTGAAAATTGTAGTCAACACAGCAATAAAAAGCACCAATAAAGCCAGGACAAAAAATATCAAACTTCTACTCCTTGCAAAACTGTTACCTACTGAGCTTTTCTTTTCACAATGAGGGCAGCGGGCTAGACCATTGATGAGGGAGTTGAACAAGAAAGTCTCGCCACAATGACCACAATCGACTCTACACATTCCTGGAACAGGGGAGAGATCAATGGTGTTGGTCGCGTTAATTGTGCCAGGTGTATACAAAACAATTATCTTGTTACAGGTAGATCTTGGGCAAGAGATCTTCTGAGCAGTTGAATTACAAATGAGCAAGCAGTTGCAGCTACACCTTATGTACTTTTTCGCTGGAGGTGGATCTCTTATTGCCTATGGGATGTTTTGTGATCATCATATTTTGGGGTTAATACAACTTTCAACTAAAGTTAGGAGCAGGTCTTGACGGTCCAGATACTTACTGTCGCTTCCTTACAAAAGTCACACTTAACGACATGTTGCTCCCTCTTATTGGTGATGTCCAACATAGCCCCGCAGACATCACAGGATATGAGCGAAGACGGCTCCTCATCTTCATAACTCATGTTTGTACTCATATTTCACTAATAAATTAAAATTGAGATTTTCTTATATCACTTTCTCTGACAACGTTTTCACAGTCATGGTCATCAAACGCGTTCAAATACACGATACATGGATTAATCCATACGCTGGAGAGCCCTTAGCCCCGGGCTATCTCAGCAAGTGAGCTTATCAGTCTGTATTGATCTTTGGCGGAGCTAATGAAGACTGCCATTCATTTAGCCATCAGTTTTGACGTTTCATGCACACAATTGGGCGAACCCGATTCGAAAGCTACAATGTGTTCACAGATATCCACCAGTTTGAGATATGACATGTCTCCGGAAGTTTTCTAGAGATGAGGGATGTAATCTTAAATTGCTAACTTTTTCAGGCTCTTGGGTGCACAAGGCTTTAAATTCACTCTTTGATAGCCCGATTGCACTTAGCACTAATCTCTCCGGAAAAATAATATCACAGTAGGCTACTATGAACGGCATTATATCAGTTAAAAAGAGAACTGACACCTTCGATAATATCGGATGACTTGCATTATTGACAGTGTTCAGCATAACGGTTATTGCCTGCATTACCCTCGACAAACTTGTATTCAGAGATTTGTACACATCGATGCAGAGACAGGTTGATGAGATTGAATTTTGGGTGGCTCGAATCCATCTCAACGAATCAATTATATTCAAACAATATATCTTAAAGACTGGGTAATGCTCAATCGATTTCGGTAGCTTCTCCTCGGGTTTCAGATTGGAAACTCTCAAGATCTCATCATCTATGGGTAACAGTAGTGACTCTATCGACTTGGATAAAATATTAGTGAATTCAGTTTCAAACTTCAGAGTTGCTCTTTCAATGCTATAGCTAACCTCATCTTTGAGTGATTTCAAGAATAGCAGTCGTAACTGACAGCCAAAGTCGAAACCTATTGCTGCGAGTGAGTTAGTGAGTCTGAAGCATTTTTTCATCGTATCGTCGATTGATGTGGGTGTCAGCAATCTGGATTGGCTTAGAGATTTGAGATGAAGTTCTAGAGAGAGAAGGAATGTTGAGGTTTTCAATAGTAACCAACTGTTGATTATTGATGCGTCATCTTTGCTGAAACCATCATACGCTACAGGAGCATATTTATCCGGTGACTGAGAGGCGATTGCACCAAAAATCATCCTATATTCCTCGAATATCTTCGGCAATCCTTGAGAGAAAAATTGTATCAATTCGTCGAACGAATCGCTCTTGCATTCGCATTCGTCATCAAACCAATGATCTCGGGCCTGAAGATATCTCAACCGAAGCTCCCTGTTAGAGAATCTACCACATCTAGCTAATAGCTGGACAATCTGACCGAGCTGATCAACAGGAGTCGCTCTCTGGTTGTCGAGATGGTTACACAGATTCACCAACAGATAATCACGCTTCTTGTTAGCCTTATCGATTATTGTCCCGAATACTTCTGGGTGATCAGAGAAATCACTTCTCAACTTTTCGATCGATTCGATTATGTGCATAGCATCCTCGTATCTGGATGGATCATCAACATACTGGTCAAGAGAGATCGATAGTTCTGAGATCGATTTGATTGCGGGAGACTCTTCCAAGAGCTTGTGGTAGTTTTCCGATCTGAGACATCTTGATGAGTCTAAAATTTGTGTGAGATCATTGGATAGTCCTATTAGCTTCGAGAAATCCAATTCGTTGAAGTCGATACTTAGATTCTCCAATTGATTAAACTAGATTACGTTTAAGGGATATTAGAACGTTGTCTTAGTTGGCTGAATATCAGGAAGAGACAAACATTCAAAAGACACTTACCTGCTGGGCTAGTGTCTCACAAGTATCAGCTGCTTTTATCAAGGCATTGAATTTGCGATCTAAAATGTCCATCCTGAGTGAGATGAATTACCTACTTGACTAGTTGACAACATAGAGCTAATAGTGGAACATCGACTCAAGAGAGGATAAAATTTGAGCTTTTGTTACATATCTAGGACTGAACGACGACCGGGCGATGGCATCAGCCGGACAGAAATTGCACGCGTTGTAGACAAGATGCAGGAAGCGCACGGCACATAATGAATGGAAAGTGATCATGAATCAAATTTTGGGGCTCTCATTCGAGATCATACCTGGCAGAAAATTTCTCTTTCGAAAACGAAGTCCATTCTGAGCAACCAGGAGACTTTGATGATATTTCTGTTTGTGCCTCACCCGGGCAGGCCTTAGTTACCATGTAGAACTTTTGCAAGTCCCTGTATGAGCTCGCTGATGATTGAGTGGCGCTAGCTCTGTCGAGAACTGGAAACTCGTAGGAGAGGCAATTTTTTTCACCACGGCTCACAACCAATCGCCAGATACCAGCTGCGAGTGGCTTTCTCACATTAAGACGATGCGCTAGAAATAAGCGAGTAAGCTTGGAGGTTAATTTCAACTTGGCATTCTGGATCATCACAATTTCTCCCCTTGGATTGTGCCAGGTGAATCTGATCGCGTCCTGAGCTTTGCTGCTGACACCTACAGTGGCTGATCTTTGTACGAGCCATTCATGATAAACGACAACATCGGAGTTCTCGTTCAGAGGAGTCAAGTCGGTGAATGCCCTCCTGATGCTGTCGAATTCGTGACCTACCTCGATCGTCTGCAAACGCTGGTCAGGAAGATTCAAACAGGCATCACTGTGTTCAATTATATGAGCCGATAGGTTTTTTTCCACTAGCATTTGATCACATGATACGTCGCCTTGACAATGTTGTATGACGTAACCAACAAATTTGTCTTCTTTGTAGAAAGCATCCACGGTTCTGACACTCCTCCGATCGCCAGGGGTGCTTGCGGAGCTGTCTAAAACCTCAAACAATCGCTGAAAGACAAGACCATGGCTCTCGGTCTCGAAGTCACCAACTTGATAAAGGTTCGACCAATATCTAGTCTCGTCGATGTCCTGCTCGAGATTTCTTATGAGGTGATCCTCGATCTTATTGATGATGCTCACGCTAACTGTGGGGTCAAACTTTCTGGCAAAATATAAGTTTTCATTAGTCTTTGTCAGCCTCAATTTTGGCCAGTCATGGGGTCGATATACCATCGGGGAGCAGCCACACCAGTCTACTATGTTCTTATGCTGGCACTTGCAGCCTTGTTTACGCTGCCAATTAGTCAATCTTAGATTCTCGTCCATGAAATGTGAACAAAACTCACTGTTGATTGCTGCTGTATGCATGAAAGACTCGACAGGGAGAAGAGAATGATTAAATACCCTCGCAAGTTCCGGTATAAGATTACTGGTTCGACCAACTACAGAGGATTGACCATCTACATTATCGACTATGTATCGAAGGAACTTGCGCGGAAGCACGAACCAGTCACTTCCGCCTGAGTATATTATGCCTGTTGGTAGGTTGCGCCAACCCAAACGCCAAACATGATCCTCACATTGATGGAAAAGCCTTTCTAGGCCTTGTTTGCGAACGAAAAGGTATCCTTTTATGTTGTGGGTCTTGAGAAAGATTCGATCTCGATTGGCGCCGAGGTAGTTCTCTAATGATGTCAGATCCTTCAGAGGAAAATCAGATTCACTCAAGTTGATCATGAAATCCCATCGGTAGCTGCGAAGATTTCTTACTGCATCTAAGATCATCGTTAGTAACCTAGGTCCGCCCCATATTGTGCTGAATCGCGATTTCGTGATTATCACATTGGTAATTCTTGAAAGATTCTTCAGCTCATTGTAGAGATAATCTCTTCTCCTATCAATATGCACATAATACACATGCTCTCGACTGTATATGAGCTTGAGTAATCTCCTGATTTGTATCACAGATCGACCATTTAACATTATCAGGAAAGCGATCTTGACTGGTGGTGGATTGGTTCGAAGTTTTGGTTCATTATTCCGAGGGAGCCCATTGAATATCCCATCGTTTAGGCGATACCATTCCAGGTTAAGATGTCTAGGGCAATCTCCTTTATTCGAGTTAATATGTTCATTTTTTATATCACTGCAATAACACTTGGCTTCCGATGCATTGATGGACCCGATACTGTGACCATAAGCGAAACAGAGATCCAAACAAAGGGTTAGATCGCTGATAGATTCGGGATAGTCCAACTTCACTATGTCCTTAACGCATATGTTCACAGAGTTTATTCTATAGACTCTGGGGCCTAACAGATCGAGATCACATTCTCTATTGAGTGTCACGATAGGTTTTGAAGGCGCGCCAAATCCTTGATATACCTTCAAGAGTTGAGATTTGCATGATTCTGTTTTCGCTCGTTGGATCGCTGACTCAACATCTGGGTTGAGTGGGTCTACATTTTTATGAAGGTAGAATTTGTAAAGAAATACGTTGATGAGAACAGACAAGATGACTACAAGAGACTTGTATCGGAGTGAAAATAATACCGACATCTAGCCATTATCAAAGCAATTAACCCCATGGATGGTAATGGGCAAAAATTTTTATTGCCTATTGTCGCTCGCAGAGGCCCATTCACGTGCCAGCGGGTCCCGAACCAGTGACCACTTTACCGGCGCTCGGCCAACTTGGCGCACAAACTTGTTGGGGCTGAAATCGCGCGAAGATGCCTGGTGTTGCTGCCTACAAGTGTCAAGCCAAGGAGACATCAAGTATAGATCCCTGATGGAGTTCAGCTTCCGAGGCTGAACTTTGGTTCATCAGGCTCCTACCAGAGGGGGACTATTATCGAGCTTGGGAGTGCGTCTCAGTACGGCATCCGCGACTGGTGTGTCTCGTTCCTCCTCCCAGTTGACATATACACAAGTCAGATCGCATACTGGAGATTCAGCCATTCCAGATAACCTTTCAGACTCGTTCCATCGTCTAACGGGTTTACATAAACAGCTTATGAACGGGAAGAAGGCCAACGAGAAAAGAGCCCTGCCACTCCTGAGATCTGCCAGCTCGCGATTGGTAACTATCGAAAGAGGTAGACATTCTAGATAAATCTCCGCGCGATCATAACTAAGAATGCTTGAGAACGGCCTCGACGGGATGTCGGGTGCTATCATGCCAGGTGCTTGCAGACGCCCGTCGTCCGATGGATAGAGCCCTCGGCTCGTGGCCAGTTGGCTGTCGCGTGCTCCGTTGGTCGCAGGTCCTGTCGTCGGTTCAACTGATTGAGCCGCTACCTTTTCTCGAGGTTTTGATGGAGAAGAGTCTTGGCGAGCAAGATAGGTGTAGAGCGGGAGAGAGAAAGAGGCACAAGCAGTCCTTCCGTCTAGATAGAAAGGGACTGTCTCACCGCTCACGAGCCTGGCCTCCCTCGCCGACCGCAATAGGCAGCGAGAGGCGCCAGTCTGCACGAAGTGTGCGAACAGCCTAAAGGAGAAGGCAGCGGCAACAGACAGGGCAAACAGAAACAGACAGCAGCAGGGGACAGCAATGAAAATTTCTTCAAACTTTTAGTTTTTTAATAAAAGAGAAAGAGATGTTTACTCGATTGTTATCATCTTATGATGCTTCCGCATAATTTATCTCCAGAAAGGATGCAGGTCATGTAGTATCAGCTGCATCTCTATTACAACTAGAATCATAGGTTGATTTCAGTGATGCCCACCAAAAGGAAGAAATATGATGCGAGATTTTCGCCATCAAGGATCAAGAGAATTATGCAATCAGATGAGGAAGTCGGGAAGATAGGATCTTCAGTCCCATTCATAATGTCTAAAGCATTAGAAATGTTTCTTGAAAGCTTGCTAAAAGAGGCGAGTGAGATTACAAAATCTAGAAACGCTCGAACGTTGACAACATCCCATTTGAAGATAGCTATTTGTAACAATGAAAAATTCAAGCTGCTAAACGATCTTGTGTCTACTCTAAATGATACTCAGCAACAAGAAAAGTCGTCAGATGAGGAGCCAGGCGGATCAGTTTAGTTAGATACGTTGTTGATCAATCGATTGTCAACTAAAAGCGATCGCGGATTCTTCTCTTCCTCTCTCTCTCTTGCGTTAAGTGTTCGATCATTCCTAACCATGTTGGATTATCGAATCAGAGTTTATTTGCACAACATACCGTGATTGATGACAACAGTCCTATGATCTAGGATCATAAAGTTTATGTCATCATAGTTAGGAGTATGACTAATTGATACATTAAAACTGTGCGATCAGGGTTATCATCAATATTACAAGTAACAAAGTTAACATTGTGATGATTGCATTTGTGGGCATACAACAACCATTAGACAAATTACATAGAAGCTTATATACAATCATTGATTGATTTAGACCTTAAGCTATATGAACATGTGAGTTTGTTTCCGTAAGGTAAAATCTTCCCATGATGTGAGGATGAAACTCAAAGTGTCGAGCGCATCTCGGCCATGCCACCGATTAGATACATATATATATATATATATATAACTGCATTGATATGATACAAGCTCTCCAAAGAGCGGGGAATAGGGGTTACGCTTGGCTTGGGCTCAGTCCTGATCACTCCTCCAAATTCAGATTGACCAAAGAGATTTCAGGAAATTCTCGTTTATGACAATTCAAACAGTATGGCTTTCTGTCTGACTCGGCGATCAGGAAGTCAGATGGTTTGAGAGTCTTGAGACAGAAGGAGCAGGCAAAATGCCAACAATGAAACTTCATGTTCTCAGCCAACATGCAACGTCTCTCCTCAATTTGTTTGTGACACAGCTCACAGGGCGGTCCAATCCATTCCTCCTCTCTTGCCTTTCTTCTCTTCATTGATCCAAATGGTGGTCCATATTGTGCTGGACCCATGTGCATCCACATCAGATTGGGATCCTCCATCATTTTTTCTTCCTCTCCTTCGGGCTCTGCGTCATATATGATGGTGATAGATGTAGTTGGAAGTGTGTTGGATAGTTTGTATTAGAATTTCGACTCAGATCACAATAGAGGCATAGGCGCCAGTGTTGTAGTAGTTTCATACTTACGTCTGAGGGGTTTCTTCATCTCCACATAAACTGGCTGTATGGGCTCAGCTTTGATCTCCTCAACCGGCGGTGTTGGTGGTCTTATTGGCTCAAGTAGTATGGTACCTGGTTCAGGTTCGGGAGAAGCTTTAGTATCGTTCTTATTATTGTCAGGAGCTTTATCGGCCGACTTGGGCCGATATTTGTCCTTGAGTGCCTCTAAATCTACTGGCTTGTCATCTACCAAGCGTTTTGGTTTTCTGGGCTCTACAACTAAGGGTTCTAAGTCTATACTAAATGAGTCTGGAGATGGTGATCTATTTCTACGGGGTGAACTAGTTAAGGGTCTTTGTGCTCTACGAGCTGGTTGAACTAATGCTGGTTCTACAAAGCTATCTGAATCTGTGTCTGAATCCTCTGTACTACTACCTTCTGGTTCGACTTTTCTAACTGGTTCTGATCTGGCTATCCTCTTTTTGGGCTCCTTACATTTTATCCTTTCGGCTTGGTACTTTTCGAACTTGGGTGGTTCCGGTTTCTTGGGTGGCACATCTCGAACCCATTGGCCGTTGCACAACTTCCACTGGCGTTGCTCGTCGTAACGGCTGCCCCAAGTTCCATACTCGTTGTCTCCAGGCAGAGGCTATTTTGGTGACAATGTGTGAGAAGAAGGGTTTTTCTCGAGTCAGTTTCTCTATTATTCCACGGAGATCATGCAAGAGGACACAATACTAAGTTTGACAGGTGGAAAGAAGCTTTTGGCAAGATATTGGAGAAAGAGCAGCTTCAGGGCTCAGAAGGGAAAATTTCCATCAGCCAGCGGAGGTACTCACCTTTCCTTGATGGGCGTCTCTGTAGGGATAGTACTCCTGCTTGCAGTTGTCGATTTCATTCATCGAGCCAAAGACAACCGTTTTCCTCTGTTCGCTTGACTCTGAATCGATTGGGCGCCGATCGCCCGATGGAGACAACGATCTGGCCCTCTGTCGATCGAAATAGTCGCCCGCGCCGGTTCTCATCGAGTTGTAAATGTCCTCAAGCTCCTTGGCGCCGCCCCTTAGCACTTGGGTCTCGATGGTCTCCTCTTCCTGCTCGTCCATGGTGGTCCTGGTGTTTGGTCCGAAAGCTTCGGGATCCAGGCCCATGGCGTTGAGTTCCTCCTCGTTAAGAACCTTAGAGCTCTTCTCGTAGTGGACCGTCCGCTCGCCCGGCTTTGCCCGGGGCGCCACCTCAAAGAAGACGTCGCCCTGCAATTGTTCCTGGTTCACCTTGTAGATTGGGAACGGCGACTGGCCCTGCGGGTGGCGCTTCATCGAGCCAAGCGAGTTCGTCTTGTTGGTGGCGGCGAAATTAATGAGCGCCGGATCTTCCAGTTGGGACAGATCAACACGTTGGTCGCCCTTGGCGCCCATCGAGGGGCTCATTGGAGAGGCCGCATAACCACTGTCGCGGCCACCACCAAAGCCACTGCTCACTGTGTCTGAGGACCACTCAATTGTCTTGCGGTTCACTGCGTCGCCCAAATGCACTGGGCCGTGTGTCTTTCTCAACAAATTCTGACTAGTCAAATAGTCCTCATCACTGCCGTCTAAAAAGCCGTGCTCGTTCTCGCCCGTGTCTCGATCGATGGTCCACTCGATTGATTGGGCGCGATCCAGAATATCTGGATCAACGGCCTCGCGAATAACCGGCGGTATTAGATTTCTGTCTATCTTTGTCTGCATCTTCATTGTTTTCCTTGCAGCAGCTGGTCGATATCAAAGCTTCCACTGATTTCCTATAAGCTATCGTCTCAACAGTACTTCTTTTTCTGTTGACTCTCACAACTTTGCTTCGTTTTCACTCGAGTCTTGACTGCTCGCAACTTCAAGTTTCACTAATCAAACTTCAAAGTTCTGAGCAAATGAAAACTGAAAAATCCAAACTTCTGAAAGTTTAGAAAATCTCCAATCTCTCGAGGCAACTTTTCTCAATACTCTAAAAGCTAAGGATCAATTTTTTGGGTTGTTATTTGAGAACTTCGGAGAGAATTCGGACAGAAAACCTGGCTCTTCTCTCTCTCTCTAATCAATTAGTCAGCATAGGCAACACAAACAAACAGCAGATGCCCCATTTGAGAGTAATCTATTTTGAGGCCAAAATAGCGCGGCACTGATTGCTGCTTGGAAGGGGAGGAATTCTAAGTGGTATTGTTGGATGCTAGCTGTTAACTTTGTTCCCCACGAGTTGGCTAAGCTTGAACTTGAATCTCACGGCGGCGCGTGCAGCCTAAAGGGTGTCCCCTTTGCATCCGAGCGTCACTTGGCAGGCAAGCTTGCGGGCGCCGCGGCGAAATGAGACACAATTGGTGGAGCACACAACGGCCCTAGGCTTTAGAAAGAGCACAGAGAGATGCTCGGGCTGGCTTGGGGGGAGGGCAGATGGGTGAACTCGAAGGGTTGATCGCTAGCTGAAGGCGACTGAGCTTTTCCCCCGCCGGTGCCACACACCGAGCAGCATGCCGACAGCTTCAATTGGAGCCGACGGAGTTTTTAGTTGCTGTTTTCTGTAGAAACTTCCAGGTTTTGCGCTCGGCCGAGCTAAACTTGAAAACTGCGGCCCAGCTGAGCTTTGGAGCCGAAATGCGTGGGCGACTATGCGCGCTCCTAGGCAATGCCTTAAGAAGGTCAAGGCGCTTGTTGCGCGTCCCCCTGCACGCCCCCTGCACGCCCCACGCGAGAGCCACCCCCAGACCTTAGGGCGCGTCGAGCGCGTTCGGGCAGCTGTTGCGCTCCCTTTCGCCACAATCACGAGCTGCCACCTTTGCTGCTTTCCCCTTTCGCCGCCAACATGCTCACGCTGAGCTGCGCAAGCGCATTCACAGGCACAATCGTCGGGCCTTGCCAGAGACTCTTCTTCGCCGTTTCGCCCTCTCTTTCTCTCTCTTTCTCTTAACCCGGCGACGCCTAGTCTGCATCTCGCCAACCAGCAGAACAACCACAAAGAACGGCAACAAATTGCACACGATCTCTATGGCAAACAGTCTGACTAAACAAAGCCCACCAGGGCCATAAAAGGCGGCCCCATGCCCTCGCTCCAGTTAGAGGCAGACAGTGCTGCGAAGGCTCCAGAGGCCGCGAGTCTGCTCTGTCATCATCCAGTGGCAACGGTGAGCCATGAACTTGATTAAGCGCGTTGCGGACAGATTGGGGCGACAACGTAACTCGCATCATCGCGCCCACAGAGTCTCAGGGTTGGCAGGAAGAGGAATTGAAGCGGCAGAGATCCCCCAAGAGCAGGAACACTCCTACTCGCATAGAATTAGAATATTCCCATTTCGCAGCCACTTTCCTCAATTGTGTTCTAGCTAAGGTATCACAACTTATCGTGTGGGCGTCGGCTCGTATGGAGGCTGGTTTTCTCATACGTTGGCAGAGTCTAAAATTTAGAGTCTAAATTTTAGACTCTAAAGTCTAGACACGTCACACAGCGCAGATTATGGGTCCAGCTCTGATCATAGACTATGATTCATAGTGCACCCTCGCGCACTGTCACCGCACGCTACCTGCAGACCTGCAGTATCGACGCCCCAAGCAGACTGGCCGCCACACATAACCCTCTCTGTGCTGCGGCCTCGGCCCCATTTCATGTCGCCGATCGCGTCGCTTCAAGGGTCTCAGTCTGGAAATGAGGCTGGCGAGGTTGAAGTTAGTTGAGGAAGAAGATCGAAAATGTGCCAAAGGAAGATGCTAGAATTTTATCTAGATCAGCGTGTTGAGGCCGTTGCGATTTGTTCTCAAGTTCCGAAGATCAACTGTGAGGCGGGATTTCATCTTGGGGGTTTCAATTTTTCAGCGATGCTCTAATTTGAATAGATGTTCAATGGAAAACATCAGTGATTAGGTGTTTTATTTCACGCAATGGGGTCAGTCTGGTTGCCAAATGGCAAACCATTGCGGAACACGTGATGATTGTGTGAACCGTTAGCTGGTTGAGGCTTTGAGTGAGATTATTGTTTATATAACCAGAACCACCTTTGGGCCTGTCAAAATGGAGAGTTCATTCCCAATTTTGTGTTAAAGTCAAATCTGGCGCGTCTCTGTTGCCTGATTGTAGCCTTAATTTCGGCCCTTTTCACAAGCAAATTGATGCATATCAAAAGGACCGGCCATGAGAATGAGATCAACCAAATGTGAAGTGGCAAGGAGGCGAGAAATTCGTATGGAATTTTTGATGAGCTTAGGTTGACCTGAAGGACGAGTTGGTTATAAAACACTTGGCCAATAACAAGAGTGAGAGAAATGATCGCCCAGAGTCCATTTCTCAAGGGATTTCGTTGCCACATTAAGTGAGATCTATGGACAAAACCGGACGAGATGACAACTGTGTTTGTGTTGTTGTTTTGTCATGCAAGAAGGCGTGTATTTAAGGCCCATATTTTCCACACATTTTGCGCAGCCAATTTCCAGCGATCAAGTTGGATCGAAAGTGGTGGGGGCGGCGTCGAGGAGGAGAGACAAGAACAGGTTAATCAAGGTGGTCGAAAGTTGGCGCCACACCATTTGAGTGGCGGTTTGAGATAAGTTGACAAAACATCGTGATGGCTAAGATAAGCGAGAGAGGAAAATTGTTTGAATAGTGTGCACTGGCTGCTGGCCACTCGCAAAAAGTGAGAGAGCCTCTACAGTGAGAGAGCCTTTACAGTTAGAAAAGTCTTTCTGTCAACTTACCAAAATAGACAACCATCAGGAAGGCTGCACACACCTGGGCAGTCAACAGGTGGTTGGACCAGAGCAGATCTTCATCGATCAGGTTAGACTCAGACAGTGCACTTGCTTGCTCTCCAGGAGCGACAATGGGCGACGAAGTGTTGCTTGAGGTACCATTTACATGGCGGACATAGGTGAACATCCAGCATGGTCCGAGACTGTTTGAGCCAAAGCCGGTGGACTTGCACGAGTGGGCAATGATGAGGCCAAAATTGAGCACCACCACGATGACGCTTGGGATAAATTTGATGAGATAACATATGACGAAGAATGTTATATTCTCCGGCTTGAGTTGAAGATTTTTTCCCACCGCAATTTTCATCACTTGCGAATCCATCTTTGTATACATCAAAGAGAAGCTCATCAAGGGAACCACAACTGTTGTTAGCCAAATGGTGAGACCAGAGGATAACATGGGCGGCAAGAAGAGGAGTGAGGTCAGAAATTGGGCCGAACTGATGCTAAGGGCGAAGCACATCATGCAGACAAATGTGTTCTTCATCTTGAAGGTGAAATGGCGCGCCTCCATGATGAGACTGTACAAATTGACAGTCTCCCGACGATTGTAGCTGAACGAACAGGGCAGACTGGCCAACTTGCTAGCCAACGAGCTTGGCTCAGGCATTTCGAGCGCCAACTTGGACCAACCGTGATGGTGTTCAGTGTCCGAATTGTGTTGCTCAGTGTTCTGGCCATCGGTGGACAGTAGCTTGTCGTCCTCCTCGCCTCTTGGTGCATCGGCCTCCTCCGAGTCACTACGGAGTTCAGTCTCAAACGAGGTGCCCGACACGAAGGACTCGCGTGAGTGACTGAATGCGGTGGATGATGAGGTCGAAATGGTTGCATTTGTTCTTGATGAGGAGCCGACAGCCGAGCGGCCGCTCGACGAGGACGACGAGTAACTGGAGGACTCGGACGAGCCGGAGGAGGAGGACGAGCTTGAGTTCCTTCTCCTCCGTCGATGACTCTTCACATGGTCTCGACTGACCGAAGACTCGGACATGGAGCGTCTGTGTCTCCTGAAACGAGCATCTGGAACTGGAACTGGAACGCTCTTCTCCATGTTCGACTCCTCAAACACCTGTCCAACTGCGGCCCCAATGCCCAGTCGATCGCGTCTACTGCTGAGCACAATCCTTCGACTGTCCCCTCCAGCCGCCGACTCTTTGCCTCCCACTGGATCCAACTCGGACTCCGACCGATCCTTATCAGCAGAGCGTCTATTTCGTGAATACTCTCGCCTTCTGTACCTGCGTCTCCTGTGTCGCTTGGCACGATGGGCTGGGACCGCCGGGCGACCCGCCTGCGTGCAGCTCTGAGGCGCCAGAGGCTCGATGGCGATGCTGGCGTTGGCCTGTAGGAATATCGATGTGTTGACGCGACTTGAGGCGCTCCCAATGACACAGACAATTTCCCCGTAATCTTGCATTATCTCAATCATCTCCTTGGCCAACTCGGCGGTGCAGTCGGTGAAAAGGGACACCTGCAATGGAATGTTGTCCACCGTCTCCAAATGGGGCCGGATGTTTTCGATCCCTTTCGGAAGCTTTGCCCTATTGGACATGTCGAAGGCAAGCGAATCGAAACCCTCCTCTTCATCACGGCCGCCCGTTCCTCCTCCAGAGTCGCCCATGTCAAGCGCCTCCTGTGAGCCTCCGCTGGCGCCAGGCACTCCCTCGCCGGGAGACTGTTGAGAGGGTTGCATTGGCTGAAGTTGCGAATGGTCCGCCCGGTTGGCCGTCTGTCTGCTCGACGAGACTCTGGAGATGATCTGCATCACCAGCGAGGGTAAACTGCGCCAGGAATACAAGGTCATCTGGTCGGCCGATAGGGAGCTCACGCGAGACACATTGCAACTAGTCCGATGATTAGCCTCCTCCTCTTCCTTAGCCGAAGCTGAGGATTGCATTTTGCTTCGCTGTTTTGCAACATTTTGCGCCCCAATCAATATGTTTGAGACCCTAGTTGAAGGGTTGAAACTGTCTCTAGACAGTTCTCCCTGCTGGTTGAGGGGAGTTTTGTTGCTTTTTTCCACCGAAATTGGGCTCTTTTCGGCCTTGTCGAGATCTTGCTCGCTCTGCAAGGATATGTGACAGTTCCAGCCTGATTCCAGGCCCATCTTCTCGGAGAAGACCCGACTTCTGAGCTCGTTCTCTTTGCTGAAATGGACGAATCTGATACAGGCATGCTCTAGTTGTTCCACCAGGGCGACAAAATCGGGACAACATTGGTACTGCATGGCGACCATTCCAACGAAAACTTGGTCGCCCAGCTCCTCCATTGTCTCGATCAGTTTTTGATTACCCACTGGGCCAGCTTTTCTCTTACGTCCCTTCGGTGGTATCACACCGTTAAATTTCAACTTTTTGTGGGCCTTAACAGCTGTGGGCAGGTCTTCGGCCGATAAGTATCTCCGCTCGACTCTTTGGGGGGTTTTCCTCTTGCGCACCCGACGACTCGGCTCGTGGTCACGGTCCACGCTGTTCAATTGTATCTGGGGCAAACTGTCGCCACCTTGGGGATCGAAATAGGAGGGAGATGAGGGAGAGAACGAGTTGCTTGCCGAGCTGCCCAATTGAATGTTCTCTTGGCTGGAGAAGTTCAAATCACGATGATCGCCCAATGTTTCACTCTCAAAATTTGACCTCTGCTGCTGCCGATGATCAGACGAACTGTTGGGCAAAGTGACCACTTGCTTTTGGAGATAGTTATCGTGCTGCTCGTGGGCGAACTTCTTGAACTTGGAGTATATTCTGCTCCCATCTGGAGGTAGCTCCACGTAGTAGTCCTCAAGGTCGTGGCCCGTTAGAAGAGGACTATAGGCAAATGCGTAGCAATACGACGTGAGGCTGGTTCTGTGATAAAAGTCGATTATCTTCTTTCTGGACGCCTCGTCGAGAGGAGCCAGCTCACTGCCATTCCAATACTCGACGCAGGAGTCCAATATGATGTCGGCCGTACCTTGGCTGAAGGTTTGATAGCTTCCCGTGGTTGTGTTCTGGTGCAAATCGCAGATCATATTTGGAAGCGGCAGTTTCAATCGTCCCGCTTGCTCTAGTGACGAACCAACGGGCACCAGTTGACCCTTTTTCAGCTGGTTGGGATCGACTAACTTGTAACAACCAACCTGGTTGCTGTAGTTGTAGAATTTTATCACATTTTTTGAGAAACCAATCAGCTCGGAGAGGGCACAAACGCAGCGTCTCTTTACCACAGGAGTCTGGTTAGATCTCAGGGTTGACTCATAGGAGATGTGTTTGTAGAATCTGAAGTAGTCTCCAAATGACTGCTCACAACAGTTGTTCAACAAGATACCCAAACCCAAGGGCTTTAGATTGCTCAAATATTGCTTCCAACTGGGATCATCAAACTGAAGCTTGGTTGCATACTCTTCGGAGACTATTGGCTCATTGAATCCCCGATGATAAGTTCCAAACGCCTGCGAGACATCCAGCACCTCCACTCTAGATGAGGAATGGTGGCTGCTGTTGCGAACGGCGAATATTGTGGAATTTCTCGCATCCTTTGCGGCCTGTCGTCTATCTTCATCAAGAGTACTGGACGACAACCCTTGTGCCTGCGAATCCGATTCATCACAATCATGGCCCAGCAACTCTTTGCTCGACTGGTCGCTGGGGTCTCCGAGCCTAGTCGCTGTTGCCGAGCCAGTTGTACCAGCGGAAGTTGCGAGAGGGGCGGATTTCTCGTGGCTTTGCTTTGTTGACGATGTGTCCCTACTATTATTGTTTGCATCCACATCTTTGGTCAGAACGAAAACTTTCTCGGGCGTCGGATTCGACCACGAAAGGATTCCAACCTTGTCGATGCAACACAGTGAAGTGAGACAGCCCAAAACTTGCAACAGACTCGATGAACGCCAAACATGGCCACTCTTTCCGATGACGAGCGAGACAAACACTGCCATCAAGCGAGTCAGTTTGATGTTGTTTCTCAATTCATGGAGGTCGTTCTCATCGTGCTTGTTTTGATCGGAGCTACCGGCGGCTGTGGGGGTGGCAAGGAGATTTTCGAAACGGTTAGCACTCAGGTGACCAGCGGCAGTTGTGATAGCTGGATTCCTGGAGCCCACTTGGCCGCCAGACGTGTGCTGCCAGTAGGAATCCTCCCCAAACTCCCCATCAGTCCAATGGTCATCAGCTGCCCTAGTGGCCTTAGCTTTTCTGTACTCCTTAGACTTGCGTTGCTGCACTTCGGCACAGCACAGTAGTCTGGCACTACCATAGGCGTTGACCACCATCCAGAAACAGGGAAACATCCAAGGCAAAAAGGGCATTATGGTTAAGGATGGCCGCAAGAGCAGGTAGGCAATGGATATGGTTTTGATCTTCTGTTCCTCATCGGTCAGATCGAGATAACCATAATGTATTGCGGTGACTAAGGTTGACAGTATGAACACCAGGGGGATCACATAAGTTTCAAAATATTTCCTTGAAACAATGAAGCACTCTTTTTCGATCGAATTCACCGGTCTCTTGTGGCTCCTTTGGAGACTGATTCTCAGAGACTTGATGTAAGGTGTGGTGAGCATCAAAAAGTCCTTCCCGTGCCAAGCCTTTTTCAGTCTTGCATGCGAGAGCTCAAATGAGGAACTATTCACATTGGTTGCCGTACTTTCTCCTCGTCGATTATCCACATCTCGCTGATTAATATCGATATCTACCTCTTTCGGATGGTATATATCACCCTCGTTGAGAACTATCCGAGATTCATCATCGTCCTTCGCCTGGCCACCATACAAATCGTTTGCCGACTTCAAACTGATACAATCTCCCGGAGCCTTCTCGCCAGGATATAGGTGTATAATGTCGCCCCTGACGAGAAGAAAATCGGGCAAATTCAGACAGGAGTTATCACGATAGGTTAGAGTTTGATGAATACAAGGCGATTTTGGAGCGAACAACTTTCTGGCACTTGCTGATTTCCAATTATACTGTCGCCATCTATTAAGTAAATGCGTATCTTCTGAGCATCGTCTTATGAGATCACAAATTTGTTCAGATTTCATCAACAATTCTTTATAACGTAGTTGGGTATCCCACAAGTTGACTAGCAGATTAAATATCAGCAATATCAACATTAGAACTCCCTGAAAACCAATCCAATTAGTTGCTATATTGTCGATCTGTAATACTAGTGAAACAGTCAAATTGGCTATCACTTGGACGGCCATGAACAATATACTGGGCCAGCGCATCTTGGAGAGCTCAGACTCAAATGATACAGACTCCATCAGCCAGGACGATAGGCTCCTTTTTGAGAATTCATTTTGCATCAATTTAACCTCTTGATTCACCTCCTTACCCAGTTTAATAAGGCCTTCTTGGCTCGTTAATGGTGACGCTATGTGATCCGGAGATTCAACCGAGTCTTTGGTGGGCAGATTGTCTGCATGGGGTTCATCGGGTCGGCCGGACTGTGAGTCGTCAGAGTTAGAGGTTGTTGTTCTATTGACGGCAAAGTGTTGAGCCGTTGGGTCGCCGTATCCCGATTTTCTGGGCCTAAACAGACGTAACTTGATCGATTCCATTCTGGCCAGCCAGTTGATTTGTTCTCTACATCTCTAGGATCAAAACCAGAGGTTTACCTCCACCTACATGTACTCTATATGTCTTTGAGCACTCAGCGAGAGTTGGAGATCCTATGCGCTGCCGAGGCTTTTTTTGACGCGCGAGCGCGTGTTTCACCAAGACCAAATGCGAAGCGAGCTCCATTGCCTCTTCATCAGTGCCGAGATTTTGCAACGAAGCTCGTCCCAATGGATCAGCTAAACCAGACGGATTGATCAATGAGTGAACGAAAGAATCGATAAATGATCAGCCGGCTCATGTATATCACAGTTACAAGACTCTATGTTATCTTGATCTCAACGAAATTAGAAGCTGCGAACACAATCGCACCTTTTCCATGACTCTGAGACGTGTTGACTACTTCACGGCTCTCTTTCTTACCGATTTGGATCAGCACTTCTTTCGTTGAATTCTCGAAACTCACGCTCTAACAATCACTCTCGATTTCCGGTATTTCCAAATACCCTTCGATGTCAAGCAGCAGTTGGAAAGGCACAGTGATTTGGCGCTAAATGTGCACTTCCTAAGACAGACTCCCGTCACAGAGAGATTAATCAACACAATGGACCATGCAGCTTTCTAAAAATTTCTCCATCCGGAGCACATATCACTATAAGGTTTTAATTAAATTGTTTATAATTGAGTATGATTATTACTTAATTATTCAATAGCTTTTTTGAGAGATTAAAAGAAATCATTGCAAATATAATAGAACATCAGGTTGCAGTTTTCATTTTGGATTATATCACTTTTATCGAAATCTAGCCGACGATTTTCCCTAAATACATGTGCCAATTCAATAATATATTTGCCTTCTTTATATTTTTGCGATTCAACGAAAGCTTTCTCGTACTTCCAGCCCATTACGGTGCCACAATTTGCACAATAAATATCGGCAACCGAATGGGCTCCAGTGTTCAATTCCCTACGAACTGATGGGCCACAGAAGATATTTACAACCTTATCAAATAGATAAGCTCGACTACTGTTGCCCTGGAATGATCTGCTGACCAAGTCATCATGGTCCGCCACATGGGTCCTACAATGGATGCAACTATAAAAACTTTCACAATTAGTTAGATACTGTTGGACGAAACACTTTTTGTCTTTCTCCTCCGCCTCTTCCTCTTGGTCACTGGTACCATTATTGTGATTGTTGTTATTGTTGCCAATTCCAGCACCAAAACCCAATGGCGACTGAGAGCCAATGCCAAAACCGAACATTTCTTTCACATTTACTTTTTTGCTTGTTTCTCTTCTCTTGTCTCGTGCAAACAACTCATTCGCATCGATTATATATTCATTTAATCTACATGCCACCTATGTGATAAGACAAGGAAGCTCGAGACAGATCCTTTTGGGAGGGGAACCTTCGATTTAGAGATAGCTGGAGCTGATCTGCATTGAGTCTATGTTCGACGAGGTGGTATCCTGAGAAGGTTCCTTTTGAGCCTCTCGCTCTCCCTCTCTCTCTCTCTCTCTCTCTGTCTCTGTCTCTCTTCCGTGAGCTTTCTGCCGCCTTTGAAACAGCCAACAAACTTGGTAAACAAGCACGTAATCATGGAGATACTACGGACAAGAGAGCATACTTTTCTGCGTACTCCGCTTGTGCGTGTGTCTGTCTGTTTGTCTG
>Ga0058701_10000079_pt1 | contig 76185 bp, 64 predicted proteins | sample AgamicOrMae_FD_97039 | JGI IMG/M metagenome (GOLD analysis project Ga0058701, IMG submission 97039) | Agave microbial communities from Guanajuato, Mexico - Or.Ma.e | ecosystem: Host-associated > Plants > Phyllosphere > Phylloplane/Leaf | place: Guanajuato, Mexico | collected 2012-06-04
ACGGACAGTATTGAGATGGAGAACGAGAGAGAGAGAGAGAGAGAGAGAGAGAGAGAGAGAGAGAAGCGTTGCGTGAGTCTGGTCAATTCATTTGCAATCTGGAATCTGCAAAACGACGAGCAAAATGACGACCAGAACCGCAGGAACGAGCACCAACAGAAAGGCCCAATGGCGCCAGAAAGCAGTGCTCGCCAATAAACGACTAATGGTTTGAGTTTAGTTTTGGCCAGAAGAAGAAGAAGAAGGAGACAGACTAGGAAGACGAACGAGAGGAGGCCGAAGAAGGAGAAGAAGAGGAGGAGAAGAGGAGAAGGGGGCAGAGAAAAGCTGAGAAACGATATTGGCAATAAAAGCAGTAATAATCGTAATCAATTGCAGTTTGTCTTCGGCAAAGAGTTTTGCGATTCTTTTTCTCGCTCCTCTCGGCTTCGTCCACTTTTGGTTCTTGCTTGTTTTCTCAAGCTCGTCTTCGCTCGAGTTCGCCTTTGGCTGGGAATTCTCTGTGTCCACCTCTGGCTGGACACAGTTGGTGGATATTCGAGTGGGGAGCAGTAGTGGTCAGTGTTTGTGTTTGCTCGCCTTTCAGTTCGACTTTGCGGCTTCGAGTCAGCTCAGTGTCCAGCTCGAGATGGCGCCACGGGCGCTCTGGTCTTGGCGCCGAACGGCCGGCCACTTGTTGCTCTTCCACAACAGACGCACTTTGGCACCGGCTTGGCGTTGCGCATGCGTCTCGTGTTGTTCAGTTTGCACGCCGGCAAGTGGCCACTTTGCTCGCCGGCCGCCCGCTCAGTCTTGTCCACGAGCTCGCCGCAACAGGTGCTCCTCCAACTTCGTCGAGACCATTGCTTAGGCATTGGAGATTTTCAAGTGAAATTCCTTTCAAGTGGCCAGTTTCAGACATGCAAGCTATGTCGCCAAATGAAGCCCCCTCGATGATGTTCAATCGGCCAATCTGATGGATCCAATCTCAATCGAGGGCCCTTGTCTGTAATGCAAGAGTTTTACAATAAACTTCAAGCAATCCGACACACATTCAGCTTAGAAACAACACTGAAGCAAGCCTTAAGATCAGACAAACAACAGACTTCAAGTGGCCTCGAGTAGGCCGAACAAGCTGAAGAAGAAGAGGGAACTTTGAACGCAGCAAAGTAGAGGGAAATCGACAAGACACTGCAACTCATTTGGGGGCCATTCAGAGGCTAAGATGAGTGTGGGTGAATAATATTTGCTGGTGGCAATTTTGTTGGTCAAATTCCAAGAGTGATCAGGAAGAGGAGAAGACGTCAAGACAGTTCATCTGGTGGCTTCCATTAAGTGGTGCTGGTGTCAAATGATGGAGGCCGACCAATGGAGAAACGGTGGCAAAAGGTAAGTGACGAGATGAGTAAATGGAAAGATGAGTTACTGTTGCATCAAGCGAGTCCCACTTTGCAGGTTATTTAGCGGCAATCTGGTGCACTTCTAGTACATTTTTGCAAGTCATGAAGGAGTTGAGTGGCTCATCTAAGTGGTTCATCGCCCAAGTTTTGGCTCATTTTCGCCGCTCTTCTCCTCACGTCCTGCTCTTCATGACGCGTGAGATACGGCTCCAAAACTCGAGAGGGTTAAATGAGTCTTGCGATGAGCTTGCCGTTGCTTCCTCTGCAACTGGTGGCAAGTGTTGTCCAGATGGTGCCGGCGTCTTGGCGTCTTGGAGAAGCTAGCTTGCTGCACCAAGCGGGACGAGGCATTTCTGCCGGCGACAGTCTCGGCCAAGTGGAGCGGCAGAGCCGGAGGATCCAGTGCAGAAGAGAGACGGCAGCTCGAGTGTGGCGCTGTTGTTGTTGCCGTTCTGGTCGCGCTCCATTGGATTCTGTGGCCTGTCCATTGCCTCTTTGGGCCTGTTTGTCGACATGTCTCATGAGTTGTCGAGCTCAAAGTGGAAAATCTTACAGCATTGAGGCACGAAAACGAGCCAGCCAGAAGGAGAGACAGACAGAGACTGGGGCAGATTGCAGCAATGGCCGTGATTTGCTTCATTTTTTCCCTTTTTGTCTTTGAAACGCAACACCAACCACGCAACACCGAGACACATGCAGCACTGTCGAGGCGCGCAAAATAATGGCGATGATAATAATAATAATGATAATAATAGCAGCAGTGGAAGAAATAATGCAACAGACAGTGTATTGCACTAGACCGGGAGCGTCCTTCTCGTGGTCTTTTGACTTTCCAGTTGGCACCTAAGTGCGAACTCTCGTTTCATTGACATTCTATCCTTCAGTCAATCTGGGCGCCAGTCTTGGAGGCGCAAGAAAGCCTCCTTGCGCCTTTCCTGTTCTGGCCAGCTTGGTCTCCCTTAGTGCTCGCAAATGTTGCAACAAGTGGTCACAAGCTGCCCGAAAGAAGTCCGACAAACAATCTTCGCCCCCTCGAGCAATCCATTGACCTCCAAAAGGTGAGAGACTTTTTTGTTTCTATCCTTTTTCGCGCAATCATTTTCGCCCTTCGCCAAGGCGTCCAGCTAGTCTCTCACTCTGTGCTGGTCTTTGTCCACTAGCCACAGTCTTTTTTCGGCTCCTCCTCTCACTCTCTCTCTCTCTCTTTGGCACCTTGAAAGCGAAGCTCCGGGTTGCCGCAGTCGCCCGCAGGTGGCAATTTAACTGGCCCTCTCATCTGAGCTCATCTGTCGAAAAGTGTCGGCAAACCGGCGGCTCGTTCGGGCGAGCAAAGAGTCGCCCAAATCGGAGAAGGAGGCTGAGAAGTGTCCAGTGGCGATCAGCAGCCGATGCTTGTGGTTGAGGTGGTGGTGGTGGTGGTAATTGTTGGGCCGTTTGTGCAACACTTGAGATTGCTTTTTTCCTGCTCCATGTGAGAAAATTGCCCAAGGTGATTGCCTTTGGAGGCGTGCAGGAACAGTCTGTCGCATCGTTTGCTCGCCTTTGGCCATTGTTTTGGCCAGTCGTCGTTTCAAGTTCGGTGGCGACCAATTCGGCGCAGGAAGCAGACCAATCTCGAAAAGCAGAGGGAAATTTAGAGCTTTTTCGGGCCAGTCTCCGGGGCTGGAAAGCGAACCGGAGAGACTGGGGAGCCAAAATTACTATCCAAACCACAAGCCACTCACAAATGGACGAACTCAAATGGAGGCTTAGCGGTCAGAAATAGCACTCCTGCTCTTTGTGGTTCGTTCGGGCAGCAAGTGATTAGGATTTGGAATTAAGAGATCGGCGAGCAGGCGCCCACTTGTTTTGGTGGTGGCGCAATTTGGGCAGAGCAAGGGAGACAAGGAGCGAGGGAGAGAAGAATCAAGTCTTCTGAGTCTTAGAGGGAGAAAAAAAGAGTTGAGAAAGGAGTGTGGATAGAAATACAGCGAACAAATGAACAAGCTGGAGGAAATGATTGGACAAGGAAAAGAGATAAACAGGGCGAACAAGTGTCACTGTCTAACTGGGTTTGTTTGCTCGTGATGGGCTTTGTTTTTGGGAGGCTCAAAATGACTTTGTTACATACTAAGAAGGTAATAAGAACAGCTGGAAAAATCACGAGAAGCGTCTTGTTTGCTCTTGTCAGTCTCTAGTCTCTAGCTCTGCCAGATGGAGGCGGCCAAAGAGATGATTGCTGGACAATCGCATAATCCAACACCATTTCATTGGGCCAGACGTTTGTTTTCAGTGCATTTTCAGCGTGTTTTAGAGAAGAGTTAGAGAAGGTTTGAAAGTGGTAAGAAATCACCCAATACTGTCTCTCTCTCTCGTTGATCCATTTCCATTTTTCTTATTCCATTTTCATTTCCATCACACAGTTCTAAGCTCAACAACAGTCTCATCTACCCTCTTTAGGCATTGACTTTGGTCTGCTCATCGTCGAGCTCGTTATGTTGGACTGATATTTGAATATTTAGACCAGCTTTGTGGCAGCGCTCGAGAGCAGCAGAAGTGGGCTCTTGGTTGCGGGTGGCAAGGAAGCGGCCATTTTTGTCGGCTTTTGTCTCTGGCGGGCGCCAATCTTGAACTGTGAGAAGGCGGCCAACTGCGCACTAAGCTAGAGCACGACGCCAAGCTTGACAGGCAAGAGGAGAGGCTCTGCATTAATGGAGGAGGCACCTGGAGGGGAGAAGAGAGTTCCCTGTTCAGAGGCGCCTCTTGGGCTTTTTGCAGAGCGACTTGTCAACTGTTTAAGAACCAAACCGAATGGTAATGAGAGAAAGAGAGAGAGAGAGAGAGAAAAATATTGAATAGGAATAAGTCGTCAGATTGGGCGCAACAAGTTGAACGAGGGCCAGACAGTGTGTTGGTGGTCAGGCTGGTTGGCTTGTTGGTTAGCTCGTCGGCTTGGCGGCTTGAGGGCATTGAGGGCTTGAGGGCCAGAGCGGCGAGGCGGCTAGGCCGCTCTTGCTTGGCCGCCGACAAGCCTCCGTTGAGAGTTGGGTTTGAGAGTGTGAGAAAAAGCTGGCAGTTCGCGTTCAGCGAATTGGAGTTGGAGTTGTCAAATTTAGGCGCAAAGCAATGGATTTGCTTCAGTTTGTCTGTTTAACTCGTTTCCTTTCCACCATTCAAATGGTGTGGCCAAAGGGAGCCAGCAGATAGGAAATATTCTCTCTCTTTGCTTGGCAACCGCAATTGCAAGTGAATAAGAAACAAATTAACTCTTTTCCTTGCGGCCACACTCTTTCCTTTTGCTTTCTTCTGGCAAGACGAGCGCTGGGCCAGTGGCAAGCTCGGGGACTCTGACAGTGGGTCGAGCTGGTTGCTTTGGGGGGCAGTGGGTGAGACTATTTTGCATGAGACAGACTCGCCCGCCGGCCGGCCAGATTGTGATAGAGACGCAGACTGTTGGCAATGGTCGCGGGCTGCTCATTGGCGAGCTAATAAAAATAATGAGATAATTTTGCATAGTTTTCTCTCTCGCTCTCTGGCTTTCGGAAAACATTGTTGTCGTTCAGTGTTTGACGACTGGGCGACACAACAAGTGCTCTCAGGCGAAGGTGAATAAAGATGACACGTAACCAGAGAGACAGAGAACAACAAGCTTGCCTGAACAACAAGTGAAAATGCAGCCACAATCGGCTGGAAACTGTGGACGAGCTCGAGTGAGACGCTGCAAGAGAGAGAGAGAGAGAAAGAGCACAAAGGAACATTGAGAGGCCGGTGAATGAGATAAGATGAGCATGATTGCGGCTCGTCCAACGGCAACAATCATTATTGCGGCGGCGGCCAATTAAACAAAACGGATTAACATTCTACAAACACCTGTTCCAGCTCAATGTTCATCGTTGGCGCTTTGGGGCTTGACTCTGGTTGTGGTTGTGTTATTGTTGTTACGGTTCGGCGCTCATCAATCATCGCGAAACGCGCTGCAGTAATGATTGCGGTTTTGCCAAAAGAAAGGAAAGAATCTCTCTCGCTCTTCGTTATCCCTTTCACCTTTGGACGGCGGTGTGGCTCCCTCGAGGTCGTCCATTGGTCTTTGTGGCGGATGAACGACGAGCTCTCTTTCGTTAGCCCTTTCGTTGGCTAGCTAGCTTGCCAGCGAGCCGGTGGACCAATTTGGCGAGCTTTCTCAGTGATCGGCGGCTGGAGAGCGGCGCCCAGTCGGCGGGCGAGAATCCCCATCGAGGGAGAAGAGCATTTCGAGATGCTCATCTTCAGAGCTGGCTTAGCGGCAGCTTAGGAGCGCCGCTCTTCGTCCTGGGCAACTTCTAACCAGCCAGCAAGCCAGCCGCCGTTCAGTTGGCTCTGGTCGAGCTTGACTGACTAGGACTGGGCTGAAATGAACTGAACTGAACTGAACTGAACTGAACTGAGCTGAGCTGGAGCGAGTTGGTTTGTTTCGGCCCTCGAGCGAACAAAGCCCACAGACTGGCCGTGGTGTCGAGTGCGATGGAGCATGAGTTTGGGTCTGTGTCTCTGGTGGGCAATTGTTTCCCGCTTGCTGGCTGACCAACGGCAACAGTTGTCCAGCCAAGTGGACGGCCCGATTGAAAGATCCTTTCGGCCTGGCACTTGGCGCCGAAATCAAGTGGCAAGCGAGCCACAAACTGGACAAAGGCGAACAAGCGGCCGCACAATGCGAGCCAACTGTGGCCCGACGACAACTTGTCGCTCCTTTGGCCAGCCACTTGTTTCAATCCACCTCGAGCGTGTTCGAGTCCATTAAAAAGAGCCCGCCAAGCTCCCGTTGTAGGCCAGCCACACGAGCGCACTGGAAGCTCGCTGGCAGGAAGTGGACCACACACAGAGACACGCGTACACGAAGAGACTCTCGCGGGCGGCGGCAAGGCACACGCAAGCTTGCCGCGAAGGCACATCAGAAGAGCCTGCTGGATGGTGGCCATATTTGTAGGCCTTTTTGTCGGTTGGCCGGCTCTTCGTGGGGCTCATCAGATGCAAGGGCCGCACAACAAACTTGCATTGGCCGGCAACAAACTCTGCAGAGTTGCTGGAAAACTTTCGCTTCTTCCAACGGCGCGAAGCTTTTCAGCGCCGCCATTCTAATCACGAGGCATCGTTGCTGGCTCGACGGTTGGCGGGAAAAAGTGGCGCAAGTAGATCACCAGAAGATTGCGCTTTGCAACAACACCGGCCAAGAGTTCGCCTAATGAGCACGACCGGCTTCGTGAGCACGCACGAAGCCGCTCGTCGTCGTGGCCCGCCGCCACACTGACGGGCTCCAGCTGGCCAGACCTTAGGGCAGATGCAAACAGTTGCCGGCCGGAACGTTGGCCGCCCCCTCGCAGTGTCGCTGACTGGCCCTTGTCGTCACTCAATTGGCGAGGTTTTGCGGCAAACGGAGAGCTCCGAGCGGCCAGCTGATGGGACGCAAATGGGCAGAGCAAAAGGCAGGCAAAAGGGGAAAAATCGTGCCGAATATGCAAATGCAGATTTTCTCCTTCTGTTGCATTCCTAGACTGGCTGAGGTTTCTAGGCAAAAAGCCAAAAAAAGGGAAAACGAATGAAAGAGTTTGGAAAATCGTGAGATTTTGGCCGCCGCTCGCAAGCTCACCACTCGGAGGCGCTCGGAAAGTAGGAAACTTTCGGCCCGTTTTAATCTGCAAAAACTGTGGGCCTGATTTGGCCAAAGTTGCGGGCCCACCGAGCTAGCTGGCCAGCGGAGACAAGCTGCCCATTTGTGAGCTCTCCTCCTGGGCCACATTTCCTCATCCGCCAAGCAAAACTTGCAAACACGAGCACCAAAAGCAGCCCAACCAAACAATTGCCGCCGCCCAATTATCACGCCGATTTTCTTCCTAATCGATTAATCATTGTGCCAGTCTGATTGGTCTCAGCACTTTCCACTGGCCAGTGGGTCGTCCTTAGGACTGCACTTGCACTTGCACGCTGTTTCCTTTCTCCTCTTGGCTCTTCTCTCTTCTCCATTCGCCTTTCTTCCTCCTCATGTGAAACTGCGCTCATGGGAAATGAATTGCGAGCACACTTTTCCACTCGCAATGGCCGCTCAGAGTCGCCAGCCAGCTCTCAATTACACGACTCTCATCAGACTCCATTCATCGAGCCGCTCTATGAATGGAGCCGCTCGATGTCCATCGGGAGGAATACTAATAACTGAGTTGGTTGGAGAGATAGAATCTCGCCTGACTTTTGGATAATCACTATTACCTCCAGCGCTCATCAAAGGCGCTGGTTGGCGGCGGCCAAACAGTGCAGTTTTGAGATAGCCAGTGGGCTCAATTAGTCGTCTGTATTGCTAATTGAATGGCCGGCGCTCGTTCGTTGGAGTGGCCAGAGACAGCAGTTCGAAGAGGCATAGGCAGAGGCAGAGGTGCACTTCGGCGAGACATAAGTCACCATTGGTCAGTGCAGTTTGTCAGCTATGGTGGTGCACTGACATTTGTAGAAAAAATTAAACGATGAATAAGAGTCCAATTAATTCTGGCGGCGTTCTGCTCGTTTGGCCACATTCGAATGGTGGCTGCACGTCAATTTTCAGTTTTCTACTCAAACAGGCTGACCAGCATTGATCGGCTGGAATGCAGCCAAATGCAGCCAAATGCAGCCAAATGGAGTTGAGCACACTCCAGTTGTAGTCTCAGTGGAGGGCAAACAAACTGGCGCTGGAAAACGAAGCAAATTTTGCCTCATTTTCAGCCCAAACTTAAACTTCAAGTCAAACTGGACGCTCGGCGCTGGACAAGCACTGGGCGAGCACTGTGCTGCACTTGGAGCAACAAGTGGCTCAACAAGTGCTGCTGACCCGAGCAAATTGGACGCACATTGACAGAGCGACAACAATGGAACAGGACTGGACACAGGCGAGCAGTGGTCAGGCGAGAAGAGTGGAAAATTGAGCTCTGCTTAGGTTGGGCGAATTTGGCTCCAAGAGCGGATCCAAGAGAGAGAGAGAGTTAGATTGGGCGGCATTGTGCATTGGCAGACATTGGGCATTGGGCAGTCCACTGTTGGCGGTGGAGCAAGTGGCAGGCGGCCGCTAATTGAGCTCGATTAGTGTGTTGTGGGCGCGTGTCCAGAGCGCGGAGGGCGCCAAGTCGGCAAGCGTTCAATACATTTCATATCTAATCTCGCATTGGACGCAATCGAGAGTTGGCCAGCGAGAGGGATTGGCCGGTGAGGAGAGACAGAGAGTGGCTGGCGCCAGTGAGCTGGCCAGGGGGCGCGCACTTTGCCCGTGGCGGCCGTGCGACACACACCCACTGGCGGCCCTTTTGTTGCGCTCTAGGGCCAACGGCTGACGACTGGCCGCCGGTGGGCAAGCGAGTGGCCAGAGGTGTCGCTCGACGAGAAGTGTTGCGATTTGGGGCGAGATTCTAATTTTTTTCCGCATCCCCCTCGCTCGAGTGCAGCCGAGCAGCGCATTGAAGGGGGGAAGACAGTCGGTGGGCCGCCCGAATCGGCGGGAGCTCCTTTCCGGTCCGGTCGCCCTTCGACCGGAAAGTCTGCCAGCTCCTCTGGGCTGCCCACCGGCGCCACACAAGCTCCCCCAGACGAGGAGCAGGCCGGCGAGATTCCAGCGCGTTGATTAGATTTTGCACACTCGTCCGGCTGGCGCTGGATGCGGGCCGCCCCAAGGCGCCCAGCTGGGCGGCCCTGCCGCCTTTCTGCGCCTCCTTCCGACTCGCCCCTCGCTCGGCTCGCTGCCCGCTGGCTCGCAGCTCGCCGCGCCGAGATTCCAACGCCCGATAAGCTGCTCTCGGCCGGGACGAGGGCGCGCGACGGGCGACCTTTTGCGTCCGGCCGAGCCGGCAAGCTTGCAAGCTCGCCGACGTGCCCGATTGGTTGCGCTCTAATTTGGCGCGTCTCAGTCGTTCGGCAACCACCGACCAGTGCCAGCAACAACAACAACAAGAGCAGCATTAACATCAGCCGCAAAAGCGGCGGAAATTTCAACAACAAGCCACCTCCAATGCGGGCCACTGGCAGCCGCCCCACTCCAATCAATCAGGTGCCAAATGTTCGCCACAGTCGAGCTGTGAAAACACGCCGCCAAGCCGGAAGAAGAGACGCCCAAGAGGGCACAAAGCGTCGCGCATTTCGCTCCAATCTCTCTCTCTCTCTCTGCCTCTGCCTCTGCCTCTTGTCAAGCCCGCTCACTTGGGCCTGTTTGTTCGCTAGCTGGCCAGCAGAATCGTCAGCAGAATGGTCAGTCGAACGGGCGGCAAGCTCAGCAAGCTCGCCAGGAAATCTCTCGCCGACGGGCAGCAGATTCGCTCCACTTCCTGCGGCCCATTGGGCAATTCTTTGCACCTCCGGCGCCACTTCCGCCGCCCGCCAACCATCGAGCATTGAGCCGCCCTCGTTGGGCGGCGTCCAAATCGGCCAGATCTATTCTCTGCTCCCTTTCACTAGCCCTTCCGCTCCCCCAAATTCGAGGCTCGCTTTGTGCAGCATTGCCCAGTCCGGCGGAGGATCCCGACTTAGCTGTGCGCGCGGCCGCTCCTTAGCTGCCGGCCAAAGTCTCCAGGAGCGCCCGCCTGAAGGGCCAACAATAACAAACGCCGCCAAGAAGGTTAAGCTGATTTAAATCTAATCTAAACTGCGCCGCTGCTAAAGATGAGGAAGCGCCGGCTGGCCATTTTGTTCCAGACTTTTGTTCCCCATCGGCAGCCCTTTTTGCCGATTGCCGATTGAACGCACGTTGCTCTCTCCACTGGCCAGCGCATGGGCCTGGCGCATTGCACGGGAGCGCCGCCACTGCGCCACAACTCGCTGCTCATTATTGCTATCCTCTGGATCTAAACAATTATTGCCCCTTTCTCCAGCGACAACAACAACTGCTCTATCGGCTCTACTTGGCTTGCCACTGAAGAAAGCGGCGCCGCCAAACTGCTGACCGATCGCCACCGTCCGCTACTTCTAGCTCGGCCGCCGCTAGTCTAGAGCGGCCGAGCTCGGCGGACTCGATGAGTGCGCCGGATGTTGGGCTTGTCAGCGGCATCCCGAAGAGAGCGGGCCAAATGCAAAGATTGGCTCGCCGGCCTGCCTCACTGTGGCCCGTCTCTTTGTCTGTGCTGAGCGAGGGCGGAAACTTGAGCCGGACAATTCGTGCCTAGCGAGCGAGGAGGAAAAAGAGGAAACAGTTTGAGGGGAAAGTTCGATAAAATGGCTTCCGTTTGATGCGCTTCTTCCTTCCTGTCCGCTGCACTAACTTGGCCCACTGTACTGACTAGCTCCACTGCCGTCCCCTCGTGCGTGCCTGGTTTCTGCACGCAGATTGGGGGAAAGCAGAGCCGCAACACAGTCTGTAGCGGACCTAAGGGCACGAATGGGCGAGTGTCCTCCGCTCGCCCATTGCCAGACGAGCGGGCGGCTGTTTGTTTTGATATTGCAAATTGGGCGCATCCGAGCGCCACTGAGATGGCCGCAAATGGACTCCACGAGGGCCCACAACAAGTGGCAATTAATTTGGACATGAAAAGGCCGGCCGGCAGTGGCGGCCAATTGGGAATTGTTTCCTTTTTCTCTCTCTTTGGCTCTAACTCTCCAGCAATCTGGGAGCTTTGTTTGCAGGCACCCATCAACAAGTGAGACGCGGCCAGTTGTTGTTGTCGTTTCTTCCACTTCTGCTTCTGCTTCTGCCTCTGTTGATGAGCTTGGGAGATGGAAAGATGGAAGCGGAGGGACAAGCAAAAGAGCCAACGAGTTTAGTGAGGAGGAAGAGTCGCCTAAATGGGCTGAGGGAGGAAGTGGCCGGCCCAAACGGGCGCTGAGCAACTGCACTTGCAGCCCGTTTGGGAGCACTTGTTTGCGTGCCTTGATTGCAGCCGGCGCGCCGAAGTAAAGGAGTAGAGGAGAGTGTGCGCCCATTGTGTTTCCTTGTGTCTCTGTGTGTTGTTTCTGGCGTTTGTTTGGCGCCATTTCCGGCCAAATTGGCAGCCCTGAACTGGGCGCCAATCGCGGGCCAGTCGTGAGGCAAATAATCGCCAGCTGCCCCTCTCCAGACAAGTGAGCAATGAGCCCGGCGGAGATGCGGCGAAACGGAGAAAGTGATCGATTGGCTGGCAATTGGTTGTTTGTTGAAGCAGTGTAAGCAGGCTAAGCAACGGTCAAAAGAAGGCCTACAAAGCGGAAAGGGGCGCAGCAAAAGGGGGAAAAAGAGGGTCTGCAGAGGCGAGAGTTGCTTCTGGAAAGCTAATGCACCTTGTGTGTTGCAAGATGGTTGCCTGTCCGCTGGATTGGCTGCCGCAACTGGATCTGCGTCCAAAGTCCGTCTGTCTCGCTCATCCAAATGGGCAGCTGAAATGGAACCACGCGCACACAAGAGAGAGAGAGAGAGAGAGGGCAGGAAATAATAATAATAATAATTTCTATCATTTGCTCGCCCTGCTTGGCCTGCAACTGTTGCGGGCGCCAGTCTCTGGCCGGTAAGTGCGGCCAGCGCGCAGCCGGAGGTGCCATTTTGCAACAATTACACGCGCTCCTTTGGCGCCCGACTGCAACTTGATCGATTGCTGACTAGCTTCCTGCTCGTCGCTCGTCCTCAATTTTGGCCCGCAAACTGTGCGCCGCTCTTGACCGGCGTCTCGCCGCCGCTTGACCATCATCGGCGGCTTGCAATGGTCGCTGCGAAGCTCGCCGCCTGGACACACAAACCGCCAGAGGCCAATCGATTTCTCGCTCGTCTGGCGGCCACTTTCTCCTCCAGTTGCTCGGCTGCCTCCGCCTCCATTTCTGCCTCCAAGCACTTGCGCTCGCTGGAGGCTTGCCGGCGCTTCGCTCGAGCCGCGCGCGATCCAAAATGATTCAATAACCAAGCACCAGTGGCAGCTGTCGACTGGCTTGCTTGCTCGCTCGCTAGCTTGTCGCTGGCCAGCTAGCTTGCCAGCGAGCGACTTTCCCTGATCGAGCCAAGACCAAAAAGCCAATCACGTCGGTCCAAAGTGGGCCAAATGGTTCGGTTCTGTTCGGTTGGAATCAATCAATTTTGCATTTTTTACCAAAGCTCAAGTGCACTCCAAGTTCCGCAACTGCGCCCCCTCATCGAAGGCCGCCACTTGGCCCTTGGAATCAAGAGTCTGCTTGGCACCTGAGAGCAACTCTAGTCCAGCTGAGTGGCGGCCAGATGGAGAGTTGTTCGAGATTATCATTTGCTCAGCCAAGTGGTCGGGGCCACACGCGCGCCCGACAAAGCGCGTTGGCGGCGCTCCAAAAGGCCAACTAATTGGAAAGAGAAAAGGCCGTTCGAACGTTCAAAAGGAGAGAGAGAAAGAGGGACAAACGACACGCGCATGACTAGGGCACATTAACGGGCTTCTAATGTTGCTCTTTGCTCAAGCTGGCCAGCGAGCATCAACAATGATGAATGGCAACCCTTTTTCAGCCGCCGGCCTGCTTTTGCCGCTGCTTCTCCACTTGAGCGCCACACGATCCCGCCGAAAAGGACACTCGGCGAGAGTTTAAACTTTGCCTGGTGAGTTTCAGCAAACTCAAGACAGACAGACTCTCCTCAGTTTGCTCTGCTCAAGAGCGAGAGACTCTCTCTTGGAGTATCATCAGCGTCAGGAAATCAATTAGAAAGAGTCAGCGACAAGATTTCTCAATTAAGTGGCTCTGCAGCCGCTCGAGCTAAGCGCTGGGCCTGAGCTGCGAGCTAGAAACTAAATGTGAAAACTAAATGAAAACAAAACACTCAGACGCGCAAATGGCCTCTCCGCTGTGCTTGAGCTTGTCCAACGTTGCCACTTAGGATTAATTACAAGCTAGCGGAAGTGGATTGGAGGAAATTTAGTGAATTTTGCAATTTTAAATGCAAACAGGCAGCGAGAGAAGAGGAAACATCTTCACATGTTCACAGGACGAGGCCTTATTGTGTAGTGGAAGATTGTGTGCGGAGGACGTTTGACAAAAATGGCCACTTGTTGCGCCAAATTGTTTTGCCAATCTTCTTCTCTCTCTCCAATTCCAACTTGCTCCTCTTCTCTTCTTGCACGAGAGTGCATCTGAATTATAATCCATTTCCTGCAAACTTTCAAGCGGAAGGGTTAGCCTGCGCCAAGGCGAACAGGAAGCAGGTCAGCAGATGCAGCTGGACTCTATTGGGCATCATTAGCATCATTGTCTGGCTTGGATGACGATTTGGACGATTTACAGTTTGGGCCAGTCTTGGATTGCAAGAATAATTCCAATTGCGATTACGATTGCCACTTTGTGATGGCTTTCATCTGATTCCAGTCCCATTTTGTTGCCCTGCTGCTGGTGCTGAAGATGCGCTGGATGGCGGCGATAAAAATCCGCCCAATCTTGGTGGGAAATTTGCATAATAAGCGAGCCTGTTTGCTGCTCGGCGGCCCATTTGCCTGCGCCTTGTTTGCATTCCATTGGAGAAAGCGAGCAAAAGGCAGTCGCAGTCGCAAATCGGCCGCTTGTACAGTCGTAAGCCTGTTGCATTGTGTCAAAGATCTCCACTCAAAGGGTTGCAAAAGGAGGGCGCGAAAGGCAGAAGAGGAGCTTGCACAACAGAGAGACAGACACACTTGCGCCCTCCTTTAAAGCCTTTTGCTCTCACCTATCGCATTTCGGACGGCCCGAAATCGACAACATTCATCAGAAACTCAGGCACTCTTAGTGGCTAATGACCAGAGCCAAGTGGCCGGCGCTGATCTGGAGGCAATCATCGCAAGTGTGCACTGAATGGGCGGCCACAGTCTGTCCGAGAGAGCAGCTTTTAACTCTCCAAACATTAACATTTGCACTCTTTCCTTCTCCTTCTCCTCAACGTCCGGCTCGTCGTGCTGTCCTTTTCTCACATTTCTCTCTCTCTTCTTCCGCTTCGAACTGCCACCATTGGACGGCACTCAAATGGAGGCCAAAGCACGCCAATGGTTCGCCGAACTGCCGCTTCGTCTGCCTGTGATTTATGCTAATTAGTCCGCCGCTTTGGCGCCGGCGAGACTCAACCGGCTGGACACGAAGCTTTGGGCCGGAATTGATTTGTCGGACGAGTGGCAGTGGCTGGGGGCGAGTTGTTTCCGTTGCCAGTGGGCTGATGGTCGCCAATGGACTCTCTTCGGGCCGTTTGGGGTGAACAAAATTCGCCCAAATGGGCGAGCAAAACGAGCAACAGGCCACTGCTGTTCGTCTCGATCTGAGAGCAGCTCTGCGCCAAGTGCACAGGGACACTTCTGGTGCCTTTTGTGCCTCCAGTGGTCAGTGTCTTCCTGTGGCCAGTTGGCAAAGTTTCACTCGCCGGATCTATTCTCGTCTTTATCGCCCCAAACCGCATTGAGCTCCAAGTGACTGGGACTTTCTCCTTGGCCAATTGCGGCTGCTCGCGTGTGCGCCCCAACGGGAGTCTGTCGCTCGAGCTTGCCGCAAGCTCTGCCCCACGAAGAGCTTTGGCGCCAAACTGTGGCCTGGTGGCCGAGCTTTGCTGGCGGCCAAACTTTGTTGTCTTTCGAGACAGAAGCAAGCTCGCTTTTCGGCCCATTGTAAACACACAGAGCTTCAGCGGAGAGTGCACTTGCGCGGCTCGGCTGAGACATTGTGTGAGAATTGTGTGGTTGTGGTGGCGGCCACTTTGCGCCGGCACTTGTCCCTCATGCAATCAGGCTGACCGGCGCCAACTGGACGAGAATAGCTCCTCCTGAGGGCCCGCATGAGTTTCGTGTGCTTGCCAGCTCGCCGCACGACACCACACGAGCTCGCCAGCCCGCAGCAGCAAGGCTGCCTCATTAGAGACAAAGGCCCAGGGAAGAAAACCCTTTTGTTTGCCCCCTGCAGACTGCCCACTGTGGCTTCCCCTTTGCATCTTTCACGTCGCCCAGCTCGCCGTCCACTCGCCAAAAGCCTGAGGATGAGCTCTGGCCCGCTGCATTGAGCTGCATTTGAGGCGCGCCAAATGCAAGCCAATGCACAATTGGCTGCCCAAAACTCCGCTGGAACAAGCAGGAAAGTGTCATCTGTGAGTGAGAAATCGTCTCGGCAGTTGTCTGGGAAGCATCAGCGTGCAGCTAATCAACAGTTGGGCAACATGGTTGGCATATAAAAAGTTTCACGCTTGCCAAAAGGGAGAAATTTTATTATTTCTTCGGGAGGAATTTTGCAAAAAGGAGAAAAAATTCCCTCAAATTGCCTTCATTCTTGCTCGCCTCGATTTCAATCCTCCTTCGTTGTGGATTTTTTCCGCCCAATTCGCACACTCTGAGCCTGTTTGCTGCGCCAAGATGAACAAGAAAGACGCCGAGATGCGACCTTGGAAAGCTCGGCGGATAATTGAAAAGGAGAAGAGAGGCGTCGAATTTGGGTCACGCAGACAGAGAGAGAGAGAGACAGGCGGCCAATTGTGGGGGCAGAGTTTAGCTTAGGTTGGAGAAGAAGGAGGGAGAAGAACGTGACACAAGTTTGTTGCGCTCGTGAGCAACCAATTGGCTGGTTTCATGCAAAATTTGGGCTAAATTTTGCGCTTCAATGAGGGAGAAATGTTGCCCCTCTGGAAGTAGAAGTCTCTTTTGTGGCGGAAAATGAGCGCAAAAGCAAATTTTTACCCAAGAAAAAGAGCGCCAGACCAAAGCTAGTCCCTAAGATCTTCTTCCAAGAACTCTCCCAAGCAAGTGGCAAGCTGCTGCTGTCAAGCTGCTGGGGTATCGAAGAAGCTCCCTGCTGGCGGAACAAGAGAAAAGGGGCGCTCAAAGTGGTGGCCTGAAAGAGCAATCGATTGGCTCATGGTATTCATTGTCTTGGGCTCGTTCGACTATGATTATCATCAGTGCATTGTGTGTGAGCGAGCGAGAAGTGTGCGCCCAAATTAATTTCACTCTTGGGCCACTCTTTTTGCCCCTACCAACAGCTCAGCACTCTAACACAATTTAAGACTCTCCACAAGGGTCAGATTTATCGCCAATATTAAGATCAAATTTCCACCGCCTTTTAGTGGCCGCGTTGAGTGTTCGAATTGAGATGGGCTGTAAGAGTTTTTGGGCCAAGTGAAAGCGAGAAAGAGAGAGAGAGAGTCGCTTTGGGCGCGATGAAGAGAGTCTCTCTTGTGGCCGGCACCTTTGGTTAAATGGAGTGCACTTTGTGGGTCTGCACTGTGGGCTGATGGTGCTTGTTGTCGGTGGCATTGTGTGCCAGCGAGCGGCCGCCAGACGAGGAAAGAGAGTGCGTTAAGGCGACGACAAGACAAGTGGGCTTGCCGCTGGTCCATTCTGAGCCTCTTCCAGTTTCCACTCTGCCTCCACGAAGCCCAAACACACAGAGAGTCGGATTGCCCAGCGAGATACTCTCGTCCAGTGGCCAGCAGAGACTGTCTGGCCCAGTAAGCTCTCCTCTTTTAGTCTGCCAGTGCTAAGACAAAGGTCGGCTCGGAGTTTGAGAAATTATTACGACTATTAATATCTTATTATTATTATTGCTATTATTTCCAACATATCGGGAGTGCGATTGGTTTTGCGGGCGCACCTGTTCGTCGGGCGGCCAGTTAATGGATTTTCTTCCAACTTTCTCTCTCTCTTTCTCTCACTCTCTCTCTTGACCGATTCCAGTTTGTGGGCCACTTATCAGCGCTGCAAATCGGCTGCACTTTTTGTGTCTGCCCTTTTTGCTCGGCTGCTCCCAAACTGCTCACTGTGTGCAACTCGACGCACAAGTTTCAAATCTGCTTTCAAATCATCAACCATTCACAAATTCGCACCACTTTGAATGGATTCACAGAATCAAGTAAGCGCATTGTTCTCAAGCTCGTTTGCACACGTGCCTAACGAGCAAGCTCAACCACGTGTTGAGTGGGCCATTTTTTCTCTCCATTTTTCTCGCTAGGCGAGCGCTACTTTCGGCACAGTCAGCACGTAGCAGTGGCAAGCCAAGACCTTTGCTAAGACAAAGGAGGCTTGCGATAAGCGAGCGTCGAGATTCATTAGCATTCCGATCGAACAAGAAGAGAGAGAGAGAGAGAGCAAGATGATGGAAGAGAGGGAAATAGGAATCAGGGCCAAAGACTAACGAAGAGAATTGTTTTTCCTCCAAAATGAAAACCCCAAAATAAACTGGCACCCCTTCTGTTGTGATGGTGCGATTGAAAATTATGCAAAACCGTTAGTCTGATGGGCGGCAAGTTGCAGATGGTTGCAAGTGGCGCCAGAGACAAGGGCGCCCCAAGCAGCCGAGTGGCCACGCTGGCAGTGCGCCGCAACGGGCGACTGTCCACTGTGCTGCCCACGTTCAGCTCCACGCGCAGGCCCGCAAGCAGTGTGGCCGCCCCAGACACTCCGCAGCGGCGGCCGCCCTTAGGCTCGCAGCCACCAAGTGGCCAGCTGGCTAGACACAGTGCGCCCTCGAGGTGGGCCGCCAAGGGGCCGCCGAGCGCCGCTAAGCTTCTGCTGCCCGTTGGGGCCGGCCAGCAGAAGGGGCAATCCGGAAGGGCCGACAGGGCAAAGGGCCAGGAACAGACGGCGGGCGAGCAGGCGCCCTTCCCAAAGCAACAGGAGTCGAGCAATTTGTCAACAATGGTGCCCATAAGCAATCCCATGGCGGAGCTGGTGTCTGGCTCACGCGACTCGACAGGTGAGTAGAAAATTGCCACTGGCCCACATTCGAGTCTGGAGGATTTCTTTCATCCGCCATCTTCGAGTTTCGAGACGGAGCTGTTTTTTGAGCCATTCCGCGGCAAAGAGGTGCCATTTTTTGCCCATTTTCGTGCCAGAGATCTGCTCGAATTGGAGATTTCGCGCAGGAGAACTATCGAGAGAGAATTCCCTCGATGAAAGAAGGACCAGTTGCTGGCCATTCTTGCAAGCTCGGCCATTGACCAGCGAGAAGAAGTTGGTCTTGAAAATTCCAACTCGAAGAAGCTCGCTCGAGATTCTTCGGCCCGTTGAAAGTTGGCACGACTCCAAATTTGAGGCAACAGTGAAGCTTGGACACAGAGGCTGACTGGCGTGTCTCATTTTGGGCGATAATTGGGCGCAAAATTGGCCCAAACAGGCGGGGCGATCTGGCGCCTTTTTCGCCGTTTTTGGGCCTGTTTCGTCGCCACCTTATGAGACAGTCTCTAATTCTGTCAGATAATACTAATTTGGCGCAGTTGTGCAACGGATTTCGTCATGTTTCCATCCACTTTCCTCCATTGTTGTGCCCGAGCTAAGAGCTGCCCTCGTTGTGCTGTGCTTCCTTTGCACTGAAATGGAGTGCAGTTTTGGCGCAATTTGTGGCGCCCAATTGCCAGTTTGGGGCTGCCTTTCGCTGGCTCGTAATTCAAATTCAATGCACTCTCGATCCAATGCAAGTGCACTTTTGCTTTTGCTTTTACTTTTACTTTCGCTCGCGGCTCCACTTTTGCCCAAATCGTCAGATCGGCAAGTGAAGGAGCCGCACAACTTCGGACGGTTCCTGATGAGCCGGGCGGCCAATTGGACCTTCGGCTGGTCCAGTTGGCCTGGCGGAGTTCAGCCACAAACTGGAGCTGCACTTGGCCCGAAATGGGGCTCAATGAAGGCGCCATTGATGGTTCGAGGGGAGAGAGAAGAAGAGCGATGCTCTTTTACGATGGCCCAATTGGTGTGTCCGGCGCCAATTGAGAGCCGAGCCTTGCACACACAGTCGTCCAGATTGGATGGAACGCGCTCGATTGGCTGAAGGAGGCTCGGCCGGAATTCCAGTGGCCGAGAAGTGCGGCACACTGTTTGTTGGCTCGCTGCAACAACAAACAGGCAAGTGTTTGTTGTTTGACTTCCAAGTTATAACAAGCCAATGGTCGCGGCCAATGGACAGAGAGCGGCCGAGCTGTGAGGGGCAAAAGTGGCCGCCCAAATGGAGTGGCAACAAACTGGCATCGAGTGGCCAGCGTGAGAGTGTTGTGTGCGCTTTGCTGCTGCGGATTGGCCACTTCTGCAGCATTGAAGCTCTGCTGGCTCGCTCGTGCAGAAAGTGTGGCGCCAGTGGCGGGCCGCAAAGCTACAAAGTGGAAGTGTTTGTCGGCGCAAAACGGCGCCACTCTGCAAGCGGCGGCGACCATCTCGGCGCACTCAAATGGCGCACAGTGAGCGAGAGAGTGCCGTCTCTTCCACTGGCCACTTGTTCCTCTTGATTGATGCCCAGTGGCGCCGAGGAGCCCAAGTGGTGGCGACGGTGGCGGCGGCGAGGAAGAAGAGGAAGAAGAGGAGAAGAAGAAGCAGAGACGGGCTAATTTCGGGCTGCAACAAGTGGCCGGCGGGGCAGAGGAACAGGAGGCAGGTAGGTTCATTTTTATTTCCATCGGGCGGCGTTTTGTTGGCCGAGAGAGAGAGAGAGAGAGAGAGAGAGACGAGCTGAAGTTTGGGCAGGACGAGCCGAGGAGAGTGAGCAATGCGGTGGGCCAGCTTCAGGGGAGCTGCTCGGCCGGCCGCAGAGGCGCGCACACAAAGAAGAGGGACGCGTGCGGCCAGAGCAGTTGGGCTGCGGTGGAGCATTGGCCGCTTGGTTTGGCTGCACTGCGTCGGCCGAGTGTGCCCTAAGGAGCAGCAGCGAGACAACGAGCAAAGTGGACTCGCCGACCGACTGGGACGAGCTCAGGTGGGAAGAGCTCAGGTGAGACGAGCCAAGTTGGTGGACCGACCAAGTGGCAAGAAAAGGCTGGCCAGTGTTTTCTTGGTTAAACACTGGCGCCAGCGAAATTCCTCACACTCGCCAGCCCATTCAGCTGGAGGTGCAACAAGTCGGCCATTGCGAGCCGCCCGTCTCGAGTGGCATCTCTGCTCTTGGGATTCAAGATGGCACTTGGCCATCTCCTGAGCCAGCTGGTCGGCGGTTGAGAAGAGAAGCAGAGGAAGAAGCAGAAAGAGAGAGAGAAAGACGGTCTTGCTTCCACATCAAAACATCGACAACCATTTGGTGCCACACTTGGTGCCAACAAGAGTCAGACTGTGCAAATTGTTCGCCAACAAATGGGCATCATCAAATTAATTAGTTCTCTGCTGATGTCGTTGGACACAAGAAGCACAGACAGTGAGGAGCTGGCTAAGGAGAGGCCAAAATGAGAGTGAAAAGAGAGTGAAATAGTTGCCCCACTGGCGACCATTTCAGTCAGTGTGCAGCAAGTGGCCAATGTCCAATGTCCAGCCAGCAGTTGACGCGTTCGAATGAAAGCACCAGTTGAGCCGCCCGCAAGACAGGTGACGAAGACGATGATGAGCAGGCAGCGAAGGAGCTCGCCAAGCTTGGCCGTCAAGATGGGTCAGTGTGCGCTAATGGATGTTATGCTTGAGGGCGAGCTGTTCGAGTGGCCACGCCGTTGGAATAACAATCCGATCGGCAGCGCCAGATGCTTGTCGCCATTTCGACGGACGGCAGTCTCTCCTGCTTTCTCGCAGGCCGAGTGGTGCAAGCTTTACTCTGCGCAGCTCTGGGGGGCAACTTGGCTCCGCTGTGAGACACTGGAGGCCAAGAGATGACTTTAAAAGGTGAAAGTTTGACGGATCGGCGTCAGACTTTTGCTCGCTCGCTCACTCGCTCGCCAGTCGGGCCACTTGCATCAGTCTCCAGCTTGTACAAACGCGATCAACACCTTTCCACTCGGCCAGAGAGAAGGGCTGCCCCTCTTTCATCCATCAATGTTGGCTTCAAAACTCCAATGACAACAGATGTCGATTCATTTGCCGGCTCTTTTTCTCTCCAATTGATCCCTTGCAGTCAGCACGACTCCAAAGAGTACAAAATGCAGACAGTCTCGCCATTGGAGAGCTCCATTTTTGGCTCGAACTTGGCCAGAAGGAAGGAAAAAGTGTGGCCAAATGGAGCTCGAAATGGACACTCTTCGGGGGAAAAGTGCTTCACACGAGCTGCCGGCTGAATTCTAATGGCGGCCATTTCGTTTCTCTCGCTCGCCAGGCCATCTCTTAGGTCCGATTTGTTGGATCAAAAGCATTTCTTCTCGAAACGGCAGAGCAAGGGAGCAAAACGGCGCCATTTTCTTCAATTTCAGCAGAGCCTCCAGTTTGTCTAAAAATGCACAAACTTGCCAGCAAGTGAATGCGCCGACAACAAAAGTGAAATCTGCCCCCACTAATGAGCCCCCTTTTTTCCATCTTCTTCTCCATTCCATCTCCTTCTCCATCTTCTCATCTCCATTTCCCCTTTTTCTGCCCTCTGCCTTCTCCTTTCTGCCTTCTCCCACCGTCAGCTCATCGCTTGCTCTGCGGGCTGTCCAAATGAATGGCCAGGCGCTGTTTCCACTCCAGTTTAAGCTCTGAGTTCCGCCCAAAATCATTAGCTCGAGTGGCGAAATGCACAAAGAGGTTAGATCAAAAATCAATTATCGTCCGCCCGCTTCGTGTTCAGCCCGCAGACTATGCTCGGCCGCTCTTGTGCTTCCGCTCCAATTGCGTCTGTCCATTTCAACATTTGGGGCGGAATAATCAGCAGGATAAAAATAACCCTCATTGAGGCGAGCATATCTTCGTTTTCCAATCCAAGTCCAAGCTGTGAGCTCACAACTGTTGCCCCGCCAACAAGTGTTCTCGCCCCTCAGTTTGTCTCCCTTTGCTGGCTGGACCACACAGTGTCGTCCGTCCTGTTCCGCCGCACAGCTAAGCTCCGGCGGGCGCACACAAACCAGCCACTGGCCACCAAATTCCAACCAAAGCCTTCCCGTCGGGCCAGATTAGTCGAGCTGGACGAGACTTGGGCGGCAAAAGACGATTAGAAACTGATGATCATCGGCTTTGGTTGGCGATTATTTGCCCACTCTTACTCTTAGTCTTACTTGCACTTGCACTTGCTTCTGCCTCCACAGAGCCACAGACACTTGCTGATTGGAGGCGGCCAACTTGGTGGCAAAACAAGTGGCAGAGATCCAGTTCATTCAGAAGCTGATTTGCTTGGTTTTCGGCTGGCTAGCTCAAAAGAGAAGAGGAAAAAAAGAGAGAAGAAGAGATTCTCTCCAGCTCGTTGAGCTGAGCATTGGTCGTGCAGATTTCCAATTCCAATTCCACTTTTACTTATATTTTTACTCATTTTTACTCGTATTTTTACCTCCATTTTTACTTCCACTTGCAATTCTAATTCCCCCTCCACTTCCGCCCAAGCTTTCCTTTAGTCGCAACAACTTGGGCCGCAAAACTGGAGCTAAGCCGCGCCAGTGTCCAGCCGGCAAGAAATAGAGGCACATTTGGAAGTGGAGATGGAAATATCTCACCAGAGACTGTGTGTCTCCATTTGAGTGTGGGTCTCCATTTGGGCGAGCTCCAGTTTAGCGGCAGACTGTCTTGCTTGGCATGCTTGCTGCTAGTATATAAATATCATCTAAGCAATAACAAGTGGCTTATGTGGCGCTGCGGCTGGTTGGCCGGCGGAATTAGCAGCGTTTGTTTGGCCGGCTCGAAAGTTGCGAGGGGCGCAACTTTCAAGCTCGCGGCACAACCAAAGGCCAGAGGTGGCTTGTTATGCGGCGAGCAAGTGGCCAATCGGTGGCCATTTGCTTGCCTTGGGCGGACGGTGATCAGGGGCGCTTTGGTGTGGCCGATTGTTGGCCTGGCTGGCTGGCAGACTGAGCGACGCCCAATTGGTGGTTGGCGAGCTGGCGAGCTAGCCAGCCACCAAGCACAAAGAGGAAAGCAAATCTGGCCTCGAGCAATTGGGGCGGCCAGTGCGGAATTGGCAAGACTGGTTGCTGGCGTGTTGCGGGCGCCTCGAGTGTGTTCGCGTGCCCGCCGAGCTCGCTGTTTGCCACCACATGCCACATGCGACAAAGACAAAGACAAACAAGCAAACAAACACTCTGCTCAAACAGACTGTGTGCCGCCGCTGCTTCCAGTCCCGACCAATCAGAAGCGTCGAGTGAGACTGTGACTGCCACTGCGACTGCTCATCTGCCAGGAGACACACTCTCTCGGCCTGCAGCTCACTCTGAGTTTGTCGACTTTTCCAAGAGTGAGCCAGTCGCGGACTTGGATGAATTTTGCCACTCGCAACTCAGCAGTCGCCAGTGCCAGTCGAGCAACGCCAAAGGTTAACGCGCCGTTGCCAGTTGAGCGCGGCAACAAGTGGCCGCGGTCGCATTGTGCAACAAAGCACTCGAGTGGTCCACTGTTGTGTGTGCCAGCCAGTGCGTCTGGCGCGCGCACTGTTTGTTTTAGGCCGCCGCTCAGCTCCAGAGATGAGCCATTTCCGTCGGTTTTCCGACCGATCTTATCTGACACTTGCAACTGTCCTCCGTTTCAGTTGATCCTTCAGATGATCGAATGCAACGCATGCAACGCACACCTGCCAATTGGCTCATCGGGCCAGCCAAGTGCGCGCCAAGAAGGATTAGTTACTAGTGACAAGTGGCAGAGGAGAACTCGCCCCTCCCAAATTGATGGCCATTTTAAATTAATCTTCATTCAACTAATTTGAATTCTTAAAATCCCACAACAATAAATTCTCCATATCCCAACGACAATCTACGGCGCCTCGACCAAATGAGCAGAACTTTACAACGAGTTCGACCCGAACAATTGCCAAAAACTTCTAGACAAGCTCAAGCCGACCAAGCTCACTGAAGCAGAAGCACTGCCCACGAGACAGCAAGCCTCCCAGGCTGGGCCGAACGGCGAAATCGTAATCAAAAATAATAAAAATAACATTAACGACAGTTATCTCAATGAGCAGCAACAACTAGTGGTGGAGATTTCCAGCGAAGAGGAACAGGAGGAGCTCTTTAGCCAGAAGATAGAGATTAGCCACGGGGGCCAGAGAGGCGCTTTCGTAAGCTCAACCTTGACCAGGACGACCAAGAGGGCGGCCACACACCAAGAGGAGGACCAGCTCCAAGAAGACGGCCAGCTTCAAGAGACGAGAAAGCAGACAGAAGAGTTCAAAAGGCAAGACAGAAGCATGAGTGGGGCCAACATGGACACCACCATTTCGTCGGGCAGCCAAGAGGATTCGGTGTGCGAGTTCGAGCAGAGTGGCGAGTCTAAAATGGACAACCAGCAGCCAGAGGTGAGCCCCGGCGGCAAGACAGTGCAAGTGATGACGCCGCGCCAGAAGCAGTTCTTCGTGCGTTGCGCGTCGGGAAGGCGCTCGAGTCGCCGGTCGACTAGGTCGCGCAACTCGAGCAGAAGGTCGCGAGCTCGCCAGTCTGCCTTGAAGGGGCCCTCGCGCGTTGGAGCTCAGCAGCAGCAGGCGGCCCCAACGCGCCAGGTGAGGTTCCAGCCAATTCCGCAAGCCATCAACGTGTCCATAGTCAACTACAGCAACAGCACAAACAACGACGACAGCAACCAGTGCCAACAGCAGTCATCAAACCAGGACCACTACGACCCAATGAATGAGGCCTTCATGTTGAGCTACTCGCAGGCCGCAGACGAGGAGCCCTCGTCGTTGGGCCCAAATGCAAACAATCGTCTAGATTATGCAAGCGATAAAAACTTTCAGCAAGCTAGCAACTCGTTCAGAGAGTTCGACGACTCGCCAAAGAAGCACCGCTTTGTAGACTATTCCTCAATGAGCAACAGCTGCTCGCTTGGACGCCAAAATGGGGCCAGCCAAGCGGGTTGCTTTGAGCAGAGTCGCGAAACAGGCACAACCTTTTCCTTCAGCTCAACCAAGAGACAACAGACCAAACCGGCGAGCAAAAAGTTCAACCACTACCACAAGATAAGCTCGAGAGTTCAGCAGCAAATCAGGAACAAGCTGAGCAAGAATGGGGCCAAACTGTTCGCCAGCCAGAAGGGCAAAGATCAAGAGACTGGGGCGAGTTGGCGAGGCGACACAATGCGCCAAGACAGTTCGCAGGAGAGCAATACTGTCGCGCGAAATGGTGCATTGGGTGGCCAGCCAGTGACCCTGAGCACCAGGCCCACCTACTTGGCCAAGAAGTTCCACAACCTAAGCTCGAACACCATCAAGCTGAGCAACAAGATCAAACTGCGAACCTCCATCAACATGTTCGCCAGCCAGCTGCACAGCAAGTTCCAGCCCTCAGCCACGAGCTCGACCAATGGAAGCTCCTTTGGTCCCGCGAAGACGCCCAGCAATAGTCGCCAGTTCTACTCCTTCGAGACGACCAGCTCGGCCAACAAGCAGCGCGCCACAGTCTACGGAAATTGCCACCCGCAGCAGCAGCAGCAGCAACAGCAGCAACAAATGCACCAGTTCCAGCACAATTCCAACGCGACAGACGAGGGCCCCGAAGATTTCGGCTGGGGCTCGGACTTTGACGAACAGTCGTCGCTTGACTCGACGGCCAGCGAGGCGCAAGCTAAACACCAGGAGGGCTACCTGCTTGAGATCGGCAAGTCGAGCTGCGACCAGCGCGCCGTTTGCGACATCATCCAAGACCAGGGCATCAGCGGCCAGTTCAAGAGACTCGCCGAGACGCCGGTGAAGGCTCGCCACTCGGCCGATTGCTATTCCACCGGCGAGGCTTGCTACTCGGCCGCTGAGGCTCACTATCCAGCCAGCGAGGCGGCCACCAAGACCGGAAGTCGCCAAGTGGAGCTGCAGGCGAGGCAAGAGGAGCCCAGACTGGTGCAGGAGCGGCCAGAGGAGAGCGAGCTGGAGCTGGAGGCCACCGAGGAGGAGGACGAGGAGGCCGAGCTGCGCAGTTTGGAGGCGCGCCAAGGCTTCAAGCAGGTGAGAGACAAGCTGAAGTTGTTCTTGGACGCCCGGCTGGCCGCGTACGAGCGCCAGCAGTGCGCCCAGGGCGCCACCTGTCCGCCGTTGGGCCAGGCTGAGCGGCAGAGCCAACTGAGTCAACAGAAAATGGGCCAGCCGCCAAGCCAGAGTGGAGTTTGTCTGCAGGATGGGGGGGCCATTGTTGGGCCAAACAATGGGCAACATTGCGCGGATTTGCACCAGCCGAGGGGGGCGGCAAATATTGCACTGGACAACATGGGCGAGCAACAGGAGCTTAGTGCAGCAAACAGTGCCAACCACGACCATCGCCACTGCCACCGCCAACGCCAAGAGCACCAGCAGCAACAGCAAGAGGACAGCTGCAATGACGAGACGAGCTCGCTAACGAGCGGCAGTCTAGCCGAAAGCAATCACACGGGCAGCCAAGACAGCGGCCACTCGACCCAACATTCCACTTACTCGGCCATTGGCCACTGCGCCAACTCGGCGGTGGCAAGCCGGCGAGCCACTGCCAGCTCGGCCTCGACCGCCCAAGAACTGCGAGTGGACGCGCCAGACTCGAGCGAGCACCACGAGGGTGGTCCGCACAAGCTTAGCAGGCAGAACGAATCGCCCCAAATGTCCTCCTCGTCGCCGAGTAGCGGAATGGGCTCCCTGTCGCCCGTGGACCATCATCAGCACAGCAGTGGACACCAAACGGGCGCCTCCTCGTCCAGTTGCTCCTCCAGCGAGCACCTCAAGGCTCCAGTGCACATCATTGGGCCCAAATCGAGCTCCAACTCGGACAACTCATCCAACTGCGACAATGGACACTTCATCGACGAGGAGCGTCGCAGCAGATTCCTGCAAAATAGGCTCATCATCAACAACAAACTGGAGTCCATGTTCAAGAGTCGCTCGAGCTCGCATCTAATGGTTAGCAATGCACTCAAAGCGAGTCCCACAAAATCCGTCCAAGAATGTCCAAATGTTTGCACCACCAGCGCCTCTCCTAAGCATTCCCCCGATAACAAGCACCAGCTGAGTCCCGTGAAAAAGCTCCAACTCTTCCAGGGCCTCAACCAGCCCAGACCAATGTCCACAACTTCGTCCATTTGTTCCTCCTCCTGCGGCAGCACTGCCACCACAAATAGCTCACAAATAACTGCCTCGAACAATTATCACTTAGACCATGCAACTAGGATGCAGTTGTTGGAGCAGCAGAGGTTGATGTCGTTGAAGTTGAAACAGAAACCGCGAAGGAAAACTGCCAGACGGGCGCTCGAACTGCAGCAGGCTCAGCATCTCAATGACACCACTGCCCCCTCGAGCTCTCGTAACAATGATCAGATGGGACAGACTCACGGGCCCCAAAGCAACCATTTGGACCCACAACAATCCATAGCGGAGCAGAACAGTGCCATGACAAAACAGGTGTCTCTGGTTTGTCTGCGCCAGTTGGAACAGGGCAATGCAGGCCGCAGAGATCAGGTCGAGAGTGATGATTCGAGAGCTGCCAGTGGTCAGCAACAGGGTATGGCCAATCGTCCGCCTCTTGCGGCTCTCAGTCTGAGGCAGCTAGTCAAGAACACGATCGACGAACGAGAGCGGCCTAGCAAATTGTCCACTCTGACCAGAAATGCTCTGCAAAGAAGTGACTCCTTGTCCTCGTCGTCGGCCATCAGTGGCGAGCATGAAGGTGCCGAAGAGGGTGAGCGGCATCATTTGGTTGCCCAGCAGGAGGCTGAAAAGGGTGATGGTGCAAACGAGGATGCTTACGATACGACCTCAAGTGATCTCAATCTGTCTCTAGTTGCTCAAGATCAGTCGCGGATGATGCGCCACTCGTCGCCCTTGGTTGGGGCCAGCTACGATGACTCCATGATCAGAGACAAGCAGCGCTTCCTAAACGATTACAATTTCTCCTTTTCCAGTTCCACGGCCAAAGAAGTTGAGGACGAGCCCATGGAAAGGCTGAACAGTCACCAGCTATATAACAGGAGACAAAGTTTACTCGTCCTCCCTAGCAACTGTTACCCCATAATGCCATTTCAACATCAGCCAACAATCACCAATCATACTCTGGCTGTTTCGAACTCGATGAGCTCTGTCGATTCAAGCACAATAGATGGACTCGAATATCTCATCTCGCATCAATCGTCTCTAGAGGCCACTCAATCTGGTGAGAGGGGCCATGAGCAGCAAACAAACGAGAAACACAAATCGCTTGGTTCCTATTTGCTTAAGTTCAAGTCCTTGGGTGTCCAATACTTGCGCTTACCAAAAGCTAAACTCCAAACAGCGAGCAACTGATAAGCATAACTTAACATGGACAATCATCCATCATGATGTTCAATAGCCAAAAAAGAATCAAAATGACGACTCGCCGGTGATATTCTCAGTAAAATAAAGTTATAAAAAAAATAAAAAATCCAAATCATATCAAACCATTTCTCCCTTAATCTTTTGAACTATCGTCTCCATTTAACACTCTCCTAACCCCAGGACAGTTTGAACTGGATACTCTCAACTTTTCAAAGCTTGGGATCATTCAGTCTAGTTCAGCAAAGCATTTACCTAGTTGAGATTATCGAACCAGATTGTTTGCAAGCACCTTTGTGGTATGTTACATCAGGCTATCATGATCTGAACTGAGATTGATCCCTCAACCTTCTTTGACGAAGAGGCCCAAATTAGGTTAGATTTAACGCACGTAGAGTTTGATATCGATTACTTCATGAAATTCATAACATACTCGGCGACGATGTTCCAAAGTGATGAAGATCATCTGTGATTTTTAGGCAGAGGATCGAGCATCAACGTTGGTATCCTGAAAATACATAAAAAATCGGTATCAAATGCGAAAGGCGATTGAGTGTTCCTCAGAGTCTTTCACCCAGATACTAGTGAGAACGTCGCCTCTCCCAATTCGGATCTCTCAATTGTTGTCGATCACTTGGTTGTTGTATCGATAAGGGAAATCTTGAAAATTATAGAGCTGATCAAATTAAATATGGCTCCTAAAGCAGACTTGATGCTATCTTCTGTCTCTCTCTCTCTCTCTCTCTCTCTCTACAGAAGAGTTTGGGTATCAAATCCTCATTGATCCTGAACAGACCTATGAATCGAGCCTGAGAAGAAGAGTCGGGGATCAACATAAGAGCGTACAGTTTATGTTGTTACTGACAACCTCCATTTAGGAAGAGATCCATCATAGTGACAACAGAGGAGCAAGTGTGTGGGCGGTGTAAAATTGGATGACGATGAATGTTGATCATAGTTTGATGGAATCTAATAATGGGAGAATCCTTGATTCAGAGATAACAAACTCGATCTGTGTGAATGTTTGTTTTGGATCAAGTCCCGTGCTGTTTTGTGCGCTCACTTGCCGCTTCCAACTTGCAACTTGCAACGGATCCGCTCGAGACACGCCCTCTAGAACCTCCAACGGGACACACTAAGCAGCCCGCGCACATCAACAGGCTTCTGTTGGCGGCCAGAATGCGAGTATCCAAGTCAGACAGTGTCTTGGTTGCCGCTAACGACCGCAGGCGGCTACAGATCGATGCCAAAAAACACAAAATGCCTGGAACCGCGTCGCAAAATATATGAAAACCCAAATTATTAAACATGGATTCACTAACTGACGATGAGTTTACACTTAGATTTGAGGCCTTCCTGGCCGATACAATCACCAGTGAAGAGGCGAGAAAAACATGCCGAATATTACCCATGGCCAAGAAGCGCGAGATGCTCGCCAATCACATGAAAGCTAAGGAAAGCAGCCAACAGCCATCGGGTAAGGGAGGTGGCAAATTTTCCAACTATTCCCCACATGAATATATCAAATATTTGCAAAAAGAAGAAAGCAAGAAGAATCATGATAATGTCTATCAATGCTTAGAGAGTTTGCGTATTGATTTGAAAAGTAAGGGCGTCAGTTGGGTGAAAGAATTTGGTCACAACGATGGACTGAAGTGCATATTAGACGTACTGAAGAATATCCATCGAGCTCATGAGCAGAAAGGAAAAACAAATTATAGAGCAACTACACATTCCTTATGTATAAAATGCCTCCAAGCTTTCATGAACAATACTTATGGGCTGCAGCAAACTCTAGATCATCCCGATGCATTGTTGACTTTGGCAAAGAGTATCAATGTCAAGTACACAAATGTTATGATAGAGGCGTTGAAGATAATGGCTGCCAGCTGCCTAATAACACCAACTGGCCACGAAAAGGTATTAGACGCTCTAACTACATGTGCCGAAAGAGACAACCATCGTGAAAGATTTTCACACATCATTCAAGGCCTTAGATCACACGACAACGATCCACTTGTTGTTGCATGCATGCAATTAATCAATGCAATCATCTCAAGTGTCGATGAATTGGATTATAAATTCCATCTGAGAAATGAGTTCATACGTTCTGGGCTGGGTGAGATATACGAGAGGTTAAGTAAAGCTCGAACGATAGCTGAACAGCAACAACAACAGCTTCAGCAACTGCCACCACAACCACCGCAAAACCACTTGAGAAAATTAGCTGAAGAAATTCGCTGTAACGGAGTGCCAATCAAGCTCGATCAACAGAAGCAACAAATCCAACCAGCCCAGGGTCATATGCCGCCAATTTCAGCTGCTTTGGCTTTGCAAGTTAAAATATTCAGTGATGCTAAAGATGAGGATCTCGAGGAGTTATATCACCGTTATGAGAATATAAGATTCGATTTAGACGATGCAAACGAGTGCTTTCAATTATTAAAAACATCGCTGACGGACACACCAGGCGAGCAACACTTTCTTTCAATATTACAGCATCTACTGTTGATACGAGACGATCCCTATGCTAGGCCGGCTTATTACAGGCTGATAGAGGAGTGTGTCGCGCAGATAGTTTTGCATCGGAATGGTATGGATCCAGATTTTAGTTATACTAAACGATTCAATGTAGACGTGGAGTATGTTATAGATCACATCGTTGAGCGATCCAAAAATGAAGAACAATCTCAATCGTCGGATCTGATGAAAAAACTAGAAGATTTATTGACAATGAAAGAAGAATTGGAAGCTAAATTGGATTCTGAGCTGAAGAAAATCCAAAACCTAGAGCAGGATAGAGAGCAACTGAGCAAAGAGCTCATCCAGGCAAAGCAGCAGCTTCAAAAGATTGGCTCCAACCCTAATTTTTCGGGTAATAACACAGACAATCGACAATGCAATCAACCAAATGCTAATACAAATGTACCCCCACCGCTTCCGCCTCACCAGAACAGCCCTTCAATCCCAACATCAGCCCCACCTCCACCACCTCCCCCTCCGCCGCCACCACCACCTCCAATGCCTCCTGGCATGGGTGGCTACATGCAGCCAGGTGGCGGACAAGATCCCGCTACTGCTCCAGTACCTCCCCCGCCTCCTCCACCCCCACCACCACCACCTCCAAATTTCGGTGGTCTCGGCTCTAGGCCAGCCAGTGCTAGTGATGATACTGCAATGGGTCCACCACCACCTCCACCCCCGCCACCTCCGCCACCGCCTGGAGGAGCGCCTAGTGTTTCGGTGAATCAGCTTTCTCAGCAGTTTCAGGCCCCTCAACCACCACCCGGCTTGCCATTTGGTTTGAAACCCAAACGAACCTGGGAGCTTAAGACACCCGTGAAGCGTACAAACTGGAACAAGATACCAGTGCATAAATTAACTGAGGACGCATTCTGGGTTCAAGTGGACGAGACAAAGTTGGATACGAGTGGTGAAATTTGCGAGGCTTTAGCTAATAAGTTTTCTTGTGATACGAAGACGAGAATTGTTAAACAAGATAGCCAAAAGCGTGGCTCTGGTGATGGACATCATACAGCGACACTTAAACGGTCTCGAGAATTGAAAGTATTAGACCAAAAGGCGGCCCAAAATCTGATGATCACTCTAAGTTCCAGTAAGATGAGCGCTGATGAAATTCTGAAATACATCATCGAGGTGGATGAGGAGCACCTGAATGCCGCAACATTGCAGCAAATAATCCATTTATTACCACAGCAACAACAACTAGTCAAATTAGAAGAATTCAGATGCCAAATGAATGAGTTACATGAAGCCGAACAGTTTGCCCTTTCACTTGGTTCTATAAAGCGGCTGGAACCTCGTCTCACTTCAATCATATTCAAATTGAGATTTGAGGAGTATGTGAGCGACATAAAGCCGGCCATTGTTGCGGCAACCACTGCATGCGAGGAGGTTAAGAAATCGAAGAAGTTGGCTAAAATATTGAAATATGTTCTGCTTATTGGAAATGTCCTCAACTCTGGCTCTACGCGTGGAGGCGCCTACGGGTTTGAGATAAGTTTCCTTCCCAAATTGGTGACCACCAAGGCGGAGGATAATCGGACAACATTGTTGCACTTCTTGGCCGACACGGTGGAGAAGAAGGCGCCCGATGCGTTGAATTTCTATGAAGAGTTGCACCATGTTGACCGGGCGAGTAGAATCTCTCCGGAGCAATTGCAAAAGTCACTAGAGGTAATGAAAAGATCCATTAGTGATCTAGAGAAGGACATTCGCATCTTTAAGCCGCACAACTCAAGCGATCGCTTTGGCGAGGTGATGAGCAAATTTCTGAAGGAGGCCAACGAGAGATTCCAGCTGATGCAGACAATGTTCGGAAAGATGGAGAAACTCTACAAGAATTTGGCCACCTATTACGCCTTCGACCCTAAGACCTACACCATGGACGAGTTCTTCACCGATATCAAAACGTTCAAGGATCAATTTATCACCGCACACAAGGAGAATGCCAAGTTACGCGAGCAAGAGGAGAAGATGCGCCGCGCTTATTTGGAAAGGGAGAAACGTGATCTGGAGCGCCAGAAGAAGATGCAATTCCACCAGCAGATGCAACAAGAGCACCAAATGAACGGAACTGGCGGCGACGACGACAAGGGTCTCATGGACAACCTGATGAGTCGGCTGGAGTCTGGGGCCGCCTTTGCTCTGAAGCCACGACGAACGCGAATCGCCGATCGTGAGGCTCGAATCAGGGGCCAGAGAACCAGAGCCTTGGCCAACAATGTGCTGATGGCATCGTCTCGAGGTTAGAGCATCCACAATCGATCGCGAACCTGCTGCATGAACTCATCCTAATCCCAACCGAGTTGATGACTCTTTGCGCCATACCTTGAATTTGGTTGGATCGGTGTCATTCTAGTTACTGTGTGTTAAATGAGGGAAGAAGAAAAAAACAACCGGAGGATGAACTAGAGACGGAAACGTTGGAGGGAAGAAGCGGGGGACACAAAAACCAGGCCATCTGTGGAAGCTTTCCTCTGATGGTTCAAGTCGAATGAGATCAAAAATTGTCTTGAAACCATGTTCCGTACAGCTCTTTGCTGGTTTCTCTTTTGTCCTTTTTCTGTGATAATAAACGTCGCCTAAAAACTACTGATTTACTTTCACTCGCTCGGTGACTTACGCGTTACATACAGTCTCTATCGGAGATGATGATTTGTTCCCCTGATTTCAGGTGGCGCTTCCGGCGTGGCGCATTTCTCCGTCATTGGAGGCGCATGCGTTCTCATTGCAGCCGGCGCTTTGTGATGCACGCGGATCTTCGAGTGTCACTGGTTATTGAATGGGACTGTCTCACGGGCGCCATCATCACTTTGCAAGCGGCCGCCTCAAACAGCGTCCTATCCCGTAGGGCTTTTGCTCGGCAGAATCTTGGAAAAAGCATCTGTCTCACTCCGCACGATCCAATAATGTCCGCTGGGCAGGCTTGTGAAATTCTCGAGTCTCGACGGCTTGAGTGCATGTGGTGAAGAGCAGCAGCAGGAGACTGTCTGTGTGAGAGGCACTGAGAGCGCGGCGAGGGGAGAACAATCGATTAGAAAGATCAATCGGCCGGAAACTCAATTAGACAGTGGGGCCGGCATGCAATAAGTTTGCATCTCGCGAGACCACCTTGCACGGAAGAACAATTCAAACAATGCGGCCGGTTTGCAGTAGAGAAGAGCCAACGAGAAAGAGTGCAGCGAGACAGTTTTAGAGCAATAGTTTTGGTTTCAAATTGGAGGCGGAAAGTTAATTGAGAACTTTGGCCTCGAGAGAGAATCTCCTCTCACTGACAGCAGTCAAAAGTTGGCAATCCAGAGACAATCTTGAGAAAAGTAGGCCAAAGTTGGAGAGAAAACATCGGCCCAAAGCGACATGATGGAGACAGTAGAGAACGAGCACAACGGAAGCGGACGGCTGGCGGCCCACTGCGAGTCGCCACAGGAGCCCAGCTGCCCAGTGTCGAGCTTCGGCCAGGAGGAAGTCGCGTCGGGAAGCAGCTTGGAATTTGGCGACGGAAGTTGCTCACAAGCGGAAACAGGTAAGTGCAACCAGAGCTGCCGGTTACCTGTCGTTCACCTGTGAGCCTATAAGGGAGGAGACTGTCTGCATTTTGCGAGCTAAGTCTAGTTCGCCTGTACCTGTAACCTGAGCAGAGGTGGCTCGGCAAAGGTGCGCCTGCGCGTTGGGGCGCCCTGCGTGGCGCTCACCTGGCGCCCACACGCGTTCAGTGGCGCCCCCGCTCACCTGCACAGTGTGCTGTGCCGTGCGGGGCGCGTGTGTCTCGTGCGTGTGGCGCACCTTAGCCTCGCCTCCTCCAGCAGAGGGCGCCTTTTGCGGGCCCCCAAACACTGTGGGCGGCCTTGTGTCAAGTGCAACACTCGCCCAGTGCAACACTCGTTCAGCTTGCCCTCTGGGGCGCCGGAAACTAGCCCCAGAGTGACTGAAGTGGGTCGGCGGGCGCGAGATGCTCGTCGGTGACTGTGTTCGGGGAGAGCCGCGAGCATACAACTGGCCAGACGGCAGGGAGGCTCAGCGGCGAGCGGCGAGTTTGGCGGCGGGCAGCCAGCAGGAGGGGCGAAATCATGCCAGACTCAGACTTGATTAATTGATTGAGTGGTCAAAAAAATGTTCCTCTCTCGCGCCATGACGTTCGTGTGGCGCCCGCGCACTTCCGGTTGCTCTTGGAACCGTTGGGCGGCAAGGGGGCGCTGGTTTGGCTTGGGCTGAGTCTCGCTCTTTGGCTTGGGGCTAGAGACTGGGCTTGGGGTGCAAGTTGGCGCCGTGTTAACCTCCGCGCGCACCAATGAGCAACAACAATACGCGCGCGCCGGCAAATGGGCGGCGCACGCGCTCGGCCGGCCGGCAGATTGTTGTTGTCATTAGGGCGCAACAGCGGCCGCGTTGCAAGTGGTAGAGGTGGTTCCAGGCAGAGGCGCGCCAGACGGACGGACGGACAGACCGACGGACGGAGTGAAAGAGAGAGAGAGAGAGAGAGAGAGAGAGAGAGAGAGAGAGGAAGGAAGGAAGAGGAGGGCCATTGTGGCTGGTGTGTGGCTGAGGGGAATCTGCGAGCTGGGCTTATCCTTATCATTTGGACTGGGGCCAAATTTGAATGGAAACGAGCCCAAAGGAGTGGGGAGGAAAAGGAGCAAAAGTTGTCCCCATTTGCAGACGCTTTTCCTGCGCCCCAAACACAAGCTCAGCAAGCGCCACAGAGCAGCAAGCCAGGCGGCCAAACGTGGCCAACCGGCGGCTTTATCTCTCGCTCTCTCCGGCCTGGTCCTGGCCGACATGGCATATTGTTGTCGTTGTTTTTATCTTTGTGCACAAGTTGAATTAATTACGTGAACCTTTGTCTGAGCCTTGGGCCTAAGAGTGAGGCCTTAGGCCGATTTGCAGTAGTATTTAGTGTTGAGGTGGTTGGGCGAGGCGGCAAGAGGAAGTGCAGTTGTTGTTGTTGTTGTTGTGTGGTGAAAACTTATCCCAAAATTGGGCACAAGGATGCCAGTTTGTGGCGATGATTTGCAACCAACAGAGCGTGCCACTTTTACGGTTTCTCTCTGGCGGGCTGGCCAAAGTTGTCCTAAGTTGCCCTAAGTTGCAACAAAACGAACAAGAACACGATCAATTATCGGCCCGATGTTGCTAATGAGAGTTAGCTCGAATTTTCTCCCTCTTTCTCTTTAGGCAGCTCCCAATCGGGTCCTGTGCATTTCCGTCTGAGTTTAGCTTTGGCTTGCTCTTAACTGGCTTTAACTGGCGCACACTCAGAGGAAGGGAGAAACGAGCTCTAATTGATGAGAAAATTTGCGTCAAACAATTTTGCAAAGCGAACAACTTTTCCCAAGCGAGAGCGCATCCTGTGGACTCGGCGAGCATCCTGTTCACTTGGGCACAATGTTCCAGACACGAGCCGTTCAGAGGCAAAGGCGACTGAGGGGAAACCAAATAAGTGGCGAGTGATTTTGTTTCGCTTTCCACATTGTCCTTGTTCAGACTGTCTCTCTTTCTCTTTGTGCAGCAAGCGTCAGTCACTTTTCGCCAGATACTCCAAAGCAGAGCCCTAACCTAATGATGAAATGATAAGAGGAAATTCTCAGACAGGCGAAGCACGTGGAACTCGACGAGCTAGCGCTGAGTGGGCGCCGCTTAGGAGTTTGTCGCAAGCAGTGCCTTGGGGGCGGCGCCACTTTTTGCTCCCTTCGTGCAATTTGCCACACTCAGTCCACCGCTCGAGACCAATTGATCTCAATTACTCTTCATTCGCCGCTCTCACTTTGGCCTCTCTTTCGCTGCTCAAAATGGCGCAGCTGAGCGCTCACTTCCGGGCGCAAAATTAACAAATCGACTGGTTGCTCAATTTGTGTCGCCACTCCCAATTGGGCGCCTCCTTTGGGCTGCCCCTTCGAGCTCTCCATCTTGAGCAACAGCGACTCATTGGTAACAATTTGTTCTGCCTCTCGCGATCGGAAAACAATCCGCCAGGCCAACTGGCTGCCCGACAACTGTCTCGCCAAGGCTCATGGCAAAGTCCACACGCCACACACATGCACAAGCGGCCAATTGTTTTCTCCTCGGCACTTGTTTGCTCTTTGACAAACTACCAAGATTGATTCCTCCGCTCAGAGAACGAGGCCTCTCTCTCTCTCTCTCTCTCTTGCCACTTGTCTGGCTCGCTTGGTGGCGGCACAAAGCTGCCGAGCGGCCGCCCAGACGCCGCTGAGCCGATGGGAAGTCGATGGGAAGTGAATCGGAAGCATCGGAACCCAAATGGTCCTATAAGTCTCCGTTGGGTGCTCGTGCGGCCAGTCGAATGGGGGCCGACCTTAGGGCGCGCCAACTGGCCAACTGGCCGCCTGTCGACCATTTTTAAACTCACCCAAACGGCCCCAAAGAGCCAATGGAAGGCCCCAAGCAGAGCTCCCGTTTGGCATATCTACTAATTAGGTAAACAGGCCCAGTGGGGCGACATTTGGCCGCAACCAGAAGGCAACTTCGGCTGGACACACGCACACACACTGGTCAGCTCGTTTAAATCATCGCACCAACTGGGCCCATGGGCACAGATGTTTGCATAGCTAATTAGCGGCCGCGCGGGTGGCCGAGGGAGCGGGTTCTCCTCGTGTGGCTTTGCCGGCGGCCAGACATTGGTCCGAGTTTGCTTTGGCGCCGCCGGCCGGCCAATGGAGACGAGCGCCGATGGGTTGAAGTTGGATGCCAAGTTGCATGGCTGGCAGCTCGCGCGATCGGTTCGGGCCCGCACCAGCTGCAGTCTGCGGTGCGTTTCGGAGTTACGCGCACGCGAATCGTGTGCCGCTGCTCCCGCCGGACCACGCCCCTGTGCAGTTCTCGGTCGCGCACCGCCCGCACCGCCGATGGACCCGCGCTAGTTTTCGGAAATTAATTACCTCTCAAGCAGGCGAACAAATAAATAAGTGCAGTTCAGTTGGGTTCATTTTTGAAACCGAAAGGGTTGGCCCAGCTAAAAGGCAAGGGACAGGGAGCTCACTGGGCGGCCCGTTCCACTTCCGCCTGGGCCAACAAAGCGCACGGGCCCGCCAACTTTGGGGCTAATTTTTCATCCTGTCGCATTGGGCGCCCGCCTAACTGCGCCGCCTTCCGGTTGGCGTGCACTAATTCACTGCGCCTCTGGCTCTCCTTTGGTTCCTTTGCTGGCCCCTTTGCTGGTCGGCGGGCGGCCTGGTTGCAGGCAGGAGCAGTGGGCGCTCCTTCTGCTTAGGTTCTCTCGCCCCTTTCATTAGAATCGCACGTAGCTGGCCCGCCACTCTGCTACCTCGGCGCCCTTAGGAGCGCCACAAGGGGCGAGCGCACAACAAAGGGCGAGCAGAAATCAAATGGGCAAACAAACGCCCGCTTCTGCCGGCCCCTTTTGCCCCTTTTGGGCCGCTCGCTTTTATCCTGCAACCCTTCGAACCTAGTTGCCCGAGTTGGCGAGCAAGCAGCAGGCCAGCCAGCCAGCCAGACGAAAGCAGCGAGTCAAGTAGATTAGTCAAATTCAAGCTTGACTCTGCCCACACCAAAGGGCTTTGAAATTCCCTCCCTCACGCTGCTCAAACAAAGGACCAAGCTTCTGGGGGCTCCTTCCTGCTTCCGGTTGCACGGGTCCAACTCGTGTCCGGGCGAGATGGGGCCAAATTGGGTGGGCTCTTGGCTGGCTGCTGGCCCCTTGCAGTTTGCAGCTTGAAGCTTGCAGTTTGCAGCTCGCAGTTTGCAGTTTGCAGCTTGCAGCTCGAGCAGTGTCTGGCCCACCTCGAGGGGCGCTCCTCACCAAAAGGGGGGATTATTTTGCACTCCATCTAGTCGCCAACGAGCGCCCGCAGAGCCCATTGTGTGGGGCCGATCTTGGCTCGTGGGCGCCAATGATTCGGGACGTTTTAAATGCACCTCTGGAGGGCAAATTTATCACACCCAAGCAGCCGAGACTGGGGCCAAGATTACCATACACAGGCACTGACGAGCCAGTGCGCGAGGGGTTTTAATTATCTTCCGCTCGAGTCGGCCGCTGGAGGAGCCAGCGGGCGACCTGCAGGCTTCTCTTTGGGCCGCCTCTTTGGGCTCTGTCTTCCGCCTGCAGGCTAGAAAGGGTTGCTCGGCGTGTGGCCCGGCTGGAAAGGCGGCGCACAAAGGTGACCGAGTGGCTGAGGAGGTCTGGAAATTAATTTGGCTCCCCGGAAAACGCCTTTTGTTTGTCTCCTTTATCACCGCTGGAGGCTGCGCCGCGGGACAGTGAGCAGCGCGCGTGAGTCAGGCCGCACGCTAAGGGGCGCCTCACGCAGAAGACGCGCCACGCACACAACAATGCAGCCGCCGCCATGCACACTCTCGCGCGCCCCCCAGATTGGATTATGCATTCTGCGCCCCCCATTCTGGCCTGGCTCTCGGACCAGAATGGAGGGTCTCACTTGGTCGGTCCGCCGACTCATAGCCAACTCGTAGCCAACTCTCAGCACGGATGGCGGGCCTTCAAAGGGGGCTGAGGGGCGCCCCTTGCTGCTCGCCCGGCGGACCACCTGACTCGAAAGAGGGGGCGCCACATTCTAGCTGGGGGCTCCACAACGGAAGCTGCCGGCCCAGCGCTGAGGGCAATTAGAAGCAATCGATCGATTGGGCTCGCCGTGGGCTGGCGGGCGAGCTTGAGACTGGGGCCGAGGCTTGGGGCACTTGAGCTTAATTGCAAAATCAGGTAATCGAGCGAGAGAATTACACACTGGCCAATTTGGTTTCCGGCCGGCTCCTTCTTCTTGAGGAGGTTTGCAATTAAAGAGGCCAGGACAAACAGTGATCGCCATCATTTGGACCCCTTCTCGTGGCCCAAGCGCAGTCTGTGTCTCAAACTCGAGCTAGAGACACTGTCTGGCCGTTGGCCTTCGAGCGAGCTTCATGCAAGCTAAGGCGGCCAAGATTTGCCGCCCAAGCTTGCTCCTTCTGCATTGAGGAATGCGGCGATTTCGAGTGCCGACTGGGCTCACTTTGGGCCGAATCATTTACATTTTAAACTCGGCCCGCGCGACCACTTGGCCTCCGACGGCGAGCTGGCCAAATCCCAGCGGAAGTGGCGCCAACAACTGACGCCCAGCCAGCCCAAAGCAGCGTCCAAAGCCTGTACTTTGGATCGTGCGTGGAGGCTGCGGAACGTTGATTGATTTTGCATTCATTTAGTGCCGTTGGGGCGTCTTCGTGAAGTGAGGCCGCAACAATGGGCGACAACAATTGGAAGCAGTGGGCCGGCGTCAAAGTAAACAGAGTATATTGAGTTTTGAGTGGAAGGCTGAGGCCAAGCGGCTGGAGTTTGGGCGCCCAGTTTGCAAATTCATCTGGCCCCAAATGGGCAAAAACAACAATGACAACTGGCGCCACAATGCAATGCCCCGGCCAATCCCAGTCTGTCGGCCAATGATGTGCACTAAACTCAAGCTGCAACAACAACAACAACAACTTTCGCCCACGCCTTTTCTGCTCGCCAACAGACTGGAAATCAGCTTAATTGTGTCACGTAACACTTGTCTGCCTGCGAGCGACGGCGACAGGAGACCAGCTGCCTCAGAAGCATGGGGGCGCATGTTGTCTGTTTGGGGTCTTTGTGGCAGCGGAAGGGCCCAGTTCAGTTTAGAGGAGTTCAAATGGGCTGGTTTGCATGTTGGCGGGCCCAAGAGTGTTGCTCATCAGCGTGAGGAGGTGCGCTTTGGAGGAGGAATCAGGTCGCCTTTGGTGCACCTTTGGGGGCGCCTCTTGGTGTGTGTCTCCGTGTGTTTGGGGTCACGTCGGAAGTGCGCAGAGTGAGCGTTGCTTGTCTGGGTTGCAAGATTGATGCGATGATTCAATCAATATGCTAAACCACTTTCGCGCAACGCCCAACTCCAAATCAAAGGTGCACGGCCACACAACAGGTCTTCGTGGCGGCCATTTAAATAAACACAAGCTGTCAAGCCTGTGCCAAGGAGAAGGAAGGGCGCCCAGAAGAGAAGAGATGCGGCCCTCTCGCGTTTGGAGTCCTCAGGAGAACGTGACAGCGAGCTTTTATATTCCCTTCCATGCCTTGTGGCTGGTGGCTGCTTGATGCTTGCTTGTTGTTGGTCTCAATTGAAATTGAAATTGAAATTGAAATCGCACCTCAGGAGACTCGATTGTTCCTGCAGCTTGACGCAAGTGGCTCGCTTGCTCCACTGCACTTCTGACTCCTCTCGCTTGCCTCTTCTCGCTTTTGCGCCCACTTTTTGAGCCCTCTTCTTCTCAGAGGAGCCAGAGAAGAGCAGGCAAAGAACGGGGGGGCCAAAGAACGAGGCATAAAGAGCAAAGAGTGGAGAATAAAGAGGGAGGAAAAAAATAAAGAATGGAGAATTTGGCCTTTCTTCAACTGGGCGCCAGTTTATTAAATTTGAATCACACGAAAGGGGCGCCACCCCCGAGCCAGACCTAAGGGAGCCCAGTTTGCAGCAAGAGTAGACCAGTCTCAGTTCGGCCCTACTTCTTGGCGCCCAATTTCGGCCGCAATCTCCTGGCTCTCCTCTGCCCAAACTGTGCACCTCTCGGCCCTTCGGAGATCCACTCAAGCCAAGCCCAACTTTACCCTCAACTTTCTCCCACTTTGCCGCCAGCTCACGGGCACCACTTTTGGCCATTTTTGGCCCACACTCGCGCACAGACCACTTGACTGATGACCCCTGACACTTGTTCTCAAAAGCCAAGGTATAAACTTGCTCCCCTGCGCTGGCCGGGCACGTACACAGTCCAGCCGGTGGTTTGAGTGAAAAACCAAAACTGCTTCCCTTTGGTGCGACTTTTTCGCCTTTTCTTCGCCCTCTTTCTCCCTCTTTTCGCCCCTTTTCCTCCCCTCCTTCCCACTTTTCCCCCTCCCAAGCGGAAGTATTGGCACCAGAGGCCACGATCGATCACTTGTTCCAATGTTTTTTGCCTCCTTTGCGGCCTTTGCGGCCCTTTGGCGCACCGCAAACAGCACTCCTGGCCAGCGACTTGAGGCAACTCGCCTGCAACTCGCCTCCGACTCGCCTGCAGTGTCCTCTCGGCGGCGCAGACTGTCTGTCGCCGGCCGCCTGAGACTGCCCATGATTGTCCAGTCATTGCCGCGCTGTTGCCATCATTATTGTTATTATTATTAGAGCAAACGCTTGACTCTTGGCGGCCTCTTTATTGCGGCCCACTTTTACCTCGCCCTCGTGGAGCGCGTTAATTTCATTTGGCCTCCTGCTCTAAATTTCCCCCTCGGCCAAATTTACTGCCGGCCCTTAGCTGCGTTGGCTGCCCACTCGATCGCCGTCTCTGGAAGCTCTGCTGCTGCTGCTCGCCGCCACTGAGCCGCAGCAGAGCTCTAAAATGGGCAACCAGGAGGGGCGCTCGTCTTGCCGTTGAGTGGGCGCCTCTGGCCAGCTTGTGTGGCACCCAACACGCTAAGGTAAACCGGCCCACTGGTCAGCGGAGGGGCGGCCTTTAAAGTGGGACCGCAAATGGAAAAAAGCCATTAGTTGGGAGTGGTGGCGGCGAGTGGCCGGCCAGTGCGAGTTTGCAGTCAACTTTTAAATTCTCCGGCGCCCACTGGGCCTTCTCTTCTGGGGCGCCAGAGAGTGTGTGCGGCCACTGGTCGACCACACACGAGCTGGAGAGGCTGCCCTTTGTCGTCTGGCAGAGCGGCGGCAGGAAGTGTCTCCCTAGTTGGCCGAGTGGGAGAGAAAAAACACACACCCGACGGGGGCCACTTGAGCGGCCAGGAGAGCGAGATGAATTGCGTCCGCTCGATGAGAGGCTTTTAATCGGAGCTTGCGAGTCCAATTCTTCGGCGGCGCCACTTTGGAGCGCGGGCCGAGGACTAATTGAATTAGTACTCGGCCAGCCATTTGAATCAATCATCATTCCGGCATTCTGGCCTCCTGCCACCCACAGAGACCGGCGCTGGGGGGACCTTTTGGCGAGGAAGACTGTTGGCGGTGGACTGGCCGGAATGGGCGCCCAATTGCAGACAAGAGAGACAGACACTCGACCAGAAGGATCCCCCGTCAGCCAGGTACAAGTGGCCCCTCGTGTCGCTGGTGGGCCCAAGTTGCTGGAGGACTTGGGCCAAGCGCAGGCTAACCACTGGCCGCTTACAGGCCGCTCACTGCTCGAGTGCTCCCCTCTGGCCGCTGATTAGGGCCGGCCGCTAATGGACGCAGCGTTGGGTGCCGCAGCTTAGGATGGGCACCCAAGTGGCCCGAAGAGGCTCTCTCGTGCGGGCGCAGGTCGTGAGCTCACCAGGGCCAAGAGCAAGCCCCAGACTGCCGGCAGAAAAGGCAGCAGCACGCCAAACGGCCCCTCTGGATTAGCGCACCAAGAACAAGCGGCGGAAGTGGCCCCACTGGTGACCGGAAGTGGGGCGATCCTCTTTTGTCGTTTGTGAGGCGCCAGTTTGGTCAGTTGGTTTCTGTCGTCGAGGGCAGACTGCTTTTGGGCGCTGCTTTTGGAGACTGCTTTTCGGGGCTGGATTGGCGGCCAGTTGGCGGCCATTTTTGGCCACTCGTGCAGCAGCAGTAAGAGGCAGAGTGGCCAGTCTGGGGCAAGCACAGAAGCAGAGAAGAATAGCGCTAGAGACTGGGTAGAACGAAGGGAGAGTCCATCGCAGAGCTAAGCGGCGGGCTGTTTGTCCTCTGGCTTGTTCTCTTTAATCTGGGAAACAAATGCTAATTTTATACTGTCAGCCTTCCGTTGGGGCCACCTTTTTTCTTGCTTCCTCCCTCTTCTTGTCGTTCGGGCGCCACTTGGGCGGCGCGCGCACCAACGCGAGCCAAGTTGGCGCCAGCACGTCAATGGGGCAGAACGCAGAGCAGGCCAAGGGGGAGCTGCCGTTTGTTGTTGTTGTTGTGTAGCTCGAATCAGTTTTCGCGTCCGAGTTGAAGTCTGTCTCGAGCTGCAGTTGAATGCGAGCCTAGCAACGAGCCCAAAGGAGCGCCCAATTGGAGGGGCTTCCAATTGGAGAGCAAAGCGGAAAGCGGCGAAGAGACGGGCGGACATTAGAGACGATTGGTCGTCGCTCGCTAATTGTGCGTTCCCCTTTTGCAGGGCCGCTTCCGTCCGCGCTGGTGGCCCAGTGGCCTGCCCAAACGAAATGGGCCCAACTTGGTGCAGGAGAGAGAGAGATAATTTTAATTAAGTGACCAATTTGGCCCCGAACAACAAGCAATGGGCCGGCCAAACTAACTAACTAATTGGCCAGCCTCTGTCCATATTAACCTGCCACGTGGGGAACGAGTGGCGGCAAGTGGACGAGTTTTGGATGGCCGACGAGCTTTGGGTGGCTGAGCTGAATGGCAATTTGCCGGCGCCGCTCCATTGGCTTAGGCCAGTTATCGATTTTCCCAAGCGGCCCAGCTGGAACCTTGGCCGCAGCCAGTCTATGGCCTCGTGCATGCTGCCTGCAAGTGTCCCAATTGAGGCTCGTGCAGTTGTTGCTCGGCCAACAGTTGTCGGTCGGCGTCCAACCAGACCAACAAATAACACGTTCAATTAGTGCCAAATCTCGACCGACTGAAAGCCCAACTGCAACTGCAATTGCTGCTGCACTCAATTGCTCGCGCTCGATTTGCTTTTGTTGGAAAATTTTCATTATATTCACGCCAACTGCTCCACACAACTAGCTCCACTGCTGCACAATTTGGCCCCTACAAAGCGCCTCTTATCGCCGCCCCCTAGCTGTCGCCCGTTTCTCGACACTTTTTGCGCCTTGTTGTCCACCCGTTCAAGCGACTCTTCCGGGCTTGCTGCAGCCTGGCCGCCCGCAGGAAGTCTGCCAAGCTTGAGGCCGAAAAAGGGCACCCTCTGACTTGAAACGAGTGGGAGAAAAGGGGCGAAAAGGCGGCTCAGCTTGGGGGGAAAACAAATCAACAAGCTCTCAGTGCACTGCCTCGTCGTGGGCGGCCAAATAAATCACCAACGAGCTTGGTTTGGCGGCGCAGGAGGACCAAAAAAAGCAACCGGCTGAGTCGCGTGGTGCAGCGAGAAGAGGGCGCACTGCAGACTGTGTGCGGTGGCGACTAGGTTGCAAGCAAGCAAGCAAGTGCGGCTGGATGAAAGTCGGCCAGTTAGTGAGATGTTGCTCTGTTGTTGCTCAATTTGTCGGCGCCGAATATTGACAGGCTTTTTATAGAGAAGCGGCAACTTGTTCCATTTGTTCCACTCGTTTCGTCCACTAAGCTTGGCTCGAAAGGAGGCTTAAAGGAGCCTGAGCTCAAGTGGCGGCTGGACTCGTTTGGCCAAATGGACAAATGGCGAGCCCGGCGAACGAGGGGCAATCAATCTAGAGGGAAACATGGAGCCGCTGTTGCAACATTGTCATCACTGGGCGCAAACTGATTTGTTTTGCTGCCGAGCTACAGTCTGCAGTCTGCAGAAAGTGCAGAGTGCAGAGTGCAGTGCAGAGCGCCCGCAAGAGGCAAGGTCCGCCCGCTTTCTTGCCAAAGCGGCCGCAAAGCTGCAGCCAAGTCGCCTGAGGAGCAATCAAATGTTCGTCGTTTGGGGGCCCAAACAATCGGCCAAACGATCTGAGAGGCAGAAGAGAACTCCGGCGGACAGTCTCAAGCAGTCTCAAGCTCCAGTTTGCCAGTCTGGTGGACACTTTTGCCAGCTCGCTTGGTACGCGTCGTTTACTTTTACTATTAATTTGTAAATTTCCTCTCTGTGTGTGTATGTGTCTCTCTGGTTTGAGCAGTTGTAATCTAGAGCAGAGGAAGAGAGACGGAGAACTAGAGGAAAACTAAGTGAGGACAGTTAGTTGCAAGTTGGCCAGAGACTGAGCTTGGCGGCTTGCTGAGAGGAGGAAATTCAATTTAGTGATAATGATGAAACATGCAAAAGTTTGTGTCATATTGCAGAGTTGTTTTAGCCGCAGACAAGCAGAAGCAGAAACACTCTTGAACAGAGAGAGAGAGAGAGAGAGAGAAATACACACAAGGAAATAGCACAGCGAGTTAGTTGTTATTTGGCGAGCAAATCGATTTTGCCTCTTTAGCAAACGACAACTGTGCTCGAGTGTCGAAGGAGGCCAAGTGAGCGAGAGAGAGAGAGAGAGAGAGGAAGCTAAGGAGGAAGAGCAAAAGAGGGGCCAGAGAATCGATCCAATTGATTCAATTTGCGTCGCCAACTTGCCGAACTGAAGTGGGCGCAAAAGAGCAAAAAAGCGCAAAAAGGGCCCCTCACAAAGTGGGCACAGATTGCCCGAGTGGAGCGAGAAATAAAGTTGACTTCTTGCCTCAGCCTTTCCACTTGGAGGCGCCTCTCTGCTGCTGGCCACTGCTGCTTGTCTCTGGCCCATTGCAGCTTGTCTTTGGCCCACTGCTCAAGCCGAGCAAACACACACACACAAAGACACACGCGCAAGTCATTAATTTTGCTCTTCCTCCCTCGCAGCTCCTCTGCAACAACGGAGAGTTGCAGAGTCGCGAACAGCATTCATTCAATTCAATCTCAATCTCCTTCTCTTCCGCTTTCTCCTTCTCTCTTTCCCTCGCTCTCACTCTGCACTCTGCACTCTCGCCCGCTCACAACTGGCCCAAACTGGCCCCCACCCAACGACACACACACTCTGCTCGGCCGGCGCTCATTTGTTTGGGTTCAAGAGCCGACCGGAAGTGGAGCCACAAGAGTTGTCGAGGGGCCCCAATTGAGGCGCCTGAGGTAGTGGCCAAGTGGCCGGTTTGCAGCGTGGAGGAGGCCAGATAATCAAATCATTATCATAAATGTCCCCCGATCATCAAATTAAGTAATGATCCAGAGCGGCGACGACGAGCGTGCCGAGTCGCCACCGTCGAGCCGCCGGGCCAGTGGGGGCGCCTTTGAGGCAAATTTTCAAATGGCCGCCCCTTAGGTCTGGCGAAAGTGGAACTGGAACACCGAAAGTGCAGGCGTCTCGGCGGCCTGAGACTAGCAGCCTGAGACTAGCGGCCAGAGACTAGTGTGCAGGAGAGAGTGGCCGCTTCCCGTCGGGCCGCGCCCACTGGGCCAAAGGGGGGCGCACCGGCGCCGATCATCATCATCAATTCATTTCGGTCCGTCTCGCCGGCCAGCCCAATCGAGGCCCATTGGGCGCCAGTCGACGACGTGGCCACTGGGCGGCGGCGGCGCCACTTCCACACTGTGAGAGACAGTGGTCGGCGGGCGACAAGCATTGGGTATTGAGCAGCAAGCAGCAAGCAGCAAACAGAGAGCATTGAGCGGCCCGTGCGAACTGGCCGCTCAGGAAACGCACGAGGCGGCGACAAACGAGCACGAGTGGGCGCCCACGACAAAGAGCGTGCGACAAAAGGAAGCAAAACGGAAACATTTTTCTTCCCCCACTGCTGCCCACTGCTGCCCACTGGCCGCCTTTGCCGCCGGTGGGCCCACTCGAGTCGCTCGTTGTTCTTGTTTCCAGCGCCTCTTCCTCTCTGCCAGTCTCTGTCTGCGGCGCTACTTCTGCTTGCCGCTCACCAGGAGCCCAACTGGTCGTGGGCCCTCTTCTGCTGGCCAGTAGAAGAGGGCCCCCACGACACGCGCTGGCCACGAGCCGGCGGCACAAAAGTCACGGTCATAAATTGTTGTTGTTGCTGTTGCCCAATGGCCACAAATCAACGACTTGCTGCTGGCTGCGTGTGCGCGTCTGTCTGTTTGGCTGTTTGGCTGCCGACCAGCAGCCGAGCGGCACGAGTTGGTCGCCAGCGCTGCAGCAAAAGGGCGGCCAGTATCAAGCGTCCTAGTATCGAGCGTCCCAGTATCAAGCGCCGGCCGGCTCGCAGATCGCCCACTCGGCACACTGCAGCCTCTCTTGGCTCATTTAACAAGCTCTCCTTGCCGCTTTGGCAGTCGTAAAAATCATTTTTACTCAGCCGGCCATTCTCTGTTCTGCTGGCTCTTGCCTCACTCGCCGCACACAAACACGTAACAAATGCGGCCCGCCTGTCACTTTTCAACACTGTCCGTCAATTTGCGACCCCCGTTTGCTTCTCTCTCTCTTTCCTCCTCTCGGCCACTCAATTGGACTGCCTCCATTGGGCCAGTCTCCAGCCAGTCTCTATCTCAAACGCTCGCCTGTTTCTTCCTTAGTGAGCCCAGCGAGCTCAAGGCTCCCAGTGGCGCCCCATTAGAATTGATACAACTGCAATTGCAGGCGCCCCAAGGAGCCAGTTTAATTGGCGACAAGTGGCCGCCGAGCAGAGGCCAATGGGGCGCCCACTCTCGGCCATCCATTAGCCACCATGAGCAGGAGAGACGAGCAGCAGAGTTGGACTGCAGTTTGCCTGCTCGCGAGTGGCCAAAGAGAGTGGGTAAAACAATTGATAATCACTTAGGTTGATTGCAGGAAAGTGGGCCCAAAGCGGAAGAGGAAGGCGCCCCCACGCAAAGGTTCCTGCAGGAAGGAGAGCCCGCAAAGAACTGCTTCCTGCAGACATTCGGCATTGCAAGCACGTACACCTTGTCCTAAGGGCGCGCTCCTGCCCAAGCTAGTCTCACTCCTCACTGGCCGCTCGGCTTTCTCGGACAACTGGTGCTGATTTTGAAACTCGCCCCCAATTGGACTGGGGCCAAAGCGAGACAGTGGTGATGAGGCCGAATGGGGCAACTGGACGAGTAGTCTGCCAGTCTGCTGGTCTGCTAGTCTTCGCACAACAATGGGCCCCACTGAGAGCGTGTTCCTTGCGTGCGCCCATTTCCGCTCTGCTGGCCAGACGCCGGCTGACAATGAGCTCAGTTTGGGCCTCTGTTTGCTAGAGACTGGCTGGCTGGCTGGCTGGCGCCACAGACAGACACTGGCAAGGGTGGGGGCCAACAGAGGCAGAGGAAGAGAGTGGACCTTAGGGCTGTCGGATGGAGTTGGAGTTGGAGTTGGAGTTGGAGTTAGAGTTGGAGAAGAAGCCAGACAAAAAGTAGCCAGCCGGCTGTTTATAATTAAATGTGATGAATTTGCATTCTCGGCCAGCGCGTCTCTCTTTCCTGGACGCAAATGGGGCAGCGCGTGGCCAGTCCAACGGCGGCGGTCAAGCGAGAAGACTGGCCCAAGTGCGTTTTCCATTTGGATCGGCATCAATTTTGTTGAATCCAAGTGGAAAAAGGTGGCGTTTTGCAATTGGACGTGCCGCTTAGGGCGCGTGGCCGACGGAAAGCTCGAGTTGGGCGCCTAAGGGAGAGTCCAATGCACAAACAGTGGGCAGAGATTGGGCGAGGTAGACTGTACGGGACAGAGTCTGAGGAGAGGCTGCAGAGGGGGCGCTTCTTTGCTTCGTTCCGGTGGCCCAGTGGAAGGGGAAGCGGAAGCGGAAGGGGCAGTTTGATGAGTTGGAGGACGAACTTGCTCCAGTGGAGTGTTAAAAGGAGGAGGGGGGCAACAGTGGTTGGGAGTTGGACGAGGAGAAGAGGAAGAGAGAGTCCCAACTTGACAGGGAGAGCAAAAAATAGCCTCCAGTTTTGCTGAATTTGGAGGCTATTTTTCGGCCTGGAGACTTATGCAAACACTGTCAGCTTGTTGCCAGTTGGCCAAGTGCGTGTGGGGGGCTGCCAGTCCTAGTCTGCGGCAGCTCCACGGCAATTTTGGCCACCAAGAAGAATGGCCTCACACTTCCACCAGAATGGACTGACTCTTTTCGCTTTTCTACTCATTCTCCTACTGCTATTCCTCACCACTAGTCTCCACTACTAGTCTGCGAAACACTGCCCTCGCCTGCCTTTCTTGCTCGCTTTTTGCCCCTCGCCACCAAATTGGACACCGGCGCAAGAAGCGAGATTGCAACCAGATAGTGCACTGCAATGATGATGATGATATTCCTAGCTCCTCACTCCGCCGTCCATCTCTCGCACCTCAGCCACTTTGAACTCACCCAAAGCTCGAGCGAAACCGCTCGGGGTGACCCAACCGGAAGCGGAAGTGGACGGGGCACAAGCTTAGGAGGCGAGCAGTTTGCAGTTTGCAGTCGGTGCTGAGAGGCGGGCGGAAAATTGTGGATTAATTTGGGCTCAAGTGGGGAAATGAGAGGAAATGAATGCGCCTGAAGGAGGAGGCGAAAGTGATTAGCGTTTGGGGCCAGCGGCCAAAGGGGGAAAAGAAGGAGGGGAGGAAATTTTGCAAATTATTTATCGGATGCCAGTTGCACTTGTGCACAGTGTGGGCCAACAGTGTGAGGCTGAGCACTTTTCTTTGGCACTTTTCACTCCTCCTAAGGAGCGCCCGTGGCCGCGAAGATGGCCCCAAACTGGCAGCCTCCAGCCGACAACAATGTGCCCCACTGGCCTGGAGCACTGCACTTGGGCATTGGCGGCCCCGCCACGCCATTGGCACAATCTAATCAGTAAATTAATAATCAGCAAGTTCCATTGGGGCCACGCGAGCACACGGAGGCCAGCCTGTGGGGGCGCCAAAGGAGACCAATGGGGGCCAATGGGGGCCAATGGGCGGCCAAGATAAGCCCGAGCGAGTTGGGCGAGCATTGCGCGTTGGTTTGCGCGATGCACAGGAAGCCGCCAGAGACTAGCTGTGGCCGTTGTGTGGGCTTTCTTTTCTCGCAAACTCGATCATCATCTCGAGCCGAATGGGCGCCCAACGTGCAAGGTGCAAGCGAGCGCTATTAGATTACGTGATTTGCGAGTTTAATTAATTTTAACCCACTCGCATCTGCAAAGAGCCGATGGGGCGCCACATCCGCGCTCGCCAAATAGACTGGGCACCCCAAGCAACGTGCGCCCGTCAGGCCGGGGGGCGCCCCCTCGCCTCGAGCAGCCGAGCAGCCGAGTCGCCGCAAGCACTTTGGTCTAGTCTTTCTCTCTCTCTCTGAGAGACCTAAGGCCGCCACACAAGAAGCGCCCCGCCGGCAGAGAGCCGCAAACTTGGCCTCGAGCGAGAAGAGAGCAAGTCTCTTTTTTGGCTCACTCTGCGCCCACTTTGTGCAAGTCTCCGCTCGCTCACGCGCACACTAAGCCGCACTGGCCCAGCGCCCGAACGTCAAGTTGCACGCCTGACGAGACGGAATATACACTTGCCGGCGCCACTTCCGCCCGCCCTTTGCGACCTAATTGATCGATTGGCTGGCGGCGTTTGTGTGCGAGACAGTGTGGGACGCCCGCAGCTCGGCCCACCTAGTCGCTCGAGGCCCAAAGGGTGCCCATGCTCGCCAGAGCAGCGGCCTGCATTGCTCTGCCGCAGCCAAGTGGCTCCAGCCTGATGGCGTCGCTGGCCGGCCCATTCGATCTTGCGCCTCTTGGGCGCATTCAAAAATCAATTATTGTTGTTTTGAGCGCGGCCGGAAGGGAGCGGAAGCAAAGGGCGCCCGAAAGGAGCCTGAAAAGAGGGCCAGAGGCGCACGTTGCTCTTGGCCAAGCGAGAGAGAGAGAGAAAGAGAGAGGCAATCTCGGGCGAGAATCCGCGACAACTACACCAACTTTGCGGGCCCGATTCATCATAGTTGCAAACTCGAGCCACTCTCTTTGGCGCCGAGCGGCCAATTTGGCTTCCCTCTAAAATGGCCACCCATTTTGCAGCCGATTCATTAATTGAGTCTGGGGCCAACTCTTAGGGCCAACTTTGGACAAAGTTCAATTAGCGTATTCCTCTCTGTGCGCATTGGTCTCCCTTTGAGCTCGTGTGTGGGCCGTTTGGTCGCTCAGCTTTCGGCCAGACTGCCTGTGAAACATCAGCAGGCAAACCGAAAGGGCCGCACGTTTCGCGGCGGCCGAGCGAGGAGGCGCCAGCGGGCAATGTTAAAAGTTCAATTAGTGGCCACTGTTCGGGCGCCAGGCCTGACGCAAGCCTGGCGCGATTTTTCAGATATTGATCGATCTTGGCCACTGAGCGCGTCCAACTGGGCTCCTTTTGGGCTCGCTGCTCGCTGCCAAACTCGCCGCCTGGCCACTCGTTCCGGCCGAGAAGACCAAGAGGGCGGCGGAAACCGAAGCGCGCAGACCATAAGCAGCGCACCGGCGAGCGCGCGCCGCACGGACGCGCACGCTGGCCGCACACAAGCTGCGGCCCACCTTTGGGGCCGCGCGCACTGCCGCCCAGCCCCAGTGTGTATCTTGTCGCGCTCGCTTCGCCTGGCCCGGCCCCGCCCGGCCCAAATCGATCGTTGGTCCGCTTAATTCTGGCCTATAAATCTGGCCAGCTAAACGGGCGGCCCCCAATTGGCCCAAAGGTCACAGGGGCGCCTATAGAGGTGAGCGTGCGGGCCACCTTTTGTCGCTAGGTGCCCGTGGCGGCCGCTGGCCCTCTATAAGGCGGCCAGCGTGCCTGGAGCGCGCCCCCAGCTCAGAGCTGAGCTAAGGTCGCCTCCATTTGGGCCGCGCGGGTCTGCGGGCTACCTGGCGCCACGCCTACTCGCCAGGCAGGGGGCGTGGCGGCGGGCCGGGCGCAGAGCTGCCGAGTTGCAGAGTTGCAGGGGGGCGGCCGCAGACAAGGGCCGGTGCACGTGATGCGCGTGCATGATCCGGGCGGGCTCCCATGCGCTCGCAGTGTGTGGCAGCAATGCAGCTTAGGACGGGCGGCCCACTGCGGGCAGAAGCAGACCTAAGGGTGGCCAAAAGGGGGCCCAGGAGCGAGGGTGAAATCTTGCAAGGCTCGCCAGGAAGCTTCGGAAAAGGAGCCAAGGATGGCTCCTTCGAAAGGAGCCCGTTTAATTGCGAGCCATCTAATTTATATCAATTAATATTCCGGCTGTGTTTTGCTCCCTCTTCTTCTGGCCCTGTTTCTCTCGCGCCCCTCTCAGCTCAGGGACGGCAGTGGCATACCGGCGCTGCAGACAGTTGGGCTGCAGACAGAGGGCGGCCCACTGCTCGGCGAGGACGATGATCGATGGCGCCGCCTCCAGTGGGCGTCCAGGCGCGCCCGGAAGCGAGCGGTCGGCGTTAATTCTCGTGCTTGGGCGCGTCTGCCGAGGCGGCCAACCTGGCCGGCTGACACTTGGGCTAAGGAGCGGCCAGCGAGTGGAGCTAAGCGGCGGCGAGCAAGTGGAGCTAAGGAGCTGCAAGTGGGCGCCATTAAATGTTATCAATTCGCGCCGCTTAAGCCACGAACGAGCGCCCGAAAGTCCAGGGGCGCAACTTGTGGCCCTGAGAATGCGTTGCGTAATTACCGGCCCACTGAGAGTGCAGTTTGGCGGCGGCGGCAATGCAGGAGTTGAGCTGCTCTTCTCTGCAAGCGAAGAAAGTGGGCGGGAATAAAATAAAATAAAACAAACAACGGGGAGAAAATCTGAATGGCCCAGGCAAGATGTGTGCCTCGAGGAACATTTGCCGCTCCTAAGGTGAAACAAGCGGCCCGCTGCTGGTCGCCATAAATCACGACCTGGTGGCCATCAGCACGTCAGCGGCCTGTTTGCTGGCCGGTGCTTAGCTGCGGCCAGCGAGCAGTAAGCAGTAAGCAGCAAGCAGTGCTCGCTGGCCAGTTCCACTTCCAGCTCGAGTTGCCGCACACAGTGGCGCCCTGGCCGAGCGCAGTTCATGCTGCTGGCCCACCGCTGGCCGCTCCTTAGGTCTGCTGGCCGCTCCTTAGGTCCACTTGCCTGGGCGCCCCTTCCGGCCGAACGAATGAAGTGAAAGGGAAAAGGAAAGGGAAAAGGAGGGAAGAGGACCAAAGGGGAGCCAAAGCAAAAGGGAAAAAGGGAAAGATAACTTCCTCTGGGGCATTAATCATCTTGGAATGGGCCCAGGCAGCGTCTTGGCGGCGGGGCTATGCCTCGGCCGGCCGGAAGGTGCAAATCTGGCCGCCGAGTTGGAGTTGCGCGAGTTGAGCTAGTCTCTGGGCGAGCCGGCCGCTTGAGCTTGGGGGAGGCTGCACCTCCGGCGGACACAATGCAGTCAAGTGGAGGCCGGCGGGCAATTGAGTGTGAACAAATTTTTGAGAAAATTTGATTACGACTCGCCGGGCCAAGCGAACCGAGCGGGCCAGTTGCGAGCGGCCAGCCTGTGCACTACAGACAGTCTTTGGTGGGCGTCCAGCGCAGACTGTCCCCCCAACGGTCACTGGTGGGGCGCCAGTTGGACGCCGGTGGCCAGTTTGGGCGGACAAAATGAAGCGGAACGAGCAAAGTCGACAGGCCAGTGGGTGGCCCAAACTGGCTGGCTGGCTGGCCGTTCGGCTGGGCTGGAGAGTGTAGTCAAGAGTGGAAAGTTGAGAGTGGGCAAGGGTGCAGTGCGAGTGTCAATTTCTCGACACTTGTCGCCCCTTTGGCCTGCGACTGGCCACTGGCGACTGGGCCGACCTGCACGAGTCGAGCAACGCGGAGGGGCGACCTCGGCGGGCAGAAATTCAATTTCACCCGCCGACTCATTGGGCCTTGCTCGACTGCTGACCGGCCACCTCGTTGCCTCTTTGCCTCATGTCCACGCGCCCACTGGAGGCTGGCCGGCCCGAATCTGTGTCACATGTCGCCAGCCGACGGAAATTGGCCCCAAGCAGCCGGCCAGGCAACATCTGTCACAACAACAACAGTGGGCGGCCAATTTTTGAGCTTTTCACTCGCAAAATCCGCTCACTGGCACGCACTCGCACTCACTCCTGCTCACTGGCGCCTCTTCCGGCCCACTTCCTGCCCGCCGGCTTCCAAGTTGGAGTGGCACTGCGCGCGAGCTTACTGTTCGCTCGACTTTCCAGCTTGACTCTGGCCAATTCTATCGGTCGCCAGAGTGGAGCCCACTCCCAGACCGCCGCACCCAGTCCTCCGGCGGCTCCCTCTGCTCTGCAGGGCGCCCCCAGAGCGCCCTTTCCGCCACCTGACCTCCAGCCGGCGCTAATTAGTTTGGCCGAGGGGCGGCCCAACGGGAACCAATTAAAGTGCCATCATCACTGGCCAGCGGTGGGCGGATCCAGTGGTGGCACGCTCCCAAGCAACGGCTGGCTGGCCACCAACTGGGCGGCCATCTTGAGCGAGATTGTCCACTTTCCAACTGCGGCGGCCGCGGACAAATTGTCGCCAACACGAGTGGTGTAAATCTCATCGGCGAGGGGCGTGGCCTTGCTGCTCGACTCTTGATTGCTCTAAGCTTTAGGAGGAGGGCCTCTTGCAAGCTTCTTGCGAAGGAACAAGAAGAAGGTGGGCGTGTCCAGGGGGTGCTGTTCACGCTTAACAAGTTGTTGTTTGGGAGCCTTTGCAGTGGGTTTGCAGTGGGTCTCTAGTGCAGCCCAATGGAGAGCAGCAGTACAATGTAGAGAGTGTGTGCGGGGCCACAGTCAGTGTGCGGCGCCCGCAGACTGACTGCAGGCCACTGTGCGCACTGTTCCAATGGGAACGCGCGCGAGACTGTCCTGGCCAATGGCTGGCCGCCAATCTTCCCACACAGACAGACTTGTAGGCGCCCCAATGGGAGCCGCGCAAACCGATTGGCTGGCAGTCATAAATTACCACCAAAAGCAAAGAGATAGTCCATGGCGAGAGAGTTGCAGGCGAGACTTGGGGCAGTGCTGAGCAAACTGCAGCCTGCAACAAAGTCACCTAAAAGCAACTTCATACTGCCTGGGGGACAACGACCAGTTGAACCAAATGAAAGCCTTCGAGTAAAAGTGCACACAAGGCTGGGCCGCAAGATTTGTGTCAGCCAGCAGTTGGGGCCTTTCGCAGCCTTTTGCAGACACTGCCAGATTCTGCAGAACCACCGAAGATTCCGCCACTTGGCCACCAGCAGCAGTTCCCCATTTGCTTGGCCCATTGGCGCCCCTTCCGCTGTTGCTTTTGGGGAACACGTGGCCGAATTGGCGGATCGATTGTTTGCCCAGCAAAGTTGGCGCGAGTGGAAAATTTTGCGCCCCAGCAGCAAGCGAGGAGGCTAAACTGTGGTGCAATTGTCACTTAGTTGCGGGGCCACATCTCGCGCGCGCACAAACCGGCCAGACAAACACAGACAATGAGCCCGTTGGGAAGTGGTAAAAAGTGGGCAAAAAGTGGGCGCCCCTTCGCGTGTGGGCCCCAAATGATCGTCATGCTTCTCTTCGTCGCTTGTCTTGGGCCACGCGAGTCTTTGGCGCCGATTTGCGCCCCTTCAGGTCGGCTGGCTTCTGCAATTTCGCGCGCCCTAGTCTTCTCAGGGCCTCCATCTCGACAGTTTTGGAGAAGTTTTCTGAGAATTTTCCTCTCTCTCTCTTTCCAGCGCCTCTTTGTTTTCTTTCCGCCTGGCGCGCTGCAAACGCCCCTCCAGAGCATGAGGAAGGCCCCGAGCGGAACGGAACCCACTGGAAGGGGCCCCGAGATTAGGTCGAGTAATTGTTACCTTGGCAGGAGCCGATAAGGCGGAAAAGGGGCCGGAAGAGCTCAAGAGATGAAAAGTGTGTGAGAATGCTGCTCGGGACCAGCTCTATTTCGAACAACTCTCTCTCTCTTTCGCACACTTATTTGTCCCCTTTGGGCGACGCCAGTCGAGATTAGCGCGTGCAAACAAACGGCCGCTCTGGGACTTGACCGCAACACATCCGACATCATAATTCATTGCCTGCGAGCGGGCGAGTCTCTTCTTGTGCGCCAAATGCATGCACTGGCCCATTCGAAGAGGCCGCACTGCACACTGCACACTGCACACTGCACACTGCACACTGCAAGCACACTGCACTGTGCACAACAAACGGCAGACAGTCTCTGGCCAGAAGTGGGCCAAAAAGTGCACGAGTCTTTGTGTGGGGGAAAGTGCCGCTTGCTTAGCCAAGCAAATCGGCAAACCCGCGGACAGTCCCACTTGTCGGCCCCTTATCGAGCACCAGCCAGCCAATCAGAGTGGTCCTGAGGGCGCGCCACTTGCAGTCTATGAGGAATCTGCGATAAGAGAAGGTCGCTAGGTGGCGGCGAGTGCAAGATTGGCGTCCAATTGTTGTCGAGACGGCCAAATGGCGGCCGGCGAGACGGCGAGTGGAAAAGGGCAAGAAGAGTGGACAAAAGACGCTCGCTTCTGCCAAGTCACAGTCGCAGTTCCAGTTCCAGTTCCAGTCTGAGTCTCACAGTCCTGCAAGTCAGCCCACAGTCCAGCTCACTCGCTGCTGCACGAGACTCACACGAGTCCAAATCCCTACGTTCAGCTCTGTTTGACGCCCCGAATTAAACGATGACCATTTATTGCCCGTGACCAATGCGCTCTGGTGGCTTCTTTTGCGCCAAACTCCTCTTTGCTGGCCCTTCTTCTTGGGGCGCGAATATATTTGCTTAGCTTGCAGGGAATAAAAGTATAAAGTAGATAAAGTTGCTCTTGAGCCCATTTGAGCTTGCCGCTGGCCAGGCTGGTTGTGATCTGGCCAGCGATCTGCTTGATCTGCTCGATCTGCTCCAACTGGTCGAGCTGCTTGAGCTGCCGGAACTGCTTTTGAAGCTTCTCAGCCACTGGCCAGAGACATTTTTGTTTGCAACAACAGACAGGCACCGATGGAGCTTCCTTGTCTGCAGCCACTTTGCAGCCGCACACAACATTTTGCAATTTCCCCCAAACGGATTTCCAATCCGGCCGACTTGCAATCTCTGTCCTGCGTGCAAGTGTGTGCACGCCAAGCGTGCGTCTGTGTCTGTCTCTGGGCGGCCAAAGTAAATAGGCCGGCCGCTGAATGATCATTGTGGCCGTCCAATCATATCGATGACCGGCGGCAAAGCGTATCGAGTTTCGGCCCGCAAAGTGGCATGCAAAACGTCCTGCCCACTCGGCGCCCCAAGTGTAATCTAATATGGACCCAGGCCAGCGGCCACTTACCTCTGACGTCCAGCCGCGTCCACGCGCCCAGAGAGGCGTCCACAACTGTCCACAATTGTCCACAGGCGTCCGCAAGCTCCCGATGGCTGCCGTGCGGGCGCATGGCCGCCCAACGCGGACAAATATCACCCGCCAAGTGTCTGGGGCGCTAATGAATGAGTCAGCGAGGCGCCTCTTTGGGCTCCATTTCACGCCGGCCGACCGGAAGACGCTTGGCGGGCGTCGGTTGCTGCACCTTTGGGGAAGGGCGCTGGTTGCGTACGTGCCTGGCAATTATGATGCGCTCGTGTGTGCGCTCACGTGGGCGCCTTGTGGACTGCAAGCGTCTGAGCTAGACGCCCGCCAGAGCCACACACACTCATGACGACAGACAGAGATCCGGCTCATTTGGGGGCCAATTTCCCATTCGAGTCGTCGCCGGTGGGCCGATTTGGGCATGCCCGTTTTGTTGTTGACATTTCGAGAGCATCAAGTGATCCGCGCCCCCAAAGCGGCCGGCGGGGGGCCTCATGAGGTGCCCTTCTGCTTGGGGTGTCCAAGAGAGCGCACCTCTCTCCCAAAGCAGCCCAGAGCTGAGGGTGGGCGCCGATATTGATTATTGATTAACATTATGGTCGCCTCCTGCGGCTTGCGGCCTGGCTGCAGTGCTCCCACCAGTCAGTGTGTGCGGCGCGCTGAACGCACCGCGCGCCTGCGGGAGTCAGTGAGCGGCGGGCTCAGCGGGCGCGCCTGCGTGTGCGCGTGTGGGCGTGTGCCACCCGAAGCTGCTGATTTGCATGCATAACTCGAACAGGCACTCGAATTACGGGCGAATTGCGGCGCCACTCGAGCCGCACGGGCCGGGCGCAGTCGGCGGAAGTCGTCTTGCCGCCCGACCTCAGGTGTCAGCCGGCCGGATGATTGATTTATTGGGCGACCCGCGCGGGCCGCAAAGGTGCGCGCGGGCCCCGTTTGTCCCGCGGGGCCCAAATGACTGATTAGGCGATTACGTGGCCGGCCGCCAAGATTAAGACAGCCGCTCGGGCTGAGTGGGGGCGGCAGTGGCTGGGCAGAGGACAACAATGAGCCGGCCGGCTTCTGAGGGCCCATTTTCCACTTGAACACCTCGTTCGGCGCCACTCCACTTGAGCAGTTTCCTCCTCTGGCTTGTCTGCCGGCTGCTCTTTGGCCTCACAGTGGCGCTCTGACTCGCAAGGCAGCTCACTGCTCGAGTGCTGGAGGGCAAAAGTTTGCCCAAAATTGCGCCCGCGTCGCTCAGAGTTCAGTGCTGCTGCTGTGCTGCTGTGCATTGGTGGCCAACGGAAGTCGAGCGAGAGAGGCAAGCGAGGGGCCCAAATGCGGGCCTTTCCCTCTAAATAGGCGAGGGCCGCAAATTAGATGTGATTTAAATGTGGGCAGAAAAGCAGAGCGGCCGCCAAACTGCCGCCCATTGGCCGCCAAAATACAACAATGGCGCATAATGAGAGAAACATTAACTAACTAACTGGCATCGGTTAGAAGTGGGCCAGTTTCTGTTTACCTTGCACTTCGGGAGCTGCACGAGAGGGCTGCCCCATTTGGCCGGCCGAGAAGGACAGAGAGTGGGGCCAAATCAATCGGTGGTTAGCATTGGCCAGCGAGCAAATGCATTAACGAGCCGCTTGGAGCGAGCTTGGAGCTGGCGGGCCAGGAGGGCAACTGCGTGCCTGGCTCGAGCTGGCCTGGCGGTAATTTGATTTACTTTTACGGCCGCCAACTTTGTCTAAGTGTGCCAGTAAGTGTGTGTGTCTGTGTGTGTGTCTGTGTGTTGTCCGACTTTATGTCGAGCCGAGAACTGTTCAGGACCAACAATGGCCACTGGTCAGCCTTTGGCTCATTTGAATATTTGGCCCGAGCTCACGTTGAGCTGCGTCAGTGCGGCGGCCAAATGGGCGAACATTGCTCCATTGCGTTCATTATCATTCTACAAAACAAACATTGCTCCTCCTCTTCAGCAGAGGCTGCAAATTATTATTCGTTAGTTTCAATTACTCGTGTTTTCTTTTCCTCTTTCCTGGCCATGTTCGAGCAGGAAAGTTGGCAGCTCTCGCTGGTCGAGACATGCCACAGTGACTAGGTTAGACAGACTGAACACGCGCAACGAGCACACACAACCGTTTTGCTATTATTTTTCCAACCCAAATTGGCCACTCACCACTTGGCCGCCCACCCAAAGGACGCCGAGTGGCCAGCCTCAGTCGAATCGGACGATGCGGAGCCAAGTGGCCCACAAGTCCAGCTCGGCCGCTGCTCACTTGGCTCGAAGGCCAACTGGACCCAAGTGGCCACTGTGGCACCTTAATTAATCCGTCTCATCTCGCCAGTTCATTGGGCGCCCATTTTGCTGCCCGTTTTGCCACACTGTTCGCCTCGCTGCCGGACAGGCGAGACGAGGGGCCACACAAGCCGCAAGTCCGGCCAGGCGGCAGATAATCAGCAACTTTTCGCCCCTTTAATCGAGTTTACCCCAAGCCCCAAGCGCCCACTGCAGGCACACTTGGACGCGCTCGGACGCACCTCGGGCCTGGCTGCCCGAAGCGCGCGCGGGGGCGGCTCCAGTTCGCTCGCGCTTGCCCGCCCGCTTTGCACTGGCTCGGGAGGGCTGCCCGCGCGCGCGCTCGCACGCGGGCCTATGAGGCACGCAGAGCCGCGGCCAATCATAATGATAATCATCGGGCTTGTTGTTCTGGTTAGCGCGCCGCCTTCGCTACCCGAGAACTCTCTCTTTCTGACTACCCCAAGCGGCAAAGCAAACGAACCGGCTAAACGGGGCTCGGCGGCTGCCCACTGGGCCTCTTTGAGGGGCGTTTGTTGTTCGATTGGTTGATTTTGGCGCCGACGAGGCTTGTTGCGGTCGCCGTCCTGCCGCCTAGAGAGGCTCGCCGCTGGAGGAGCACCCGCGATGCATGCGGCCGGCTCCAAAACCAATCGGGGCGACCAATGCGCCGGCAGTGGCCGAGCAGTGGCGCTGGCGGCGACAGGAGAAAGCTAACGATTCTTCTTCATTAATCCCGCCCATCGATCATCGTGCAGTTGGGCCCAGCCTACTACTTGGCTGAGGCAGCGCCCCAGCGTCTCGGCCGAGTCTCGTTGAGCCAAAGCGACGAGAAAGCGAGCTCGGCCAGAGAGCCTCGTCATCATTCTCGTCAGGCCCGCGACTTTTGGGGCCCGCAATTGCGAGGGGGCGTGGCGCGCGCGGATTCCACCGAGTGTGCGCGCGGAGCGAACGAGCGCAACCCGCCCGGCCGGCCCCCTTGCGGTTTGTTCTGCGGTCTGCGGGCCGGCCTCTGCATGACAGCGCCAGACGCGGCCAGAGGAGCTTCCAAGTTGCAGCCCCCCGAAAGGATAGGTATCCTAGGGAGAGGCGGCGGTGCTGCTGGCGCCAAGAGGGAAAAAATCTCCTCTGGTTGGACCGCTTTTTGTCACCCCCCAGTTGACTGGGAGCGGCCAGCGAGAAGTGCTCCTGCGCCCAAACGTGCCATAATTGCTCTCCATTAAACACACTCTTTCACTTTCTCGGGGCCCAATTTCCATCCGCCGTTGCCTCGCGTTCCCAGTGGCTCATTTTGCACTCTCGGGCACTCGCCGAAGATGAGCTGTGCTTGAATTTCAAGTGTCTGGCGGCGCTTTTTCCCCCTTCACGCTAATCCCGAGCAGATGTTGTGCGCACTTCCGCCGGCGCCACATCCTCGCGGCGGCCAAACTCAACTCTTTGGGCTCTTTGGGCTTCCGGCAGCAGGCCGACAGCTCGCCCTCCTGGTTGCAGACTTCCAGCGCCTCCGCGAGCAGTTCCGGAAGGAGGAGGAGGAGGCGGCGTCTGGGGGCAGGCAATTTGGGTTCGCGTGGGAGCCTAATTGCTTGCGTGGGGGAGCATTTTGGGCCACTTTTTGTGGGCGCGCCAAAATGGGCGCAAATTGGACTCCAAACTCGGTCTCAAAGACGAATTTCTTGGCCAAAAAGTATCTTCGGGATGTTGTGGAGATGCAAGAGAGACTAGGAGTTGCAAGAGAGATTCTGCATGCGAGCGACGAGGAGAGAAAATAATCGATCTCCATTAGGCTTGTTTGCGATGCAGAGACGTGAAATGTGATAGTGATTTATGCCGCCCGACGAGGACAAACAGTGAGCAGCACTGGCCCACTTTGCGGCCGGCGGTGAAAGAGACTGGGAGAAATAGAATAGAACGCCCAGCAGCCAGCTCACCACCTGACACGCGTCCAATATAGAATATTCAGAGCACGCCGTCGAGTTGCCCTAAGTGTGCCTCATTATTGGCCGCCTTTCCGATTGGAAAATCGGTCTCGCTCAAACTACAGGCTCGTTCGCAAGACTCTAGTTGTGTAGAGTCTAGCTGTCTGGTTGTCTGCGGGAGAATTTCCAACCAGAATTGCCAAGCCAGCGGAGCTTAGTGGCGGCGCGAAAACGATAGAGCCTTTTTGTTGCGGCCCACTGGGCGCAAGTCTGGACACGAAACGGGCGAACAGAAACTAATCGGAACCCTTTTTTCACCTCTTTGCACGGACGCCAAACGCACACAAAACACTGGCGCCAATTGGGGCAAACTGGGCAACCATATTTGGCCCCAACTGCGCATGTTGCAATGGGCAATCCGGAACGCAATTGGAACCACTTGGACGCAACGCTCATGCGCGCCACGTGCGTGCCTGTCTGCCTGCCTGCGTGCACCTCGCAACTCGCCTTTCAGGAGCAATGCGAGGCCCTGCCTCTGCACGGGGCCCCTCCAAGTGGGCGGGCCAGGCGCCCAAATCAGGGTGCCCGTCGCGCGCAGGCCACACTCAGGTGCCGCCAGACCAGTGGCTCGAGCGGGCGACAGAGCAGCGAGCGCGACAGGCGCAAGCAGAACGAGACGAGCACCAGGAGCAGGAGCAAGCGATCGAGATGAGGGCCGACTCGTACGTGGAGCCAGCGCCTCGGGTTGCGGAACGGCTCCAAATGGACGAGGGCGCCCACTTTGCAAGCCAGGAGCTCGAGTCGGAGTCGAGCGAGGCCGAGACGGAAGCTTGTCGGCCGGCAGGAGAGGCAGACGAGTGTGCACCTGAGAGAAAGATGGCCCCAGAGAGTGAGGAGAGCTCGGCAGGCGAGGAGGAGCAGGAGCGAGACGAGCGAGAGCAAGCGGACGAGACTCCCAGGGAGACTGAGCTTCGGGAGGCGAGCCCAGAGCGCGAAGGGGCGGGGCTGCGGGAGGAGGCGCGCGAGCGACCGAACAGCAGGCAGGTGTGCGCGCAGAGACGCACAGCGGCGGGTGCGCCCACCAGGCCCACCAGGAGGGCGGCGCAGCAGCTCGGGTCCGCCGCCGCCAGCCAGCAACAAATGCAATTCATCCAGCAGCAACAACAGACTCAACAGCAACAACAACGCCACCACCAACAGCAGCAGCATCAACAGCAACAGTATCTCCAAGACAGCCAGACCGACCACCAGCTGCTGGCGGGCGGCGCGCCTGCAGCAATGGCGGCCGCAGCAGCAGCGGCGGCGGCGGCGGCAGCAGTGGCCGCCTCGGTGGCGCCAAGCAGCCAACTGCGCACCCATCCGCTCACGGGCCAGCCAATCACCAAGCTCAGCATTAGGGACCAGCAGCAGCTCGACGACCAGGTGCTGAGACGATTCAAGTGCGAGGAGTGCGGCAAGGCGTTCAAGTTCAAGCACCATCTCAAGGAGCACATCCGAATCCACAGCGGCGAGAAACCCTTCGAGTGTCTGAATTGCGGCAAACGGTTCTCCCACTCGGGCTCCTACTCGTCCCACATGACCAGCAAGAAGTGTCTCATCATGAACCTGAAGGTGCGCAAGAATGGGGCTCCACTGATACCACAGTTGACGGGCCAGAATGGGCGCAACATAATCCAGCACAGTTGCGCCTGTTGCGGCAAACGGTTTCCCAGCTCGGCCGAGTACCAGCAGCACATGGCCGCCAACAAGCGCTGCCAGCAGATCTGTTTGGGCAACAAGCAGCCCGTCGCCTCGACAAATGCAGCCCCCAGGCCGAGCTCGCCCGCAAGCACGGCGGCCCGGCGAGCACTAAGCAGCAACGGGGCGCCGGCAAAGCGGCGCGAGCCGGCCCATTGCCGCGCGGGCTCGGCCGGCGGGCCCAGTTCGAAGAGTAGGCGGGGCGGCGGCGCGCACGCTCGCGCACTGCTGCAGCCCGCAGCCCCGCCCCCGCCGAACCAGGCCCAAGCAACGCACTGCCCGCAGCTCCACCTGCAGCCCCACCAACTGCAGCAAGCCGCCCAGCAGGGCCCCTGCACCAGCCAGTGCAGCCTCAACTCGAGCCCCCAGTCGACCTACTCGTCGGCCTCCACCATGAGCGCCAACTACCCGCCTTCATCCTTCGGCCAGCAGCAGCAACACCAGCAGCAACAGCAACAGTCTCAGTCGCAGCTCGGCCCCCTCGTTGTGCCTCAGCCGCAGCCGCACCACTTGACGCCGCCCGCAAACCAGTCGCCGTCGTCGGGGGCCACCTGCCACTTCGGCGCTCCAGTGGGCAGCTCGGGCGGCCCCAAGCCGGCCGACCTGAGTCCCTTGCTCTTCGCAGGCGCCCTGGCCGGCCAGTCACCGTCTCTAAGCCAGCGGCCCGCAAACTTTTCCGCTTTCCTCCACGCCCAACAACAACAGCAACAGCAACAACAACAGCAGCAGCAACAGTTCTTCGAACAAGCCGCCGCCGGCTCGCTGGCCCAGCTCCAGAACCCGGCCCACCTGGCCAGCCTGATCGCCAGTCTGATGAAACAGTGCCCGCAGCAAGACAGTGGCCACCAGACGGCCCTAAGCGCCGAGTGTGCGTCCAACTCGCTCGCCCAGCCGCTCGCCCACCACTTGGGCGCCCTTCTGGGCGGCGTGAACCAGCTCTCGGCCGACCAGCAGCAGCAGCAGCAGCTGATCTGCGGCTCGTTGCCGGCCTCGCTCATCGCGGCGGCTGCAGTTGCAGCTGCGGCGGCGGCAGCCTCGGCGGCCGCTTCCGCCGCCCGGGAGCCCAACAAGCTGCCGCAGGGCCAAAGCTCCTTTGGGACCACCTTCGAGAGTGGGCCAAGCAACCCGCTGGCTCAGTATCCAGTGGGCGTGCCGCCAGCACAGACGAACAACAACCTGAAACAGAACCACCACCAGCCGGACCAGCAGCACCGAAATGTGCACCAGCAATTCCACCAGCAACCCTTCCAGCCACCACCTTTGGCACAAATCCAAACGGGCCCATACGCAAGCCAGGCCCACTTCAACCACCAGGACACCAAGCAGCTGCTTTGTTTGTCCAATTTCTTCCAAAATGCAGCCTCAAACGCCACCGGCCAACAGTTTGTCTCGCCCACCGGAAGCGCCAGCAGTTTCGGGGCCGGCTCCAATGGTGATTTCAGGGAGCCTGAGGGGCAGGAGGAGGCGCCGGCCGGCGAGGAGGACGAGCAGGACCAGTTGGAGGGGGCGGAGAATGAGCAAGCTCAGCAGCGGGAGAATGAGGAAGTGGACGATGAGGAGCAGGAGGAGGTGGACGAGGAGGAGTTTGAGACGGAGGCTTATTACTTGGAGAGCAATAGCAATTTCGAGGATGATGACAGCAGAGAGCTGGCCGAGGAGGAGGAGGAAATGTTCATGGGTTCGAACTTTAGTCAAATTCTCAACTCTTACGATCGGTTCAAGAGTATGAAGAATTGCGCCAAGTCCCAGCAAAACGGCACCAACGCCTTGCCCATCGGCCAGCCCTTTTCGAGCCACCAAACAGCAATTCCAATGGAAAACGATCACTTCCTCCAAATGAGACAAAACAATAACAGCAACAACAACACGAACAATATTCAGCCAGATAGGCAACACTCAGATTATGCATTGAACCAGCAGCATTTGTTCAATGGCATGCTCTTGGCCAACAACACGCAGATGAATAGCAAAACATCATCCATGACGATGAACAATGGCATCATAAGTAACAACCAAACTATCAACAACAACAACCAGATGAGCCAGAACAACCAAAACAAAAGAGCTCGTTTCAGGTCAGTGCTCAGCGATGATACAGTGAGAGTGCTGAAACAAGTCTACGAGACTAACCCAAAGCCGAGCAAGAGGGAGATCATCGATCTGGCCGATCGTGTTGATTATCCGCCGCGTGTTGTTCAAGTTTGGTTCCAAAATACCAGAGCTCGCGATAGGCGTCTCGGACGATTGCTTCCCTCGTCCAGCGGCACTGGACAAGGACCTTTGGGGTCGGTGAGTGAGCAGAGCTTGGCAAGAACTAGCTCCTCGCCAACGACACTCACTGGAACCACCACTACCAACAGCACCACTAGCACCATTAGCACCGCTAGTACCACCATCAATGGGGGCAGAATCTTGTCCAACATGGTTAATAATGAAAAGCAACAGCAACAGCACCACCACCACCAACAACAACAGCTTCAAATGAGTGATTCAGCCGCGGCCGCTGCTGCACTGTCGTTGTTTTTGGACTCGATGAATCCAATTGATTTGTCCACCATGATTCCATCGCAACAACTGGCCCACTCTCATACAGGCTCATCGGCCACTGCCGCTGCTGGCCAACAACAATAGAAGTTGCCCGAGTTGTGCACCAAACCATTTAGGTCGCTAGGCTCTCGACGCGGCTCAGTGGTGGCTGGTGCACGGTGAAGGAGGAAAGATTATTAGATTTAGATAATACATTCAGACATGGTTGTTGACATCTTGCACATAGACACCGCCAACGACTGATCATACGAAGACATCAAGCAAATAGGACAGGCGCGCAAAAAAAGTAGAATTCATTATAACTAATAGTAACAGAGAAGGAAGAGAAAACGAGTCTAGTAATGAAAGTTCTAGTCAAAAGGGGGATATGAAACCACGGTATCGTTCGATCTCCATCTCCATCTTCAGCCAGCAAGCACAATCAGCAGTATTTAAGAATCCCCTTTTTTATATACATCATCAATGTGAACAGAAGCACTGGTGCTCATGAAGAGGACAGTGTAGCAGAATAAATGACACGCTCGACCGCTTCAACTGTCGCAATTGTCTCCCACATACAGGTTCTTGGTTGCCTTATCTTGTTCAGTACATTTATTTGAGCTAGCACCAGTCGTCTAACTCTTGATGAAAATGTTATCCTTATACAAGTCGTCTATATGCTAGCATTATGGTTGACATCACCGAATTTGATTCCGACAAATCACCGAATGGGGCACTTCCTCTGACGGCTTGTGTCTGGAGTCTCGTGTTTTGCAGGGAAAACTTCCCCTCTCTTCCATCAACATGTCCAACTTTGGCCGTAGACCGCCAAGGCAAAAGGAGTGTGCATCGATCCATGATTTAGGATCAGGCGCGAGCTTTCTTCGAAAATAAGTTATGTGTAATGTTTGAGGTCTTGCTACGTTTCGTTGCACGCTTGACATCGTTTTCGTCCCCGGAGTCGTCGGCCGATTGGAGATCGACAATTTGACGCTTATTGTTTCCATTATTATTGTTGTTCAGTGAGTTTCCACTGCTGCCCTCCAGGATTTTGTTCACATTGTTCGATGCTAGCTTATCGAGTGTTAGGGGCCTGAGTTTGTTCGGACTCGTGTTGTCATGTAGGGTGCCTGATTTGCCAAGTTCACGTTTGAGATCTCTACCGAAGTTATGATGACTAGAGTTGACGCTACGGGCATCATCATCATCGATTTGCTCAGCGGGTTTGATCAAGTTCAAATCGATCTGCTCTCGCTCCTCTATGGCTCTGTTGATTGAATCAATGAAGTATTGTGGTCTCTGGATTTTCCACGCAAACTCGGCCAATTTGCTCATGTGTGCCTTCGGGATCATGTAGACCAGACTCTTAGCCATGTCTTCTTTGTCTTCTTTTAGGCACATGGCAAACAATCGTAGAACATTATTGACCAACAACTTCTCATTCGCCTCCAGGGCTGACTCAGCCAGGTTATAATTAGAGTCAGAAAATTCATCCTCGGAATCGAGTCCGATACGAGTCCTATGCTTCGATGCTATCCTTTCATAGGTCGACTCAGCCAAACGTAATCTAACGTGCTCCTCCTCAAGCTTACCTTTGTCTGTATCCATTGAGCACATGGGTAAACTGAAGGCAAGCATCTCAGCTGTCTCGGCTGTGAACTCGGGGAATCTTGATCGCTTACATCTCACAGCCTTAACTGATTGTGATAGCTCATTGACCCCTACAACGAAATAATGATCCAATGCGCTAGTTGTCAGATCCCTTAGATTTAGAATTGGCACCCAAGATTTTCCGAGTTCTTGTCTGTACAAGCGAAAGACTCCGCTATAATCATAAGTACATGGTGTGCCCTCATCCGAGAAGCCTGCCCAGGATAGTGGGGAACGCTTGCTCAACGAAACGGGGATGTTCTGATGAGTTTGCTTGATGATGTTATTAAACAAGTCGATGTGATATATATACATACTAAGATTTTGGTCGTCGGAATGTCCGGAACCGTTGTGGTAAATGATCATAAGTTTCTGAGCAGATGCTGTGATACAAAGAACCTGACCAGGGAGGGAAAACACGTACGATTGCATTCCGGCATTTGTGAACAATCTTAGGTTTTTCTGATCGGTCGCGACAGCAACGAAACCCTGGCCAGCCGCTAAAGCCTCAATTAGTTCAACATGAGGCATCTCAATTTCCCATTCACGATTCTCACGACTCGTCTCTAGTAGATTTATGCCATGTATCAATGATGGACCAGTGCCGTATTTTCCATTTGTCGCGACTATGATACAGTTGTCTGATAAAGAGCCAAAGGTATAGTTCTGGTCATTCCTGAAGTTGATTGACGAGTGCCTCTCTGTGTCATGGAACATTACATCAATCCCTTGGTTGTCTGAGTTCCCCTGAGCCCTAATGATTCCAGTGTTGTTCCAACAGAGAAATCTGTTGTCTTCGTCAGCAGGAGATGATCCCGGTTGCATTGGTTTCTGGACCATAGGTTTAGGAATGTTGTCGATCATATCTTGTACCTCCTTTTTGCTGACGGTGTCTATAGGAACTTGCGAAGAGTTGAACTCTTCGTCCTCGGGCATAATTCTAGACATGAATTGTCTCTTAATCTGTCCAAGATCTTCATCCATACTGTCCTCAAGCTCATCCAATAGAGTCTTGATGTTGTTACCCTCGACAGTCAATGGCTCGGGACTCGGCGGTTCTGATGTACCTTCCATGTTTGTAATTGCTTGGCTCTGATGAATAATAGATAGTTACAAGCAGTTAGTCGAGTTTAGGTGGCAGACACTTAGTCAGTATTCATTAACTTACAAAAAACTAAAGATCTCGAGCACTGGTCTCTGGCCTGACTCTACAATTGTGTGCCGCTCTGTTTGCGCGCCAAAAAAGTAAACAATGGCGGCAGACTCAATCGCGCTCAATCGTCCCCCAAACAAGAGTCGAGATGACATCACATTGGTAGCACGTGCGCCTGAAAAAAATACTTGTAGCGCAACATCCACCGCTTCAGATCCCCGTTCTTTCTAACTAGTCTTTCCAACCAGTCAATCATCCACCATGTATCCATCCTCTCATAGTTCTCCTTCAACCAATGAAAACAGAAGCTGCATTCTCTATCAGCCCAATCCTACGAAGCAAATCCTCCTATATGACATGGCGACGAGCTCGAGTGTGCTAACCTTTCTTAAGATGCACCAGATACACGTTACGATCAAGAATCAAACGAACAGCGAGTTTATGTCAGAGAATGGTCGATTGCCAGTAGTCGTAGAGCTCGGCGATGATAGACCCTTATGTGGTTTCAAAGAAGTATTCTGGCATATCGCCAAGATGTCGCATTATGTTCCGCCCCTTCTCGAACTAGCCTACATGGATTGGATCGAGACCAAATTTTTAGAGGCAGAAATGTATGTCTGTTGGTGCCACGAACCCGTACTAAATGAGTACACACGTAGCCGTTACTCATATGACCTGCCCTGGCCAGTCTCTAACATCTTATTCCGGCGAAAGCTTAAGAAAATCCGGGAAACTATCGGGGGCAGATTCTGTGATTTCAGCGACTTCCTTGCGAAGTTCAACGAGTTTCTATCTCAACTAAGTAAAGTCATCGGAAAAAGACCATTTTGCCTTCAGGAGCCCACTGCGTCCGCTATCAACGCACTTATCTATGGTCATGCGAACGCAATAATCAATACTAAGTTGCATCCTAAATTAGTTGAAGCCATAACCTGGAATAAGCGTATAGAAAATCTAGTCAAACTGATAGAAGTCCATTATCCTTCATGAATTCAATGGGAACTCATAGAAGAAGATATGAGGGCAAATGAAATTGGACCAAAAGTAGTTCCTTTTCCTCAAAGGATCTGGTTGCAAAGTTAACAATACTCTGACATCCTTAACAATCCTAACCTGTCTCATTGACACAAGCGCCTAGTTGTGGCAACAGTTGTAAGTAGATCTGACAGCAGAAAGCGCCCTTCAAGTAACTGAACGAAGATAGAAAGTCGCCCAACCTTTCCCACCGGCCAGAGAATCACTTTGTGTCTGAGTTTCGCCCAACAATTTCTCTCATCTTCTGACTATCTCCTTCACTTACCCACCACATCACTCGTTTTAACCGTATCAAACTGTGCCACTAGCCGACTGATAGCACGCAAGAGCCAACTGGCGGCGACATGCGAAAGAAGCAACAGTAGCGAAAGCGTTCGTAAACCACTCTAAGCTTATGCGAGCAATTGAAATCGTCTTAGCATGTAATAGTGGACTTCTCATTATAATAAGGCCAAGGGAGTGAGCGAATGCAAACTCAAATGCAAGCAATCCACATCGAAAGTGAACAAGTTCCGTTAACAAAAAAAAACTCTACTGCCATTCTCTTGTGAGAGGAGAGAAGTTGAATTGTTAGCTGAGCGGACAGGTGAGCGTGACGTCGGCAGCTCGTCGTGTCTCTTGTCTTCTTTCTAGCTGGTGGACGATGATGACGAGTAAGACTATATCATAACATATTATTGTATTACAAGCATACACAAGTTGATTCGATGGAACGAGCAATTGAAAGTTGCAATCATTACTTTGACCATTATCACCCGCTCACATCAAAGATCAACTCAAATAGACACGGAGGGATCAACTTTCTGACATTAGTTCAACTAGTTGCTCGTGCTCGTGCATCTAACACGAGTTGCTCTAGCTGGTCAGTCTGAAAGCATTACTACCAGCAGTGTGGCACACTGGTCAAGCGTCTAGACTAGTTAATCGCAGCTAGACATTGGCAAAAGGGGTCGACTTTAGCTCAAGAGCACGCATTTGCGCGTGCGCCCTGAAGCCTTTAATGTACCAAGATGATGAATTTTCAAAGAAAGGCTCGCACCAGGTCTAGGCGGCTGGCTCAGTTATAGCGCAAACATGTAAACTCTATGTGCCAAAAGTAAGCTGACCAAAACAAATAGAAAATAAGCATGCCAGCAATCCGAACTACCAGCTAAAGGTCACTCAAGGATACAGACAGATACACAGAGATAGAGATAGAAAGAAAGAGAAAGAGAGATAGAGATACGTTTAGTTTGATTTGCTACGCCAAGATTGAGTGAGCAAAAAAGGATAGAAAACTGCATGTAACATTCTTTGGGCTTGCGCAATTACTCGCGTTACAGGCACATGGACATTGACGCCGTCAACATCGTCGTTGTGGTTCTAGTTAAAGTGGTCGTCGTCGTCGTCGTCGTTTTCTCTCTCGTTACATTCAGTTTGTCCAAGTTGGAAGACAAGAGTAATAAGAATAACATTAAGATTAACAGTTACCAGTACCCGGAAAGCTCTTATGACTAACTGCAGGCACGCTCGTCGTTTGAAATGTGTCGAAAGAGAACGTCGACAAAGAGAGCAGTGCTACAAGAAAAAGAAGAAGCAGAAGGAGAAGAAGAAGCAAAGAGAGGATGAGGAGAAGAGCTAAATGTAAAAAGGGGAGACACAACTAGAAAGTACAGGCACAGATCTCAGCATCAATCTAGTTTCTAGTTGTAATTAGCACAACACAATTGATAGTATTAGAAATACAGATCTAAAAGTAGCATCTCTCAGGGACATACTGGCAAAGATTCAGCAAAAAGAAAACTTGCAACAACGATACCCTCATCGCATGGGCAAAAACACTCTACCATAAGATACTTGATTATATATCAAAATATATACATTGAAGAAAGAAGGGGGAAAACTTTTTCTTCTCCTTGCTGGCAAAGACGGTCTACACCTACCAGCGGCTTATATTAAGGTGCACTGTAGACAAAATCATCTTGTGACTTTCGAATGGGAGTGTATCGGCCAATCTGCCTAAGCCTGAAAAAAGGAAGATCATAGGATTGTGCTGGTTCTCTTCTATGCGTGTACTTAATCCAGGCCAGTCTAATCTGATGTGTGCGCATACAGATTGAAACTAGAGCATTCTTCCACCAGGCTAGATTAAAATGTTTCAAAGAAACCCGCAACTGGGACATCTACGCTGCAACAATGAACACCACAGTGTATCGGTAGCGAGCGAAATTCATGAAAAGTCTATTGGCGAAGAAAGCCCAAGATTTGAGACAGCTCACGGGAGAAAGTCAAGGGAAAATATATATCACATGCAAGAGGTTATTTTGGGAAACAACAAGCAGAATTCAACCTTAGAGAAAGGAAGTTATGCAACAAGCAATGACAGCGCTGTTGGTCAAACAGAAAAGAAAAATGGACTATTAGCGCAGACCTTATCATTAGAGGGGCGAAAATATCTCTCCGTAAGAGACAACCTTTCTCCTCTTGAGCAGCTTGCCACTGTCTTGATAAGTGCCTTTCGAAAAATAGTCCATGTTCTCAACTCGCCATCAACACAATTGCCGCCCTTCGAAGGAAACGCAGCTGCAGGTGGGAAGTCACTGTCGTGCAACAAGTGCAATAGTGGCAAGGGCAGAGCTCGCCAATTCATTTCCGTGCTGCCTTTCCCATTTGGACACCTACTCAAGTTGTTGACAAGCACTTTCTGCCATTGGACATCGGTTTTCCCAACTATATTTATAGTAATCCTTTCCCTATGCAATCTGGTGATCAATTCAGCCTCAGCTCAGCATATTAATCGACCTACACACATAGACGGGTACCAAATACAGACGTATGATTTAAACTATTCTTCTAGCCAAAACGATAACCACCCCAGATTCTATCCTCCTAGACTTCGTTCCTCATCTACGTTGGCTAGTAGCCAAGTGATTGGCGATTCAGCAGACATCCTATACAATAACGTTCATCGTTCTCAGCAACTAAACTTGTTGGCCGGCGTCAAGAGTGTTAACGATAAACTACTCACTCCCATTCAACTTCTGCCACGTTTTATCAGTGCTCAACCACGTCCATCGATCAACCAAAGGCCATCCCTCGTGCCAAATCCAGCACTCACTGAGGTCGTATCCGCTTTTGGCACAGGCCTCAATGTCCGAGCAGAGTATGCAAATTCACCAGCACTAAGTTACAGACAATCAGATTTGTCGCTCGCCGATAACCAATGGATTCCTATTGTCGCCTCATCACATATCGAGCCAGTAGCAAAGTTACGCCGGCGAACAATTAAGCAAGAGGTATCAACCTTAGGGAATGCTCCTCAACACTCGCCATCGGGAGTGCCAATGATGCCCCCAAAAGCCACCCCAGCGCTCTCCTATCGTAGTGCTGCGCTCGAAGGCTTGCAGCTATCGGCGTCTCCAGTAGACTCTGCATACCACTCGATGGCCAACCCGAACGATGCTCGATTGCAATCGCCTGTTTTGGTCGCAGCCACACACAGGCCAAAGGAGCCATCCATCGGCACTGTCCACAACAAACGGGAAACGATCCAGCAAAGCGCAAGTCATCAATATGACCTGTTTTATGTGCCACCTTATCATAATTCTCCACCTCATCCTGTTTGGCACCATCACCACCACCACCACCATCATCACCACCACCAACAACAACTACAACCGCAGCCTAGTTTCCACCATCGACAACCTCGTTACAGTGATCCCAATTTAATGACCCCGAAGGATGAGGAGACCCTGTTAATGAATGAGGCAAATATGTACAAACGAGTTCTTTTATGTGATAAAACTTTGGTCAGTTTGGATTATGTCCGTAATTTGGAGTCTGAGCCTCGTCCCTTCATGCATCCATTAGCTGTGCATAAATTGAAAATTTCCGGCTCCAATGATGCCGCACAGAGTCATCCATCAGGACCCATCATGGATGAGGTCTTTGACGATATTACCGACAACCTAATTGATTTGGACGGCCACCACTCGACCGTGATCGATTCCTACTCAGAGCTCTCGAACGCCACCGGTGTAGGCAGTAATGTAACAAGGACCACTGGTGGACATCACAAAAGGGACAGTATGCAATCACTGAGGATGACGACTGGCGGCGATCTTGGCTCAACAAATAGCTCGACGATTGTTGCGTCCCTTTCAAGCACAAGCAATACAAATCCGCCTAATCAATCTCTCGCAAGCTCAGAAACCGTCATCGATAGAAGAGACGACGCTCTCAGTGGAACAGGTCGTTCTTTGCTGAATGATGATGACCCTTTGGTAAGATGCGATATGTGGGATCTAGAGAAAGGTCTGAAGAGTCGTAAACCACCGGAAAATCTTCTACGTATTGCAGTCAAGACAGATTTCGATACTGTACGAGATGCAATCAATAGATGCAGACAATTGAGCGAGAAAACTTTGCCACCAGAGGACGAATACCGCGACGGTCTAGAGATTATGTCCACAGAGGATCTCATGTCCTTATTTTCAATGAAACGTGGCCTTATACCCGGAACAAAATGGTGCGGCCTTGGAGACCAAGCGAGTAGTTACAATGATCTTGGCCCGAAGCACAGGATTGACATCTGCTGTCGTGCTCACGATCACTGTCCCATAAGATCGAAACCTTTTCGCAATGATTATGGCATACTCAACATTGGTTTGTACACAAAATCACACTGCGATTGCGATGCGGACTTTTATCGATGTTTGCGAGGAGTGCGCTCAAGGACTGCGGACATGTTGGGTAATTTATATTTCAATTTGATGAAATTGCAATGCATGAAAGAGGAACGATTAAAGGTTTGCCGCGAAGTCAAGCCCATTGCATTGGGCTTCGAACGCTGCATTCGCTACGAGGAAAGTCCCATGAAAAGAGTGTTCAAATTTACCACTCCGCCAGTTGCCTACTGAGGCACAGGCCAACGAGGGCTAAGGCTTTAGAATTTAGATGATTGTAAGAGACCAAATATGTAAAAGTTCTATGCATTGTTGCGAATATATTAGTAATATGTTATCTAATCAATAATTAGTATGGTGTTTGGAAATCCAGCTGCCTAGAGCTGGACTAGCGCAAAATTGAGCCTACCTCCTTCCTTTGTCGTCTTCTTTGAATGGTGGGATGATTCATTTTCATTCGAGTTTATCGGAAATTGGATACCTGCGGCCTTTCTCGCGGGACTGGCCATTCGATGTGTGAGGTTCCTGTCATCTGTCGATAAGAATGCCTTGTACGCTTGCGTGGACCTCGCTTCTCTGGGGAGCCGATCTTGCTAATTAGTCATGATGGATCTCACCGTCACCTATTTTTGGGACTTGTTCCTCGCAAACCTGGACTCTTTTTCTCAATCAAGCTAGTTTGGTGGTTCGAGGGTGAAAAAGGAGATTCTGCCAACATGTTATACCGGCCAGTGTGAGTTCTGGAATCCGTCTTCGAGGAACTAACTGAGGAACGAAAGGTTATGAACACTTTGTTCTTGATGAATGTTCGGTTGGTAAGGCTTCTTTAGTCAACTGCATCATTCCCAACGATTCTTTTGTATCACAATGCTCAGGATGAGTGATGGTATAATATATTAGCACCGCCCTTTGAACTGCGATCGAAGACGGAGGTCCATGGACAATCTTCGAGGCTCATTTTGCAGTAAAGATGATAATTATCTCCACCACTTTGAGTGTGATATCAGGAATCTTTCGATAACATCCTGAGCGAGGGCTATCTCCCATGCAGACCATGATTGATTGAGACATGTTTCATCAAGCTTCCCGAAGGACGCAAGCAATGATGAAGTGTCTTGCCGAGGGGGTGGAACGAAGCTTTGTGAGCCATAGTACACCCCTCCGCTATTGACATTCATCTTCAGCAGTTCTATGTTGGTCGCTCTGAAGATCGACGAAAGTGACATAACGAATTAAAGAATCTAGATAAATCATCCATTGAAGCTTTCAAGGTTCTCACAAAATTTCGTTCAGAGAATGGAGAAGACCATCTGATGGAGGAAAATTATGCTTCTTGAAATATCTGAATAGAAGACTAGTGCAATGGCCTTTAGAGTGCGCTGTCAATGGATCTCTTTCATATGTTTGCCTCCCAATGTTGGGAATTCAGTTCGAAAGAGGAAAAAAACACAAAGCAAACGACACTTCAATCATCGAAAACTGTCCAACTTTTTGCAGATTCAACTTGGAACAAGTCTTCAAACCTACAGAATAAGCATAGAGCAAGCTCAAAGATGTATTAGGTCGTCTTTGCTAGTCCTTGTTAACCATATTATCTGCCTCGATGGGTGGTATTTCCGCTGACATTCCATTCCCATGGACAAACATGGCAGGTAGCAAGTGCTATCTTGGCTGCCTAGACGAAAGTGAGCCTCGAAGCATTGTGAGTTCATTTTGCTTGGACCAGGTTTGCTCGAGCAAATCACCC
>Ga0058701_10000080_pt1 | contig 75678 bp, 50 predicted proteins | sample AgamicOrMae_FD_97039 | JGI IMG/M metagenome (GOLD analysis project Ga0058701, IMG submission 97039) | Agave microbial communities from Guanajuato, Mexico - Or.Ma.e | ecosystem: Host-associated > Plants > Phyllosphere > Phylloplane/Leaf | place: Guanajuato, Mexico | collected 2012-06-04
ACGGACGTTGAATCTTGTTCCAGCTCTCTCACAACTCAATCTGGATATCAGACAAGCCTTTGCTTGCAATCCACCAATGTAAACCGTTGATATGTTCACCCCTCCACATAGTACTTTGACTAGCCAATTCGTGGTGGAAATGCCAAAGCGTTCAAAGTGCCTGTGTAACAATATATTCCAGAAGAACCTATTGTCGGTTTGCTCTGTCATGTGACTTCTTTGGGCTGCTAAAGTGAGATCATATGGTTTTTGGTTTGGGAGTGAAGAGTGGGAAAAGTAGAAGCATGCGGAGCTTAGAAGTCTTTTCAGGCCCAGGACCATTTCTTGATCGCCTGGTTCATTGCGCATTGATAAACAAAATAGATCGTTACACAGTGTGGACTGTCTTCTTAACTTAGACACAATCAGTAGCCACAACGAAAGAGAGAGCTCACTTGTAACTATCATCGACAAATTGTCGCATCCTAAGGCAGCTACGGTTATCTCAAAACACTGGTGAGCGAATGAAACAAGTATCGAGACATCTCTCGGTCGGGTGTTCTATAGAATGTTCCCGAGGAACGCTGCAGTGGATAGGTCATCCACTTTGTTCGTGTCATCTTGAAGGCTAGAGGCCACATTCTCTGACGATCAGTGTCATTTTTGTCTAAAAACAAATCGTCATGATTCATCCTCACAGGTGAAAGTCATAAGCTCGAGTTAATGCGCAGGCTATGTCTCCGTGCGCATTAACGCAGTAGTGCAATTTTAGAACATTCATGCATCTAGCATAATATCTTTCATGAAAAAATAATAACAAATCAATATTCGTTTCCATATTCGAAAAAAAAGGATGTAACATATTCTGAGGGGCGCGTGACCTCTACACGCAACACTTTATCAGATATGAGTCTATTTTCAAGCAATGATGAGCGCTTCTGCACCCCTTTTGCTCTCAATGATCAAACCAACAAACGCCGTGGCCAAATCGAGATATCCAGGCTAGAGCCGGAGAACGAGTATGGTAACGTAGAATATAAGTTGAGGTTGACTGATCCAAATCCAGATCGTATTGAACGCTTAATTACACAACTTAAATGGAGGATACGCGAAGGTCACGGGGAGGCAATATTATTCCTCGGGGTCAAAGATGACGGTCTCTTCGTGGGTTTGACTCCAGAGGAGATCAAACTGTCATTGCAAACTCTAGAACAGATGTCTTCCAAGATCGGTGCTAAGATGACTGTAGTGAAAGAGCGATTGGTTGAGTCTTCTGATCAGTCGCTAGACGATCAGGACATTGAGAATATGATGAGCAGTAAGAGCAGGAATGCGAATTCTAGAAATAGAGTCTGTAAAGGCTATTCTAGCCAGGGAATCAGTAACTCATCAAAAAATCTCACCTATGGAGGTACCTTATCGCCGGAGAAGGATAACGAATCTCGAAGATATAGTACCTCATCTAAAAGTCAGAAGAGAAAGCCCATCAGGAAAGTGATACAGGTTCTGGTCAAGAGAAAGACTCATGACATATCGGAGGAGCTTAGGGTAGCTGTGCTTGGACCAACAGAAAGCGGGAAATCATCCCTTCTCGGTGTTCTCAGTCATGGAGACTACGATAATGGAACGGGAAGTGCGAGGTTAAATTTATTCAGACATAGGCATGAGGTTCGATCCGGGCATACATCAAGCATCAGTCAAGAAATATTCGGTTTCTCTCATGAAGGACAGCCTTTAACTTACCGCACTTGTCTAACTACTGAAGAGATTATTGAATCCTCATCGAGGATAGTCACCCTCATCGATTTGGCCGGACACCAGCGCTACATGAGCACTACTCTGTTCGGTCTCGGTAGTCATTCGCCTGATCTCGTCCTAATTGTAGTTAATGCCATATCATCCATAACCAATGTGACGATCGACCATATTTCTCTAGCACTTAGTATAGAGAAGCCAATTGCTATCGTAGTGAACAAAACGGATCTAACCTCAAGAGAGGAGCTAGATATCTATTGTGAAGAAATTACGAGAGCTTTACAAGCACTTCATGAAAATATCAATACATTCAAAGTGACAAACTTAGGTGATGCCACTATAGCTGCTTCTAAACTGGACGAACAAAACTTTTTGCCCATATTCTTGACTTCTTGTGTAACTGGTGCTGGACTAAGCTCGCTATACACTTATTTCAATACGATTGCGCCTATTACAGACTACAACAATCAAACGAGTGCATTTGTTCAATCTACAGAACTTCAGGTAGACGAAACATTTGAGGTTCCTGGAATTGGGACAGTTGTTAGCGGACTAATGATTGTAGGAACCATAAGAGAGGGCGACGAGATGCTGATAGGTCCTGACGATGAAGGAAATTTCACACCAGTCTCCATCATCTCGTTGCAGCGCCACAAAATACCATGCAATTTCGTGCGAGCAGGACAGAAGTGCACTATGGCAATCAAAGGTCATAATTTCAAAGTTCGCCGGGGGATGGTTATGAGAGAAGTAGACCCCGATTGGAAGAGCAAGTTTTCTATATGTTGGAACTTCAATGCTAAATTAAAATTTATCAACAACGATAGACCGAAACTTGGACAAGGCAATCAAGTGTCTGTTTATATCGGCAATGTGAAGCAAACTTGTAGCATCTTATCAGTTTCCAGGAATCCATCGTCCGAGGAAGACACCTTTATGATTGGTTTGAAATTCACAAAGCGTCCCGAGTATATCCGAGAAACTAGTCGAATTTTCATAAGGTATGCGCTAACAAAAGGGATTGGACAAGTATATAAAGTAGAACGCTTGACTAGCACTGAATAAACCTGCGCTCTAGTTGTCTGATTGAATATTAAAGATTGAAATTTGGAATGCATTCGTGTTTCTTCTAGTCATGTTCACAATCTGCAGAGAATTCTCTTGGAGTCAGTTCTTGAGCTGGAAACTTAAGTTTTGTGGCTTATCTTTAGTCGGAGTTCCGGTTAGCCATTCGTGACTGGATTTCGACCAAAGTGATGTTCCTCCGATTCTATAGGGGCGACGTTCTTTGTTCCGTCGAGCTACTTCCTTGGCTGGCTAGTTCTTGGTCTCGGGCGGCACTGTAAAGCCCATCTCTCGCGCGGTTCAGTTGTGAGGCACTTTATGGCTTTGGAGGGAAAAACTAGGTTTAGAAAGGGTTTCGCCACAAGAGTCAGGACCCTCCTTGTCTTGGTGCAGTCGAGTGTGACGTTGTCGTTTCTAGTCTCGAAGAAGGTGCCACAACCACCGTAGCATTGGATTTCACAACCGGTGGCAGTGGCGTCACCTCTATGACCTTACTGGCTGGTGCCAATGTGGTTCCGAAGTCAACTGGTGTGCATGCGCCGCTAAAGCGGCATTGTCTTGCTGGTGACGGCGGCTGGGAACTATATCGATTGATGGGGCTCGGCCAGCTCGGGGCAGAGAAAAGTGGCAATCGGCCAAACATGTTTGTTCCCGTGTAGAGGTCTGTCGTAATTGGGGGAAGTCTCAGTGGGCTCGAAAATAGGGGCTGGCCAGGTTGTGGTAGGCCGAGACCAAAGTCTGGAAATCGTAAGTCGGGCAGATCGAACTGTGCATCGATTTGCGATGTGAGGGTGAGGAGTACAGTTGAAACTACAATAATGAGTGACATGGTCACCTGATTTTTCTTCTAAATTGTCAGACTTTTATGTTTTTAGGTCCGATCTAGATTTTTCGATTTCCGGATAATAAAACCAATAAAATTATCAGACACGAGCTCTAGCACTTTCAATCGACTGCGACGTCGGCGGGTCGCTCCACTTGTTGAATCGAAGTGTCCGTCCTTGAAAAGTTGAGACCAGTCTATGTCAAGATCGCATCAAAAAGCTCTATCGTTAATCTGGATTGATGCGAATGGCGCGATCCAGGCTTGGCCAAAGTCTCGACAGACCCTATGAACACTCGGCACAGACTCCGTTTTAGGAGTTTCACCCATCCCGATTGCCAGCGCGAGCTGCACAGCGCATCGCATCGTCCACATTCTAATCTCTTGATACTACAAAAGCAAGGCCAGTGAGGTTTGTTTTGAGATTGAGATGCATGATTGACTGATATTGAGTGCCTGAAAGATCGCTTCTCGAGCGAGTTGATAGTTTCCAGTTGGGATTGGGTGAAGTATGCTTACTGCTGCTCTGCGTGAAAGTGAGCGGGCCCGAACCCCCGCCCGCCGCGTCCAGCCATCATATTTTACAGCGATCTGTCCCTCCGCTGCCGCTGTCAGGAAAATAAACTCCGCTGATAACAACAAGTGCCTCATGGCGAACAATGGCCTCTCATCGGCTAGTTACCTACTTATGTATTGAAAAATATCTCTAATAAACTCGGTCAGAATGATGAATCCGATGGTATTCAATGCAACCAACGGATTGGCACCAAACATCCTCGGTGTCATTGACATAGGATTCAAGGAACTGGCCGCCCACTGTATGAAAACCTATCCATTTTCACAACCACTTTGTGTGGAATGGGAAAAGACTTACTCTGTAGAAAATGAGGCTGAGCCTCTGAAGTATATTTACATCTTTCGGAATCCCGGCGACCACAATACGGGTGTGCCCAGCCACTGGCATTATGTTGGCTTTGGTCTCTCAGATATACATGGATACCAAATATATCGCCAATTACACGAACAACTCAGAAAGGACTGCCCTGCATACAAGGGTCCTACACTTTCCTTACCAGATGATATCTACCCAGCAAATTTAAATGGCTTTGGATTCGAGCTAACCTTCAGACTTAAATGTAATTCAGATGCTGAATGGAATGATCCTCCCCCCGTGTGGCCAAGGAAAATAATGCAAGATCTTGCAAGGTATGTCTTCAAAACTTGGAACACTTTCGAAGTAGGCGATCATGTAGCATGGCATAGTCCATTAGATAGTGATGATCAGGATGAAGACACCTCAAGAATCAAACACATTCTCATGACCTTAGACCCACAATTAGGTGTTTGTAAGGCAACAATGGGGGAAGTGAAGTTTATACAAATGATTGGTGTCTGCGATGAAGAACTTCAGGCGGCTAGAGAATGGAATGTCAAGGGGATACTAGATATAATGAGTGAACGCTTAGAGACGGGCGGCAAATACCTTGTGACAGATATGAGACGTGGTGAGACGCTTTTCGAATTGAATCCAGATAATCAGGATCGATTAGAGAAGTCCATTAGACAGATGGGATCAAATATGGCCAAGATTTGTGCCCTCTACAAGACCAGCTATACTAGACCCGATTGGTACACCACAGCAACTTGCCTAAACGAAAATCATACGGCAGCTGTTATGGAGGATGATAATGCTTCTAGGACTGAGCCCAACCAAGCCTATCCAGTAAGAGCTCCTTCGAGGATGTCATTGGGTAGCGAATCGGGTTACAACTATGATTGTGCTAATGCCGAGGAACCTAGATATTACAAAAATATGTACATCTTATTGAGCGAGGAGTCAGCGAGAGTATTACCAGTGATGTTAAACGGGTGTCTAGCACACAAGAGAGCGTTCACATTCCAAAGTTACAATGGAGACTCACTCATGATATTTCAATCCGAGGGTACTACACTGCCACATATCCCTAACTTTGTCAATAAGCAACGTCCATTTGGTGAGAGGGGAACTTGTTTGCAGATCTACATATCAGATGGACTTCGCGAACTCATGTACGAGGCCTTAAGTGTGGATTTTTCGCGAGCAGATAAACTAAATGACGATGCTGAAGCATCTTTGAAGCTGCCTAAGAACTATTCCTGGCCCGAATTTGGACTTTATTTGACTATTGTTAAGGAATTGATTGACGATCAGTAATGTTGGGAAGTTCATACAAATAAAGCGCCACAATGGTAATCAAGCGTAGCCACAAGGCTCGCGGAACCAACAAAGTTTTTGTGGGCATTTTCTCGCCCCGCTCGCTGAAGCATATCTCCGTTGTTGTCTTCTAAAAGGTAGAAACTTACTGCGCCGATCTTAATTTGATTAATCAATTTAAGACAAATTGAGCTCCAGCATCGTATTATCCAGGCCTCTGGTCTCATCCCTCAAAGTGTCATCTCTGATTTACTTAAGCTGATCAACCGGCTTTCCCCACCGGAGAAGAGAGACTGAATCCTCCCTAAATATAAGATGAAACCCAGGAGTAACAGTGGCTTTACTTGATACATTCATGTTGTTACGTTTCTACTCTGTAACCCCAAGAGCATTATCGGACACCAGCGATGGAATATAGTCATGATAGTCATTTATACTCTAGAAGACGACTGGATTGAATAATAGATGCCCATGTTTTATCCTGAACTAGCACTGATGTTAATTTTTCGCATTAACAATGGGCATCCTCAAAACACTCGTTATATCCCACAAAAGGGAATCCAACGGAAATTATGTAATATTGATGCAAAAGGCCCCCTCAACAAATCAACCATGCTTAGTATTTGAGGCAGGCACTTTAGTCAGTCTTGGGCCACAAGAGGCGGATCAGGTGCGAAGGAATGGCGGATTCACCAAAATCCTCGACGGCTATGCCTGTCTTGGAATGCTACAATTCGCATACGAAGGGTACAAAGAAGTTCTTTTTCTTGTTATAGTTACCGGTTGCGTCTCAGTTGGCAAGATACTCAACTCTGAAATTTTCTGTGTAACAGATGTGTGTTGTTTATCAATGCGCAATGGACCGGGTGATCAAGAAATGGTCCTGGGCCTGAAAAGACTTCTTAGCTCCGGATGCTTCTACTTTTCCCACTCTTCACTCCCAGACCAAAAACCATATGATCTCACTTTAGCAGCCCAAAGAAGTCACATGACAGAGCAAACCGACAATAGGTTCTTCTGGAATAGATTGTTACACAGGCACTTTGAACGCTTTGGCATTTCCACCACGAATTGGCTAGTCAAAGTACTTTGTGGAGGGGTGAACATATCAACGGTTTACATTGGTGGATTGCAAGCAAAGGCTTGTCTGATATCCAGATTGAGTTGTGAGAGAGCTGGAACAAGATTCAACGTCCGTGGAGCGAACGATTTTGGGCATGTAGCGAACTTTGTGGAAACTGAGCAAGTCATATTTGTGAATCAAGTTATCTTATCCTACCTCACTATTAGGGGATCGATACCGTTGTTTTGGGAACAACCCGGTGTCCAAGTGGGATCCCATCGCATAAAGATGTCCCGTGGCAGTGAAATATCACAAGCAGCTTATGATAAGCACATGTTTTTATTGAAGGAACGTTATGAAAATGTCGTATTAATCAATCTATTGTCATCGAGAGAAAGTGAGGTTACCCTAAATCAATTGTTTAATTCACATCACCAGGCATCTCAGATAGGTTCGGAATTTCCCTTCATAAATTTCGATTACCATGCTTTATGTTCCAGAGGTCACCGGGAGAATTTAGAGAAACTATACTCCTACGATTTGGAGAAATATTGTGAAAGATTTGGTTTCTTCCATGCTGATAAAGGGAGAATGCTTCAGTTACAACAGGGTGTTTTGCGCGTCAATTGTCTAGATTGTCTGGATAGGACAAATTCTATGCAGCGTTTCATTGGCCTAAAGATGCTCCAGCGTATTGTTCAATCTATCGAGAGGATTGACACGGAGAAGGTTTTACTTAGATTGCAAGATGTTTACGACAATCTCTGGGTGCAGAATGGAGATCAAATTAGCAAAATCTACACTGGTACCGGAGCTCTCGAGGGTAAGAGTATCCTGAAAGACGGCACCTTATCTGTTGCCCGAACAATACAGAATAACCTTCTAGATGGGACCAAGCAAGAGTCGATTGACATTTTGATTCTAGGACGAACTCTGAGCCGAGACTACTCGTATAGAGCGGCATCACTCTTGCCGCATTACTTCCTATATGCTTCACCAAGCATATTGGTCAATATGTGCGACCGGTATCTCGAATATTGCACGCAAGAGAAGCTCCGTCTAGCGGTGGCCACATGGAATGTAAACGGTGGACGCCATTTCGACAACACAGTCTACAATAGAGCTCGGCCCTTGTCCGATTGGTTGGTCGACTATAAGACGAGCTACGAGTTTGGGCCCGGCGAGGGTGATCTCCTGAATCAGAGTGAAGAACCAGCCGAACCAATAGACATTTACGTCATCGGTTTCCAGGAGATTGTTGACCTGAACGCTCAGAATATAGTCGCTTCAAGCACGCAAAACCAACGAGATTGGTTAGTTGAGATACAGAAAACGATATCCAAGAACGACCACTATCTCTTGGTGACATCTGTCCAATTAGTTGGCGTTTGCTTGTTTGTCTTCATCCGCCAATCGATTGCGCCATTCATCAGAGACGTATGTAATGACATGGTTAAAACTGGTCTCGGTGGAGCGACTGGAAACAAGGGAGGTGTTGCGGTTAGATTGCGCTACAAGGCAACGTCACTATGTTTCGTTTGCGCCCACTTTGCAGCCGGCCAACATCAGGTTAAGGAACGCAACGACGACTATACGGAGATTACACGTAGGATTCAATTTCCAATGGGCAGATCGATCAATTCGCATGACTATGTATTTTGGTGCGGCGATTTCAATTACCGTTTGGAGAAGATTTCCAACGATGAGGTTCGCCGAGCAGCCGCCTCAGGCAACTATGAGCTCCTCTTGAACCATGACCAATTGAAGCTGGCTCAGGAGGCCAACCAAACGTTCAAAGGCTACACTGAGGGCAAGATCAATTTTGCCCCAACCTACAAGTACGACATGTACAGCAACGATTATGACACCAGCGAGAAGTGTCGCGTTCCCGCCTATACTGACCGAATTTTGTTCAAAAAACGCCACGAAACTCATGTGGGCGAAAATGATCTCAACAATCCGGAGCAAATTGTGTTCTACAACAGAATCGAGCTCCTCTCCTCGGACCATCGGCCGGTTGTTGCCGAGTTTGAGATTGAGGTGAACGATATTGACAAAGAGGCGAGAAATGACGTTTTGGACTCGGTGCTGGACGAATGTGGTCCCCCAGATTCGACCGTGTTCGTCTCCGTCGATGGTCACATGGACGCCGGCGACAACCAGGTGTTGGCCAACATTCTGAAGGTTCTGGCCGACGGTGCTGGCGAGATCGTGCTAGTGCGCCACGTGCACTCCAGTCTCATGGTGATCTTCAGCGATGGCAAGGCGGCCGTGAAGGCGCTCGAGTTGAACGGGGTCCCCATAGACGAGCATCATCCGGACAACAAGCTGATAGTCAATTTGCGCACAACCAACTGGAACGCCATCATGCGCGAGGAGCTCATGAACAACAAGGATAACACCGTGAATCTTGTTTCAGGCAATGGTCCCAGTGTGCATCTGGAGGACGACGAGGACGAGGCAGGCCAAGAGTTGAACATGAGCATTGGGCCCGAGATAAATCCCGAATCCGTGTGCATCGGCCACGAGCTCTTTCTGCCCCCCGACCAGCAAGCTCGCTTGACGCCCACCGAAACCACCACCATGCCACCCAAGTCTCCAGTGCCGCCCCCAGTCCCTCCCAAATCGCCCCTCAATCCTCCTTCGCGTCCACCGCCGCCTCCTCCCTCGTCAACCTCAACCTCCTCGGCTAGGGCCTCACCTTTGACTCCATCAGCTGGACAAGATCGTCAAGCCTCGGGCCACCCACCAGGACAGGGGGCGACAGGCTTTGGCCAGCTTGCAAGTCTTGGAGCTGGACGCCACGACAGTGATCCATTTGGTTTCCCCAGTCCGATGGTTGCGCCAGCAGCCGCAGACGACGGCGACCAGTCCTCGGGATTGATGGATTACTCCAGTGAATTTGATGACAGTGCTTTTGCCGGCGGGCCCGACTCATCGATGAATTTTTTCGATTTGTCAGCCGGATTTGATCCTGACCAGGGGCCCAGCTTGCCGCCTCCAACGATGCCGCCGCCAGAGTTGCCGCCCATGACGCCTAGCAAGCTGCCGCCGCCAGTTCCAAGGATTCCGCCCTCAGTGGCCAGTGATGGTGCGAGCAACAGTTGTGGCAATAATAATACTTCCAAATCCCATTTAGTTAAACCCTCCAGAGCTGCTCCACCGCCGCCCATCCCATCGAGACAAAACCCCCTCAACGGGCAGACAACGAACGAGGAGGAGACACCAAGCGAGAACACCAGAGACACTCCTAGTCCAGAGATCACGAGTGCGCAAATTTAATTTCGAACCGACCAACATTTGCTATTGACTATATTGATCAAGTGAGATATGATGATTATTGCATTTCCATATCTCTGTTTTTTGCAATGGTTGCTTTTGAGGCAAACAACTCCAAGTAGGCTTATCTCAACTAGCTGTTGATTCAACCATACACATGCACACACTTGCACGCTGTGGAAATATGTTTAGTTTTTGGGGTTGTTGCCTATTGGCTAGCCATTGTTACCATTAGAGGGATTCATGTATTAGACGAGAGAAACTCATAGCTTTGAATAATCATAACCAATTTTGATTTAGGAATAAACTAAACCCTTCGAGCGCAGGATCGTCAACCATTTCACGATGAGATAATCCGATCTTGACTACCTCCTATCGCAAATTTGCATCTCCATTGTGAAATGTCGAATTCTAAGTACTATTTGCGCATTATGCATCATTTTCCGGCTGAATCAAGAGACTAGGTTCCTGTTTTCCGACTGCCTCTCGACTGCACTGGAATAGATCTTGTCACTAGATCAGATCTAATTCAATCATTGCTATACTGTGGTGTTAGTTATGCAAGACTGCTCGATTGAGAGACACGTGATGGTGAGGAACTGCCTCATTGAATGGGAGCCAAATGAAGCCTTTTCAGTTGAACTGCTGCTCAATCAACAGTTGTGACGAGTAATTTGTGCAAATATGAAGAGCTGCATCAAACAATGATTGCGTAACAGTGTGCAGTGACTTCATCTCTGGCCGCTTGTTTACCCCGTTTGTCTGGTTACGTGCAGCAAGGTGGTAAGACTGTTGATGCATAGCCGCCGGAGCTTATTGTCCCGAGCCACCACTGAGCCTGCGATCGAAATCACACCAGACGGACACGGATAATTACTACTAATCTCTGGCTATGCGTGCCTATCTTGTGACGAGAAAGGGCGATCTAGATGATAGCCATGAGTTATCAATGTGTGATCATGAGTGGGCCCGCAAAGCCAATCTGATTTGCTCGATGGCTTGAGTAAGATGATCGGGCGATTAGCCAATTGTTGTTGTATAATCTTTGAGAAGTTGCAGGAAATCAATCAGATCTCGAGGCTAGCGAGTGGCTAGAATTCGTTTCAAGTGGCATTGTCCTAATGATCCTACTTATCATGCAGGTTCGCATGATAAGTAATGCAAAATCGTAAGAACTCAACCAAACGCCAATCAATCTCTCTGCTAGTCCTCAGTGCTAATCTATCTTTTCTCCTCTACTTTTGGAGGGTTCTGACTTATTTTGAGAATTATATAATCTTCCTTCATCATACTGCGCCAGTTTTGTAGAGGTGCATATCGTGCAAGTTATTAACACTTCTCGAGAAGTGTCTCACTCTTCAACGAAACACTTTCGTTGCAGAGTGTTTGCATGTTGCGCAGTGCAATTGTTCTCCAAGCCCAAGTGAGTGCTGATAAACTCGACAAGATCTCTCACTCTTCTGAAAGACAATCAGATTGGAATCTGAACAACAATGGCGATGACATAAAGAACGCAAACAAACTTGAGCTCTCATTTGGACACTAGATCACATCATCTTGATCGATATGATAGCTGGAAGGCGCATTTGCAAATCATCCAGCGAACCCTTTTGCTTACCAACTGTTGTGACGAGCACATTTGTCTGGCAGCATGGGTTCTGCAATGGAATTGGCTGGCTGAGTATAATGCGCTTCTCAATAATGATGGAAGCCCGATTGGAATGCAGAGAAGTGTGGCTGTTGTTTTGGCGACTGACGTGGGAGGTTGACGAGCGTTCAAGTAGCTGCAACAACAACAACAACAAGGCAACAAGTCTTGCCTTCTTCAAGCTCGATGCCTCATCGGCGGACTCTAAGAACTGGCTGGGGCTGCAACTAGAGACTGTGTACGAGTGTCTCCCGTGCATTTGGCCTACTGTTGTGCTAGCATTCAGTGCTTGGCAGCCAGACAGACAAGCACACAGACAGACGGTCCCTTTGCGAGAGGTTGCGCCGAGCTGCGTGCCACGAGCTGCGCATGGCTCCTTTTCTGCCGGGGCGCCCCAGTGGCACCACCATGGTGCTTCATATCACTGCGGCATGGGCGACAATTAAAGTATTAACTTGCGGCCCAATGAGCGCGCCAAGTGTGCTCCTTAGCATAACAACTTTTTCCCACCACTTAAAGCAGAGCTCTGGGCCCGTCGCCTCCCCCAGCCTCTGGAACAACACCATGCAAGTTTATGCACTCCCCGCGGATGGGCCACCGCCGCCTTCAGGTGCGTCTGGCGCTCGTCGCTGCAAACTGGCGCCCCCTCGCTCGGTTTGTTGCCATCCAGAGCAATGGTACGCAGTCTCTGTTGCCACCTCGCCACTCGAAGCTCGACGAGATTCCCTTTTGGCCGTGTTTATCACTGTCATTCATTCTGTCCATCACTTCGCCGGATTTCATATAAATACCAAAGCCAATCGTATCAAATATACACCTTTGTTTACAAGTGACACCAGCGCAAGCCTAGCGAAACTTCACTCTGAGGAGGTTCTAGTGAAATTCTAATCAACTTCAAAATACCACTTCGCGCGATTCAATCTCGACTCGATTGAAATATTTGGCAGCTAAGGACTGTTCTGTCGAGGATTCAGCGAAATAAGGATAGAAAATTGTGCAACAAGCAAGAGAGGCGAAATCCAGAAAGCATTGGAACTTGATTGGGAGATCAAGTTGGATTGTGTGCATGCAGATTGGTGACGATTTGTCCGACCAAATGCAAACGACATTGAAATCGTTGCAAATCATCTCGAGAGAAGAATCACGGCGCCGTAACAGTGAGCTCACCACCTTGACCAAGCCCCATTTGTGTTGCCGAGAACTGACCGTCTTTTGAGGAAGGAAAAAAAAAATTTTAAAAACCCAAAAAAAAAAATAGACACCGAACGCAACCTCCGACATAGTAACAATAGTAAATAAGAATATATCCAACAAGATGGCAAAAGCGATGAACGATTTGATGGAGATGGTGCACGACCAGTCGTTGCCGACGATCGAGATGTTGCAAAAGAGGTGAGTACCATTTGAGTTGTGCACTGTTGGCTTGCTTGTTGGCGAAAAAGGTTCCCTCTCACTTGATTTTTCCACACCTTAGGTCATCTAGAATCCAAACAACTAACCTGAAAGTGAAAAACAAACAAAAAACACAAACAGCTTCCCCAACAACGAACAATTCATGATCAACATATCAACTCTGCTCGACCCTCGTTACGTGTTCCTCATCTACGCGCCCATTCTGTTTGCCGTGAACAAGCGCGTTGGCCACCGCATGGTGCTCGCCCTCACGCTGGCCGAGTGGGCCAACCAGATCCTCAAGTGGCTGCTGGCGGGCGAGCGGCCCTACTGGTACGTGCACGAGCGCGCCAACGAGCTTAGGGGCGCCCTCGGACAGTCCTCGGACAGTGTGCAGCCCGCCAGTTCAGACGGCCTGGCTCTGGGCCAGCTGAACGCGAGCGCCACCGATTCCAGCGAGCTGGACGCCGACGGACTCGTGGCCAGTTTGCGCCAGTTTCCGGTCACCTGCGAGCTGGGCGCCGGCTCGCCCAGCGGCCACGCCATGGTCACGGCCACCGTTTGGTACATCCTCATCGACGCCTACCTGAAGGGCGAGCTGCCCCTTTTGGGCCGCGTGAACTACGCCTCCATCAGAGCCCGGCAGGCGGCCAGCAGGAAGGAGGGCGACCAGCAGCAGAGGGGCGACTTGGCCGAGACAAACTGGAGCGCCTTGGCCAGACTGTCCTGGTCGCTGTACACACTGATGTTGGTGGCGGTGAGTCTGTCGCGCGTCTACCTGGCCTGTCACTTTCCCCACCAGTGTCTGTGCGGCGCCTTGCTGGGCGCCCTCACTGCGCGCCTCGTCGCCGAGCAGGTGCCCATGGAAAGCTTGAGGAAGCGCCACTTCGCCACCCTCACCGGATTCATGTTCTCCAGCGCCCTGGCCACCTACGCACTGCTGCGCCTTTCCGGCTTCGACCCACTCTGGTCCGTGAGCAAGGGCATGCGCTGGTGCATCAGTCCAGACTACATCCACCTGGACACCACGCCCTTCTTCTCCATGATGCGCTACCTGGGCTTCTGTCTGGGCTGCGGGCTGGCCTACGATGCCAGCAAGGTGATCTCGGGCAACAACAGAGCTCAGGCGGAAGAGGAGCAACACTTGGAGGCGTCTGACGGGTCCTCAGAGGGCGGAAACAGGAAGCAGAGCGGTAACCAAAACCAGATGCTACTGCTGAGGAGAGTTGTCGGCGCGGCTCTGGCCATTGCCTTTGGCCAGTTTCTGCTCTCGCTGCCCGCGCCCAGAAGCAACATGAACCTGTTCTACCTAATCTCCTTCCTCATCTACACCCTTTTCTCCTACTCCATTGCGGGTCCCATTCCCCAGCTGGCCAAGAGTGTTTTGGGCGGGGCCAGACAACAAAAGCAAAAGGCCAACTGAAGGCCAACCACGAAGAACAACAAGGACAACACATACACACACAGATCGTTCACGAGGGGCGGCTCTCACATGCATTTGATCATGATAATTGATCAAATATGCTCTGGAAACACACACGGGCTGAGCGGCGCCACAAGCTCAACGACCACCGAGCTTTGTGATCACAACACTCGAGCGGGCTCACTTTCTTCTCTCGGATGAAAAAAAAAAAAAAATGAAAAGAGCAACAGAAACCATATTCATCTTGCATCACGAATGAAACATTAAAAATTAATATTCAAATAAGTCTCCTTGCATCTTGTCCCTCCTCTCTTGCCTCCTTCTTTTCTGCCCACCCACACTGCTCAGGTGAACTATGCTCTAACTATGCTAAACGGAGCAAAGAAGGTGGCGGATTGAGCTCCCTGCACAACCTTCGAAAGTGGATACGTGAATACTCCCCGACTCAGTTGCCAGCCTTTTGCTCCGGATGTTTACGTGTAAACGTTTCTGCAAACACCTGTTCCGGGTAAAGTGCAGGGCAAGTGGGTGCAACAGGCGTAGAACAATCAAATGATGATAGTTTTGTCCAGTTCTGGCGTAGCCAGCAACAAGGAATTTACACATCGGCATAATCACATATGGTCACAAATACTTGATACAGCTTGTTAAATCGACAATGACACTGAAACACTTTCGGTCGAGCGAGCGTTATTGGTGGGGCCAATTTGCTTCTCAGACCAGTGTTCACCAGTGCGATGGCCAGCTTAAGTGCTTATGCAAGTCTGAGAGGAAGTTCACATCTCTGTGAGCACGAGAACGAGCATTAGTATACATGATGTCTGGCTAGTAGGATGCAGCATCTGCATGGTATGGAATCTCTCTGTGAGCTATAATAAGCATGAGCTCATTACTTGGATCATGCGCGAGGCTTTATTGAGCGTTTGTACGCCATTGGAGCGGCTGCTTGTGTGTATTTGGGGTGAAAAGATGGGTAGGCATCAGTGGGCAAGGCGGGGATGGTTATTGTGCAATGGATGGGGACGCGAAAACCTAGCACTCGTACGTGGCGTACTGTTGCCATCAGCTCACCTGTTGCTTGATCAGAGAGACAAGGCAGAGCTTAGAAGCTACTAATTGAATAGACAGCTACAGAGAAGGAGGCGGCGGGACGGCTGCTAAATGGTAGCTCTGATGAGGGCGGGTGTCGTGCATCGGACGCTTTTTGCACGAATCGGAGCCTCTTACAGTGCCCCTCTTTGCGGCAAGGAGGCTTATTGTTGTGGCCAGATAAGCCTGTATTGCGTGTCAGACGCCAGCCTGAAGCAGTTCTGAAGGCTACTCTGAAGTGTGGCATCATTGCTCGCACCAGTAGGCTAGCAAGCGGGGTCGTGCATTGGACGCCTGTTGCACGATTCGGAGTCTCCTACAGTGCCCCTCTTTGCGGCAAGGAGGCTTATTGCTGTGGCCAGATGAGCCTTCAGTCCGTATCAAATGCATGCCAGGAGCAAGCTGGAAACCTTGCTATGAGGCTAGAAACCTCAGAAGAGATACAAATTGGACCCTTCATAGTGTGCACGGGGCCGCTCTTGCGCGCTAGCGCACTGTTGCCATCGTGCGCTATTCTCCCATTGAATCCGCAGAACGATTTCTTTCCAGATTCTGAGACGATTTTGACACCTTAATAATTAAGCATCAATATCTTCTCAACCAATTGAGCTAGGCGAAAAATCATCATATCAACATGTTGCAGAATACATACACTATACAAGCATGCAGTCTGATTGATCATGATGCGCTTTGCGCGGCTTCCAGTGAGGCTCAAGGTTTATAAGTTGAGCTCCATTATGGCGAAAGTAGAGGTCGTATTGTGCTTTTGCGATTTGTTGTGAACTTTGTAGACGTTTAGATTGTTGCACGCAAAAGATTAGCCCGCTAACATGTTTCATTGTGAAACTGGAGAGATATTTGTCATTTTTCTAAATTGTTCCAGAATGCACAATTGACATGTGGTAGAGAATGCAAACTGTGGCAACTAAGCCACCAACATGCAGGCTAAGAATAGCCGTCTTGCAAAGATTGCAATCTTGACCCTTGTGGGCCCTAGAGTGCGGGGCCTCAATGGCTAGTGGGGTCTGTGGTGGAGCAAGCAGATCCGTAATCAGGCTGTGTGTGCTGTCAACAGCCTCTGGATGCATTATTGTAGCTTGTGCAGAAAATTCAGTGGCCTAGCATGAGTATTTGTATCCCAAATTGATCTTTCATTGAAGAGAGCCTTTCCGATTTCCAGACCTTTGTTGACAATTCGCTTAAATTTTGTCCGCTCGCACTGCGGGCTAACCAGTCATGTGAGCTGAATGAAACTTTGCACACTTATGACAGTATAGCAGCACTACTGATTGTTGGCCTATTTGTACCTCTTGGATCAATAATGCATCCATAAGAGAGCAAAATGTCCAGACGCTTTGGGGGCTCTGGTGTGCGAATGCGAGCTGAATGGAAAAAAATACAATCATCACACCATAGTCCACTAGTTGTACAACAAGTGTGCTCAAACATTTTTACCTCGCACAACTGGAAGCACACTTCTGAAATTCATACACATAATTAGCTGAAGGGGCCCCTGGATGATGAACCAGTGATGCGAGAGGCAGCAACTTTTGGCAAATGATGCGCAATAGTCCATGTCTACTGTGTGCAAAGTGACAATATTTTCATTTCACTCCCTTGGCCCTCAAGTAGGCCCCTTTGTTTTCACTCCAGCCAATCTGGTGCACTCTCTGAAGTAGCCAGATGTTTAACTAGCGCTGCAATCAGTTAGTCATGTTACAGTGCATATGTGGCCAAAGTTGTATGTCTCCATGATAAAAGGTTGCTCCGCCACACGAGCTGCACTTTTTCCACACCCATAGCCAACTGGGCTAACTCGCGCAAATATCACATCTTAGGTTTCACCAATTCTAGTCTAGCCAGCGACGAGAAATTCGCATACGTATCACATATTGTCACCAATACTCGATACAGCATAATGAATAGACAGAAAATCGCTAAATACAGCCTCAATGGCACCCGGACGCCTAATGCCCATTGGTCTTTGGAGAGGTCAATCTGCTTCTCAGACCAGTGTTCACGAGTGCGTTAGCTAGTTTGTGCGCTTGTGCAAGTTTGGTAGAAATTTCACAGCTCTGTGAGCACTAGAACGAGCATTGGTACACGTGATGCCTAGCTAGTAGGATGCAGCATCTTACACGAGGCCATAGTGAGAGTTTGTGTGCCATTGGAGCGGGTGCTTGTGTGCTTTTGGGCGAGGAGATGGGTGGCCATCAGAGGGCGGAGGCATTGATGGTTATCGTGCAATGGATAAGGTTTCCCGGGGCGAGAGACTATTGTATCCACCTGATAGATTTTTGTGTAACCTCTTCCAACGACAGAAGGTGTGATAAACTCAGCTCACAGAAGGAAACATGAATCTTGTTACTTCTAGTTACCAATGTGCAAAAGTTGTTTAGAAACGTTTCTGCATTGAGAGCAATGGTAATCGAAGTGAAGAATGGAACCGACGCGCAAAATTATCAATTCGTCAAATGATAGCTTCTTCCAGCTCTGGTTTAGCCAGCAACAAGAAACCTACTGGCCATATATTGCCACTAACTCATGATAAACAAACAAGTCATCACACTGGGACTTGGTCCCGAGTCTTTGTGAACGTTTACACGCACTACAGCCTGGTCGGAGGGAGCCTGCCAACTCTTCTATCGAGTTAAGAGGCTGGTTATACGCTCTCATCACCAGGTTCATCTCTATTCTTGTTATTCCTGAAAGAGTCCGCGTCTAGTTCACACTTGGGAGTGCTCGGCTAAGGCCCCAATCTGAGATACCTGACTCGAAGCTAAGAATGCGTTATCGACATCTACCAACGATCGTGATAGCACTTTGAGATGGTGGCCCTGTTGCATCGCTCGCAAACTCCTTAAATTAGTCTTTAAGTGAACATGATCGGCTAGCTGACAGCGCGAGAGAAGCATATTGGAGCAACATGTCAAGGAGCTCCAAATGGCGGATCAAACTTCTTTACGCTAAAATCTGATCCTTCTGGACAACACAACAAGGCGGTTGAGCAGCCAAACATTGGGGCGAGGGAATTTATGAATAAATGGTACGGACAGTGAATTCAATAGAAGTGAAAGCGCAATCAACAATGATCCAGTTCTGGAATGAGTGTGCAAAGTTGATTGAGCCGATCTGAAAGAGCGCGCCAAGACTGATTTCGGCCTTTTAGAGAGGACAAATCATGGAAGCTAAATGTCGATATCGGTTAGGAGATCATGCTGCCCTCAGACATTCAGCCCAACACAATATTCCGCTGGCCTGGCGAGACCCGCCATAGAATTAGTGCCGTCTCTCCAGAAGCTCACAAGTGGGTGGAGACGTTGACTTCCGTTACAACTTCCGTAACAAATTGTCAAAATCAAAATCTCAAACGTATCCACGTTAAAAACTTGCATTATTGCCGATAATATCGATCATTATTGCAGATTGAGATGCTTACCGCCCGAAGATGGTTGGTGGTCCGCTGTACAGATCGTTTTCACTGAGTTTTGGGTGCCTTAAAGACAAGTTCTGGCCACAGACAGTCTCTGGGTGACGCGGCGCCACGCTCGATCAAACACTCGCCGCCTGTCGCAAGCGGGCGCCTCTCGTTTTGAAGCGAGGTGCGCGTCTGCCTGCAAGCATATCACTGTCTACAGAGCGACACAGAAGACAACTTGCCGCTTGCTTGGGTTGTTCTGTCTACCTCTTGCTCCATCAGAGGCAATTTTCTCCCCACTGTGATCGCCGAAGTTCCGCTCGATCGTCCTCTGCCTGCGGGCCAATCGACAGGCCAACTGACCAGCTTGAGCGGGCCGAGCTAAGCTGCAACGAGCACCCAAGCGTCCAGGGCGGCTCGATGTCTATTTTGACAAATTAATCGCCCTGCTTGACGGTCGAGAGAGTGGCGCCGGTTGGGCGTTCACGTGATGCACTTCTTGGGACTGTTTGGGAAGCGCGAGAAGCTGTATTGAGGAGGAGCAGTGGAAGGAGAGGCAGTGCAAGAGGGAGGGGAAAACTCTCACTTCTAACTGTCTCTCTGTTTCCCAGCTGGAAGAGAGTAGGCGCGCCCGGAGAAGTGGATCCATGCGAAGACCTTCCGGGCGTGGGTTTCACTTGCGCGCCGTTCAATCATGCACAACTCGGCCCAGTTGCCTCCCAATGGACTGTCCATTGGCAGGCTACTCCCCCGCCTTGCGCGTTCTGCATTCTGCACACGCACACACTCGAGCGAGCGGCAACACAGCCTGAACTGCGCTCAGGTGGCGCCTTATCGCTTTCTGTGCGCCACCTAAGCTTAGGGCTGGAACATCCTCAAGACATTTCCGGCGGCCGATTTGGCATAACTCACGAGCAATGCTTAGCCCACGTGATGATCTCCATTTCAGGCCGCTTTGGATGCAGCAATTTTGCCTCCGTTTTCCCTTTTGGGCCCCCATCTCACTGGTTGGTTTGGTTTCCTCCAAAGCGAAACGGTTGATCTTAGGGCGAGTGGCACTCTGGAGAGCCAACTTGTGTGCAAGTTGGGCAGCTTTTCGTCCGTCTTTTTGTCTGAGCGCCACAGCAGGCAGCCAGTTGGCCGCTCGGGACAAGAGCACAATGGAGTTCACACATTGGCCAGCATTGGCCGGCATGAAAGGCGCTTAGGTCGCGCCAGAAAGAGGCAAGATTGTGCATTGGCGAGCGGTGGTTTTGCGACACTCTTTGAGGCAGCAAGACAGACATTGTGTCTGGTGCACTGCTGAAGAGTGTTGCTCGGCGTTCAATGGGCCAGCAGTGAGGTTCTGTTGATGAAACAAAGGAGCAGAGGCGAAGCAGAGCAAGAGGTTTGTGTGTGGCTTGTTTCTGGTGCTAACTGTTCACTTGGTTGCTTGTTATTGGATTAGACAAATGGTGACAGATTATGAGCGACAGACAGTCGTTTGCAGAGGAGGAGCAGCAACCAGGTGGAAGACGCCCCACCAGCAGCCAGTGGGAATGGGCCTGGCTCAATTGTTTCAACTTGGCGCCGTCGGAGAAACAACAACGACACACTCTCGCTGGCACTCCATTGGGAGGGGAATCGGACTCTCTGGCTGCAATTCTCTGCAACTCTGTTCCAACCGGCGGAGTGTCTCTGGCTGGTGTGAGTTTGTTCAAGAGTGGGGGCGAGCAACCAGAAAGAAGCGACAGACAAGGTTTAGGCTGCGCCGAGAAGGCAACAAAACGGCTCACAGCAAGCGGCCCAAGCGAGAGCGCCACACACAAGGAGCGGCCGGCCAGTGCGCATGGTCGGCCGTGCTGCAAGTTGCAACAGTGCATGCAAGCCACGCATTGTGGCCCACAATTTGCCAGCCACAAGCAAGCCACAGAAGCGGGCCGACTGAACGGGACACTTGTTGCTTCTCCTTCGGCCACTTGTTGCCCACCACAACAACGGGCCACTGTCTGTCTCATCTACTTGGAGGAATAAATCACCATCAGGGCATTATGCAAGCGCAACAGCAGTCTAATGAGTGGGCGGCGCTTCCAGCCGAGCGGGCCAGCTGAGAGCCAGAGTTGCCCCAAGGGTGTGTGTCTTTTCTCTGCGAGCTGCAACAATTGTGAGACAATCTTTGTCATTATTGCTAAACACTGCCAATGCCACAGAGCAGCACCGTCCCACTGACAGTCTCCCTTATCTAAAAGCGTGCAAGTGTGTGCAACAAAACAGGGCGCCCGAAAAATTGATTGAAGCCGAAGGTCTCGGGTGCTAAGCTGCGGTAACAAAGCAGCAAAGGTTAATGGTGAGCTGAGCGGGTGAAACAATTCAAGCTGGAGGACAAGAATTCAAGAGCAATTCCAGTGGAAAAGAGCGCAAATAGATTGGAACGAAGACAGTGAACAAGAGAGAGAGAGACAGTTATGCATTTGGGCGCGTGAAGATTATTGGCGCCCTTTGTGTCCAGTGGAGCGGCGGACTAGGTGGCGAAAAGTGGGCGAAAGAAGCTGGAAGACTGTCAGCGTGGAGGGCAAATCGGAACTCGCAAGAAGCAAGCAACACAGGAGCCTCGTTTGGGGTCGGCGAGTGGAGAAAGAGCGAAGAAAAGGGAAGAAAAGGGAAGAAAATTTGATCGTGATGGTAAGTGTTCCAAGTGAGCATCCAGTTGCTTCGTTTCGGCCCAACTTCAGACACTCATTCGTTTTCACCGAAGTTGCGTGCAAGTTCCAATTGGAAGCACTTCTGCAGCAGCGGGAAGGAACCCTTGTCTGTGGCCGCTTTTGGCCACTTTTCGATCGCATTTAATTTTTATTTATTTAATTTTCCACCCAGCCGAATGGAGCAGAAAGTGGCCATTTTACGCAATGTCACCGGCAACTTCTGACGAGCCTGACAGACGCAAGAAACGGAGAGAGAGAGAGAGCGCTCTCGGGGCTTAGCACTGAGGCTGCAGGAGGTGGTGGCCACTGGCTTGAGCTTGGCAAACGGTCGTCGAGGCGCAATGAACTCTGGCCAAAGGAGCGCGAGATCTGCCGCTCGGCTAATGCAGAAAATATGCCTGAATGAAATGAGAGCGGCACTGCCTGAGGTGCAGTTGGCAATCCGGCAGACTGTCGTCGGAGGATGCGCTGCATCGGCGGCCCGAGACAGTCTGCCCGAGAGATGCGGGCGGACGACGCGCGAATTAATAATTAGTGGCAGTTGCTTTTGGTTGTGAGTTTTTTTCCCTCCTTTGCAAGGAAGCCTTTCTCTTGCTCGTTTATTGCAAAGAGAGAAATCCGAAACTCGATTTGTTGCACGCAGAACGAGCAAGCCCCGCAGAGTGTCCCTTTCTCTTTCTCGATGGAGCCACGAGCCAGACAATTTTAAGCTCGGCGGCTGCATTTCAAGTAGCCTGCTGGTCGTGTGGAGCGTGAGAAAGTGAGACTCTGGCGCCATCCAAAGGGAGCCATTTCTTTCCTGTTCAGACGTGGCCATGCCAAAGCTTAGGGCTGGCCCAGAGTTGATTGGAAGCGAGCGGAGGAGAAGCATGAGAGCGGCTGAACGAGAACAATGCAAATAGAAAGCTAACATTGGGCGAGAGAAAATTCCAAAATCAACACCAACCAAACTGGAACCGAACGATTGTGTGAAATGAAACGAATCATCAGATAATCTGGCCTGATATTTGGCCCTTAGGATCCAGAGGACCATTGGCGCAAGCTTTCAGGAGCGAGCCCGAAGCTTGAGACGCGCTAAGAGAGCGAGACAGAGAGAGAGAGATTGGCACAAGTTTGCCACAATGGCCATTGGAGTGGCCAGCTGGCGAGCTAGCTCGTTGGTGGCGAGAGCAGAAACGGCCCAAGAGAAGCAGTTTAGCAAACGGAAACGAAGCAAATTCAAGCGCAAATTCGGCCCACAGTTAAGCGGGCGGGCGGCTAGTCTGCGGAGCGCTTGCTGGAATTGGGATGAAAATGCAAAAAATCTTGTGGAAAGTTGCCAAACGACGACAAGCAGACAACAAGTGGTTGGCCCCGAGCGACAAGTGGCGCACTTCTCGCCCAGAGACAGTCCTCGGGAGGCTCAGCTGAGCTGGAGAGCGAGTCCGAACGCCGAAGAAGATGGGCAAATTATCGCCAGAGAAGAAGAAGAAGAAAGGGGGCCAACGCTGAGGGTTCACGGGGACTGCTCGGCGGGCAATTATCGGGCCGCCGATTGTCAAGACCGTCTAGCACAAGACCGCCGAGGCGTTCCCACGCAGACACTGGCTCGAGTGGCAGACGTGCCTCGCGAGACTGTGCTCGGTTGGCGCAGACTAATGCAAGTGGCGCTGCTTGTGGCCACACTGCTCGCCTGCCAGCGGGCCCACTGGAGCGGCGCCCAAGTGGTGGCGCCGCAATCAGATCCAAGGCCCACCATCTACTCGGGCCAAGTCTCCTTCGCGCTGCTCCTCTCGGCCCACTCCAAGCCCGAGGCCGAGCTGGCGGGCGCGGCCAGCGACCACGCCCCCCTGCTGCGGCGCCCCGCCCCCGCGGGCGCGTCCACACCGAGCGCCGCAGAGGGCACCACGCCCACTCCGGAGGACCCAAAGGCCACTGATGAGGACGGCGCTGGCCCCCTGCGTCCCAAGAGACAGATATTCGAGCGCTCGGGGCCGGTTTCGCGCCGCCAGCAGCAGGAGCAACAGGCGGCGGCGGTCGCAGCCAGCCACGCCCACCGCGCGCGATCCAGCTGCTCGCAGGCGCAGCCGAACGCACTGTATGCAGGGATGGGCGCCGTTTGGGCCAGCCACCAGGCCAATTTGGTGGGCGACAGCTCGCTCACGGTGGGCAGCTACCTGTACGACTCGTGCAACGATTTGGAGCTGGGCCAGAGGCAGGCGGTGCGCATCGTGGCCAACCTGAACGCCTTCCAGCAGACCACCTGCGAGGCGCCCCGAGGCTCGCCCATCTCGCTCACCATAGCCCACGGAGATAACCAGCTGCGCGCGATCCAGTTGCTGAGCTCCTTCCGGGTGCCCGTCATTAGCACCCAGGAACACTTCGCCCTCGAGGACTACTCGCTGCTCACCAAGGAGCAGCGCCGGTTCCTCTTCTCCACGGCGCCCTCCTCGCGCCACTTAGCCTCGGGGGCGCTCCGCTTTGCCAAGCGGGTGGTCTCGCGCTCGGTGGCCTCGCCCAAGCTGGCCAACCAGTTCCACCGGATGAGCGCCAAGAACGGACTGATCGTGATCTCGCGCCAGCTGCCCGCCCGCTTCATTGCCTACCTCAGCGAGACCATTCCCAACCATGTGAACTACGAGATGCTCCAGTCGAGCTCGCCCATCGACCAGGTGCGCTCCGTCGACCAGCTCGAGTCCATTTTGGGCCCCAAGAACTCTGGCTCAAGCTCAGGTTCGAGCTCCGCCTCGACGACTAGCGGCGGCGCCTCCAGCGGCAACGAGCTGGCCGCCGCCGCCTCGAGCTCGTGGCGCGCGCTGCCCGACGAAGAGGCGCCCGCCGCAGAGGTGGGCGTGGCCGAGCCGCAGCCCGCGGCCAGCGAACTGCGCGCAGCGGAGTCCGGCGAGTCTGCGGGCGAGGGCGCGGGCGGCGAGGAGGCGGGGTCGGCGGGCACGACCCGAATGCTGTCGCCCACAATACTGATGTTCATCACCACCGACGAGGCCATTGATCTGGTGACGAGGCTGCGCAACGATCTGGCCGAGGTGAGCCGCTACTACTCGCTGGTGGTGGCCACCCGCGAAGACATCAGCCCAGCGCTGAGGACCATCTTCCACAGGGGCGGCTCCAGACTCTGCTCGGGCAAGGCCTTCTACACAGTGTCGCCCAAGCCCGACTCGATAAGCGAGTTCTCGCGCTACTTCCGCGACACAGTCCAGCTTGAGGGCGAGACCAGCGACCATCCGCTGGTGTGCGAGTACGCCAAGTACCAGGCCCAAAACAGACACTCGTCCAACTTCGACTCCGACCTCGACGACATCGCCACCGAGGCCGTGATCAAGGCCGTGTGGGCGGCCGCCGCCGCCCTCAAGCTGGTGCACAAGCGCGAGTGCGGCGCCCTCGCCGAGGCGGCCGCTGAGGCGCGCCAACAAGCCCGCCGCCAGTCCAGCGGAAGCGGAAGTGGTGGCGGCGGAAATGGCGCCAGTTCGGCGGGCGCCCCACAGCAGCACAGACTGGCCCACCAGGAGTGTGTGGCGCGCATGAACAGGAACATGTCCAACTTGGTGCAGCGCAGTCTCAGACGTCTCGATGTGAGCATCAACTCTACTGGCTTGCAGGCGCTCGACGGTTTCCGGCTCCGCTTCGACGAGCTCAACGAGCTGCTCACCAACAGGTTCAGCATCAAGTACATCAACAAGGAGTGCGAGATCACAGAAATTGGCCACTTTTCGGGCCTCAAGGACTCGGCCCTGCACCTGGAGGAGGAGCTGCTCACCAAGTCTCTAGAGAGCACCCTCCCTGACCCTTGGCCCGCAAGCAGCAGCCACGCCCCCCACTCGGCCCAGAGCACCTCGGGGGGCGTGGCAGCTGAAGCAAGCTCGAGTACGGCGCCTCTGGGCCCGCCGGGCGCCCCCGACGAGACCTCGTCGTCGGCCCAGGCGCCGGAAGTGGCGTCCGGCGCCCAGGAGTCGGCGGGCGGCGGCGACGAGCAGCCGCAGGCGAGCGGCGACCAGCTGGAGCCCGATGCGCCCAAGCGGCGGCGCTCGCGGCCCGGCCCACCACCCACCGAATCGCCCGGCCCGCAGCACGCGCGCAGAGCAGTAGCGCCGCGCACCAGACGGCCCGACCCGCCGCGACACGCCCACCCGCGCGTGGAGACCCGTGGCGGCCCGCAGGAGGCCGAGCGAGCTGGCGGCGAGCAGCGCGAGACTAGGTCCACCAACGGGCCCACGCTGCCCCAGGCGGCGGCGGCGGCAGGCCCCTCGACGGGCGCGCCTTCGTCCAGTGGCCAGGAGGGACGGACGGCCACGCCCATGCGCGAGCTGCGCCCCTTTCCGGGCGGCGCCCCAGGAAGCTCGCTGGGCGACTGGCTGCCCAGAGAGCCACTGGAGCCGGCGAGCACCACTCAGGCGCCCCTGTTCGTGACGGCGCCCAAACAGACGCCGGCCAGCGCCACTTCGCTGCCCGAGAGTGGCGGCAACACCGACCTGGACGAGCCGCCGCTCTTGGGGGCGCGCGAGCTCGCCGGCCGCTCTGCCAGCTCGACCGAGAGCGCCCAGCTGCGGGCCAACCTAAGCTCGGGCGGCGACTTTGTCACCCTGCCCTCCATCGTGCGCGAGCAGTCCACTGCGCCGGCGCCCACGCAACAGTCTGTGGGCCGTCGGCGCGTGGGCCTCCCCCAAGACAGTGGCCCCTCGGCCGACTGGACAGCCCAGCAGTTCAGCACCATGAGCAGTCTGGGCCCTCACCAGCTGGGCCTCCTGAGGGACGCGCTCAGCAGCTCGCCCGTGCCCCTCAAGTCGCAGCGGCTCTCGCTCGAGCCCGCCGGCCAGATCCACCAAGCCGCTGGGGGGCGTCCTCCGATGCTCAACAACTTCACCGCCGGACATCATAATCTCTCCGCTGAGTCGACCGCCGGCAGCGCTCGACACAGCGCCAGATGGAGGCTCAGGTAAGGGACGCTCTTGGCTTTAAGTCTCACCGTGGACGCACCATTTCCGCCAGAAATGGTGCGACCTACTTCTTGTATCATTTCCACCGTCGCTGACCAGTTTTTTCCTCTCCTGCAACTCTGAATACTTCACCACAAATGCCCTAATTCAATCCTCAGGTCGCACCTCAAATGGATCTCTGGAAGCTGGTTTGCAATAATCATTTTGGGCGCAAACATTTGCGGGGCTCTGCTCACTTTGTACGTGCTCACCTTTTTGCTGGTGAAAAACTGCGACGGTTCTTTCGACCGAGAGAACCAGAGCTTCAGGTCCATGCACTTGCTCGCCATAATTGTCGTCTTTTTCGGCTCCACCTTGTAAGTATTGGCTTGAATAGACATTTCTCCACTCGGTTGCCCTTATCTCTTGGGCTATCCTCTAGCTCGACAGGTGATTGCTCGGCTTAAGCTCAAAAAACTTGAAAAACTTGGAAAACTTGAAGAACACTCCAAACTCGATCGAAAACTGATCGAGAAGAATCTCCATCTTCCTCCTCACATTTGCATCATTTTCCACTCTTCTCACATTGCTCAAACTTTCCAACAAATTGCAACAAATTCACCCCCAAAATTACAGATTCATCGTCCATCCAACGCCTGGTCTCTGTCTGTTGCGCAGCTCGTGGAACAACTTTTCCCTGGTGCTGATCTTCGGCTCACTTCTGCTGCAAACAATGCACGACCGATGTCTCAGCTCCATCGGTCTTGGCGGCCGTCCCAACAAACTGAACCAATTCCTGACACTTTTCTTCATGGTTGGAGTGCAGATTTCCTTCGAGCTGCAACGCTGGAAGTAAGTAGCCAATTTGAGCTTGAGTCTTAGTGGCAAATTATCCACTGCAATGAGCAAATTCTAACCGCAGTTATTCCCCAATATCGAACCACGTTAAAATGTTAAATATTTAACATCCATCCAAAATCAAACTGCGAACGAACTGCTATTGGAACTTGCTTGGCCTACGTTTATGCCTAATTGATAACGCCTAACCGGAATGGTCTCACCAAAGATACGAGAGTGGAAACTTTCTGAATTTCATGCAGCAACATTTTGGCGAAAACCATGTCCATTTGTCGAACAGAAATGGGGAGGAAAGTGAGAGAAAACTGCTGATGCTTAGCAGCGCCATAACGATGAACCACTTGAACCCACTGAGCTCGCTCAACGACCAAGTGCGGCCAGTCAATTTGGAGCTCAGTGAAAAGTATCAAAATTTGTTGCACGATTATTGCACCCAACCAGTGGAGGACTTTCTCCAAAGTCAGTTTTATTTATGGATTCTGATCGCAATTCTAGTCACATTCAGCATTTGCAACAGGAAGCAGCTGCGCCGAGCCAGCCTGGCCAGTCCAAATGGGAGGACGCCGCTGGGAGGGGGCGCCAAGTCGCGCGGAAAGGCCAAGAGCAAGAGCAGGAGCAGGCAGAAGCAGAGACGGAAACAGTCGGCGGACAAGGTGAAAATCAAGATCGGCGGCTCCAGAGGCGAGGGCCACCAGGAGACGAGCTCGGCGCAGTCTGAGGGCCGCTGTCTGTCCTCGGGCCTCGCTCAGTCTGAGCCCTTTTTCGCCGGAACCAGAGTGCTGGTGAACCAGCAGGAGGAGGCGGCCAGCAACTCGTACGCAACTGGTCACTCCGCTTCCGGCGACTCCTTTTTGCCCACATTCGAGGCCCAGTCGAGCAGCAAGCTGGCCCAGCAGTTCCAGACGCCAAGCTCGGCAGGCCCCAGCTTGGCCACCGGAAACGGCTCGGCGGGCACCCTTGCAGTAGTCCTAGTCTGCGGGCCAGTCTACTTCGCGTCGCTCGTGCTGCACGTGCACCTGGCCGGCTGGGCGGCCAGCCAGGACCTGGTGGCCAGCGTGAGCATGGTGCTCATCGCCTTCACCGTGCTCATCGGCACCTTCCTGCCAGTCCTCAGGGGCAAGGCTCGTCTAGCTCACTCTAAGGGCCCCCTCGCAGCTCCGCCCGGCCTGGTGGGCCGCCGATTTGGACCCACTCTGCTCGCTAGCGGCGACAGTTCCTTCTCGAGCTCCAGCTCGTCCGGCAGCCGAGCTGCAACAGGCGCCCCCGGAAGCGCCAACTCGACTTCCGCCGGCCAGCAGCAGCAACAGCAACAGAGGCAGGCTCGCACTCAGGCGGGCGGCGCCTTCGCCATGTTTCCCGAGTTCGCGCCCACCGGCCTCAGACGGCCGGCCAGTCTGGGCGGCGACAGTCTCAGCCACTTCGGGGGCGTCCTGCTGGGCGGTTCCTCCAACGGCCACCGCTCGAGGCCCCCCTTCGCCAACGCCAAGGAGTCGAGGCGCAACTTGGGCGCCGCCCTGGCCAACTTGGGGCCGAGCGCGGCCGACTCGCTGCGCAGCATGGGCGTCTACCAGGCGGGCAGAGGAGGGGGGGCCCTTGCGCGCGAGCTGCCCCCCACCCACCAGGGCACCGCCAGGCGGCGCTCCACGCCCGCCCAGAGCGCACTCGAGGCCAACGTCTACCTGGACAGCAATGGCCAGCCGGAAATTGGTGGTGACGAGGAACTTCCTGAGACAGACTTGGGTGGACACTCTTGCGGGCAGCCAGACTGCGACGCTGCCACGCACCATCTTCACCATCATCATCAGCAGCAACAACAACAACAACAACATGACCGCCTCCAACACAAACATTCCAGACACTCGCTCTCCGGCGACCAGCCCGCTGGAACTAACGAGAAACGGCTCATCATGTTGGACGTGGACCCTTGTTGTCCGAGACATGGAGTGGCCGCCGCTTGGGCGCACAAAACTGGCCTCGTGACGCAGGAAATGGACGGGGCCAAGAGGTGCGCCCTGGCAAATCATGATCAACTAGCCCATTAGTGAGATGTTCATAATAAACTATCGACTTACTACTAGCCTCCGAGAGTCAGCGAGTCCAATTGGGCACCATCTCAGCTCGCCAAGTTTACCCTCCGGCCGTCAGTCCTCAGGAGGGTCCAGCTTCACTGGTCGCCCCATCTGATGGGTGCCGCCCCCTCAGGTGAGCTCAGGAGGCTCAAGAGAGTCTCTGGCTGCGAAAAGCTGCTCGGACTGAACTGTTGCCAGTTGGCCGGCGTATCCAGGCAGCCGGGAGGGTGGCCCAGAGGTTGGCAACAGAATGCAACGGTGCAAAAGTGTCGTTGGGGGAGCTGGCGCGTGACAAAGTCCACTGCCGTTGAATCCTGCACTTTTTGGGCGCCCTCAGAGCTGCTTGTGCACCGTGCGGCCAACTTCAGAGCCAGCAAACAGCCATAGAGATGCAAGCACACAAGTGCACGCACTCTGGCCGGCCAGCTGCATGATGCGCCCCATGAATGGTTCATCCTTGTTCTGCTCACACAACAAATCCCACAACGGAGAATAACATTGCGCCCCGCAACTGGCCCACCGTCGCCAACTTCTCCATCACCGGTCCCAAATGTGACGGACCATTTGCGATCATTCCCATTGATCCAAATACGAACAAGACCCACATCAGGCAGACTGAGTTCACCTAGTGCTTCTTCATCCCATGCCACACTCTGCTCCGACATAATACAAAAATGGACCATTAGACCGACTAGGCTAGAGAAGCGGCGCCATCCAATCACTCACTATTGACTCTAGGTGAAGCCGTCTTCTTCCGCCTTCCAATTCCAAAACAGGGAATCCCTTAACCAAACAAAGGAACACCAATCCGCTTAATGATTGACAATTATGGACCATCTCTTATCTCTACTCATCTGACGCCCATCATCCATGCCTCAAATAGAATCCATTATTTCTGGGGCTCCAAAAGACTTCACTCAAGCTTATAGTTAAAGTAGATCTGTGTGGAAAAGATCAATTGCCAGACGATGGAGAACTTTCCCCTTGTGGACAAAAGTGCCGGGAAACTCACTGCAATAACAATCTTATGCATATATCTCCTCTCTAGCACCATTGTGATAGTAAAAGCCCACCAGGATGCTGACCATTACCGTTGCTCGCATGTACCCCCTGCTCCTGAGCAGGTCCGTCACATTTGGCTTGAAGATACGAATTTCACCTTAGCACCAACCTCAATTAGCGACAGACTACCCTCGGAGGGATATTCTGAAGAGGATCGATCGCAAATAATTTATTCATCAGACAAGAATGGAGCATCGATCCAAGCTGGTGATGCTCACGCAAACGACCCAAGACAGCTGGTCGCTAAAAGCAAACACAAACGCCATATTGGCGATTCTGGGCGCCCCAAAGAATCGCTCACCTCGAGTCTTCAAGAGACCTCGGATAACAGTAACACAGATATTTTGAAAAACTTAGACGACGATAGCTCGCTTGCTGAAGGTACTATACATTCTTTATGGAGTCTATTGAAGAAACTAGAACGACCCTTATCCACTGTCATGTCCCCTCAGCTGAAGCTACCAAATGAATTAGTGCCTATGAGGATACAGGTACACTATGATTCGAGTGTTTATTCGCTCGACAAGAAGAAGTCTGATCTAATCAGAGGCAAGGTGATCCCGAGCGTGGTTGAATTTTTCGAGAACGCTTTATCGATAAAACAAAAATATACCATAGATAAGTTCAGGATAGCCAGGAGATGTCCAAACAATACAATATATTACGCTAAAGATGCTCTTGGTTCATCTCGGGCCTTCTGTATGGACCGGTGCGAAGATCATGCCGTTTGTGGAGAGATGATTGTGCCAAGAGAACACCTAAGTGCTTGCTCTTATTGCAATAGAACATCATCGAGATGTACAACAGATTACCTAAGTGAAGGAGATGGAGTCTCTAACACACAATTATTGCTATACGTCTCCGCCAAACAAACTTCACGGTGCAAGAAAGATCAAACTATTGCATACGCGGCCCACTGTGCCCAGGATACCAAAACTGATCGCCCGGTGGCTGGTCACGCAAATCTATGTCCAATGTCAATCGGGACCGACCCAAGGGATCTTAGAGCCCTAATCAGCACTGTCAAACATGAACTCACCCATGTGCTCGGCTTCTCTGTGTCCTTGTTTGCATATTATCGCGACGAAAATGGTCGTCCATACTTGGATAGAAAATCTCTGCCTGGACCGATACCAGTTGATCCAAAAACAGGCTACGCCAAGTGGAGCGATAAGGTTATCAGAAAGGTAATTAGACGCGACTGGGTGACTGGTCAGGGCCCTATAGACAAAGAGGTGCACCTGCTGGTGACGCCAACAGTTGTTCGCGAGGTTAGGCGGCATTTCAATTGTTCCAGCCTCGAGGGGGCCGAACTTGAGGACCAGGGCTCCGACGGAACCTCAATGACTCATTGGGAGAAGAGATTGTTCGAGAACGAGGCAATGACCGGGACACATACACAAAACTCAGTCTATAGCCGGGTAACTCTGGCCGTCCTACAGGATACGGGCTGGTATAAGGCAAACTTTTCGCGAGCTGAGCGTCTCGAATGGGGTAAGGATTTGGGCTGTGATTTTGTTAAGAAGTCGTGCAAATCTTGGATAGACGAGAGGCGGGCTCTGGGCAAGAGCATAAGGCCTTTTTGTGACAAGATCAAAAGCGATCCACTGCAGCTGGCTTGCTCAGAGGATCATGGATCGAAGGCCGTGTGCAACATACGCCGTTTTAAGGATCCTTTGCCGGCCATTTATCGGCATTTCGAGAAACTCGATGGACTGAATGCGAGCGAAAGTGGCGCTGGTGACAAGAAGCAACATCTCGCCTATTACGGGGGCTCAGTAGATTTAGCTGACTATTGTCCATTTGTTCAGGAGTTCACTTGGCAGACTCAGAACATTTCCATGCGTGGCTCAAGGTGCGACATAGGCATGAATACTATAGAGTCGGAGAGGAACGCCGCTCTTGAGTTCTATGGAGCCGAGTCGAGGTGTTTCGAACACGATCGCCGATGGGAACACAAAACTTGTCTCTATAGGCGCTCTTGGCACCACTATGGGGCGGGCTGCTACAAGTACAAGTGCACTCAAAGTGGTCATATCAATGTATTCGTGGGCAACCATTCATATCCTTGTTATTACCCAAACCAGATCATCTACGTTGAACAGGTGGTCAATCAGTGGCTCTTCAACGGCACTCTCATATGCCCAAGGTGCGAGAAGATTTGTCCTGAGAGCGCCTGTCAGACTTACGACAAGGAGATCATCGATGTCATTTTGCACCGCGCTCATCGCGGCTTCCTGCAAATGGAGGAGAATCAGAACGAAACTCTGAGATCGATTTTTGACGAGGCTTATAATATGATTGATATCGCCCGAACTGAACCCGTATGGTTTGATGACAAGTCCATGGCCAAGTATCTCCCGGTATTGGACGAGGCTAAGAAACTGCACGACCATCGAAGGCTCTTCGAACAACCCTCGCTAATGGTTAGACTCAAGGAAAACGCTCCTTATATATTCACATTCCCCTTCATAAGACAACATTCTCAGACTATCAACTCGCAAAACAAGTATCCACTGGTTTGCTCCAGTGCGACATCCATTAGTGTAATAGGTCATTCACAGATTGGCCCCCTATTGACAATAGTTTTGATCTCACTGACTAGCGCAATTCTATTAAATCATGTTTGAGCTACCTCTAAGCGTAAACAGTTTTTAAAAGAGATTCCACTTAGACGTGTACGAAGTTGCAATCATTTATTTCTTCCTAGATTTCTTGGAGCGTTTTTTGTAAAGTTTCTGGTCAAAAACTTTGCATATAGCCTCGGCAACAAACTTGAACTGGCTGCTGGTCTGTATCAGCATTGCCCTCTGTCGTCGCATATCTTGCAGAATTCTAATTGGATAGATTGGTTCTCCTGCCTCCATGATACAGATAGCTGTTTCCATCAGTATAAGTACTCCAGTTCGACCAATACCTGCAATTGCACAATGATGTTAGTCAATCATATAAAGTTGCACCTCTCTCTGATCATCTCGCTCAGACTCGAATAAAACTTACCGGCAGAGCAATGGACGACGATCGGCTCTTTGGGTTGCGAAGCTCGGTGCTTCTTGACACGATTGACAAGTTTCTGTAAATGAGCAATTGATTAACAATTAGTATTTGTCTCGAATTTTGATCAAGAGGACCCAGAACTACTTAGTTCGATCTGATACTCACCAGAAAATCGCTGCAATCCTCGGGTACCTCGTGATCTGGCCAAGCTTTGTATTGAACCTGAGTACACGTCCTGCGTTCACCATCCTATTGTGAGAGATAGGAATTAGATTGTTAAGATGTTGTAAGATTCAGATAGTTTCTTTCATGATAGAAGTCGTTTTCTTCTACATACCTTAGCGTCAACTATCTGTATCGTCCGATCGATGGTTGCTGATTTGGATTTTTCGTTCAAATTCTTGATCAACAGTTGGCCATAACGTATCTCCTCTTTCTCATCTGGCCAATATTTGTGGCATTTAATGCGTCCAGCTTCAATTAAAGGAGTAACCATTATGATCAGTGAGCAATTTTGCTCCCAAACCATTTGCCAAAAGTCATCGCAGGTTGATGAGAGGGGGCCTTGTGTAGCGATGTAGCGATTTACCACCCCTGGTGGCACTATCATATCAACAAAGCTGGCATTAATATAATCACCGGTCATGGAATCCATGAGTTGAACTCTAGTCGAATCATAAGGTAATATATCTTGATAACGATTCTTGTCCAAGTTTTCCATCAATCTCGACTCCTCGTGAGATTCGTCTTCTTTCTTGCGCGACAATTTCTCAAATTGCGCTATGAGATCACCTTTATCTATACCTTTCTTGATCATTTTGATTGATTCTGCTAATGTTGCCGATATTTCTGATTTGTGACGCATGTAATTATTGCTTGATGATATAGAACATGAGCTAGGCGTTGAACTTGAGTTTGAATGTGAGTCTAGATTATTGTCATGCAGCTGCGAACGATGGTTTGATTTCAGCTCATTGATTACTGTCGCGGCTGTTGCGTCCGATTTACCCAAACTATCTGGTGCTGTTGTTGTAGGTGATTTAGTGGGATCATCAGATTCGGATATTTGCTCACTCCATAATTGTCTACCAATTGGTAATGTCCTACGTGCATATCGTTTGCTCAATGTTCGTGAGAAGTGTGAGAAGGATCTCTTGCGACTCTCCTCCATGGTTTGATATTCAGTTTTTCCATTATATTGGAATTTTGAGCCAAAATTCAGGAAAGAGAAAAATTTCTTAGGTGGACTCTTTGGTTGATGCAATCTAAAAAACGAATGCTGTGCAACGCACTCCTCCCAAAACGATTTACAAGCTTGATTTGAAATTAAATTAAATTCTATATAGTTATCACAACTGCCAGATCCCTTGCTCTTTTCTTCGCGCCTTAGCTGGATGAAAAACATCTTTTTCTTGAACATGATTTTGATTATCTTCGCCCAAGAGAACTGGCTCACCTTCTTGTTGTCTTTGAATACTACAATACCGCCCGATGAGACTCCAATCAACACATTCGTTTTAAACTGATCCTTCGCATCGAAGAATTCAACACCATAACAATCGAGTTGCTTAGCAGCATGCTCTAAGAACTGATACTCAGCATCAGACGCACTCAATGATTTGTGCTGCTTGTGTAATTCGATGACCTTCCTTCTTAAATCATCGCTCTCATCAGGTAACAGCCTTATCTTGGCGGCGTAATTATCCTCCATCAGCTCCCGTCTGAAATCGCCGAATTCAGATTGTAGGATGTAGCTAGCTAGCAATATCGCTGAGCAGGTGGGAACAATCAATCTGTTGTTGATGATGTCTTGTCTAAGCTGCAAAAATAAATGGTTCCTAGTTGTGTCATCTGCCAACTTACTTGGATCAGATACATAAAATCTAACGCGGAAGTAAAATTTATACGGCGGTCCAGACTTACACTGCTTCCTAATACTTTTAACAGGATCAAGCCAACGCTCCTCAACGAACTCCAAATAATCCTCTGCTGAATCGGTGACGAGATTATTGTTGTTTAAATGCATTTTGTCGGTGCATTGCTTACTGATATCAGATGACACCATGTCGCTTGGGGATAAAAATGCGGCAGTTGTGGATGACAACAACATTGGCGATGGAGATTTCGAGCTTGCTACGGGTATCGAGGAGGTCGGTGTTAAAGGTATGTTGTTTGTGCCCATTGTTACGGCAGATGTTGAGCATGTTGTGGCGTTGACAATTGTATTGTTACCATTGGACACAGTGCAGATGCTTGAAGGTGAAGCCGCAGGTCTGAGATCATGATGTTTTGATTGTTGAATTTCATGATCGTTCATCGGTGGTGATGGTGATGATGGATGAGAGTTCCTAGATATCGGCCTATGATTCTCCTGTATGAGACCGATGGGATTCTTATTACTCTTGGTGCAATTGCTTCCAGGTTGGTGATTAGAATCATGATTGTGATTTTGATGGATGGGCTTAGTTGCTGTGCTACCACTACTGCTACTCGTGTTCAGATGTAAATTGGAGCCTGACCTGTATCTTTTGCTCCCTTGTTGTGAGATTGGCTCATTCTTGTTACTGGCAGTAAGGTCATTTTGATGGCCGTTCTCCTGGGGCAAATATTTTAAACCGAAGAAGTCGGTTTCTATCAAATTCAAGTGCCTGAAAACACGGTCCAACAGCGCTTGACCTTTACTTCGCCGATCGATGATGAATTTATGATGAGTATTATCTAAGAAATAGACTAGACACTCAATGTCACGAGGCGCAGCTCTGTCTCTTTCATTTGCTCTGACGTTGTAAGTTCCACTGAGACCGCGAAAGGCTCTGTCATAGTTGGTGATCATAGTGATGAGATTTTAGTTATCTTTACAGATGCTATAAGGAATAAAAAAGCAAGGAAATGATGGGTCAACACTCACTTTATGTCCATTTCAAATGTTGAGCATCCGAGAAAAAGTTTATACCTTTCTCGTGCTTTTGTAGGCACGATTGCATTGTATGAGTGATGATATGAATTCTTCGGGACTCCCTTCGTATTAGAGTTTCTCACTTTGTTATACCCGACATGTGTCAGACATTCAAAGGGCTTGGTGTGAAGTGCAGGCGAAGGCTAATGAAAGATTAACGTTACCGTGGTTGACATACGCCGATTTAAAATATGAGGGGGCGCGCTAAGATTTAATGTTACGGCATTTTCTATTAATGAGAAAGTTGATTCGGTGATAGAGTTAATCGATTTCTTTCACACATTTAATTCAATATAAACAAAGATGAGAAGTGTTTTTCAACAATCACATAAGTTTTTCTCACAAGTCTTATCGAAATTTAGCGGGTGAGAATTTGTTTTTTCTTCCAGGCTACTTGTGTTGTGTGGACGGTGGCGCTATCGCTGACACTTCTAGCAGCGCATCGACCACTGTTGCCGCTGTTGATGGAAGAGAAGAAAAAAAACTTGCCACCCGCTTTTCCTGGCAGTCTAGTTCGTTGAAAATCCGCTTCAAAAAAGCGGCGCCCTCATCGTGGGCTTCATTGGATCTTTCAGCCAAGAGTCACCGGCCTTTCCTCTCGTCATAGACGGCCCCAGTCCTGCCGGCTATGAAGCGACCATCAAACGGACTATCTTCCCAAATTGGCCCCCTTCTCTTCCTCTTTCTCTTTTAGGCTAGGATATTAGCCTCGAACCTGTTTGCTCACCGGCATGCAACGGGAACGTGATACACCAGAACTGTTGCTGTTATTGTTTGCCCACTATCATTTTTCACAGGTGCCCTTTGAACGGTTGCCCGACATTGGGGAGCAGGCATCAGCACGAGGCGCAAATAGTTCCATATGAGTCATCACCTTCTATCGAAATGATTATCATGCGAGCTCGTTGACTCATTGCATGAAATATTTTTGCTTAATTTTAGTGGCCAGGACCCAATGATAGAGATGCCAAGAAGAAGATGCAAAACAGATCTTCCTTCCTGCTCTGCTTACTGCTGGCTCATTTTCTACCCCTCTCTTCGCCACCGACACGAGTGAGTTCAGCTTGAATATCTAAACTCCTTTCCTTTGATAACAAAAAGAGAACAATTATCATTGGTCTTTCTGAATGGCCAATTTAACCAACACGATGATCAACAATTTGATGATGTCGTGTTTCATGGTTTAATCGTGAGCATTTGAAATAGGCCTAACTGTGAAGGGAAGCTGCGGTGAAATTCTAGCGAGCATCATGTTGTTGTACAAATCAAACGCGGGTTATCTCAGCTGGGGGTAAGTGGCGTCCAATCTATTCAATGAACATTGCCTCCATTCGTCGTCGCCTCAATCCGTATTATTGATGCTAGTGGAAAATATCATTGTGCATTGTGCTCATTCATTCGTTTCCGAAAACGTTTTGCAAAACTAGCTTGTTGTCTGACTGGAGCAATCAATGAAAGCTAGCATAAAGCGAGCAACAAGTGCCGGTTTGCAAAGGACTCTAAGTGTGGTTTTCGTCGCCACCGACAACCACGTTGGTGGCTCTAATAGTTCCATCAATTTCACTTACATAGAGCATACGAGAAGCCTCTTGGAGAGGAGACACACAGGAGGAACACAGTGGGTCTGGGGAGAGCTGGTGGGCGAGCCTTAAGTTAGCTGGCTCGCATGATTACAGTAGTAGCTCATCTACTCTAACTAAGCGCTCCGTTCATTTGATTTTGGATACCTGGCCCGATGGGCAAATGCACGAGTGAGCTGGTGTGTGAGTTAAAAATGTAATGATTTGATTATTACCTATCGAAATAGAGTTGTCGGGGTTTTTTTGGTGCATCGCGGTGGGTGCGTGCTCAGTTTAGATCAGTATCCGGAAACAGCGCCTTCAAAGGCACTCAGATCGGAATAAGTTATTTCTTTCATCTCTAGAGAATATTTTCCTTTCGACCTGCAAGAAGAATTATCACCCGAAGATGCCAATTCGATTGTAGCCCATTTGAGAAGCTCTTCAGAAGGGAAATATAGCCAATGATCTATGATGGTCTCCAAAGCGTTTGTCAAGCTAAGCTCACCTGTCGCAAAGAGTTGCCTGATAACCATTGGGGTCATTCAGATTGTAAGTTTTTCGCAAATATGGTCATATCATAACAAAAATGCTAGACAGAGCTTGATGTATGATTAACAAAGCTTGTTCAAATCGCCGTAATGGTCACCCACAGATTGATGCTATCCTGACCATAATAGCTGCAATTCAATATCCGTATCTCATCGTTTTTACGGAGCTCTATGTAGAGGATTCAAGATCAGTCACACACCTTTACATAGCAATTAGTGTTGCGGCCCTACTCTTGTCATTGTCCACTGCCCTGGCATCATATAAATCAAAGACAAATTACGTTCTCATAGTGAGTTCACAATTGCCTCGTGCAATCTTCAAAAAACTTTGATTCAATAACAACTGACGATTGCTTACTGATCATGAACTCTTCCTTCAACTATCAATCATCAGCACTCATGTATAACAGGAGTTTTTCTTCCATTTTCCATACTAGTCTACTTTTCCTCCCAATCATACCGTTATGATGCAAGAGGATTTTCAAACGATTTTAGAAAGAAGATCGAGAACTATCAATTACCAACTCATGCATTGGAGAGGCACATTAATGATAGTCCAATCACGAATGTAACCCAAAATTCACATCTTGAATTTCCAATCTTCATCAATCTGATCGATTCCATTCAGAACAAATTTTCCTGCTGCGGTGTAGATTCTTCAGAGGACTGGACAAAGCATTGGGATTCCTATATATCCCCAACCTGTTGCGACGGTAAACACAAACAACTTGTGGCCAATGAAAAATGGGCCTCCCAGTTCAAACTAGAATCACCAACGCAAAAAATTTATTGCTGCCCCGAGAATCACGCTCATCGGATTGGATGCTTGACGGCACTAAAGGAAGATGAACATAGTAAATTTGCCTGGTTGACTGACCTCATTGTATTCCAAATGGTTATGACCATCTCAAACACAGTGGTTTCTCTGCTTCTGTTTGGACTTAGCAAAACTGAGAACATGCCATATGATACCGAGTCAAGAGAGCTTGCAATGGTTGGCGTGTCGGCCAAGCCAAGACCGAGCCAACCGGAAATCACAGGAATCAAACCACGGCCCTCTGTTGTTACCGTGGGTGCAAATAAGGAGCAAATTGCATCGATCTCTCATGCGGTCAGATTCAATCTAAGCAACTTGCCTCGTGGATCGATAAGCGGACCTTCCAAATTTTCGCCAGCAGCTAGGCGCGGGAGTGCTTTCGTTTGAATTATCGATCAAGCCTGATTGGGTCAGTGTCGATTTCATTTATATCAATAAATCTGACAAATCGCATTCGATTTCTGGAATGTTCTTCTCACTCAGAAAGCAGGCCTCTTTGGCAACCTTAGGATGATCGTGATACCTCAAGGGCATTAGTTCCCATATGCAGCTTTCCATGGCGTTAGTTGCTTTCAAATTTACTCTCTCCTCCACATCGAATGGATCTGCTTGTAGCCATTGTCTTAAAGTGCAAGTTTCTGATTTCGTCTCCAGCTCTCTAGCCTTCTCGTCCACTCTATCACGCAGAGATACAAGCAGGGGATGTCTAACAAATAGGTTGTTTACTATCCTGAGTATCGCAACCAGAGACTTCGGTTTTGCCTCCAGAGTCAATCTTGCTAAACGTTTTAGATAGGCAGCAGTTACGTAAGCGGGAACCTTTGTAGAGCTTAGGAAGACGTCGATAAAGTAAAATAGTCGAAATTTATAAGTTTTCTTCAGTATACTTTCATTGACCATGGTATAAACTTCATCAAAGACAGTATTCACATTGTCTGGATTTCTTATTGGGTAGAACTTGAGCATCAACGATGGCGATTTTTTGATCTTATCTATATCACAGGTCTTGAGACGTCTTATGATAGTTCTACACTCGGTGGAAAATTCTCCATCCATGTTGTAGGGTATAGTTGAATTCATACATGTAGTATAGGATAACCTGGTGCTTGTTGAGGCGCAGACCACGATTTCGAGTCACGTGCATCGTGCAAAATAGCTCATAAGCCAAAAAATTACGCATGTTCGCTGTGAATTTGATTCAGCAAAAAGACTTGTCATGGCCTCGTATAAGGGAACTAAGGCAGCTAGCTCAATATTACCTAAGGTAGTTAATAAAGGTATTCAGGCCTACACCACCCCACAGTTTGGTCACGTCTACTCTAAACTCCCCCATAAGTACAGGTGCCAAGCAGGCAGAGCTTATTTATGGTGCACTTGTGGTTGGTCTCGGACACAACCTTTCTGTGATGGAACCCATAAGGACCCTAGATGGAAGATCATGAACAAACCTATTAGATTCGAGTGTCAGGAGACAAAAGATTATTGGTTTTGTCAGTGCAAACACACTAATAGTCGTCCATTTTGCGATGGCTCTCATAACAGCGAAATAGTGAGAAATGCGAAGTCAACTATACCAGATCCACCGGTCGAATAGTTTCAATGAGAGAGACATATATTTATTAGATATAGGTAGGCCATGAAAAGTTCATGGTTCAATCACTTGAATAAATTACTCCCCAAATTATTGCTCTTATAATCATTGGTACTAAGAACTAGTCTCTTGAACTCCTCGAGTTGTCTGATGCTATGCGACAGTCTCGCAATCGCATTGACTAGTGAGGCAAACTCTTGGTGATTCAGATATAATTTATCTAAGTCACTGACGGATAAAATCTTGAAGGCAGTTCCGAGGCCACGAAGTTGAACCTTCCCCCATAGTTTACATTTATCACAGGCAACGCAGTCTATGATCGTTGTTGTTATATTGCGGAAATGGATAGCAAGTTCATGCGAGTTATGACTCGGCTTTAGGGACATGTCGAACGAGCTTGGAATATCAAGTTTGTCAACAACAGACAACAAATCATGCACAGCGTTCTTAGTTGATATGTCAGGCCAGTTCATGCGCTTCAGTAAATAGGGCTTACTGATTGATAAGGCTTTCAGTTCTAATTGATAGAGTTTATACAAATTCTCCAAATATTGCGGCCGCCCATCGAACCTCCTCAAAAACTCACCAACGTTCGGCTCGAATGTCCCAAAGGCTGCGTTTGACGGGTATTCTGCACACAGATGTATGTTTATGGAGGAGTGTAGACCAGATATTGATTCATAAAAGAGCCTCTCCTCGTAACACATTTCATCACTGAAAGGGGATCTAGAATCGCGTCGAAGGAAGCAGTTTTCGTCATATATTGCACGCCATATTCTATGAGCGGATTCACCTGAGTATCCGGTGAATCTTTCGGGATTTTTTAACAAGTCAACATACTGTAAGTCATGGTCGTCATTATCATTACATTCGAATAGCTTTATAAGAAAATCCAGCTGATCGCTTGCTAGCTCAGTGTTGACAATAGCTAACTCGTTGCCCTTGTTGATTGAGCCTTCGTCGTTTATATTATCATTTGGCTGATTGGAATCATCGTAGGATGACAGAGGACATTCTTTAGGATTGCTGAGTGTCTTCACTTTGCAGTCTCTCAAGTTGCATTTGTCAGCGTTGCACCATAACTTACACGGTCGATTCAAATTCACCTTAACGTATCTAAAATAATCTAAAGTTACCAAAGATTTTATCAATGGTAATAACAGACGCCTATTAAATTGATGTATAACTGTTTTCGATTCTATTATATCAACAAAATTTTCTCTCTTTGATCCTTTCCTTGCTGGTTGATCGGAGAGACCTACATTCGTTCGATGCCGTGGATTTCTTTCCTGATCGATTTTATCTATTCCTGCCGACTCATGGTCCGTTAAGACAAAGTATATAACCATAGAAAATATGAGAATTCCGAAGGAACCGACGATAACGGTTCCGATGCTGAGGAGACTTCTTCTCTTTCCATCTCTATCGGTGTCTCCGTCTCCATTTTTCTTTAGAAGATGACGAGATCGACATGTCTCAGTCATCTTCTGCAATGGTAATCTACTGTGAATGAATAAGTTTTCTGTTACGCTAATTAATGAATAGAGTTATGCCATAGAAACGTGGCCTGTGTAGAAACAATCGACAGACAAGTAGCAATGATGGGGGCCAGGCAAGAGATACGCCACTCTGTGTTCCGTGAGTGCGGCTGCTATGACATACGTCACCTTACTAAATAGCACGAATGAACGGCTACGTAACGAAAGATTCGTACGGTCGAACTGTCGACTGGAGTTGGAGATGGTGACTACGTACGAAAGTAGAGCGCGCGCCATTTGTTCCACTAACAAATGGCACTCGAGGTACTCCTCATGAATATTCTGAGTCTCCTTTGTCTAGGCCGACCTGTAATCCTTAGCAATCTAAATATTTGATTTCTACTTTCACATTTGATCTCATCTGTACCCGAAAGAGAAACCACCAGGTCCAAAAATGCACGATCCTTCCAAAGCGGCCCCCAGGATCCTCAGCTCACAGACGCCCAAATACATCAATAAGAATGTGACTGTGATCGGAGAAGTCACTAATCTCACTCCACACGCTAACACTCTCACATTAAGGATGCCAGACGAAGAGAACATGATCGTATTGCTACAGAACAATTCTACAACCATTGAGCCGACACTCCTCACCGAAGTGAGTGGTAGACTTGTGAGCAGAGGGCAAATCGAATCGACATGGATAAAACAGTTTTCTCCCAAGGAGACGTCGAAATTCAACAAGTCTCTCTATATTGAGGCGATGCAGATTCATGATGCTTACTTAGATCGATATCAAATTTAATTGCACAAGGAAGGCTATAGTCTAGGCTTGGAATAGTGAGCCGATCTTGATCATCCGTTTCCTACGAAAGTGTGTTGGGACAAATATTTCGAAGAGTTTGTAACCGACAAAATAAAGAATACTATCACAAGATTACAAAATGAAAATCATTTACTTTCATCCAAGGCTGGGATACTCGTTCTCGTCTTGTAAATTGATTGCAGGCGCGTTCGCTCCTGATCCGTGCCTAAGTAAGTGCGACATCCTCATGGGCTCTAGTGTTTTTGCCTCGCCGCGTTCATGTGGAGGAACATACTTTTTCTTTGCACTAGTACTACTGGTCGTGTCTTGTTTCTTGATATCACCATCGTTCTTTGTGCTTTCGGTTGCAGATGCTGCAGCTTTTTCAACCGATTGATCTTGGTCGTTATCAGACGCTTGCTTCGCTGATGAGACTGTCTCACCATCGTCGTCGACTTTTTCTGAAACCTTATCTGTCTCTTGATTACTTTTCTTTTCATCAGCATTTATGTCAACCTCTGATATTTGCTCTAATAACTGTTGATCAAGGTTGAATGCAGGATCATTACTCGTAGAGGTGATGGCAGCCACTGTTTGTTCTTTAGACTTCCATGGCACAGCTTCGGGCGTTTGCTCTGGGCGCTCAATTTGGCGTCTGTTCTCCTCTTCTTGATCCTGAATTGACATTTCTTTAACCTTCAGTCCCGTGTAATCACGCTTCTCAATCTCCTCGAAGTCCTTCCACTCCGAATCATTTGAATTTAACCCTAGAATATCAAGAGCTGCCGAAGATTTGCCCTCTTTTCTCACTTGATACTCGGACTGCTTGGATCCCTCCTCCAACTCCTTGACAAGCGCGACAGCTGAAATGGCTTTATTCTTGTCTTTTCTTTTTTTATCCTTTTTTGCGAAAAAATCATCCAATGAGTCAGCCATGGTTCAAAGAGTACTAGATACAATATATGAGTTTTATCGATTAGAGTTATTTTTATAAGAGTAAAAATCTTAGATAGAAGCCGGTGATCTCGCCGAGTAGATGCGGAGAACTCGCTGCAAACAAGAAACATAACAATCGGCATCCACACTGCTGATGTGTGTATTCTGCCTGATCGTTACGGGGAGGCATGCAAAACCACTGCAGAGCGCCAAATTTGAACTCCATCCCTGAATGCTGGAACCTGCGGCGTCAATTCAAACGAGCTGGTTTGCTAGCGTGTTAACTAACCTGCGGCTTACAAGCAACGGCAAGAACTGTTGATTGCTACATGCAGATGACTTGACGATATAGAGAGGTGATTCTCGGGACGGATTGAAAACCTCCCAGATCAAACAGTTCATCGTCGAAAAAGATCCGTCGTTCTTCTCGAACTCAAGAGTGCTACAGCTGAACCTCACCTGCATGTAAGATCGTATAGTCACTATCTAGAGTGATACCGTAAGCGTAAGACAAATCCACAACGAGCCTGAAGCCAGGTGCATGATCTAGGTGCAAACCCTTTTAATAGTCTCAAGATTGCGGTTTTCCAGTTAATGATAAGTTCTTCGAGGAGTTCGAACAGTACTTACTAGGTTGAACTATCTAGAGCGCAGAGAAAAAGCCCTTCAGATCAAGGGCATTGTACAGGAAGGAATACATATCGGCGTTCTCGTCTATCACCTTCGATATCGGTCTACCCGCTCCATGACCTGCCTTAGTGTCAACGCGTATCAATAATGGAGTATGTGGCAATTTCTCCCCCAATTTATGCTGCAACTCAGCTATGAATTTTAAGCTATGGGCTGGAATTACCCGATCATCATGATCGGCAGTCAAGAGTAGGGTTGCCGGGTAACGGCCCACCGAGGATGGGATATTGTGGTACGGTGAATACTTGATTAGATTTTTGAAGTGCTTCTCTTCCTTAGGATCCCCATAGTCAGAAGTCCACGCGTGACCAATTGTGAATTGGGTGAACCGGATCATGTCCAAAACTCCGACATGACACAGGGTAGCACCAAACAAGTCAGGTCTCTGATTAGAAACGGCGGCCACAAGAAGACCCCCATTTGAGCCCCCCTCTATAGCAAGTCGATCTTTGTTTGTATACTTGTTTTCAATTAGATATTCACCGGCCGCAATGAAGTCATCGAACCCATTTTGTTTGTTCAATTGACGACCCGAGTCGTGCCACTTTTGACCCAACTCACCTCCACCACGAATGTTGGCTACAGCCAGTATTCCCTTGAAGTCTTTCAACCAAACTAAACGGTTAACATTGAACGCTGATGTTATCTGAATATTGAATCCCCCATAACCATACAAAATACATGGATTATCTCCCTTTTTGGTAAGGTCCTTGCCATGAACAATGAACATAGGCACCTCAGTGCCATCTTTGCTCTTGTAGAACACCTGCTCAATGACGAACTCATTGGAATTGAAGTTCTTTGGCTTTGCTTCCCTCAGAAGACGTTGCTCTCCATTCAAGTTGGACAGATTGAAATGGAAGATTTGACCGGGAGTCAAGAAAGACGTGAACTGGAAAAAGAATTCACCATCATTCCTTCGTCCTGATTGCTTCGAGATGGTACCTCGCGGAGTCTCAAATCTCTTGACCAGGCCCTGCCCGATTTTGTGCAACTCAAGGTAGTAAACCACTTTGCGTAGATAGTTTACCAATAGGTAGTCCTCCCCGTTTACGGTGTACATTTCCGCCCAGATCAAAACATCTGAAGGATCATTAGGTATGACGTCAACCCAATTCTCTTTGGCAGGGTTCTTCAAGTCCAGTTTGACTATACGATAATTCTTAGCATCTAAGTTAGTCCTGAAGTAGACAGTATCACCATTGTTTGAGATATAATCGAAACTAGCTTCCATCTTATCATATAGAGGCTTCAGAGTTAACTTATCTTTAAGATTGAAGTCCCCTAAGTTACAATAGAACCATTCATTATCAGTGCAGCCGTCACGAGGGAAGACATGAAGATGCTTTCCATCATGAGAGACTTCGCATCCAACATTAAATCTAGGATTTTCAGGGAAGTTAACCTTCAATACATCCTCATTTTGTTGTGTGTGAAGTAGATGATAATATAAAGAGTGGTTCTCATTTTTTTCGGTCTCTGTACCCTCAACAACACCGGAATGACTCGGATATTGAGCATAGAAGAAGCCCTTGTTGTCTTGAGTCCACTCGAGCGTAGTGAACTTTGCTCTCTTCAACGTCTCACCAAGAACCTCACCTGTTGAAACCTTTTTTATGCTTATTTCTTGCCAATCCGATCCGCTAAAACTCAAAGAGTAGGCTAAATATTCGCCGTCTGGTGAAAACGAGATTTGAGATAGGGCCACTGTTCCATCGTCACTCAACTTATTGGGGTCAAAGAAGACAATCGGATCTCCGTCGACGCTGTCTTGCTGATAGAGCACAGATTGAGGCTGTAATCCTTCATTCATGAAAAAGTAATACTTGTTACCTCTCTTGAAAGGGCAACCGATTTTCCTATAATTTTGATTCTCAGTCAACATCTGCTTTATCTGCTTACGATGCGGACATTCATCCAGATATGGTTCAGTAACCTTGTTCTGCATTTCGATGAACTTCTTCGTTTTCTCTGCTTTAGGGTCCTCAAGGTATCTGTATGGATCAGGGACGACATGACCGAACAGCTCATCAGAGCAAGAATCATCGCGTTCGACTTGAGGGTAGACAAATTTTTTCAGGAGACCCATGGTACTATAGGCAGGCCTTGATCTCCGAATTACTTCTCGACGCTTGACGATTGAGTGACTGCTGGATATTAAAATCTTTGATAGAGTAACAAGAGATGGACGGATCATAGGCAGCAAATAACGACGGTGCCGGGGATTCGAGGTCGAATAACAAACAAACTAAACACCGGCTGCACCGTGCACGCCGATGCCAAGCTGCCCGCTGTCGTTCGTTCTGGCACGTGCACATCATAATGAGAGACTCGATTGGCTGACATCATCTGATGGCTTCATTTCAATCAAGAACTTTATTTCCCGATGCAAAAATCACGAAATATCACATCTATCACATCATCACTATCAACATTACCGATTATTCTTGACAAGTAGTCGACTGACTCACGAACATGTTGTGCCATCTCGTCGATCGTCGCCAAATCCAACCTGTGGGCCTCATCAAGATGCCTAAGGGTGGAGTGTAATAATGATAGATGTCTCTCATTAACGTAATCCATGGATCTAGCTTCCCCTTCATATCCGTCAGAGGACGATCTTGATGATAACTGTCGTAGGTGAACTGATATCTTCTTTATCACAGATTCTAGGTTTCTATTTGTCTTGCAACTGATGGCCGATATATCAATCTTCTTTCCTGCTAAGATCGGTGCATTTTTTAGTTTGACTTCTAGCTTTTCAGCTCTAGCTTCAAGCACGTTATAGCTATCTTCTTTGTCTGCCTCGTTCGCACATAGATCAATCTTGTTCAAGATCAAATGAAGGTATCTTAACGAACCTTGTCGCTCTATGTCACCATCTAAGATGCGAAGTAAATTTTCCAGATCCTTTGATGTCGACTCAAAACCTTGGTCTGTCATCAATTGTGTGGCGTCTAAGATGTATAGTATTATGTGAGATCTCTTAGCTGTTTCCACAGCCCGTTTGATTCCCTGTAGCTCGATGAAGTTGTGTTGCTGGAGTAAACTCTCGGCAGGGCCGGGCGAGAAGTCGTCAGTGTTCACTGATGATTCAGAAAGATTCTTGAGTCCGGCAGTATCACTAAGAATTAGAGGATATCCATCCAATTCTAGAGGATGTTCAATTACATCTCTCGTTGTTCCGCTGAGATCTGAGACAATAGACTTCTGCTGACGACATATCAGGTTCATAAGAGTGCTTTTGCCCGCGTTTGGACGACCCAGAATAGATACACGGCTGCCACATTGGACGATATCCCTACACCTGCTGGACGAATCTATGAATTCTTTCAACTCGAGGTGCAAATTCATAAGTCCCGCTATGCAGTCTTGCACAACACGCTGTTCCCCGAGAAGTTCGTCTTCGCCAAAATCAATACTTGCCTCTAGATGGGCCAATATCCGGACAAGTTCTTCTATCCACCTCTTGTATCTATGGATGGTCCCACCAGCAAGACCTTGAAGCGCTAATTTTCTCTGCTGGTCAGTCTGAGCTTTGATGAGTTCAGGTAAGCATTCCGCTTGCATCAGTGTCAGTTTCTTGTTTTCGACAGCTCGTCTAGTGAACTCACCAGGCTCTGCGGGTCTAAGTCCTTCAGACTTGCCAAGGACATCTAAAATGCGAGTCACAACCGCCCTCGAGCCATGGAGATGCAGCTCACAAACGTCCTCTCCGGTATAACTATTTGGTTTTGGAAACCACAAAACCAAACCAATGTCTATAACATCTCCATCATGATGATCAACAATCTTGCTCAACGTAGCTTGGCGAGGTCTAAGAACCTTTTGACTAAAAAATCCGTCCATATCGATACTTGGTTCATCCTTGGTAGTGCATAAAGATGTTAACTGCTTAATAACGCTGGTCGATCTAGGTCCAGATATCCTGATTATGCACAATGGCGATCCCTTGCTTCTATTGATCTCCGATGCGGGAGCAAATATAGTATCAGAACGAGTCTTCCAATCATAGAAAGTTCTAGACCGGAATAGGTTGGTTATAATAGATTGAGGTTTTGCATTCAATCTAGAGATAAATCTGGAGATAAACATAGTTATACACGGTCTGTAGCATCGTCGAGGTTCACCTCCGAAAGTTTTGTATGCGACGTGCGAGCAGAATGTTGAGGCACTCTAGGATGTTTCGTAGATGGGTCGCAGTTGCCAGACAGTATGGCGCCGACGTCTCGATTTAAGGGGACCTTGCTAGCCTTTCAGACCTTCAAAGGTCTCAGGGAGCTGAGACCTTTGAATCTATCACGATTGGTTATGGAAACGGCTGCACCGATGCTCAGTTTGCGATCGACCAGTCCCTTCCAGGTCCAAACCGTGTAAAGAACCTCTAGGTCTCACGCAGTGCGCTAATGATCGTGGGTTGTCAGATCCGCTCTGTGCTGAAAGTTGACGGCCCGACGAGTCCCTCAGAATGAATGCCCCTAACTCGGCCGTAACAATCAGCAAGATCCCTTCAAGAAGTCTTAGGAGGACAGGACTGTGACAACTGCAGTCCTATGAATGCCATCTATGACTCTCCTTCTAGAGGCTTCAACGAATCTTCGAAACTTGCAACAAGTGCGTTAGTCCAAGAGGGCAATCCCGTTAATCTGGTGCCGCATCATCAGCTGTCGTACCAAAGTAACTGGTCTCCCGGGAGAGATTATTCTCCGGCTTCGTATGTCTGTAGGGTCGCAGGATGGACTCCCAACATAATCTTTAGGGACGTAATGCCAACTCAGATTCAGAGTCCAGTTCCGTCAATGTTTTCAAGAGTCGCAACGACCATTTAACCACCTTATTATTGACCTGCAAGCAGGTGAACGATTCTCAAAGTTGGGGTTAACGAGTTATTGTATCGGAATGATTGTGCCTGCCGATGCAGATTATTCACCTCGATGGACTGACCGAAGTGCTGGGTCTGACATTCGAAACGACCCAATGTCGACATAGCCTTCACATGGGGAGCCCTGGATCAATGACACCGGTCATCAAAGAACGCAGTCAGTTTGTACTCTTGCGATGTTTCCGTTGCTACGGTGTTCATGTATAAAGCAGTATTGGAGATATTGCGAGCTATTTCACGAAAGATGGCGAGCGAGAGAGTGGAGACTAGAAGAAAGATATAGGCAGAGAGTTTGCATCTATCCCGTGGTCTTTAATTTAGTGGAGGCGAGATGACGATCCTAAGTCGGTAGATTTTTACATTTGTTACATGTATATAAATATATAAGATGTATATTATCGTATTTATAGGTTTGTGTATTTATGCATGATCCCGTTCGTCAATCCAGGAAAGTTTTTCCACTCTGGTTTCTTCGTGCCCCCAAGTTTGGGCATACACAAGGGGCAAGCTCGATGCCGAATCAAAGTTCGTCATGCTTCTCGGCCTGCTCACTCGGCTCGAGCTCCTCAGTCTCTTCACTGACATCAACCGGGGGAGCACGGCCATAGTCACCATTAGTCTCGAGAAATTTACTTAGGCCTTCGAGAGTTCTCTCTCCATTATACTCGACGGCTTCGTTTGTATCTTTCTTATACAATTTGATGGTTGGATATGAGTTGATCTTGGTGTGTTCAAGCTCATTGTTCGCAGCATCCATCTTGGCGATAACTATAGTTTCATGATCTTTGTATTTTTCACCTAATTTTTCGTAGATTGGCGCAAGAGCCTTACAATGGCCACACCAGGGAGCATAGAACTCAACCAAAACGTCCTTACTTTTGTCGAAAGCAACAGTATCGAAATTTGTTCCGACTAGCACTTTCACCGGGTTTGCGTCCCAATCTTCAGGCAATTCTTGCGTCAGCAAATGTGGCTTGATCTTTCCGTCCAAGACACCAGAGACGAAGTCTGTAATTTTCTCTGCCACCAGCTCGTCATGTGGATACTTATATTTCGTCATCTCATCATGCAACTTTATGAACCTGAGACCGGGTAATTCGTCCTTCTTGAGACCAAAGTATTCGATGATTCTCTCATGCTCATCTTGATCACTATCTATGACAACAAACAACACCTTCTCTTTGAACTCTTTTGCACTCTTTTTGAATTCTTCCAATGATTGCTCAGATTTGGGGTCTGATTTGCTAATAAAGAAGAGATTATGAGCCTTGATATCACCGCCAAATATCTTCTGAGCGTTACGTTGGTCGAATGTTACAACAAGAGGCAAACTATTAGCTTGAATAAAACGTTTCAATTCCACACTTGATTTGAGATCCTTGTCAAAGTGCGCAACTCCCTCATCGAATTTCTTGAATAGCTTGACACCTTCTTCAGTAAAGCCTAGCTTACTAGCGACGGATTCTTTTTCGATAGTAGCAAATACATAATCATCGTGCTGATCAGCTATTTCCAAAAATGTGAGAGACTCATTCTTCTTTTGATCTTTGAAATAGCCGACCACGACAACCTCTGCGGCATCTTTGATTTGTTCAGCAGTGTCAGGATCCTCCAAGAGTTTTGCTGGGGGGCCGATTTTTCTGGTCACCCAATCGACTAATGAGTCGACACTACGGAACCCCTGATATGACTCTGGCTTCTTATCTTTGCGGAATAATTTTAGCGTTGGAAATCCTTGAATATCATATTTCTCAATCAAATCTTGCTCTTCTGGCGCATCAACCTTGGCACAGGCAACATTTTCACCCTTTTCCTTAAGAATTGCAGCGATTTTGACATAGTCTGGAGCGAAGGCCTTGCAATGGCCACACCATGGTGCGTAGAATTCAACAAGAATGTTATCAAAATGATCTAGGGCCTTTTGGAAACTGTCACTCTTGAGAACAACAACGCCCTCATCCCGTTCGAATCCGTCATCGTCGGTAGCGGCTACGATGGCAAACGAGGTGAAACAAATAAGTGACAATTGTAACGTGATGAATTTCATCATGTGATCTTTGCTGTGAGGGTTTTCAATAGCTTACAGTTTAAGCGTTTCGTTGGATCCTCTTGAATGACAGTATGAAATTTTTGTTTACTTGACAGTTAAATGAATGAAACAATTGAATTACATAGAGTATAAATTCCTTGAATTGTAGTAGTATTCTAAAAGGTAAGGATGAGCCACATGTTAGTATGACAATAGGTGATGTGTCAGCACAAGACTAGTAGAAAGAGAGGTTGGCGCAGGCATGCTAGAGAGTGTGTGCGTTTGTGTATTTGGCTTTGGCCATGTATTGGAGGCTGTAGTGTACCTGTTATTTCCTGTTCATCTGCGAGTGAACATCCGCGCGCCGAGGCAGCAAACGAAATAGACACACGGGCCCATCTGTTGAAACTGAAAACTAAGACAGACGGTCCTTATTCATAGTATGTTACACTGTATGAAAAAGGCCGCGGTGGCCCTTTGGATATACTCTGTCGATAGAGCGTTCCTTCTAAACTGCAAGCTCGACGTGTTACGGTTAGGCAATCATACTTGCATAGGCAGTGAAGTCCTCAGGGGACCTTTTGGACACGCCTTGCTGATTATGTCACAAACGACCTTACGCTTTTCCTCGTCCCCTTCGATAACACTCACACGATGATGGGCCAAGTTGAGAAGGATTTGTTAGAGATTCCTACAATCAGAGGATTATCATTTTTAGTTCAGTTATCCAGTGGCAATCATGAAAACGATGGGTCAACCCTTAGGAGAAGACCTTAATCTTTGTTCCACGCTGCCCATGATAGACACAAACCACAATTTCACAAGATATTGCACGAGCAGTCGACCATTTTCAGGTGGATTCAAATTGCTCTGTCGAGTAGCCGATGTTACGAGAAGGCCTCGAATGTGAAGCAAAACCGGCGATATGAGCATCACTGGCCAGTGACTGACGTTGATTCCGTCACCTCATTCAGTGTTGTGAACGAGGTCTAATTGCCTGTTGATTTTTTTCAAAAAAATTTGTCAGCCCTGATGCCTGCTTGGCTGAGCGCCCGATGCTCTGGACCCGCTGCTGATCTACTCCAGCACCCCTTTACTCTTTTCGTGACTGCTATCTTCTTCGTATGGTTGTCGCCCACAGCTTCTGAAATGGATGCAGCCACAGCTCTGCTCGATTGGTTCATGCTCGAGGTGATCGAAAACGGGTGAAGTCTGCATAGAGTCTTGTGTCTCCAATGATTCCTCATGTCGGAGGCTTCCCGGTTGTTGAAAGGTTTCCAACGCTCGAGCAGCAGTCGTAGCTCATATAGCATAGTCCATTTGCCTTCCATGCGTCGGTCAACTTCGCTGTTGGTGATCCTGACAATTCATCGAGTCTTCGATTCTGCTTGCTCGCCGGCAAGACCAGCGAGAGTAGAGCTGATCGGGCCATCAAGTCTCCTGCGGCCGGGCAGCACCTGAACAGCCGCTGCAGCTCAAGAGATGTGGCTAGAAGGTTCAGAGAATCTCAAACAGCTTGTACGAACTCGGTGCTGTAACGAGAGCCAGACCATTTCATCGACACTCGTTAAGTATCGCACATGAGAGCTGGAACTTGATTAATTGGCTCCGAATCCATCCGTGTAGATCAATTGGTTGCATTTCGCAACAAAGACGGTAACGCTCGTTAGTGATAGTAGTGATGGGATCAGATTCGCGCTCAACTGGCTCATTGCCGTTATAAAATGCCTAAGATCAAAGAATTGGTGACGAAGTTTCTGAGATTCATACTTTCTCAAAGGGAGACACTCAAAGAGAACCCGAAAAGTTTTTCATAGCAACACTCTCATGATGACCACAGAAACAGATGAGAGCAGACGGAAAGGTCGTGCCAGTGGAACAGGTTCAATATGCGTGAACTAACCAGTGGATTGATGGCGCAGTTCATAGATTGTGGTGCTGTTGGCTAATGCACTGACTCTTCATTAGGACACGGAAAGTTTTGCAGTGCAAGACAATGCGACGGACTCTCCTGCTTGCTGCCAAACGAGCAGGGTGCCACTTCTGGCGCAAGCACCAAAAAGGCTAGGCCGATTGCGCAGCACGCGCTGGGACTCGGCCGCACCAGGATGCATACACAGCACATAAGACAAGGACCAACGGCAACAGGAGCGTGCGGCCTCTGCTTCGAGCGGTGCTGTAGAAAACCGTTGAAACCTTCCAACGAATTGTTCACCTCATCATCAGATAAACACCCATCATCACATCAAAACATGACTATCTCCTGAATAGGAAATTTTACACACACACACGTCCAGATAGACAAACGAATAATTCAATTTTCAACAATTCAAGATGGCTGATGAAGAATTTGTCAGGCAGCTCATGGATCGCGCCAAGAAGCGCCAAGCCAAGTTGGAATCTGAGACCGAAATTGAATCCTCACGACCAAGCGGTCCCAAAGTACCCGCCAGAGGTATAGTCACACCAACGAAGAGAAATTTCAACAACAATACTTACACTTTGGATGAAAGCCAGCAGGAAGACGAAGACGTTTCATATCCTCCATTATCCCCGTTACCGGAAGAAAGTGACGCAGTCAACGATACAGATGTAGAGGATATAACAATAAGCCAACTGGGAAAATACAGACAATCAACAATGACAGATTTACACACCTCAACACCCTCACAAATGTCTGAGCTTGATTATTCATCTGACCTATCGCTAGATTGCGATGAAGTTTACAGGGCCGAGCCTGTTTTATGTCATTCCTCGCCACAATGTGCTCCCGAGCCCCAGAGAAAGTACTCTATAACTGAGCACCATTCTAACCCATTGAAGGAGATCGAACCACAACAGCAACAAAAGTTTTCTCTGCAACAAAATACTGAACGAAAGCCCGCCACTTCCTCTCAATCTCTTCCAAACTCAAATACACTCAAGAATCTTATTGACGAAATGCGTTCAAGAGCAGAACGGGCCAATCATACCAAAGTACAACTGAAAAAGGCAGTAGAGATATCCAAACATGGTTCTAAGGAGCATATTGAAGCCGCGAGACTGTTACAGATAACAGAAAACGAGCATCTCGCTCTCAGTCAACGGGCAGCGAAGTTGGAATTGGGCGAGTACCAGAAACCTGATAGTCAAGGATCACTCAAGTTATCGAAGATCGAGCTACGGATGAGCTCGAGGTTAAGAAATGATTTAGCCGACGATGGTATCTCTCACTACTTTCTCTGCATTGGCTCTTGTGGAATCGATGTCAAAGCAACTGAGGTTGTCGACACCAGCAGCATCCGAAGACAAGATACCAAAGCTTACATACAATTCAGAGAAAATCTCAGCTTCGAGAATCTTCCTCCCGACTTCAACATCAAATTTGAGGTTTTTGAACTAGTTGTCGGTCAGAATATGCCTAAATTATTCACTCGCATTGTGACACCTCAGAAAAAGTCCAAGACGAACTGTGATGTTACTTTCAAACGCGTTGGGAGCATGAAAATAAGCTTAGCGGACAGGAAAGAGACCTACAAGAAATTGACGCAATGGAGTGAAAACGAAAAATCAAAGTATATTGAATCTGAGTGCAAATTTCGCATCGAGCTCAAGTCGGAACAGCTGCCCACCAAGTCGGGTATGCTGCATGTTAGAACTTTGGACAGCGGAGGAAGACCAGATTGGTCTCGATTTTGGGTCGAGTTGGCTGATGGTGAACTCAGATTCTGGAAATCAAGACAAGACTCGCTAGATGACAAGCGACCAAATGAGACCATCAATATCGGCGACCTTTGCTCCGATACAGTCCAGAAGTTGACACCTGACGACGGTCTCTACAGACGAAACTCGTTCGTCCTGTACACAATCCAACAGTTGGTTGGCGGGGAGGATAACTCATTATTTCAGAGAATTCTCAAAGACAATCCCAAGTACAAATTGGTCCGGCATCAATTGGCTGCAGAGAACAAAGATGACCGAGACTCTTGGTGCTCATACCTAGATAAATCGATGAGCTGTTTCAGAGAATGGCATGGAAAGACCAAAATATTCAGCACGAAGGATATCAATGACATGTTCTCATACTGAATAAACTGCCCATGAGAGTAGATTTTAAGCTCCTGACTCTACCAATCGTTGTTTCTTCGCATTGAATCCAGATCTTGATCTTGGCAGTGGGCGGAAACTGGACTAGCTCCGACGCGCTCCTAACCCGCACGCCACCAACTTTGATAGAAGCCAGAACACATTCTTTCCATCATTGGTACTTGTCAAGATGTTGTTCATAAACTTTCTTGTAATATTATTACCCGGCCTATGCTCGGGTCTAGGCCTGAATATCACTTTCACAAATTTCAAGACAGACTATAAAGCCGAAGAGGCAAAAGATGAGGCAAAAATCAGGCTGGAAAACCTGATAGCACCTGTTAAAATTATATCCTACGACCAGGACAAGCTGGTCTGGAGCAGCGAAAATCTGACGACATGTGATCAGTACGAGTCTTTCATCAAAAATATAACCGAAGGCGATGCTTTCTCGAGGGACTTCAAGATGAAAATGGGGGAAAATTTCACGGGCCCAGGTGAAGTAATCACCGAAAACTGCTACAATAAGCGCAACATGATACCTAGTCCAATCGCGAGTGATGAATCCACGAACGAGATAATAAGCGGAACTCAACCACTCGATCTCGACTTGGACCCATTTGATTCAGCCACTGACGATGCCATCATTGATGACGCGATCACAACCACTGTGGCGCCCACCACCAGTACCACAACCACTACCACTACCACACCGGCTGTGCCCATACTAGTGACTAGTCCGGCAACTACAACGACCACTCAAAATCCATGTCTTGCGGAGAGGGACTCCTTGGTGGAGCTCGAGGATCGACTCAAGCGAGTCGAGCAAGATAGAGATGATTTACAGTTTGTGGCAGACAACCTGAAGGTGAAATTGGGTGAGAGCGAGAAGAAGATCGCAGAGTTAGAAGCGCCTATTCTAGCGAAAGAGGAAGAAAGAAGGCGCCTAGGGTTGAATGCAAGTCAAGTTGCTGAAAACGGGCAAGAAGAAGGCACATACTACGGCAAATATATAGGGATGGCGGTAGCTTTTTGTTTCATCATCGTCGCTTATACAATATGCGCGCGATCATATACAAGGAATGGAATGTATGAGTTACATACTAACTGAGAGTGAGTAATTTAATTAAATAGGAGTCACAATTGGGACGCTACACCTTTGTATGGAGAAACATCAATGCGTCGAATGCTTACGCGCTTCCAACCTCGATTACGTCACCATTTTGATAATTTTCAGCAATTCGGCACACGTCTGTCTAGTGTCGGCTAGATCGTAATCACTCGCCGTGTCGTCAGTATGTGGAATTGAACTCTTAATATCATCAATGACTTTGACTAAATTCGGTGTGAGTTTCAAAGCCTCAGCTCGTTTCGTGGAATCGAATGACAAGATCAAAGCCTTAAGGGCATGTAACAGGTGTTCTCGCACCTCGATGTCGTGAGAGTTGGTGAGTTGGTCGGCTAATTTCTTGATAGCTTGTCTCTCATAAAAGTAGTTCGATGAATTGGAGCTCTCACTACATAATGTTCTGAATAGAAAAACCGATCTTATGCGTAACTTTCGCCACCAATAAACGGAGGAGCCTTTCCCGTCATCTTTACTCTTATCGTCCAGCATTTTATCTAACGGCTGAAATTCTAGCAAATGGAGTAAGACTGTCAATCCGTCTAACTTAGTCTCAAAATGAGTTAGAACCTCTGGATTTGATCTGACAATCGACGAGATCGCATAGAGTGCATACGAGCGGGCCTTAACGTTAGATTGATCCTCCTTGATGTGGACGAAATCTAAAAGCAGTTCTAAAAGCCTGGTGTCGATGGTCATCATCTGACACATAGGGTTGTTCTGGGCCAAGGCTGCCAGGAGTTCACAGGCTTTAACTATCATCTCCTCGTGTGAACACTCTATAAGTGGTTTGAATATCGTGAAACCTTGAAGCTTGGCGAAGTCAGAAGCATAATCGATTTCCTCGCACAAATCAGTTAAAACCCCGAGTGCATCACAAGTCTTCTGGACTGCAACATTCTGAGAGGAATCTTTTTCCATTTGTGATATTGTCTCTTTGACGATTGCAAGGTTTTCCAAGATTTGCCGGGTCGTATCTACAGTCATGCTTTCCATCGCTTGCTGCAACCAGGCTCGACGATCGGGGTCCATTGCCTCAAAGTTGGTGGAAGTCCGGCCACTTGCATCCTCTTTGGCGGTTGTCTCGAGGCAAAACTTGACGAGGCCAAGCATATCGCGGATCCTCCGTTCGTTACACTCACCATCCCCGTTATTCGGCATTTTTTTCGATCTCCCTATGGGCTAGTATATCGCCAGGAATCTATGGCACGCTGCCTGATGACAATCTCTCCGTCTGATAACGTGTCGGTAGTTGCGACGAGGATTATGAACTTTCTCAAATCAACGTAAATAGGGTAAGTGACAGGTATGATAAAATAACTGTATATGACTGATTCCAATGGTTTCTTCGAGTGATGGGTTGGATCATAAATCGCCCGGGTTCGTTAGTGTCCAGATTTCAACTGTGCGGCCTCGTGTTTTGGTAAGCCCTCGTGCGGGGTGGCCATCGGTACCGATCGTGGAATTCTTGGAGGGGCGGTGGAGGTTTTTCCGACCAGATCCGCAGAGTTACCCCTTAGTGCGAGTTTTAGCGGGCATGAAAAGCAAGGTGGGCGAGTCGGGCAGCGGGCCCTCATGATCCCGCCATACTCGTGCACACGCTTCGCAAATTTTAGGACGGTAGCAACGTGCAGAATTTCTGAGGTTTATCTTCATCATCCATAATTGTTCCATCGTTATATTGCATCATCATCATAGACTATTCTCACTCGGGAATCTGGGGCCTGCATGATTCTCAATTATATCATTCATACAGACCGGTAAACAAGGCAGTCAAGTGTCGGGATGGCATCCTCATCTTCAATAACGAAGCGCTATATCGATATATCCTCGCCCCAATTGCTAGATGACAGATGGCGTGAACTCCAATTCGATATTACCTCTGAGCACAATGTTTTGCAGGATTGTAATATGCCGGAGTCTGCATCAGGTTACGTATACCGCGATGCCTCAGCTGTTGGTTCCGCCACTCACAATCGTTTCTTGTATTGGAAGTCATCAAATGATATTCTTGAGATTGTAGAGTTATCCTCCGAAGTGAACCTTGAAGACAATCAAGTGAGAATAAGATTCGTCAACTCCCCAATCATCAACGATGTATATGTGATAGAATTCTCGGAGTCCATAGCAGTTATCTTCGCGACCATGACCAGTGTCCATCGTCTGGCATTGCCCCACCCAAAAACAGCAAATCGATCAGTATTGAGTCATCTCACATCCGATGTTCTATTTGATCCCGCTAACTATTACAGGCTAGACGATTGTCACTCCAAAGGTTCGAACAAGCCAATCACCGCTTGCTCTTGGCATCACAAGTCAATGTTACAGTGCGCCCTCTCATTTCCGGACAGTTCCGTCTACATCGTACAATTTGGTTACCAATCTCATCATATAAGCACAGTTGAGATCAAACAAACCGGTATCATAGGAAGACTATGGTCTAAGATGCCTAACCTGTGGGCTAAAACCCCAGAAGAGTGCGAGAATGCAATCTTTGCTAGCGTACCATTCCACGTAGAGGAAACCCAAGACGTCTTATTGGCGACCCTCTGTAGAGACTGTCGCATCAGAATTTTTTCCACCGCAACACGAGATTGTGTTTGCAGCTTCAACATGGTGCCCCAAAGCAGCTTTCACCAATCGTTCTCAGTTCATACTAATCCTTCAACAGAGGTACCGATGATAAGGGTATACGGCTCGTACTTGGTCATCTATGTGTCCGAAAGCAAGCCTGAGATGGTTTTTCTGCAGTACTTATACAGAGATGGAGTTCATGAGCTCAATGAACTCATCACTGTTCAAACTCCCGACTGGGACAAACTGATAGATTTCCAGATCACCGAGGATAGAATTTGGGCCTTAGCTAACATGTGCGAGGGTGAGACTATTGCTTGCTTCATGGATTTCAAGAAAATCAAGGAGGGAGCTAGTGATGAGGCAGGTATGATTGAAAGATGGGAATTCGTACAATCTGCGGAAGTAACCGAGCCACCCAATGTGAAGAGCTTGGTGGCTGAAATTTTCTGGAGGAACCACTTCGCAGTTTCAACAATTCAGAAGGCTCTTGTGGGCATAGTTGGTCCTTCGATACCGAAGAAGAATGACATGGACGCGCTGGAAGAATTGGCTCTGACTAGGATTGTTAATGATGATCAAGATACTGCCTGGAGAAGGTTCCACGAATATTGTTTACAGAATCATTCCAACGCAAACAAATCCCTTGGCCTTATATCGTCTCCCGATGAGAGTCTGATCTGCGTCGCAAGGAGATCCAATCCGTCCTTCATATGCCCGGTATTCTCCAATTTTGAGTATGATCAGAATTCTTTATTTAGAGGTATAGAAATCTCAGTCGGCACGAGGGAAATCCTTCAGAAGCTGAATCAGCTCTCGAATCATATTCTACAGGAGGATCATTGTCTATTCTTCGAAGAGAAACTCATTGAAAGCCCGAGCGAAATATTGTCAGTCATCCAAGACTTCGCCAATATAATCATCTCTTGCAAGGGAGATGACATCCCTAGCTTTGATGACTTCAAGAAAACGAGCTTTCTAGCTGGAATCTCCGAAATCAGTGAGCAATTAGATTTGACTGCACGCTCCCAAGAATTCTGTAGTCAAATTTTGAATGATTCTTCAAAGAATATCAAGTCCGATCGCAACCCCTTAGCATCAAACTTGGGCATAATGATAACTTTCGAAGTGTTTAGGAGGTTAGTTCGAGCTCGCATGGAGTTAGCTCGCGATACCCTCATTTACATATCGATATTAGGAAGACACGCGGAAACTGATCGATCAATCTCATCGCTATGCGACAAAATCTATACATCGGGTCTCGTCAAGAAGCTTCTCGACTCGTTGCGTTCCTATTCTATCCTTACTTGGATCGCTGATAGCCCCATCAAAGTCTCTGCATCAGAAGCAAGTATAGATCTCATTCAGTTTGTGTCGAGACACTTTCTATTTTTCAAGGAATCTAAACGCGGCAATCAAGGACTACGCGGCTCGGTGGAAAATGTCTTGCATAGGAACCTTTTCATGAGTTTTCTTATGGAAAGTGAAAGCAATTTTCAGTGGCCTGTATCTCATGTTAACGATCAACAGTCTATCTCAAGCAGCCATTATCTGACAGAAATAGCTTTGAACCTATGCAAGTTACTTTGGCCAATGTCCGGATATATTTGTTTCGAGGAGTTCATGTTCACACAACATTTGGACGAGCATCTAGGCAAGTACATTGGCCTAACACAAGACTGGGTGGAATGTTCTCCTTATGATAGACACTTCGTGAATGCAGCAAATTGCATGTTACAAAAGAGAGCCTGCCAAGCCGTGGATATTTTCAACAAACTCTGGGTCGGAGTTCAGCCCACCAACCTACTTGGCCGAATTATGGAACTGACACCTGATGATGACATTGAAAATATCGCCACAAACTCTAAGTTGATCAATCTCTATTATGATAAACTTATCCACATGTTCCAAGTTCACAACAACAAGCAGTGCCTCGTCGATCTAATTAATAACTGCATGTCCTTGTTGGAGGAACAGTGCGATGGGGAGCAAACCCAAATGATGAACAGTCTTAGGGCCAAACTCTTCCAATTTCATCTTGAGCTAGAAGATCCGGACGAGGCATATCATGTTATGGTTTTAACTACTGATCATTCTCTCCGAGTCAACTGTCTGCGAAGATTTATAATCAGTCATTGTGAGAGGGAACAATGGATAAACTTGCTATCATACCCATTCATCGATATCAAGGACGATTTCATCGACATACTGATTCAGAAAGCTGAAAGCCTCGATTTATCAGTCTTAGACTCGAAAGACTTTTACAAGACCTCCTATTACGATCTCCTATTTGCCACTTATGTGATGGACGATGACTTCAATCGTGCCGCTGAAGTTATGTATAATTACTCACAAAGATTAGCTCAAGAAGTTCCTGGAATCACTTCAATAAGGAAGCAAGCCGATTGTTTGTTGATAGCGCTCAATTCGTTGAGGAGCATACCAGAAAAAGATAGATATTTGGAATTCGGCAATCATACTGTAAACAATCACGGAAGGACGTCTATCCTCAAGAGATCATACGACTGTGAATCAAATGCTTCCTCTCACGATGTCTGCGATTATGCAACCCCTGCATCAAATGAGAATTCTATCGTGAGATGTCAAGATATAGAGAAGAAATACGAGCTCACTAGAGCCAGACTAAGATTGCTTGAGAGGGATCAAACAACGAACGTCATAGCGCTATCGCCCTTAAAACCGGAGGAAACAATCAATCAACTTGTGGCTTCATCGTTATTCTCCAACGCAATGGACCTCGCATTGCTTTTCAAATCGGACATGGAACCAATCCTGAGCGGTCTGGCAGCCAAGTACATACTCGTGATGAAACTCACAAGTGTTGATCTAGAAGTTTATCAAGATATCGAGAGAAGCTTGTCGGATCTATTCACAAACAGTTACAGTAATATAGACACATATAATTACGTGGCCAACTCATCTAGCCCTCTCGTGGACAGACTATGGCGTTTGATAGATTATTACCTGAACACATATGACGGTGTAAGCCACAAGTATCAACTCAATGATACTACCACAACCCCTGCCGCAACAACGGTTTTAATGAGAGTCGTCGCTACCAAGCTTTTATCCGCTGGCTACGATGTTCCCGCATCGTTGAAACGTCTCTATATGATAAGGAACGCCCCAGAACTATTGAAACTGATGATCAAGTACGACAAACTGGCAGATGCTAGTGAGTTAGCGATAGAAATGATTGACCGAACTTTAGAGCCGGTTAGCTGTCTATCACTAGTTACTCAAGTCAACAAGAGTGAGAGACCGCCTATATATCTACCAACTCATCTCATAATTCTACTCATCACATACTTGGAAGAGGATGCCACCGACACTGCCAAGCTTAAATTGGCCAGCTGTTTGTCAGATCGTCTAAATAAGTTCAGGAATTTTGTAAAAAGCAATTGAATGTAAGCCCCATCGTGTGTGTCGAAATAAATTGGCTATAGATTTTCGGTGGAATCGTTTGAAATTGAGAATTCATTTGTGCTCGGGCGCTTTATGTATAGAGTGGAACTTACAAAATGTCCTATTCCGTTCTACTTGGAAATATCCGAGCCCGCGCTACATACAGTCGAAATTGGATGAACATTGAGGAGAGATCTTGAGCCAAAGCCATTTGATGAGGTGCATATGCAAGTGGTTGCTAATGAGGATTGTGCGAAAGAAGAACAAGAGGATGAGTAGGATGAGGCGGAGGAAGAGGAGGGGCAAGAGTTGGATAAAAGGGACGAGGAGGAATCAGTTGAAACAGATCTTGTGTAGGCTGGATAGATAGGTGCAACACCCATGCTTTCGTGGTGCTGATGTTGCTTGTCAATTGGGACTGATGAATCTGAAGAACGTTTTCTATCATGATCCACCAAATTGGTTGGGCTTAAATCGGCAGTCAAATCGCCGATGGATTTGCTTAGGGTTCTTGTGCGATGCTTCAAATATGCTGCAGTGTTTCCAGCCACAATGTGTTGATTGTTGCTCGTTGTTTGCTCCTTAAGAAATTTCTTGTGATCAAATCGTCTTGGTTCTCTCTCTTGCTGTTGTTGGTTCGTCTTCATGATCATCATTTCGCCCTCAACTTGCTGGTTTGCTATGTGAAGTCCTGCAAAATTCTCACTACTGTAGTATTTCATCTTCAACAATGGGTTCGCCCGCCGGCAAGGATAACAGTAATAATTAACCAAATTCCTAACTTGACGCTTATTCAGCGGTAGATCCCATTCTGTGTTGATACACCTGTAATGGTACCATATTTCACATCTCTCGCAGCATATCATGAAACCTCGTCTATCCCTATCATTACAGTAGCATAGATCTTCATGTTGATCAGACATTGCTACCACTTAAAGCCACAAAGCATTAACAAAAGCTAATTTGACACCTAATTGTTGCGACGGATAATTATCGCGAGTGACTACTTGATTATTTTCTCGCTTAGCTCACTCGATAAGGCAACTCAAACTCTGGCTCAGGGATTAGGTTTCTTCACGAATTTGGAGACTAGAACCCTTGGAGATGCCTGTCGGTCATTGACAACTGTTGAACGCGACCATCAAGAGACCGGTGTGCAATAATTGGTCTTGCTGAACTTAATCTAAAACAGGGGAGCGAGAAAATATGCTTTGATCATTTGATGTCTGTCCCAGTCTAGGTGGCTAACTTGAGTTTGCAATTTAACTGAGTCGCTGATGAGGATGAGGATGATAGCAGTAGCTGTGGTCGTCATCGAAGAAATAGACTATTCTATGTAACCTATGGCAAATTTAGAGTGAACGCAGAGCCTTATGGCGAGAGGGGAGCAGTTGCCCTAGTGCGCCGTTCGAGTTGAGAAATAGAATAAAAACAACTAACGACAACATCACGACGACGACGACGACGACGACGACGACGACGACGACGACGACGACTTTCCCAAATGGATGAGACATCACAACAACGGAAAAGATCGTCCCGCTGATGATGATGATGAGCAGGAGGAGGAGGAGGATAGTGACACAGCAACTAGGACAACACGTGTGCTGATGGCACAAGTGGAAAAGCGTAACTCACAAGCTAGTGCAACAATCTATTATGTGCATCTGGGAATCTTGCGATTTTAAATACAAATTTGATCACCAAACTGAGCCCAAGCTAGGGTCAATCCGTTTAGCGTCAATGATATACAGGCTTATGTCTATGATAAAACAAATCCACTCATAACTGGTGGTAACAGGCGCGTGGGTGTGTTCTATCGATACGACTCCGCCCTGTGACTGTATAGAGACGCTTATCGTCAGACTCATGGCGAGACTCTGACAGCGAGAGTCTGGCTAGTGCAACAGGTTGTCTTTTGGCCGCTTACACGTCAGGACAAATTGAGTGCTGGTGGTTGGGGATCACAATTGGAGATCGGCGAATGGGAGTCTTTCTCCCTAAGGTCGACTCAATTGCCGTCATAGACTAGGCGCGAATCCATCTAGCTTAACATCTGTCATCAATAAGTCCTTGAAAACTTGAATTTCATCGTAATTATTACTTCAGTCGCTTTATTCACCAGATCGCACATCAGGAAATTCCTTGCAGAACTCGATGACGTTGTATTTTGAACGTTGAAAATATTTCTCCACTATGGTACAACAACAGACATTCTTCAAGAGCACAAGTACAACAAGGTAGTGAGCTTTATCACGAGACACTTTCCAACTAGGTCTCAGGCTGGTTATGGTATCGGCCACACCCTCAACCATCTTTTGTTTCTCATCAGACTCCAATTTATAGTTTCCACGGCTTTGTAGCTCGATGAAGTAATTCTTCTCTTCGTCTCCCTGAAAGTGTTGGGACAGAATTGAAGTGATGGAATCCTTTACAGCACTGATGCTATTCCGACATGTATCAAGAATTGGAAGAACTCTGTTTGTATTCGTCGTTCTGATCTGTTTCTTGTCCTCCAGTTCGTCAAAGAACCTGTCCACAATGGCCACTGGATCAATATGGGAAAAGTCAGGCAATATATTGATGAAAACTGTATTCCTACAATGTGTCTTGACCTGTTTGAACGGCCTACTGACGCGTAGTTGCTTCAACTCTGACTCGATTGCATCTTCGACTGACAAATCTTCTTCACTAGGATCTACTTTGTCCTTTCGCTCATAGAGCTCGCGATAGTAGTCGACCAATATGTTTTTCATCTCTAGATAGGACTTGACTTCATCGACAGAAGTTATAAGGAAACCTCTGTGCCCGTAGCCTATGTCGGGTACCTCTTTGTATCTAGCATTGTTCGATGGCACCGGACCACGGAAAGAATGTGGCCTCTTTGACCCGTGACTATTTGTCCTTCTAGAATAATCGACGTAATAGCTCTTGGGCTTCTTATCGGACTTCTGTGTCTGGCTCATAACTGGAATATGTGGTCTCGACTGGCTAATGTTCGATTGGTGATCTTACTTGATTGTCAGGCGGTTACATTGAGATTTTCCTAATCACATCAAACGATCATGTGAGTGAGATGAATTACGGGTCGGTCAAGTTATGGGTGACTACGGTTGCTTTCCTACGAAGCCAAATCTATATTTTGCCTTTCCGGAAATATTTTGACTGAATATTCCTTGTCTTGTTCGAGTTGCTCTTTGGTGGGAGAGAGGTCAAGAAAGTTCCTGTGTCCTATCGATATCGATGGCCAATGGTAAGAATCCACCTAGTTAAAGATTGATAGGTGTAACGGTAGCGCCTATTGGTCTAGAACATATGAATCGATGCATCATCGAATCTCCTGCAGAAGATTTGCGCAACATTCTTGCAGCGCGCCATGTGTTTAGCCGCGTGCTGACCACCTTCACTTCTGTGTACTGCCAAACCAGGCGGAAACTTATGATCGTTCAGGATTCTGACTTGGCATACCCAATCGGATCTCTCTATTGATACGTGACGATATCACTTTGTTATTGATAAATCAATATTAGTAGACAAAGGCCCTTACAACCATGGAGGGCTCAACCAAGCTTTCGAATAAGTTGAGGTTCATTGAGAGTAAGAAGAGACTAAGATTGCTTCACAATGATCCTAATTCATTATTAACCGGTAAGAAATTGATAACAGCTGCGAACAATCATGGAATCATATTAGTTGCGAGTGATAATGCAGTTAAAAGTATACAGACCGACAGCCTCTTAGATTTTGCATCGAACCAAGTGAACATAGTAAACTCAAATCTCGACTCATTTGCAAATCTCACATTTCGTCCAACTATTCTGACATGCGCCCGTTACGGTTACAGTTCCACCCTATTAGTTATAGGTCTCGGAAACTCATGTCCCGCCTTGGAGGCGTTCGACCTGGATACGTTTGCTTCGATAGGTAGATTAGACTTGATGGATCTGTCTGGTTCGGAAATAACCGACTACGCGTGGCACCCGAACTATCACGAATCTTTGTGCGCTCTATGTTCAAGCAAGGGCAGTCTAATAGTCTTAGGGATCAACAAGCCTGGTAAGAACCTTACTATACTGTATCGTCGTGATAGCTTTGGTGCGTCAACATGCTGTTGGTCACCTAAAGGCAAAAATCTAGCAATAGGTAGAACTGATGGTCGAATAATGCGCCTAGAGCCCATCATAAAGGATGGCGCCTTCAACTTTAAAGAAGTTGATGCTAGCACCATAACGTTATCTATCCCACCGATGACTCCACAGCATCAGGTGATAAGATTACGTTGGATCAACAAGACGTATTTATTGTCTGTTCACGCAAAAACCAATTCTCCATCGGGTCCAGAAACCATTTACTCCATTCTCACAGTAAAACCCTCAAAACCGTTTCTCTATTGGATGAACATCTGCGTTGAATCTCAAGTCGTGGGAAACTATAATGTCCAGATAGCCAACTTAACAAACTCAGCCATATGCTCAACGAGTGCCGCAGGTGAGGTGGCCCTTATCGGTGTTTTAGGAGCTAAAGAGGCTAATTCAAATGATCTCAATGAGTGGGCAAACATAATAATTGAAGAGGAAGGTGCCAGGATTGAACTACCCTTAGATTCAAACAACCAAGAGACCTATCCGAAAGGTCTCACAGTGGTGTATGTCAAGAATAATCTCCAGAGTGATATAAATGGTAAGCCAATTATAGTGTTTTACACAAGCGAAGGAATGATATGTCCGTATGTAGCGCTGCATTCTGAAGATATCCTCCAACTTCCAGAGTTTCAACCATCTCAAGTTTACAGCTTTCCCGCAGAAACGGGCCTCCAGAAAACCCCTTCATTGGTGATGCAACCCCAAAAGCCAACCTTTGGGGGATCTCCTAGCTTTACCAAATTTGGTGGGGCTGCTAGTTTCTACAAACCCGCATTAAGTAGTCCACCTCTGCAGTCGGCTCAAGTGGTCCAATCGCCAATGTTGGGTTCACAATTGGCGGCAAATCAACAACCTGCGCATCAACAAACCCTACCTTTCCAAACGATACCGCAGCAACAGGTACAAACCTTTCAATCGGCCATCCAACCGGCGCAACAGCAGAAAGTGGCCCAGCAGCAATTATTCCAGCAGCCTCAATCTATCGAGCAATCATTGCAATCATTATCAACTCAATCAGCATCCGTACAACAGTCACCATTCAATCTTTCAAAGCAGCCGTCTCAAGTGGAGCAGCCTAAGCAACAAGTTCAAATACAGCAGCCATCGCCGCAGCATCTTCAGCCATCGCAAGCACAACCACCTCAGCAGGCACCACAGCAGCAACAGGAGCAAAAACAGCAGCAACAGCAGCAGCAACAACAACTACAGCAACAACAACAACAAATACAGCAACAGCAGAAGCTGCAACAGCAGAAACAATTGCAGGAGCAGAAACAACAATTATTGCAGGCAGAAAAACAACTACAGCAGAAGAAACAGGAAGAGGAACAACAGAAATTGAAAGAGAAACAACTCCAGCAACAGCAACAACAGCAGCAGCACCAACAGAAGCAACAACAAATCCAACAGCAGCAACAATTCATCTCTTTCTCTGAGGAACTGTCAGAGGTGAAGAAAAAATTGGAATTCAATGAGGCTTACTTGAGCATATTTGACGAATTGAATTTCCTGAGAAGTAAGCTTGATGAGGTGAGCGACATTCATTGTGCACATCTGGATGCTCTGAGCGCAGTCAAGAATGACATTGACGCTTTAGATCTTGAGGTCCTCGAGACTTTCTATTTGATTGAGTACATTAGATCGAGGCGAGATAATAGTTCGAAGAGACGGTCATTGGATCCATCAACCACAAAGAAGATCGAGAGTTTGAAAATGAAGCTGAAACAAATGGAGAGCAAGTTGGTGGAGGTGAACGACCATGTGGATGTAGCTTGGGAGGATTTCGTGAGAAGGAAGATGAAAAGCGAGCGTTCAACTGCAACTTCCATTGAGATGATCTATAAGACCATGTCAACGAATCAGAAAATAATCAACGCTTTGAAGAGAAAGATAACTGTTGAGCCGGAAAAGAGCATTTCAGCGCCAAAGAGTTTTAGCAAGAATCCAGCTATTAAGGTTTCCGACTTGACAAATCACCGATTTGAGGAGTTTTTGGCCTCCCGGAGTGTGGTTCCAGTTAGAAGGCCTGAGCGTAGGCCAATGAAGCTGAATGTTCAACGAGATTTGACAGCACAGTGATGGATGTGGTGCAGCTGTATTTTAGATTGACGTCGACCGCATCTCTGAGTGGCCTGGCTTGCTGCTGCTGCAAGCTCGGCATGCTGCCGCAGCCCAAGAGCTCAGATGGAAATAAAATAGCCGCAGCATATTGCACATCGATCTGCTGCGATCATTAGGGACACCGTTCGTCTAATTAAATCAGCCTCCTTCTGCTCCTCTGTCTCGACAGTGAGCATGTTTGATAACAAGCCGAAGCCGAAGCGAAAAGTTACATAAAAAATAGCAATCGCTTATCACCTCGCCTCATACTTGAAATGGATAGATCGTATCCATTTGAGGTGAAGAGTGGGAGTGTATGTGACTGGTGGAGAAAGCTAAGGGCTTCCTCGTTCTCTCCCAAAGCTACATTCAGATAGTTTTTCAGTTTAAAAGGGGTTGGAGCAGCCGCATTGACCTGTTGATTGGACTGGCTTGAAGAGGAGGTGTTCCTATGGTGGTGCAATTTCTCTAGAGAAGTAACTGTCTTCCTTTCTATTGGATGATTCGAAAGCTCGCACACACACACACTAAGATAGCAAACATTTAGACACCCTAACTTCTGGTCTGAAGGGGAGCAAAGTGAGTTAGCGAGCGAGCGGCAGGTCGTCTTCCAGCTGCTCGTGCAACACCACTGACCACCAATGGCGGTCTTTCGCTAATCATATTAATTCCTTCCGTGCAAGCACGCACACAAGCTCGCCAGACAGACTCTGGAGCCGGCTTGTGGCCATTTGGCCGCCAGGCCGAGTCGAATGGCCACACCAACTGGCTGGCATCACTGCTCGATATGTGTATGTGTCATTTATGAGCCTGGAAGAGTTGGAGCTTGTTCGCCTTTCTTCCTTTTCCTGCTCCTTTTCTCTAGCTCTCATCCTCTGGGCAGCCAGCGAGCAGCATCGTGAGCCACCGATCAGGCACCAAGGCGAGACGAAAGGAGAAAACCAGAGCATGGCCCAATGCTTAGGGCTACCGTGGGCTAAGCGTGAGGGGTGAGAGCATTTGTGTGCTCGAGTTTCAGGCATTAGCGACAGTGAATCCTCAACAGTAAGTGGCTTGTTGTCCAGTTATCTCTTGATTCTATTGCCTTGCTATGGCTTTGGACTGGCCAGACGCTGGACACTATCGGCGTGTATTAAATTAATGAGAGGAAGAGAACGGGCGGCAAAGTTCAGCACTTGTCTCTGGGCACCTGCTTGTGAAAATGCTACCTTAGTAGAACCCTTAGTAGTTGCACTGTGCCGGCTTACGAGCCAAGCCAAAGCAGTTGCCGCTCACAGTCAAACACACTGTGCCGAGCTTTGAAGACAGAAGTCGGTCAAGTTTGGCGACTGACTATCTGTGGGGCACGTACAGAGTACAGTGGGCGTTAGTCTCAGATAATGGGCGCGTCAATGGCGGCGAAGGAGGTGCTCGAGCTCGAGCTTGAGATTGAAGCACAGAGCTCGATGAGGGCTGGAACAAGGATGGCCAGCACGTGATTGCCATCAAACTGTCACACCCATTCTGTCAAAAATGTCCAACTTCCGCCCACAGGAAGAACAACCAGTCGTCCAGAAGGTTGGCCCGCTCAGCAGATAGAGTTTTGAGAAAGATCTCTTCTCCCCTTGGCCACTTTCAAGAGCAGTCGGAAGTTCGACGATTCTTTAGGCCAGCATGAAGGGGCGAAAAAAAGAGGAAACAGGCCGAGGAGTTTGGGGAGGGGGCAAATATGATGAGAATTGTCTCAAACTGTATTCTCATAAAGACATCAGCCCGCCAAAGAGCGTGCCTTTTTTTATTCAACTTAATGACCACCATGAGCAGCAGGAGAAAGGAGGCAGAACAAGCGGCAAACATGAGACGAGCGTTCATTTGATTGCCCACAGTTTTGTTTACACGTTCAGGGCCAAATTCAGTCGTCCAATTGAGAAGGCCCATTGAGAAGGTGTGTGCTTGTGTCCAGTTGCTTTCATCAGTTCGTTTGAGCGTGAACCCTCAAGTTCAAGAGCAGTGCTTAGGGCCGTTGGTTTGGTTTGAGACCAGAGGAAGGGGCGAAGATTAGGACAGGGAGAAAAAGGGCGAAGAGATTGGGCTGACCATTGGGCTGAGTCTGAGTGGAGGAGAGAATCTTTCGTGTCATTGAGTGAAGGAGAGATTGAAGAGACATGAGATGCCATTGAAGGATTAGTATAGATTTTTTTGATATTTTTTTCACTTGACATTGATATTTAAATATCTGACTGATTGTTGTTACGTCCGCTGTCTGTGTTGAGTGGGGTCGCTTTCGCCAGTTCAAACAAGATATAAAGCCACAAAGAAGAGGCTCAAGAGTGTCTCTTTTGGTGGAGGAAAAGGGACGAAAAGGGTGATTTGGGCCGAAGCGAAATTCCAAGCCGCTCAACTGGGCGCCCAAAGAAATCTAGATTGTTTCATTCATAAATCATATCGCCTCAGTTCGAATCAAACACTAGCTCGCAACTTGAGGAGTGAAGCTGAAGAGTGAATAAGAAACACAAACATGGGTCCCCCGTCGAAGAGAAGCATGGAGAGTAAACTAAGAGAAATCGCTTTATTAGTCATCGTGGCCTCGTGCCTGGGGGGCGCCCAGGCCAAGTCAGTGGGCGGCCGAGCTGCAAGAATCCAACAGGGGCCCAACGAGAACCACTACCAAATCCAGCAGCGCCACGGCGAGCGCGACCCAATGATGGCCCTGCCCAGCGGCCACCCATCAGGCCAGAGCTCAGGAGCCCCACTCACTGAGGTCCAGTACGTCCGACTGGAGCCCCAAGAGCAAATGGCCGCCCACCAGCAGCAGCACCAGGCCCAAGCTCAAGCCCAAGCTCAGGCGCAAGCTCATCTCCAGCTTGGCCAGCCCAACAGTGTCGAGCAGCACAACGGCCAGCTCCACTACCAGCTGGTGCCCGCCGAAGAGGCCCCGCAGCACCACCACGGCGACGGCGCCATCTGCACCCAGAGGCATCCGGAGTACGTGGTGCAGGAGGGCCAGCAGATGCAGCAACATCCGGCCGGCCAGCAGCAACAGCAGCAGCCTCAAGCTCAGCCCCTCGCCCAAGAGCAGCCCGCCCAAGAGGCAAGGCCCGAGGTTCCAAGCGAGATCATCTACGTGGACCAAAATGGACAAGTGGTGGCGCCTCCAGCAGCATCACAAGCGCCGGAAGCAGAGCGCCAGGAGAGCCCAGTGGCCAGTCTGGCCAGCTCGTTGGGCCAAAACTCGGGCCTGCCGGCCACAATTCTGACCGAGGTGCCCGTCAAGGACATGCCCCCGAACGGTAAGTGTCCTTATTTATTTTTTGAAGAGAGAGACCATAAGAAAGTCAGAATTACACTGATATAGAATTCAGAAACGAGAACCAGCCAAGCTTTTCTTTGTCTTTCTTTGCTTCTGTCGGAGTAGCACTCGAACGGTGGAGAATGATGGCCAATTTCCAATGAAACTCATACTAACTGTCGGAAAAATGGTCAAAATTCGCAATAATTTGCACAAATCTTGCAAATTCGTGCATTTTCACCAAAATTTATCCAAACTTCCCACTAAATCTGGACAATAAAAACTCTGCTCCAGTGCTCGAGAAGCTGAAGCGCGAGTACGGCGTCAAAGTGGTGGCCACCCGCGAGAGGCCCGGCGCCAACCTGGTGATCAACTGCGAGGACTACGCCAGCAGAGACAGTTCCATCTGCTCGAAGGGTGGCCCCGCCCAGCGCAACCGGAACCGCGAGCAGACCTACTCTCTGGTGGGGGCGCCCATGCACCATGTGGAGCACGAGCACCAGGCCGAGCCGGGCCCAGTGGCCGTGGAGCACATCGTGTACACGCAGCCGCAGGCCGAGCGGCCCGAAACGGAGACAGTGGTCGTGTATGCGCCGGAAGGAGCGCACCACCAGCACCACCCAATGGCGGCCTACGAGCACCCCGAGCACCACGAGCACCATGAACACGCCGCTGAGCAGCCGGAAATGGGCTCGCCCCACGCCCAAGGCCAGCCAATGGCCGAGCCCGAGACAGTGGCCCACGGACAGCCGGAGTCTAACGAGCACGAGATCCTCCACCAGCAGCTGCCCACCTCAGCCCACCGGGCTTCCCATGGGCCAAGCTTCGAGCACCACGAACTGGCCTACGTGGCCCAGCCGGAAGTGGAGCCGAGACGCGAGCAACACACACTGATGCTGCACCCCATGCAGCGCCCAAGACAGTCCCAAATGATCGAGGAGCAGCACTACCTGAGACACGAGCAGGCCCACTCCCAGTCCCAGTCCCAATCTCACTCTCACGCCCACGCTCAGGCTCAATCTCATGCTCACCCTCACCCTCATGCTCACTCTCATCACCACCACTACCAGCAACAGTCACAGCAGCAGCAGCCGCACGAGCAGCCCCACCACGAGCACCACGAGCGCGCCCAGGAGGCGGCGCATGGCGAGCCAGACACCTATGGCGCACGCACAAGCCCGTCTGGAAAGACTGTGGTCGAGGTGATCACAGAGACGAGCGCCCCCGAACAGCAGCAGGGGCCCAGCGGTCAGGAGCAGCCGCAGACGCAACTTCCGGCCGAGGGACAGACGCCCGGCTACAGTCAGGGGGCCGCGCCCGAGCAGCCCACAACCGTCGCCTATCTGAGACACGAGCAGCAGGCGCCACAACACCAGGAGGCTCAGGGCGGCCACACCGAGCAGGCCAACTACAGCTCGCCCACTCCAGCGACGCAAACAACCAGCTCAACCTCAGGCGCCACTTCCGCCAGCCCGAGCGGAAACGGAAGCGGCTACAGTGCGGCCTCAGAGATGCCAAGCTCGGCCACGGGTGGCGAGATGGGAATGGCTAATGAGCAGCAGGAGACTTCGATGGCTCAGGAGTCGGACCAGGACGGTTTCGAGGAGGGCAAGGTGGCGCCGGAGCAGAGCAGATCGTGAGGTGTGCAAACTAGTGTGAGAAAACTACAAGTAAATTCACAAGAGTAACTACATGAACTATTTAATTTAACTATTAACTATTAGAGAGCGAGTATAAAGATCAGAGCTGGGCTGCAGCTTGGAGAGCAGCATCATGGGATTGTGCAATTTGACCTTTATGCTTCCCATTGGTCGCGGGATCATATGAATCAGTCAGTCATCTCTTCGAAGGGCAATCTTAAATGAGTGTCTGATGACAGTTCCAGAGAGACATCAACCGAGAGATCCAAGAGGATCCAACTTCAAGAGGAGGGAACTTGCTCTTGCGAAGAAGAATGAAGGGATCAACAGTGAATAGATCAACAAGTCGGAGGAGAAGTAAGAGTAAAACTAAATCTGGCAATGTTTTCCATTTATTATTTCTCATTTTTTTTTTGTTTAACAAATCGCTTTGCTTTTTCATTTAGTTTATATTATATTAGGTTCGTTTTTTTTCCTTTTGCTTTCACTTGTTCGTTGCAAACGTTGCTCCTCGGTGATAATGATTTCCATTTACTTTACTAACCTTTTCTGAGAGCCCTCATGCGTTCGGTAGGAAGCATGAGAAGAGACACGCCGGAACGCGCTTGTGCTTTATATAAAATATCTATATACATTAGATGATGATGATGATGATGATCGAGAATGATACGATACAAGACTGTTTGCTGGATGCTGCTCTTCTGAGGGGTGGCCACTCCTCCTTGTCTGTTTGGGTGCTCGCGAGCAGAGATTGGTTACAACAATTTTTGGGTACAATGATTGTGGTTGTGAATGAATTTGGCATAATTTGGCATTGTTTTGGTTCTTCTGGTTCTCAGATTTTTCCTACTTCTTCTCTCCTCAAATTGATTCTGCTGATTCAAATTCAAACTGTCTCTGGTGGATTAAATAAGCTCTCTTAATTTAGCCTCTACTTAAGGAACAAATAGACTAAAAGAGGCCCTGTGTTTGGGTGTATTTGGGTATGTGTCTGTATGCTGATGGCAGGCTGGACGATCACTCTCCTTTGAGCCTCTCTCCACTGGACTGGTCATGATGGTTTGGTTTGGCAAACCAACCATGCTCTGCACGACTGCTCGTGTCTGGCCCAAGCTGGACACCAACTGGAGGGCACCTGTTGATCACTAAATGGCTAACGTTTGGCTTTGGAGAGGGAGAGAGGCGAGGAGGCAAATATTGAGCATGGCGTAGTGGTGGTGTATTCCACACTGTCTTCCACACAAAGAAATGTCTGCGGACATGTATGTTTTTTTCATCCATTTCTCGGCACAACAGACAGTTTCCCCAAAACGTCTGTTTCGCCGAAAATCGGGAAAC